>Ga0265293_10007340_pt1 | contig 17052 bp, 15 predicted proteins | sample Munlanlewell138R_FD_192505 | JGI IMG/M metagenome (GOLD analysis project Ga0265293, IMG submission 192505) | Leachate microbial communities from a municipal landfill in Southern Ontario, Canada - Leachate well 138R | ecosystem: Engineered > Solid waste > Landfill > Unclassified | place: Canada...
CTTTCCCTGCAGATGCACCACCACCGCGCCGAGCACTGGGTTGTGGTCCGCGGCACCGCCCGCATCACCCGCGGCGACGAGGTGCTGATGCTCAGTGAAAATCAATCGACATATATCCCCCTTGGCATTTCCCACCGGCTGGAGAATCCGGGAAAAATCACCCTTGAACTGATCGAGGTGCAGTCCGGCAGCTACCTGGGAGAGGATGATATCGTTCGTTTCGAGGACTCTTACGGAAGGAGCTGAACCGGTGATCAGCCTGAATTGCTTCAAGGCCTACGATATCCGGGGCCGTCTGCCGGATGAGCTGAACGAAGATATCGCCTGGCGCATCGGCCGTGCCTACGCGGCCTTTCTGCAGCCGCAAAAGATTGTCGTCGGAAGGGATGTGCGGCTGACCAGCCAGGCGCTCACCGACGCCCTGGCCGCCGGGCTGACCGAGGGGGGCGCGGATGTTTTCGACCTCGGCCTGTGCGGAACCGAGGAGGTCTATTTCGCCACCTTCCACAAAGAGATGGACGGCGGCATTATGGTGACCGCCAGCCACAATCCGATGGATTACAACGGCATGAAGCTGGTGCGCGCCGGCGCGCGGCCGATCAGCGGCGACAGCGGCCTGCTGACGATCCGGGATATGGCGGCCGCCGGCGACTGGCCGGTGGCGGCGCGGCGCGGGGAGCGCTCGCCACTGGATATCCGGCAGGACTATGTCCGTCATCTTCTCGGTTATCTGGAGGTGCAAGCGCAGAAGCCGCTGCGGGTGGTGGTCAACGCGGGAAACGGCTGTGCCGGTCCGGTCATCGATGCTCTCGAACCGCACCTCCCTTTTGAATTTATCAAAATCCATCATCAACCCGAAGGCGCCTTTCCCAATGGCATCCCCAATCCGCTGCTGCCGGAAAACCGCGATGCCACCCGCGACGCCGTCCTCGAGTATGGCGCCGATCTGGGGATCGCCTGGGACGGCGACTTCGACCGCTGCTTCCTGTTCGACGAGCAGGGCGGTTTCATCGAGGGCTATTATATCGTCGGCCTGCTCGCCCAGTATTTTCTCGCCCGCCATGCGGGGGCAAAAATCATTCACGACCCGCGCCTGACCTGGAACACCATCGATGTCGTGCGCGCCGCCGGCGGCGTGCCGGTGCAAAGCAAAACCGGGCATGCCTTCATCAAGGAGCGGATGCGCGCCGAGGATGCCGTTTACGGCGGCGAGATGAGCGCCCACCACTATTTTCGCGATTTCGCCTATTGTGACAGCGGCATGATCCCATGGCTGATGGTGGCGGCTCTGATGTCCGCCAGCGGCCAACCCCTGTCGGCTCTGGTGGGAGAACGGCAGCGAAGGTTTCCGGCCAGCGGCGAAATCAACCGACGGCTCGCCGAGCCGCAAGGCGCCATCGCCGCGGTGGAGCGGCGTTTCGCCGGCGACGCCACGAGCGTCGACAAAACCGACGGACTCAGTCTCGAATTCGCCGACTGGCGGCTCAATGTGCGAACTTCCAATACCGAACCGGTGTTGCGTCTCAACGTGGAATCGCGCGGCGATGCGGACTTGATGCGCAGGAAGACCAGGGAAGTGCTGGCGGTTGTCGACAAATTCCGCGTGGCGGTGGTCGGCAACGGCAACGGGCGCCCGTAAAAAAATGAAGGTTGATTCATTTGTATGTGGCAGGGGGCTGGCAAAACAGGTGCGGTGGGGTAAAATTTCGCCGCTGCCACTTACCCTCATTCCATCATACGGAGGTTACAGTTCATGAATTTGACCGTCATTGGCACCGGCTATGTTGGCCTGGTCACCGGGACCTGCTTTGCGGAAATGGGCAATACCGTGACCTGCGTCGATAACGACGAGAAGAAAATAACGTCCCTGCGACAGGGCAAAATTCCCATTTACGAACCCGGTCTCGAAGCGTTGGTTCTCAGCAACGCCCGCGAGGGGCGGTTGCGCTTCACCGCATCGTTGGCCGAGGCGATGGCCGACAGCAATCTTTACCTCATCGCCGTGGGAACGCCGCCGGACCAGGACGGCTCGGCCGACCTTCAGCATGTGCTTGCCGTGGCCCGAGAGATCGGCAGAAATTTGCAGGAATATGCCATCATCGTCGATAAATCGACGGTGCCGGTGGGGACGGCCGACAAGGTGCGGGCCGCCGTTCAGTCGGAGCTGCAAAAACGCGGGGTGGAGATTCCCTTCGATGTGGTGAGCAACCCCGAATTTCTTAAAGAGGGTGCGGCTCTGGAAGACTTCATGCGCCCGGACCGCATCATAATCGGCAGCGACAGCCATCGGGCGCAGGAGATTCTGCGCCGGCTTTACAGCGATTTTACCCGCAATCACGACCGGATACTGATCATGGGGATTCGCGATGCGGAAATGACCAAGTATGCGGCGAACGCCATGCTCGCCACCAAAATATCCTTCATGAACGAAATCGCCGGCATCTGCGACCGCCTGGGCGTGGATGTGGAGAATGTCCGGCGAGGGATCGGCTCCGATTCGCGCATCGGTTTTTCCTTTATCTATCCAGGCTGCGGCTACGGCGGTTCCTGCTTTCCGAAGGACGTCAAGGCGATCATCCGCACCGCCGAGGACTGCGAGATCGATCCCCTGGTCCTGCACGCCGTGCATCGGCGCAACGAACGGCAGAAACATGTTCTGTTCGAGAAAATCACCGCGCGCTTCGGCGGCGACCTGTCCGGTTTGACCTTCGGCGTCTGGGGCCTGGCATTCAAGCCGGGAACGGACGATATTCGCGAAGCGCCGGCGGTGGTGCTCTTGCACAAACTGATCGGCGCCGGCGCCCGCGTGTTGGGCTACGACCCCGAGGCCTCCGGTCCGGCGCGCCAGGAATTGCCGCGTGCCTGGTTCGATAACCGTTTTCTGCACCTTTGCCGCCATCAATACGAGGCGCTCGAAGGGGTGGACGCTTTGGTGCTGGTCACCGAATGGAAGCCTTTCCGCCATCCCGATTTCAAGGCGATGAAGGGTATGATGAAAACCCCGATCATCTTTGACGGACGCAACCAGTACAGTCCGGCCCTGCTCAAGGAAGAGGGTTTCGAATATCGCGGCATCGGGCGTGCATAAGAATTCCGTTGCGCCATAGTTTCGCCGGTTGTGCGGTGGGTGCGTTTGCCGTTTTGCCTTTTGCCGATTGACGTTGCAAACTCTTATGAATTCAAAAGGAAGAGAAAAAGTGTTTTTCCACCGGCTTCTTTTTTGCGGGTCCTTGCTCGGCCTGTTTCTGCTGAGTAGCGTCGCCGGGGCCGCAATTCGCCCCTATTCCCTGGCCTTGAATCCTCAGGCGGGTCAATTTTTCTTCGAAGCAAGCGAGGAAATAAAAGACGCCCCCCTGTACAGCCTTGGCTTCGGCTATCAGATCTCGGATAACTGGAGCGGGCTGTGGACCGGCGGCTATCTGGAAACCAAGGAGGAAACCGGTCAGCGCCAAGAGGTGAAGGGATACCTTGGAAGCGTGGAAATTCTCTATCGCCTGCGCCCGGACCGCAGTCTGGTTCCCCATCTCGCCGCCGGCCTCGGTTTTCTCGCTTTCGACCGCGACGGGACGATCAACGCCGATGGTTTTGCCGAATACGGCATCGGCGTGCAATATTTTCTCGGCCCCTCCTGGTCCGTGTCTCTGGATGGACGCCATCTGCTCCGGGAAGCCCAGAATTTCACCGCGACGGCGGGGGTGGCCTACTACCTCGGCGCCGATGTCGAAGAGCCTCAGCTCACCGACCTCGACGGCGACGGGGTTATCGATGTTTTCGACCGTTGTCCCGATACCCGCCTGGGCGTACCGGTGGACGGATATGGTTGTCCGGCTGATGAAGACGCGGACGGGGTGCCCGATTATCTGGATAAATGCCCGGATACGCCTCTCGCGGCGCCGGTCGACAAATTCGGCTGTCTGCTGGACCGCGACAAGGATGGCATAGCCGATTATCTCGATGCTTGCGCGGGCACTCCCGCCGGAATGGCGGTCGATGAAAGAGGGTGCGAGGCGGCAAAATCGCCGATCGGCCATGAAGATGGAATCGCCGATCCGCGCCTCCAACCCATCGCTCCGCCGCCGGCAACGCTTGCCAACGCGTCCCGACCGGCCCCCGCGAAAAAGCCGGCCCGTTTGTCTCTCCAGGTGAACCTGAACTTCAGATCCGGCGCCGCCGAAATCCTTCCCGAAATAGAAAAAGAACTCGAAGACGCCCTGCTGGTCATTGGCAAGCACCCCGGTTATTACATCGTGGTCGAAGGGCACACGGACAGTGTGGGCGCGGCGAGCTCCAACCTGCGGCTTTCCCAGCAGCGCGCCGAAAACGTGCGCAAATACCTTCTCGAAAAGACGGGAATTCCTCCCGAGATGACCCGGGCGCAAGGCTATGGGGGGGCGCGGCCGGTTGCGGATAATGGCAGCCAGGCGGGCAGGGCGAAGAATCGCCGGGTGATCATCCATCTATCGGAAAACGCGGAAATGTAATTGTTTGGAACGGCCGGCCGATCCTCTGGACCGGCCGCTCCCTTGAATGACGGAGGCTAGATATGGCGCAAAAAAGGATGAAGCTTGGGGAAATGCTTCTCGCGGCCGGTTTGATCGACACGATTCAGTTGGAAGCGGCTCTCGCCCACCAGCGCCGCTGCGGCGACGGCCGATTGGGCTCGGCCCTGGTCAAGCTCAACTGCCTGTCCGAGGAAGACCTGTTGAACTTTCTTTCGGCGCACATGAAGCTTCCGCGTATCGACCTGTCCCGGCGCAGTATTCCGGAAGACATTCTGGCCTACATCCCGGCGGACAAGGCCTGGGAATACAGAGCGGTGCCGGTGGATCGCAAGGAGATGCACGGCACCCTCTTTCTGATGGTGGCGATGGCCGATCCGACCAATCTGGACGTCATCGATTCCCTGCAGTTCATGACCGGCTGCCGGGTGCGTACGGCGCTGGCTTTCGATTCGGCGGTCGAGGACGCGCTGCTGCGCTTTTATGGTCCGTCCCCCTCTGCCGCCGACCCGGGCGCACAGGAAACCGCCCCGAAGCCGCATAAGCTGGCGGATATTTCCGCCGTCGCCGTCCGTCCTCCCATTGAGACCACCGAAGAAAGGATGCAGGAGCTTTTGAAAATATTGCTCGAAAAGGGTATTCTTTCTCTTCGGGAACATGATCGTCTCAAATAATCCGTACTCGTAAAGGACCATGCGAGCCTCCTTTTTTCGCGATATTTTCTGGCGGCGCCTGCGCCGCAACCGATTGGCGATGATCGGCGGCGGCATCGTGCTGGCCATGTTTGTGCTGGCGATGATCGCGCCTCTCACCGGCAAGGATCCGGGCGCCATCGACATCGCCCATCGTCTCGAACCACCCAGTTGGCAATTTCCGCTGGGCACCGACGACCTGGGCCGCGACGTTCTCACCCGCATTTTCTACGGCGCCCGAATCAGTCTGCTGGTCGGTTTCGTGGCGGTCGGCATCGCCACCTTCATCGGCATCATTCTTGGGGCGCTCGCCGGCTTTTACGGAAGATGGGTGGACGCCACGCTCATGCGTTTTGTCGACATCATGCTCTGTTTTCCGACCTTTTTCCTTATTCTTGCGGTCATCGCCTTTCTCGAACCATCCATCTGGAACATCATGATCATTATTGGTCTGACCGGCTGGATGGGGGTGGCCCGCCTGGTGCGCGCCGAGTTCCTCTCCCTGCGCCAGCGCGATTTCGTCCAGGCGGCCCGGGCGCTGGGCGCCTCGGACCGGAGGATCATTTTTCGCCATCTCCTGCCGAATGCGTTGTCTCCGGTTCTGGTGTCCGCCACCCTGGGGGTTGCTGGCGCCATCCTGACGGAAAGCGCTCTTTCCTTCCTCGGCATCGGTGTTCAGCCCCCGACGCCTTCCTGGGGGAACATGCTCATTACCGGCAAGCAGACGCTGGGAACCGCCTGGTGGCTGTCGGCATTTCCGGGGGTGGCCATCCTGCTCACCGTTCTTGGCTACAATCTTCTGGGGGAGGGAATTCGCGATGCTCTCGACCCCCGTCTGAAGGAATGACATGCCGTTGCCGTCCGGGGTGGTTCTCGCCCGTTGCCGCGCCTTCGTCGAGGGCGATTTCAATCTGATCTACGATTCCTACCATCCGGATTCGTTTTTTCGCCGGCTTTACCCCAACCGGGAAAGCTATCTCGATTATGCCCGGGAGGTGCTGAGCGGCGAGTTCGAAATCCGCGAGTGCCGCATTCTGAAAGAACAAACCTTCACCGACGAAGCGTGGGTCCTCTATTATCTGGACATTCTTTACCAGGGAACGCGGCGGGAGAGCTTCGAGTATTGCCGGCTCGGCCTGCTGGCCGGCGAATGGCGTTTTCTGACCACGCAAAAAATCGAGCGGCAGGACTTTTCGGGTGCTCCGGAGGCGATCGATTGGGAGGATTTCGAGCGTGTCGAGGAAAAAATCATCTACTGAGATGAAGATCATCGATCGACAAGTTCTTGACGATCTGGCGGCGGCCGCCCGGTCAAATCCGCGCCGCCGGCAGCACCTGAACCTGCACGCAAGCTACAGCGAACCGTGTCAGCGCCTGCTCAATGCCCTGGAGCCGGATTCGTACATCCGTCCCCATCGTCATCTCACCCCACCCAAGCCGGAAAGTTTTCTCCCTCTGCGCGGCCGGTTTGCGGTGGTGCTGTTTCAGGAGGACGGAACCATCGAGCGATCGGTTCTGCTGAGCGCCGATGGCGGCGCCTTGGCCGTGGATATTCCCGCCGGGGCCTGGCACAGCGTTTTTTCCCTCGATTCCGGATCGGTGTTTTTCGAAACCAAGCCCGGCCCCTACGAGCCTCTTTCCGATAAGGACTGGGCCGCCTGGGCGCCGGCGGAAGGCACTGCGGCGGCAGTTGCTTATCTCCGTCAAACGCGGGCTCTTGCTGTGCAATGGTAACGCACCGCGTATTCGCTTTTTCGACCAATCCTCCCCCTGTGTGATTCTGAATGCCTGAACTGCCGGAAGTAGAAACCACTCGCCGCGGCTTGCTGCCGCTGGTCGTCGGCCGCACCGTTTCCCGGGTGCTTGTCCGGGTGCCGCGCCTGCGCTGGCCCATCCCTGCCGATCTTTCCGCCCTGCTCGTCGGCCGGACCATCGTGGCCATCGAACGCCGCGCCAAGTACCTGCTGCTGCAGTGCGACACCGGTGCGATCATTGTGCATCTTGGCATGAGCGGCCATCTGCGGCTGGTCGTTGCCGGCAGCCGGCCCGAAAAACACGACCATATCGACCTTGAATTCACCGAGGGCAACTGTCTTCGTCTGCACGATCCCCGTCGATTCGGCGCCTTTCTTTGGACCGCGGCCGACCCGCTGCACCACCCTTTGCTCTGCAATCTGGGGCCGGAGCCGCTCGCCGGGGGAATGGACGGCGACTATCTGCATCGACGTTCCCGTGGGCGGCGTGGGGCGGTCAAGCCGTTCATCATGGACCAGGGGGTGGTGGTCGGGGTGGGAAACATCTACGCCAGCGAAGCCTTGTTCCGCGCCGGCATTCACCCGGCGCGGGAGGCTGGCAAGATCGGCCCGAAGCGCTACCGGAGGCTGGCGCGGGCCATCGAAGAGGTGCTGGAGGAGGCCATTGCCGCAGGCGGCACGACCCTTCGCGATTTCGCTCACGCGGATGGGAAGCCGGGGTATTTTGCTCTGCAATTGCAGGTCTACGGTCGAGGAGCAAGCCCCTGTCCGGTCTGTGAACAGCCGGTCGGGGTCATGCGGCTGGGCGGCCGGTCAACGTTCTTCTGCGGCCGTTGCCAAAAATAGTCGCGAAAAAGCGGTCGCTTCCGGGTTTTCGCTGATCCGAACAGCCATCCCGGCGGTCCGCTGGAGAGCGTTCTTGCTCCATGCCGAATTCCTCCCCTCACCAAATATGGGGAATCATGGAAGTTCTGCCGCGGCATGTTCTAACCGATGGGAAAACAAAGAAAAAATCCCGTTTTGGCATGAGCTGTGCTCTTGTTGTGGGGCATGGGATTCAGTTGGAAACCCGCGTGCAATGCTGGTTCGCGCTTTCTTCGGACGCGAAGAAAGCGCGGGGTTTTTCCCGACAAAGGCTGCAGATTTCACCGCTTCGATAGCCAGTTGCAATTTCATGGAATAGGATGCCAGGCCTGCGTATGCAGGCCTTTTTTTTCTTTAAAAATTACCCGCTGTTTTGGGCGCGGCGATGAGCACGGGGATTCTTTCCAACGCTTTGGCCCGTTTCGCCAAATCGTTGTCCAGGGGCAGGGCCTCGAGTTCGATTCCGACGACCTGGACGAATTTATGGGCCTCCTTTGCCAGCTTCGAGAAAGCGGCGGGGTTCTCCGCTTTTTTGACCGGGACGTAGACCAGGACCCGTTTGCTGGCGATCAGGTGAAAAGCGATATGAATTCGTTTCTCTCCTCCTTGTCGCGTCACCAGAAGGTAGGCGGCGCAGGACTGGTCCGGATAGCCTTCCATCGACAGTCGCACCCTGTTCATCGCCTGATGGACTTCGCAGACCTCTTCCAGTGGCGATTCGACGCCTGAAAGATCCCAGTCGACCTGAAAAATAGCGCCTGGCGGCGGTGGCTGGCGCACCACATGCGGTGGCGGGGTGGCATCGGTCCGGGCGGGGGGTTCCTTGTCCGCAGGGATCGAGGATGCTTTCGTTGGTGCATCGCCCGCTTTCAGCTCGGCGATGTGCTGCTCGGACAGGGTCTTGGCCGTCACCAGCCGATCCACCTCCGCGCGCAAGAATGCAGCGTGATCCTCCGCCTTGCGCAAAACCGTTTCCAGTTTCAACAGGCGTTGTTCCGTCTCCGCATTGGCGTCGGAAACCTTTGTCGGCGCCTGGGCGGCCATTTCCGCCGTCGATTTGGCCGCGTCCTGTTGCATGCGCTCCGCGATGCTGGCGGCAAGCTCTGCCCGGACCGCTGCAAGCTCCTTTTTCATAGCCGCCAGCTGTTCCTCGGTTTTTTTTTCGCCCGCCGTCTTTTGCGCTTTGGCCGCTTCGCTTTCCATCTGCTGTTGTTTCTTTCGCAGAGCGAGGATCTGCTGCTCGGCCTGGAGCTTTTCCTGCGCCAGTTGCGCGCAGGCTGCCGTTTGAGCTTTTATTTCCTCCTGCTGCCGCAAATGCATTTCTTCCAGTTCGGTGCGCCGTTTATCGGCGGCAACTCTAGCCTTTTCGCTGGCTTTTTGCCGCTCGGCGGCGGCTTTTAAAGCCTTTTCGGCCTGGGCAAGTTTTGCCCGCAGCAGGGTTGATTCCTTATTCTCCGCAGCTTTTGCAGCCGTGGATGCACGTTCCGTCGCCGCGGCAGTTTCCTCCGCATTCAATTGTCCGAGGCAGGCATCCACCACCTTCTTAAGCGCCGACATGGATTGCGCGAGCCGTTCTTCCGCAGCCAGATGCTCAGCGGCTGAATTGGCGGCCTCGGCCATGGCCTCCAATTCCTGCTTGCGTTGGGCCCATTCGGCCAGGCCGAGTTCGCCGGCGCTGGCGAACGACTGCTCTTGGGCCGCCTGTTCGCTGACTAGTCGCCGCCATTCGGAGCGGGCCGTTTCGCTCTCCCGGAGAATTTTTTCCACCGTTTCGTGCGGCGCCAGGACCGGGATCTTTCGCAGCAGAACCTCCCGCATCGCCGGGCTGTAGGCCAGCTTGACCTCTTCCATGCTGGCGCCCATGGCCCGCATCAAATCCTGTGCGCGTTTTTGTGCGGTTTCGGTGCCCGCCTTTTCGGGCTCGACAATATAGATCAACGAAGCCTGGCGCTCCCCGTGGTGCACAGCCACATAGACTTGTTGCCGGCGTTCTTTTTTGATGACGCAGATAAAGGTATGCACGGACCATTCGGCTGCGCCATCGGCAAGCAGCACCGGTTTTGCCGACTGTTGCACCTCCACTACGTCGGCCGCCTCGGCCTCGATGAAATTTCCCGCTACGAAAGAAATCAAAGGCAACCTCCTGACGCTCCGGCAAAGAAAAGCCGGGGCTGAATATCGTTGGATATTTCGGCAACCCGGCTGTCTGCGAGAGACCCGTAGGCTTTCCGTCCCATTCTTGCGAATGGTTTAGTATTATCGGTTATCCCTATAAGGGGGAATGCGGCGAATCTTACGAGCTCGCTGCTTGCAAAAGATGCACCGCTGCGGGGGGCCCTCTTCGGGTTTAATCGCTGGACATTCGGTTCTTTATGTAATAAACACCCATGAACGGATGTGGTTGCCGGAGAAAAGGCATGCCCAGGGGCGGCATGTCTTTTTTCGCCGGCTTTTATTGCGAATAGCGTCGCCCCTGAACCGGTCGGAATCGCGGATGCGTTGGCTGCAAAATCCCATTTTTCTTCTGCTGCTCATCATTGTCCTTGGCGAGATCCTTGGCCGACTGCGTTTTCGTGCGTTGGCCCTCGGACCTTCGGCAATCATCTTTGTCGCCCTCGCCTTCGGCCATTTCGGATTCATCCTTCCCGCTGGCATTCAGACCATCGGCCTGGCCATGTTCATTTATGCCGTGGGCTTGCAGGCCGGTCCGGCTTTCCTCAGTTCCTTTCGCAGCCACGGTCTGGGGATGGCTCTCACCGTCGGTGTCATGGTGGTTGCCGGCACCGCAGTGACTTACGCCTGCTGTCGCCTCTTCGGCTTTGATCCCGGCACCGGGGCGGGACTTCTGTCCGGGGCGATGACCAGCACCCCCTCCCTGGCGGTGGCGGTGGAAACGCTCGGGAACGCGCGGGCGCCCGCCGCTTACGGCGTAACCTACGGCTTCGGCATCATCGGCGTGGCTCTGTGCATTCACTGGCTGCCGCGCCTGATGCGCATCGACATTGGCCACGAAGAACGATGCCTGGCGGAAGAACTGGCGGAAATTCATCCGCCGATTACCTTTCATCACATCGAGGTCAGCAATCCCAACCTGTTCGGAAAAAAGGTCGCCGCCATATTTCTCAAGAGCATCGCGCCGGTGACCATTACCCGGCTTTTGCGCAGCGGGGCGACGGAACCGGAGTTTGTCGGCGCCGATACGGTGCTGCAGGAAGGCGACCGGCTGCGGGTGGTCGGGCGACCAGCCGATCTGGAGAAGGTCCAACTTTACATCGGCAGGCCGGTGTCGGCGGAAATCGCCTTCGATCGGGTTCTTGCCAAGAAAAGCATCGTGGTGTCCAAGCGGCGGTTCGCCGGGACCACCCTGGGCTATTTCAACTTTCGCGAAGCCTTTAATGTGCAGGTGGCGCGCATCACCCGCAGCGGTATCGATCTTACCGCCGATGCCAATACCCGCCTGCATATGGGCGACGTGGTGCATGCCGTTGGCGACGAGAGATCCCTGCGCAACATCAGCCGGCTGCTCGGCAATGATCTCAAGGCGACCTATGAAATCAGCTTTCTGCCGATTATGCTGGGACTGCTGCTCGGTTTTGTGCTTGGCCAGTTGACCGTGCCGCTCCCGATCGTCGGCGCCCTGACTCTCGGAACCACCGGCGGCACCTTGCTGGTGGGGCTGTTGCTCGGCTCACTGTATCAGACCGGACCGCTCATCTGGACTGTGCCGTCAGCCGGCAATCGCCTGATTCGCGACCTGGGGTTGGCCCTCTTCATGGCGGCGGTCGGCACCTCGGCCGGAGTCGATTTTGTCGCCACCTTGCAGGCGCAAGGCCTGCCGCTTCTGCTCTCGGGCATTCTGGTGACCCTGGTTCCGGTGGTCGCCGGCGCGTATTTCGGCATGCGTTTTCTGCGGATTCGTTTTCTGCGCCTGTTGGGCGTGCTGGTGGGGGGGATGACCAGCGCTTCGGGGTTGGCGGCCGCAGGAGCGCTTACCTCCACTCAGTATGCTCCCGCCGCTTACGCGACCGTCTATCCGGTTGCCCTGATCGGCAAGATTATCGCCGTCAAAGTTCTTCTTCTGCTGCTCTGATTCGTTTCCGGTCAAAAAAACTGTAGCGGCCGGATCGACTGCATCACTTCCGCCGCTCCCTGGGTGATGCTTTTGCTGATGTAATTCACCTCGTGGTCGATATCCAGGCTCTCCCCCGCCAGCGTGTGCACGATGACCAAGTCTTCGGTCTCCCATGCACTTCTCAAGGTCAACTCGCCAATGGCCACCATGCGCCCCAGTCCCGCCGTTTTATCGTGGGCCCCGGTGCGCCAGAATTCTCCCGCTTCGGCCGGTGGTCCATATTTTTCCCGGAGGGTCTCCTCCACCCGGGTGAAATCCTCCAGGAAAAGATCGGTTTTGACATGCTTCTGCGGGAAAAGAAACTTCGTCTGCATCAACGTATCATTTTGCAGAAGATAAATGACGAAGGTGTCCAGTCCCGCCACCTGGTCGTTGGCGAAGAGCGCCTTAAACCCTTGTCTTGGGCTCATTTCGGTATGGATGGAGCCGAGGCGGGGTTGGCCGAAGGTCGAGGCGTCGACGACAGCCATTCCGGCGCCGGGCGTTTTTGCCGGCAAGCCACAAAGAGCCAACGCCAACACTGACAGCACGATCGGTTTGCTTTTGCGTCCCATGAAAGCCTCCGCTGGTTTTTATTATGAATCTCTAACAGAATTCAGGGACAAGTCAATTGGGCGTTCCGCCTGTCAGGCGCGCGCCCCGGCTACTCATTTCGCAGTTGTTTTCTATGCGCCCCTTCAGTAGAATTCGCAGGTTCCGGTGCGTTGAACTGCCGGTTGGCTTTGGAGGCGTCAAAGATGGACAATCGAAGGTGCGATCTGCTGGCGGCAGTCGGCAACACTCCCCTGGTGGAACTGACCCGGATGAATCCCAATCCGCGGGTCAGGGTCTTCGCCAAACTCGAAGGAAACAATCCCGGCGGTTCGGTCAAGGATCGACCCGCCGCTTTCATGATCCTGGCGGCCGAACGGCAGGGGCTGCTCACCCCCGGCAAGGCCATTCTTGAGCCAACCTCCGGCAATACCGGCATCGCCCTGGCGATGCTCGGCGCCGCCAGGGGCTATCGGGTCACCCTGGCCATGCCGGGCTGCGTGAGCGTCGAACGGCGGGCCGTTCTCGAAGCGTACGGGGCCGAGGTCATTCTGTCGCCGGCCGCCGAGGGGACCGACGGCGCCATCCGTCTCGCCCACCGGATCATGGCGCAAGAGCCGAAGCGCTATTTCATGCCCAACCAATACGCCAATCCGGCCAATCCCGAGGCGCATTATCAAACGACCGGCCCCGAGATTTTCCGGCAGACGGCTGGCGACATCGATGTTTTCGTCGCCGGTATGGGGACGTCCGGCACCCTCATGGGGGTGGGACGATATCTGCGCCAAGTCAAGCCGCAGGTGCGCATCGTCGGCGTTGAACCGACCCTGGGCCACAAGGTGCAGGGGCTGAAGAATATGCAGGAGGCGATTGTTCCGGAAATCTTCCATCCCGAGGCTCTAGACGGCAGGCTGGTCGTCGAGGATGAGGAAGCCTTCGAAACCACTCGTCAATTGGCGATAACGGAAGGGCTTTTCGCCGGCATGTCGAGCGGCGCGGCGGTGGCCGGCGCCCTGCGGATCGCCCGGGATATGTCCGCCGGCACGATCGTCACCCTGCTCCCCGACCGCGGCGATCGTTACCTCAGCACCACCCTTTTTCGCTCGACCTGCGCCTGCTGTCCGCCGTGAGAGTTTGATTATGTTTTTGTCAGGCTGCGGGCGGGTCCGGTTCAACCGTGTTTAAGAGACAAATTAGGGTAATCGGCTTACAATTTTCGTCCTGTGGGCTCTGGGTGATTCAGAATTTGGGTGCCACGGCCCCAGTATTTAGTGGTAAAAGAGGGGAAGCCTTTCAAGGAGCGGGGAATGAACAGCCCTGTTCGGTGCTTTTCTTGCATAGTTAAAGTTAATGCCAAATCCTTGCATAGATGGCATCCAATGCAATTAGGACTGCCAAGGAGACTTGAATGTGCTCATTACATTTGAACTTGAAAGATCGTGGATTTACCCTGATCGAGCTCTTAGTAGTTGTCGCTATTATTGGAGTTCTTGTGACTCTGGTGCTCCCTGGCTATGATTATCTTACTAAAAAGGCTAGGTTTGTAAGTTGTAAGGTGGAGATCAGGGTTCTGGAAAGGGATATTATTTCCTATACGGTTGACAAAGGAGATCTTCCGGAAACCCTTGCTGACATGAATAGGGAATGGGAAACCGATCCGTGGGGAAATGTATTTGAATATATGAAAATATCATCACATCTTGGGGATGAACGGACCGGTGCTTTTTCCGTTTCTATCAACACGGATTATGACCTTTACAGTAAAGGTCCGGATGGGGCAAGCAACCAATCGGTTACGCATTCAGATAGTCGAGATGACGTAGTTAGGGGTGCCGATGGTTACATCGTGGATGTTGTTAGTAACGAATATTAACATAGGTGATGATTATGGAATGCTTTTGCCCCAAATGCAGTGCCTCTTTGCGGACCGAAAAGGAAATTTCCGAGTCGGGAGATTTTGAAACCTGTCTTGAATGTAAAACAAAAATTTGGATTCAAAAAGAATCTTTCATGCTTAGGGCTTACAAGAAAGAAGGAGATATTTTCTGCGTCAGTTGTAGCAATATTCTCGGAATCTCTTCTATTTGCAAACGATGCGGAGAGTTATTTCCGGATTATTACATCGTTCAACTTACAAAGAAAAAAATAAGAAAAAACCGTAATGCAAGTAGGTCAATATCGTTTAGGCCAAGAAAAGTACGGCGGAGTAAGCAGCAGCCAAAAGAAGAAATTATAGTATCCGAAAAAATTCAAAAACATGATGCTTATAATTCATCCAACTCAAAGAAAATTTTGTTGCAAATAGTGGGAGGTTTTTTCATAATTTCGATATTTTTTTCTGGTTGGTTTCTATACCAGCAGCACAAAACCAGAAAAATCTACATGGAAAATTTCATTATGGCCTTGTATGGGATGAAAGCCGGGGTAGATATGGGGCTTAACGCTTGTGAACAGGAAAAAAAGGAGGTAATTTACACGATATCGAAAAAGGACAGCTTAACCTCCAAGAAGATTAGATTGGAAATCGATCCTTACCTGGATAAACTGCAAAGTCCTCCCTCTGAATTTATGGAATCACTAAATCACTTGAATAAACTGAATTCTGATTACAATGGAATCTATTTATATTCTCTGGAATCTTCCGGGACTCTTCTCAATTATTGCGATGGGGCAAAAAAACTTGAAAATGCATTTAACAAAACAGCCGGGCAACTTAAGACGACTATGCCTGAGGATTTTGCCGAAGCCTTTGCAGCGGCTTCGCTGAAATACAAGAAATTAAAATTTATGGTTAACTAATTTTTAAATCAGCGTCAGTCTTTGAAAACACCTGACAGAGGCTCCGGGGAACTGGAGCCTTTTACTTTATGGGTCTATGGCGGGCAGCGCCGCCGGCGCAGCAAGGAAATAAAAGATCCGATCAAGCACCAGGCCCCAAGGGTGGCAAAGGCGAGACCCCAGGCTGTCACCCGGGTGTTGCCGCCGACCAGGTCGAGCACGGCGCCGAAGGCGAGGGGGGCGACAAATCCGGCGCCGAAGCCGAGAAAGGAGTGCAGGGCCATGGCGGCGCCGCGCCGCTCGGCAGCGGCGGCGGCGACCAGGCCGGCGGTGAGAGCCGCCGAGTCGCCCATGACCATCAGGAAGTAGATAGTTACCAGGGTGAAGACCACGGCGATGGGCAACGGCGCGCTGAAACCGACCAGCAAGGCCAACCCTCCGGAGGCGGCCATGGCCACCAGAATCAGCCGGCGACGACCGCAGCGCACCGCCGCCTCATTGCCGAAAATGCTGGCCAACGGGCCGAGGAAATTAACCCAGGCGGCCAAAGCGGCCGCGTTCACCAGCGAACTGGTGCTGGTGGCGGTCAGCCCCATGCTGAAGGCGAAGAAGGCCGGCATCCAGGAACGCAGGCCGAAGAGTTCCCAGCAATGTGCCGCGTAACCGAGGATATAGCCCATGGCCTCCCGATTGCGCAACACCGGCCGGAAATCGAAGATGGCCATCGGCTGAAAGGCCGCCCGGCGCGGCGCGGCCGCCGGAAAGTTGAAGAAGACCAGGGGCCCGGCAATGAGCGGGCCGGCGGCGGCGACGACAAACGCCCATTGCCAACCGAGCGGCGCCAGGGCGCCGGCCAGCAGCAGCGAGGCGGTGGTGCCGAAGCCGAAAGAGGCGGTATAGAAGGCGATGCCACGACTCTGGTAGGGGCCTTGGAAATGATCGGTAAGTATACGCAGACCCGGCATGTAGGTGCCGGCCAGTCCGGCCCCGACCAGGGCTTGAAAAGCGAGGGCCGACAGCAGTCCGCTGGCGAAAAAGGCGAAGCCGAGACTACCGGCGCATGCCAGGGCCGTGGCCAGCAGATAGATGCGTCGGGTGTCGATGCGATCGGTGAGGCTGACCAGCACCGGCACCGCCGCCATGTAACCGGCGAAGAACGTCCCGCTGACCAGACCCGCCGCCGAATTGGTGAGCTGCCACTCCGACTGCAAGAGTGGCAGCAGCGCCGGGTAGGTGGCGAAGCCGGTCATACTCAGGATTTCGGTGGCGCACAGCAGCAGGACGACGCGGACGGGAGAACTGGTGGAATGGTTCATCATCTCTTCCAATGCGGTAAGGCGCAGGGAGGCCGTAGTGACGATTCACGAACCGATGACGCTGTTGACCGACTGGCTGCTGGCGGGGGTGGTGCTGGCGTTTTCGGTCCGGCTGGCTGGCCGGAGTCGCGACTGGTCGGTGCGTCTGTGGGCCACCGCCTTCTTCGCCTCGGCCCTGGCGGCCATCGCGGGCGGCGCCTGGCACGGCTTCCGACCGTATCTGGCGTTCCCCGCCGATCCCCTGCTGTGGAAGCTCGCCCTGAATGCCATCGGCTTGGCCAGCTTTTGCCTGCTCGCCGCGGCGGTGTTCGCCACCCTTGCCGGGTTGCCGCGCAACATCGCGCTGAGCGTCGCCGCCGGCAAATTCCTTATTTATGCCGGCTGGATGGTGACCCACGACGCCTTCCGCTTCGTCATCTACGATTACGGCTCGGCCATGCTGACGGTGCTGCTGCTGCAAATCCCCGGCCTGCTCCGCCGCCGGCC
>Ga0265293_10007342_pt1 | contig 17049 bp, 14 predicted proteins | sample Munlanlewell138R_FD_192505 | JGI IMG/M metagenome (GOLD analysis project Ga0265293, IMG submission 192505) | Leachate microbial communities from a municipal landfill in Southern Ontario, Canada - Leachate well 138R | ecosystem: Engineered > Solid waste > Landfill > Unclassified | place: Canada...
TCAAATTTTGTATAGCCGGCTTTGACAATCTCCTTTGCTGCTTTCATTATATCATCCGGAGATGTAAAAATAGCCGACATCGAATGTAAAATCTTATTATTTTCCATATTAGTGTCCCTCTTCCGAATGATGTTCAAGACCATGATGTGTTGGCTGTGAGCCATCAACGACAGCCTTTACTTCCGCAATTGATACAACCGGCATTGTACGTGTAAATATTAACAATAAGGTAAAGAACCAACCAAAGCTTCCTATCAAGATACCGATATCATAGATTGTTGGTACATAGTAAGCCCAACTTGACGGGAGATAATCTCTCGACAATGATGTTACCGTAATTACAAATCTCTCGAACCACATACCGACATTTACAAGAACGGCAATGATAAACATAAATGGAATATTTGTACGAAGCTTCTTAATCCAGAAGAACTGAGGTGCTATTACGTTACAGCTAACCATTATCCAATATGCCCAAGCATAGGGACCAAAAGCACGGTTGACGAAAGCAAATGACTCAACTTCGTGTCCGCTGTACCATGCAATGAAAAATTCCATTCCATAAGCATAGCCTACCATCAAACCGGTGAGGATAATGATTTTATTCATCTTTTCAAGTGTATCAAGAGTAATGATATACTCTAAATCATATACTTTTCTGATAATTATCAGTGCGTTCTGTACCATGGCAAAACCGGAAAATACCGCACCTGCTACAAAGTAAGGTGGGAATATTGTAGTATGCCAACCCGGCATGATTGAAACTGCAAAGTCAAAGGATACTATTGTGTGTACCGACAATACAAGTGGAGTAGCAAAACCGGCAAGTACAAGATACATCATTTCATAATGAGACCAATGACGGTTTGAAAATCTCCAGCCGAGGCTTAACACTGAGTAAACTGTTTTCTTTACTTTCTCAACCATTGTTGAATTAGCAAGCCTATCCCTCATAGTAGCGAAATCCGGTATAAGACCTATGTACCAGAATACAAAAGAAACCGTAAAATAAGTTGATACAGCAAATACGTCCCATAGTAGAGGCGAGGTAAAATTCACCCATAAAGAATGTTGGTTGGGATAAGGGAATAAATATCCTGCAAGCCATGGTCTTCCCACGTGTATCAGTGGGAATATACCGGCTGTCATAACCGCAAAAATCGTCATACCCTCTGCAAATCTTGCTATACCGGTTCTCCATTTTTGTCTGAAAAGAAAGAGAATGGCAGAGATAAGGGTACCCGCATGTCCTATACCAACCCAGAACACGAAGTTAATAATTGCGAATCCCCAGCCAACGGGGTTATTAACACCCCAAAGCCCCAAGCCTCTGTAGAAGGACATTCCAAGTGCCAATGCACCAATGCCGAGCATAGTAAGGGTTAAGCCCATAGCAGCCCAGAATCTTTTGTCCGGCAGATTATTCATTGGCTTTATGATTGAAGCATCAATAGTCTTTAACGCCGGTCTTCCTTCAATTACAGAGGGTTCATGTGTTAGTTCAATGCTCACCGTGATTTTCCTCCGCTACAATATTTCTCAATCTCGATATATAAGTTACATTAGGTTTAACGCTTATGGTTTCAAGTACAAAGTAGCCAAGAGGATGTTCCCTAAGGCCTGATACAGGTGATTCAGGGTTATTCATGTCACCGAATGTAATGGCTGATGCAGGACATGCTTCCTGACAAGCAGTAATCACATCTCCGTCTTTGATTTTACGACCATTTTTGGCTGCCTCCGTACGCGATTCCTGTATTCTTTGTGTACAGAATGTGCATTTTTCCATCACACCTCTCGAACGAACTGTTACTTCAGGATTGTTCAAGAGTTCCAAAGTATCTTGTCTGTAATAACCATCAGCAAAATCATTTCTGAAGTCAAAGAAGTTATATCTTCTTACTTTATAAGGGCAGTTGTTGGCACAATAACGAGTACCGACACATCTGTTGTAAGTCATTTGGTTCAATCCGTCAGGGCTGTGAGTTGTAGCTACTACAGGACATACATTCTCGCAAGGAGCATTGTCACAATGTTGACACAACATCGGTTGGAAGCTGGTAACAGGAGCATCGGGTGTACCACTGAAATAAGTATCAATTCTCATCCAGTGCATATCCCGTCCCCTCGATACTTCTTCTTTACCGACGATAGGTATGTTGTTTTCTACATTACAAGAAGTTACACAGGCTCCGCATGCTGTACACTTATTCAGGTCAATAGCCATCGCCCATTTTACATCTGAATAGACTCTGTCAGGAGTGATTGAATGTGTTTTATATTCATGATGCCCTAAGAGATGAATTTTTTCTGATTTGAGTGCTTTCTTATAAGCTTCTTCATCGCCTGCAAATTCAGATTTGAGTCTGATTTTCGCAGCATCGTATTTTTTACGAAATTCCGTGTAGAAAGGAACAGTATATTCATTGATAATATGTCTCTTCAGATGAAAATCTTTTACAAACTCTTCATCTAAAGAATGATGTTCTTGAGTTGATACGAGTTCATATTGACCTTCGGTTTTACTGACATTCACTCCGGTAAACATCCAAGGTGATATTCCGCCTTTAGCAGACATAAGCTCACCGGCATTGAATCCGATGTTTCTACCGATTTCGCCTATGGTCGTTCTGCCGTATCCAAGGTCAACGACGATGACTTTATCTGCCATGCCGGGTTGAATCATAACAGGCAGTTTCAAAGTTCTGCCTGATACTGATACTTCAACCATATCTGCTACACGGTTAAGTTTATCTTCTCCGTAGGTGACGCTCAATTCTTTGGCAGTTGCCGGCGACATCATTGCATAATTGTCCCAAACCGATTTTGTAACCGGATTCGGCACTTCCTGAAGCCAGCCGTTATTTGCATATCTGCCGTCACCTATATAATAAGACGGCTTTAGAATTAATGTATAATTCTGCTTTGTGAAGGAGAATTTATTAAAATTGACTGCATTGATATTGAATTGTAGAGCTTCATTACCGGAATTTTCGCTTATTAGAGCAATTCCGTCATGTAATGCTGCAAACCAATACTCTCTGAATCCTGTAGCTGAGTTGCTTTTAGTATATATATCAGTTTCCCAGTGACTCATCAAATATTTATGATAAATATCATGTGAATAGGCATTGACATCACTACTCATCCAATTCAGGAGAACTGCTTCCTTCTGACGCGTATCATGTATTGGCGATATTACAGGCTGCTGTAAACTATATATCCCCGTTCTTGGTTTGAAATCACCCCAACTTTCGAGTGCATTGTTCACAGCTATAATATACTGATTTGCTTCGCATGATTCATTTGCTGATTCAACCATTGATATTATGGTTCCTGCTTTTGTATAAGCAGCTTTATAACCGGAATCGGTCGGGAAGTGATAAACAGGATTAGTATCGAAATGTATTAAAACTCCTACTTTACCGGAGTTTAGATTACTAATTAACGTTTCAATTTCCTTATCAGAACTCAATGGTCTTTGGAGTTCAAGCTTAGTATTCAAGTCATAGACATTGGGTATCGAGCCCAATACTTCATTTAACAAATTAATCGCAAGATGAATCGGTTTCGGATGCATTATTCCGGCAACAGCGAGTGTTTTGTTTCCTTTGGCAATAATATCATGAACCAATTCATTTAACACTTTGCTGTTTATTTGATTCTTCTCAGAAAATGATTTAAGATTATACCCGCTCAATAGTGTATTGAGTCCTTCACTTGCAAGTGCTGATTTACCTTTTGATACAATCTCAGCAGCCAGACTCATGATAAAATCATATTGATTTTCTGGTGTTAGTCTGATACGATAGTCAGACATTGCACCTGTAACCGAGTAGTTGCCTTCAATTTGGTACAGCTTGTTAAAATTTTCAGGATTATCTTTATCTCTTCTTGATGAGAACATTCTAATTTGCTCGGTAATATCACCTTCCGAACCTAAGAAATCACATTCAAAAGAGAGTATAACATCTGCTGCGTCGAATTTTATCGCAGGTAATGACTCTTGTCCGTAAGCATCGTACCAAGCAGCTCTTCTCTGCGAATCACTGAAAAGCTCATAGGAATAAATTTTGGTATTGGGATATTTGCTTGAAAAATCATTAAACAATTTATTCTGTGTAGGTGAAATAACAGAATGTGTTACGATTGCGATTTCTTTACCCTCAGATACAGCTTGGTTCAGTTTTTCAACAACCTGGGTATCAATTTTTTCCCATTCAGACCTCGGCATTTCATCTTTGTACAGGACTAATTTGCTGTCTGATTTTTTAATCGGATATCTTAATCTTCCCGGGTCATACAACTCCATAATTAAGGCTTGCTCGACAGTCGAAATTTTACCTTTGCTAATCGGATGTTCAGGATTACCGTCAATTTTCACAGGTCTTCCTTCCCGGGTTTTAATCAAAACTCCGGTTCCGTTATTTAAGGTTGAAGCATAATAATTTGCTTCTCCGTAAGTAACACTAGCCGGTTTTTTATTATAGGTAATAATTTCGCCTTTATCATGATAATCCGAGCAGGCAGTAGCAGCTAAAGCGCCGGAAGCACCCATGAGTGCAAGGAACTTACGTCTTGACTTGTCGGGAAGAGCATTAAGGTCGAAATCTGCAGTGGCACCATTGACAAACTCGTTACGTGCGGCTTCCAATGACTCCGGCTTTTGATTATACTGATTAAGACTCTTCCAAAACTTTGGTTTCAAACTTTCCATCTACTTTACACTCCGTTTTGAACGTGGAACAGCAAGAGGATGAATCATTACTTTCGGCTTACTTCTGCGAGCAGAAGCTGCATCATCGCCGGCAAGGAGCCGAAATGGGAATAACTGAGCAACAAAGGTACCAAGGGCACCGGCACCAATCATTCCGAAAAACTTTCTACGGTTTTGCTTCATAACTCTATTCATTAATTTCTGATAAATTTCTGTTTATTAGCGGTGGCAAGCATTACAATGAGTAGGTCCCTCATTAACAAATTCCTTCGTCTGAGGCATTGTTTCATGCGGGTTTCTGTGACAATCTATGCAACTTGCCATTGTAAATGATTTAACCTGACTTACCACTTCCATTTCTCTTACATCACCATGACAATGGGCACAATCAATACCTTTAGTTACATGTGCTGCATGATTAAAATAAGCATATTCCGGTACTCGATGAATACGTTTCCATGGAATGGGTTCTTCATTTTTGTAGTATTCGGTAAGTTTAATGATTTCCGGTTTGTCTGTGCGTGCTACATTATGACAATTCATACAAATACTCGCAGCTGGAATACTTGCATGTCGTGTTTTTGATGCACTCGTGTGGCAGTATTGGCAATCAATTGCCATATCACCTGCATGGAGCTTGTGCGAAAACTTAATAGGCTGCTCGGGTGCATAACCTACTCCGTCTCGTTCAGGTTTTGCAATGAAATATGTCAGTGCGAATGACATCAGAATTACAAAAACCGTTACAGGTAACTTGACCTTTAGTGCGTAATCCAGTATCGTTTTTTTCACTTTCCGCCTGTCTAAATACTTTATAATTTACTTAATTAATTATTTTCTATCATTTGAAAAAGTTCTTTTGTTTAGCTCTCTTTCTCGTTACGATATAGTTTCATAATTATATATGCTTATATGTAACAATAAACAAATACTTTTTCCCAAATTGTACAAACAAACTATGCAAGATAATACTAATTGAAATTTTAAACAAACCTAAATATAAAAACTACTTTCAATTAAATCGCAATAATTCGGCTAAATTCTTATTTATATATATATTTAAATAATAATAAAAAAATATCTGACTTGTAGGCTCAGTGGCAACATGCCGGTGCTTCACCAACAACTTTATCGGGTAATTCAGGACTTATGAGAGGAATTCCGAGCGACATACCTCTCATTATCATTAAAACAGCAACGATTGCTACTCCGTATGGAATAGCTTTTGTCAGTTTCTTTCTGAAATTAATTGTAAGGAGATTCTTTGAAAAGTAAATCAATGCCATCATCGGTACTGTACCGATACCAAATGCGGTCATATACAGACCGGATTCGATAATGCCGCCCGATGCAAATGAACCTGCTAGTGCAATATACACTAATCCGCAAGGTAATAAGCCATTTAATAAACCGAGTATAAAAAGTGACAATATACTTTTTGATTTAAAAAATTGTTGAAATTGTGATTTAATCTTTTTGACAATAGAGCCAAAAAATCTTATGTCGTTTACACCACTATAATATTTTCGCGGAATTATCAAAAACAGCAACATCAGAATACCTGTTGCTATTGACACATATTCTTGAAATCCTGAAAGTCGTAACGGAGCACCAATTATGCCCAGCAACAAACCCATTATTGTATAAGTTGCAACTCTGCCAAAGTTGTAAACCAGACTTTCTAATGCCACTCCTGTTTTGCCTGTACTTCTGTGCGGTATAGCCATAGCTATTGGACCACACATGCCGAGGCAATGGAAGCTGCCTAAAATACCGAGAGCAAATCCGGCACCAATATTAATCATCATCTTCTCATAGAATTAACAAATAACATAATCACTATATAAATAGTAGTTCTTCATTGTAATAAGTCGAATCGCCTACCGCCCAATCCACTTTAATACGCCACATGCCTTTTTCTAATTTTGATTTTCCGACAAGTTGGGAACCATCAAGACCGGCTTTTACCGGAATCATAAAATCCTTAGTCTTGTCAGAAGGACGGAAGAATGTTATGCTCCCTGTGATTTGTTCCGGCTTGAATAAATTCGGATACTTGAACTTTATATAATTGTCGCCTGTTTCAATCAATAATTTCTCGATTAAATTGTTTGACCTGAGCTTTTTATCAATTATATTCTGATATTTCAACTCTTCCTCGTAGTAATTATCATCAACGAGGTCAACTTTATGAAATCCTGTAAAAATCACAAATGAGACCAATATCAAAACAAAACTGCTGTAAAATATTGCAATTCCTGTGCCCCAATTGAACTTTAACTTCATTTGTTTTCTCCTATTTCATACCGGGTATCGGACCTGTAAATCCGGTAGCCACTGTTTGAATTAATTTACCATTACTGTAAACACCTATTTTTACTTCATTTCTCGAACCCTTTATGTATGATCTCGGAATTTCGAGTATGAAAGTTGCATCTGTATGAGATTCAGGCTCAACCTGCAAATTGTCCTTACCGATTAATTTAATACTTGATGTAGGAATATCCAATACTTTGAATTCGATTGGCATAGCCTTGAAAGTTTTGTTGATGATGGAGGCAGTATAAACATTAGAAATTGTATTATTCTCGCTTACTTGGTATAAGGAGCCCTTTGCTCTCAGTATGGTAGCTTCCACATCTGACCTATTCAATATCAATGCAGCAGATATACCGATAAGCAACAATAGTGTAATTGTATATAATACAATTCTCGGAGTTATTTTAAACTTTGTTCCTTCTTCTAATTGGTTCAATGATGCATATTTTATTAAGCCTTGTTCTTTGTTGACTTTCAACATAACATCATCGCATGCATCCATACAGGCGGTGCAATTTACACATTCGAGCTGCGTACCGTTTCTTATGTCAATTCCGGTTGGACACACCTTAACACAGGCTGCACAATCTACGCAATCTCCATTATCGTTAACTCCTTTCTTGAACTTGGCTCTGGGCTCCCCCCTCTTGTAATCGTATGCAACCACAATAGAGTTTTTATCAAGAAGCACTGATTGTAGCCTTCCGTATGGACAGACAAATGTACAAGCTTGCTCACGAAACCATGAAAATACAAAATAAAACATCGTCGCAAATATCATTACAGCCGCAAATGTGCTCCCATGAGCAAAAGGTCCGTCGGATATGAGCATGCCTAATCTGTCCACACCGACTATGTAAGAAAGAAATATATTACTTATAATAATGGACATTCCGATGAAAATTGAATGCTTCAGAACCCTTTTGAATATCTTCTCGCCATTCCATTCACTTTTGGATAGTTTCATTTGTTGTCTGAAATCTCCTTCTATCCAATATTCGATTTTCCTGAACACCATTTCCATAAATATTGTCTGCGGACATGCCCATCCGCACCAAACACGACCAAAGACAGCTGTGAATAGCACTATAAATAATATTATAGCCAAAAATGAAATTGCCAGGATATGAAAATCCTGGGGCCAAAAGACAGTCCCGAAAAGAATAAATTTTCTTTGTACAACATCAAGTAGAATAAACGGGTTGCCGTTTATTTTAATAAAAGGAGTAACTACCATGACAGTCAGCAGAACGATTGCCACTACAGCTCTCATTCTATGATATCTGCCTCCCGGTTTCTTAGGATAAATCCATATTCTGTTACCTTTTTTATCAAGGTTTGAAACCCTGTCTCTGAATGAGACTCCGGTATCAGTAATCAATTTATTATGACCGGAAAAATTCTTCTCGTTGTCACCTTTAAGCTTAAGTTCTTTAAAGGAACCTTTTTCATCCATAATATCCGCCATTTTCATTTGATTTTGTTTTCGTCAAGCAGATTGATTTCTAATTAATCGTCTCAGACTATTAAAATAGAATATTTATCAGAGGAACTTGATTTTAAATAATATCAAGAAATACTTGATTAATTCAATCAGCTTGATAAAACTTCTCAAATATAAAAAATCAATTAAATTATTTCTTTATGAGCGGAGAAGTTGAGTATAAACTCCGCTCATAAACTTTCTACTTAGTTCTTATGTAATTCATAGTATAGTCGGCATTATAGCCCAAGATTGACGGGCTATTCCTCCCATTTTTCACCCTGGGGTGCTTTAGCGTTCGGAGGATTAGAGCCTGTTAAAGTCATAACATAACTTGCGACCTTTTGAATTTCTTCAGGTTTTAGCAAGGGTTTCCAAGAAATCATACCCTTCTCAGGCACACCGTTGATGATTACATCCATGACATTTTTCATACCACCGCCGTGAATGAAAAATTCATCGGTCAGATTTGGTCCAATACCTCCTTCACCAACAGCACCGTGACAGGACACGCAATTAGTTTTGTAAATCTGTTCTCCGGAAGCCAGAGCATCAGCCTCAGTAAGTGGTTGATAAGAAATATTAGACCACATTTGATTCATCTGAACAGCAATTTTTTCATATTCTTCAGAACTCATTTTAAATTCAGCAGCATACTCTTGTTCTTGGGTTTCGCCCATTCCCGCAATATGATAATAAAACATATAAACAACAGACCAAATAATAGTAAATATGAACAGCCCCATCCACCATCTCGGAAGCGGGTTGTCATACTCGAGAATTCCGTCATATTCATGCTCTAAGACTTTATCTTCAACTTTTGACATAACTGTCCCTTGTATTTATTGTGAATTCATTTTCGTCATTTTCCAGAGGCAGATTGCCCATATAATTTACAAATTTCTTATCTAAACGCAGTGCCATCACCAACACAGCCAAAAAGAAAGTAAAGAAGAAAATCAGAGTCAGAATAGGATATATTTCAATTCCGCTAATATGAGAAAAGATATTTTTGAACATAATAATACCTACCTTCCAGCTGATTCAATAGTCTTTATATCGGTACCGAGGCGTTGTAAGTATGCAATTAACGCGATGATTTTTCTATCAGGATTTGTTGTAATGCCAGAATCGGCAAGGTCATTGACAATTTCTTGTGCTTGAACTTCAACATCACCTTTAGCAGCCTTGTGATAATCAATCGGATATGGTACATTCAATGTTTGCATTACTTTTATCTTAGAAGCGACGGCTTCGATATCATAATTGTCATCCAATAACCATGGATATCTCGGCATGATAGAACCAGGAGATATTGACTGCGGGTCGTACATGTGCTGATAATGCCAAGCATGGGGATATTTACCACCTACTCTGTGCAAGTCGGGACCGGTTCTCTTAGAACCCCACTGGAACGGGAAGTCATAAACAAACTCACCGGCTTTGGAATATTCGCCGTATCTTTCTGTTTCGGAACGGAACGGTCTTATGAGCTGTGAATGGCAAGTGTAACATCCCTCAGCGACATATATATCTCTACCAATCAGTTCAAGTGGTGTATAGGGTTTAACACTCGTTATGGTAGGTACATTTGACTTAATAACCTGTAAGGGTACAATTTCGAACAGGCCTCCCACAAGAATGACAAACAGTGTGGCAATTATGAATGGTACAGGCTTACCTTCAAGCCAACGATGGTTGGGTTTATCAGTTCCGACATCACGAAGTGGAGCAGCCTTCACTGTTTCATTCGCTGTAAAATGACCCTGTTTAGCTGTTTTCACAAGATTCCAAACCATGATAAAGGAGCCTGTCAGGAAAAGTAATCCGCCGATAGACCTGATGAAATACATAGGAACAAGGTGTGTGACTGTTTCGAGGAAATTTCTGTATAAAAGGAATCCTTCAGGCGAGAATTGTTTCCACATGAGACCTTGTGTAACACCTGCCCAGTATATTGGAATTGCATAGACAAGAATACCTATTGTACTAATCCAGAAATGCATATTGGCAAGCTTACGCGAGTATAATTTTGTATTCCATAATTTAGGAACTATCCAATACAATACTGCAAATGTAAGCATACCGTTCCAGCCCAGAGCTCCTACGTGAACATGTGCTATGGTCCAATCCGTATAGTGAGATAGTGCGTTAACTGATTTTATTGAAAGCATCGGACCTTCAAAAGTAGCCATACCGTAGGCAGTGATAGCAACAACCATAAACTTCAATATTGGTTCTTCTCTTACTTTATCCCAAGCACCTCTTAGTGTCAACAGTCCATTAATCATTCCTCCCCATGAAGGAGCAATCAACATAATAGAGAAAACTGTTCCGAGTGACTGAGCCCACTCCGGAAGTGAGGTATATAGTAAATGGTGAGGACCTGCCCAAATATAAAGAAATATCAATGACCAGAAGTGGAGAATTGATAATCTATATGAGTAAACAGGACGTTCTGCTGCTTTCGGAAGAAAATAATACATCAATCCAAGAAATGGTGTTGTCAAAAAGAATGCCACAGCATTATGACCATACCACCATTGGACGAGTGCATCCTGTACTCCGGCATAAATTGGATAACTGTGTGTAAAACTTGTCGGTATTGACAACGAATTGACTACGTGTAATACAGTTACGGTGACCCATGAAGCAATATAGAACCAAATTGCTACATACATATGTTTTTCACGTCGTTTGATTAACGTCATGAACATATTGATACCAAATGCAATCCAGACAACAGCTATCGCAACATCTATTGGCCATATTAATTCTGCATATTCTTTACCCTGAGTCAATCCCAGCGGAAAAGTAATTGCAGCAGATACTATTATGAGCTGCCAACCCCAAAAATGAAACTTACTTAGAATATCATTCCACATTCTTGCTTTTAATAATCGTTGCATCGAATAATATACACCAAGGAAGATTGCATTTCCTACGAATGCAAAAATTACTGCATTTGTATGCAATGGTCTGAGTCTGCCGAATGAAAGCCAGGAGATACCAAAATCAAACCATGGTATATAAGCAGGTGCATACAATTGAATAGCTATTATTAAGCCTACAAGAAAACCAACAACTCCCCACAAAACTGTAGCCCAAGTAAACAACCTCACTATGTTGTTGTCATAGCTGAATGTTTCAAGCTGATTACCATGCTCATTTACAGTATCATTTTGTGCCATTATAATTCCGGTTAATTATTTAACATTTAATACTTTTGTTCTTTGTCTTCATTTAATATCCGCATTGATGGTGTAAATGTATCTTCAAACTGGTCTGTTTTGACCGCCCAAAGAAATGCCGCAATAAATATTACAGCTACACTCAAGCTCGCCGCCATCAAAATTATTATTACGCTCATAATTTTATATTTAGTTCACATTAGTGAATTATTTAGATACCACTAAAACAAGATTTTGAAATTCTCACCTTGTTTGAGATGTTAATGTAATAAAAATTCATATTATTTCTATGCAGTAATTTATTTTTAATCGGTTTTTTTTATCTTTTTTGCGATTATCTTGATTCATCGTGTTGCCCGACTAAATTCATCAATTCAATTATTTTATCACTACATCTTTGATTATCAATGTCTTACCTTGTGTTGTCCATCATTTGAGTAGAAAATTGTGTCCCCTGTTGAAGCTGTTTCTTTTCTGTATTGTTATATCGGTTTCCGTATTCTTTCTATCTTTTTTATTTTATACTTTCACAAGTTTGCTTATATGCAAACAAGACAATATCGGAACATATAAACTTTTATCATGATTTTCCGAAACCACGGCTTAATTGAAAAATCATTTTAGGACTTTTAGATCAATCAAATCTTACAGACTATCAACTAGACACATCGGAAAATAATTTTGCGAATCAATCCAATTTTCAAAAAAAAATCGTATTTTTGATATTTAAGTCAGGTTGACTCCAACATTTTATTTCAATTATGTGTAATTGAGACAAAAATTTCGATTATTTCAGAGACGAAATCGAGCTTAATGTGTCTATCTTAATATGTCGCCAACGATAATATGGAGTTAAAATTATTTTTAAAGAGAATAACTATATTGATCAGCATGGAATCGGAATCAAACAACTATCCGATTTTTCAGCCATAAGCTTGTCAGAGCTGAATCAATTGACACCTCAAAAGAGATTTGACAATAAATATATTTGCCATATTTCAAAGTTGGGGAGTATTTTGGATTTGATGAGCAAAGATTACAAAATTTTAGAGATAAACGGAAAACGACATTCTCACTATTCCAACTTATATTTTGATACAAAAGATTTGACTTTTTACCATAATCACATAAATGGTAAATTAGGCAGGCAAAAGGTACGTTTGCGGCATTATGATACAAGCAATGAAAATTATATTGAAATAAAATACAAAAACAATAAGAAAGAAACTTCTAAAACTCGGATTAAGATAAATGAATTCAACAGTCAAGTTATTTCAAATTTTAGAGACATATTAGACAAAGGTCTTTCTGTTAATACGGATGAACTTATTGCCACTCTTACTTTGACATATAACAGAATCACCTTGATTAGACCTGATTCATTCGATAAATTCACTTTTGATTACGGACTGTCAGCAAATACTTCAGGCAATAAATCTCTTTATTTCAACGGCTTACTTATAATAGAGCACAAATCAACGAATAAAACTGATGCAAATAAGTTGCCTGAAAAATTAAATCATATTGAACTGAAAAAAATGAGTATCAGCAAATATTGCCTCGGGCTTGTGCTTTCGAAAGATAATATAAAATATAACACTTACAAAAGTAAATTAATAACAATTCAAAAAGTCAGCAATGGAATCAATACAAAATATCCTTTATATTCTTGGAGCAACTGAATCAGCTTTATTTCAAGCTGAATTCATACTCAGATTGATAATCAACTTAATAAGTATCTTTTTTATAGCTAGGAAAATTTACTTATTCAGAAGCGGAAACCGTGACTATATGTTTACTATGTTTATATTCAACGTAGTGATTTTCACAATCTGTTTCATACTTAACAGCGCAAGTCTGAGCGTGGGATTTGCTTTCGGAATATTTGCTATATTTTCTATTCTACGGTACAGGACATATACTGTTCCGATAAGGGACATGACATACATGTTTGTATCTATCGCATTAGCAGTACTTAATGCTTTGGCTACTATTAATATTGCATTGGTGCATTTGCTGTTTATCAACATCTTCATTGTTGCTATAGTATTCCTCACCGACAGAAGCTGGGTAGCAAATGAGCATAAGAAATTTATAAGATATGAAAAAATAGATTTAATTAAACCCGAAAGAAGAGAAGAACTCATCAGCGACTTAAGACTAAGAACAGGATTGAACATTACCAGAGTTGATATCGGAAAAATTGATTTCTTGCGTGATACTGCGTATATTAGAATTTTCTATAAAGTATAATGAATATAATCTGTAATAAGAAAAAATCTTATAAGGGTGATTTATGAAATTGATGGTATTAACAATATCTTTATTCAGTATTTGGCTGCTGTTTATTCAAAATACCTTTGCACAGAAGATTATTGAGCAGACCAACCAAGTATGGTTTGAAAACAATCTTGAGTTCAGGCTGACTGATTATTTGGATGCTGAAATGTCTAACAGTGTCAGAATGGATATGACAAATTCTATTTTAGATAATTCATTTGTACAATTTGGACTCAGCTATAACTTCTTGGAGTATTTTAAAATTACCGGAGTTTACCGGGTAAAAACTAATGAACCGGAGTTTTTAAGTGAATATTTTACAAATTTCAATATCAAAATTCCTGTAAACGATTTCAAAATTAAATTACGTAGTCGCTATCAGAACAAGGATAATATTTACCGCTTAAAAACACTTTTGCGTCAGCGTGTGATGCTCGATTATGAAATCATAAAGAAATGGACATTGTCCGGTTCGGCAGAAATTTTCTATGAAATTGACAGAGACTTTATTGACAGGTCCAGATACAAGTTTGACATAACTCATAAAATAGCAAAAAGAAATGATTTGACAATCGGATACTTATTCGAAACTCAACATAATCGTAAAACACCCGAAAATCGTGATGTATTATATATCGAATTAAGTGTCAGGGTTTTATGATAAATCTGTCAAATCCGTTAAATGTGGCTTATCAATCTCAAATCCTAAAAAGTTCTTTGCTTGTTCAAAAAAGTTTGTCGGTAAGTCGGTCACGTGAAATTGTATTTTCGGTTTATCTATAAATTTTAAATCCGGATTTAACAGCAAATTCTTTTCGGCTAATAATCGTAATGCTGTTACAGAAGAGTGTTCACCTGTATCAATAAGAGTAGTGTCGGGCATAAAATCACTTATTAGATGAGTCAATAAGGGATAATGTGTACATCCGAGTACGAGAGTGTCCACCTCTTTAGACCTCAATTCATGCAGATATTCCTCAACTATCAATTTTGCAGCCTCATGTCGTAGCAGTCCTTCTTCAACTATAGGTACGAATAAGGGACAAGCCTTAGAATACACTTCATAATTCGAACCTGATTCAAGCTTTTGTATTTCATGTAGATAGGCGTTACTGCCAATAGTTGCTCTTGTGCCGATTATGCCGATTTTGCCGTTTCTTGTGGAACGAAGTGCCGCACTTGCTGCCGGCTCAATCATACCAATTACCGGTATATCACCGGCAGTTTGCTTGACGATGTCAAGAGCCAAAGCCGATACGGTATTACATGCACTTATAATAATCTTTACTCCTTTTGACAAAAGAAATTTGGTGAGTTCTTTCGCATAAGTTTCAACCGTGTGACCGGATTTGTTACCATAAGGTACTCGAGCTGTATCTCCTAAGTAAACATAATTTTCCGATGGCAGAAATCTTATAAACTGCCGAAGTACGCTCAACCCGCCGATTCCCGAGTCAAAAACACCGATAGGACTGTTCTTATCTATCAACATTGAAAAAAATAATGAATATTCTTAAAAATCTTTTCAAAAGTAATACTAAAACTCAATATATCAATAAATTTATTTGCATATATCACTTCAATTGAGTAGTTTTAAATTCTTAAATTTTACAGATTCCAAATCAATTTATTTTTAATAATGAGGTAGATTATGAAGTATGCCATTAGGGTACAACTTTTATTGATTCTTACTGCATTGCTTACGTATCAATCAGAGGCGCAAATATGGCCCAACGGATTTGATAAGTATGACACTGCTACCAACAAAAGGTATAATTTCTATGAGATACAAGATGCATTTAACCAATATTGGTCAGGCAAAAATATAACAAGGAAAACACCAAAAAATCAGCGCGGTGGTTGGATGCAGTTTAAACGTTGGGAATGGTTCTGGGGACAAAGAGTACATCCGATTGGCGATTTACCGGACCCAATGCATACTTATAATGAATTACTTAAATTACGAAGCAGAAAGAAGGACAAACCAAATTTACAAAATTCCGGCTGGGAAATTCTTGGTCCTCTAAATGCACCCGGAGGTTACAATGGCCAGGGCAGGGTTAATTGTATAATTGAAGATCCTGATTATGACGGCAGCACAAATAAAACAATTTGGGTCGGCTCTGCAAGCGGAGGATTATGGAAATCAACCGATGATGGAGCTAATTGGTCTTCGAATACAGATAATTTGCCCTCACTCGGAATCAGCGGAATCTGCATCAATCCGGAAAACAAAGACATTATGTATATTGCGACCGGTGACGGAGATGCAAGTTCTACTTATAGTGTTGGAGTATTGAAGAGTACAAACGGCGGTACTGTATGGAATACAACAGGTTTGAACTGGTCAACATCACAAAATGTAACTATACGCAGAATGGTTATGCACCCTACAAATCCTGATATTCTTTTTGCGACTGCAAGTAACGGTGTATTTAAAACAACTAATGGCGGTAATAATTGGGTACAGATGAGTATTCCATTGTCAAATTTTAGCGGTGGGTATTGGGATGTCGAGTTTAAGCCTAATGACCCTAATGTTGTCTATGTAACAAGTACATACGAGATAGCCAGAACTACAGACTTAGGTAGTAATTGGAGTATTCTAACCAACGGTCTGCCAAGTTATCAGGATAATATTTACAGAATTGAACTAGCAGTTACACCGGACGAGGGTTCTTATGTTTATGCTGTTTATGGTTATTATAACTGGGGAGGCGGAGATAATTCTAACAACTTTGGGATGTACGGTGTATATTTAACTACCAATAACGGAACAAATTGGACAGAAAAGTTAAATTGGGAAGATAACGAACTTAATTTACTGGGATGGGATGCGAGTGGCTCTGATGCAGGCGGACAGGCTCACTATGATTTGTCAATAGCCGCAAGCCCTCAGAATAAGAATCATGTATTTGTCGGAGGCATCAATGTTTGGCATTCTTCGGATGCAGGCAATGCTTGGAATTGTGTGGCACACTGGTGGGGACAGAGCGGAGTTCCGGCTGTACATGCCGACCATCACCATCTACATTTTGCCGGAACTTCTAATCGTCTGT
>Ga0265293_10007345_pt1 | contig 17046 bp, 14 predicted proteins | sample Munlanlewell138R_FD_192505 | JGI IMG/M metagenome (GOLD analysis project Ga0265293, IMG submission 192505) | Leachate microbial communities from a municipal landfill in Southern Ontario, Canada - Leachate well 138R | ecosystem: Engineered > Solid waste > Landfill > Unclassified | place: Canada...
ATACCCCAACATTGAAAAGTTAAATAATTGGTTGCGGAAATAGGATTTGAACCTATGACCTTCGGGTTATGAGCCCGACGAGCTACCGAACTGCTCTATTCCGCGATGCTTTCAAACAAAGCAAATATCTTTGTTGGAGTGGAATTATAGGTAAAAATGCTTCCTTTGTCAAGAAGAGTAGTAGTAAATTTTAAAAAAGGGTTTGAACTAAAATTAATTAACTTTTCTATATAATTGCAGCACTAAAATAAAAGAAGCATATATGACACCTACACAAAGAGTTTTAGAAGCAATCGATGAGATAAAAAAAGGTCGCATGGTCATCATGATTGATGATGAAGATAGAGAAAACGAAGGGGATTTGGTCTATGCATCAGCCTTTTCTACGCCTAAAAATGTTAATTTTATGGCGACACATGCAAGAGGGCTTATCTGCGTTGCAATAAGTAAAAAAATTGCTACAAGACTTGAGCTTAATCCCATGGTAAGCTCAAATACATCCTCGTACGAGACGGCATTTACGGTTTCAGTTGATGCAAAAAACGCACTAACCGGAATATCTGCATCAGAGAGAGATGATACCATAAAGATTTTGGCAAACCCTATTAGCCATGCGGATGAGTTGGTAAAACCGGGACATATATTTCCCCTTATAGCAAAAGAGGGCGGAACGCTTGTTCGAACTGGACATACAGAGGGTTCTGTTGATTTGTGTCGTCTGGCAGGACTTAGTGATTCAGCTGTAATTTGCGAGATTATCAAAGAAGACGGCACAATGGCTAGACGAGATGACTTGGATATTTTTGGTGAAAAGCATAATCTAAAAACAGTTTTTATATCCGATATTGTCGAGTACCGTCTTGCAAATGAGAGACTTGTAAATGAAGTAAGTGTCGAGGAAATAGAGTTTTTTGATACAAAAGTTAAGAAGTATATATTTGCAGATCATGACAAAATAGAACATACGGCGATTGTGTTTCACAATGTAACATCAATTGCTAACGTAAGGGTGCATAATGTTATACAAGATATAGAACTTCTTTTAAATCAGAAAAAATATAACAATCTTATAACCTCCATAGAGTATCTAAAGCAAAACAGCGGAGTTTTGATTTTTATAAATAAGCCTACGCATCATGACAATGCTACCATGAAAGAGTTTGGCATAGGGGCGCAGATACTTAAATCTTTGGGTATCTCAAAGATGAATCTTCTTACCTCCATAAAAGCAACCGAGTTTGTAGGACTAGGCGGTTTTGGACTTGAGATAAATGAGGTTATAGATATTTAACAAAATATCTAAACTTTTTTTAAAGCACTCTCTGCTTTTGCCTTTTTAGAGTGCTACAGAGATGTGCCTCATTATTATGCTAAATCATTTTTTCAGATATGTTTGTTATAATAAATAAAAATTTAATTGAAGATAGCATATGAGAGAGATATTTAGCAGAGTCGAAGATTCTGCGTTAATCAATATAGAAGTTGAAGTAGATGCAGAGGAGTATCAAGGTTCTTTTCCTTGGCTATTTTGCCTATTTTTAAAATCAAACGATAGAGACGGTGGGTGTTTTGAGGAGCTTTTAGAAATAAAAGAGTCTGTTATTATTTCATTAGAGCATCAAAAAAGAGCAAAGTATGTTGGTACTAGAATTAATGATGGCTGGCATGAGTTCTATTTTTATGCAAAAGATTCCAAAAACTTAGAAGTAACAGTTTCAAAAATATTAAAAGAGAGCGGCTATAAATATGAAAGCAGTGTGGTTAAGGATACAAAGTGGGATTTTTATGCTAAAAACCTTTTTCCGAGCGAACTTGAGTTTCATAATATAGAGAGCGACAACATAATATTTCTGCTTCAAGAGGAGGGGGATGAACTCTCCTGTGCTAGAAATGTGGAACACTATGCGTCATTTGATACGGCTACGCAAAAAGAGAGATTTGTAGAAAATGCTCTGACCTGCGGTTTTGAGTTTAAAGATGACATAAGTAGCGAAGAGTTTGAATGTGGCGTGGCTCTTATAAAATTTCACTCTGTTACAAACGAAGAGGTAAAGGGCATTGTAGAGAAACTTTATGAATTGATTAAAAAAGAGCACGGCTATTATGAGGGCTGGAGCACAACATTGGCGATAAAAGGCGAGTAGTTGCTTGTGAAAAAGACATTTTTTGCTACTACATGTAAAAGATACTTTATTACGACGTTTTGGGCATTTTTTGAGATTCTTTTTAAAGTAAGATATAGATTCAACTATATTGGCTTGGAAAATATACCTCAAGAGAGAGCTGTGATGCTCTTGGGCAATCATGTAAGCTGGATAGATTGGTTTGTTCTGCAACTGCCGATTGAGAGGCGTATTAACTATATGATAGATAAAGATATTTACAGGTGGAGGCTTTTTAATTGGGCTTTTAAGATGGCTGAGCTTATTCCGGTTTCAAAAAAAGCGTCAAAAGACGCGTTTAGTGAAACCTCAAAGAGATTAAAAAATGGTAGAATAGTAGCAATATTTCCCGAGGGTAAAATATCTAAAAGCTCTGAAATTGCAAAATTTTACAGAGGTTATGAGTACGTTGATAGAGGTAATGCAGTTATTGTACCGTTTTATATAGATGGTGTTTTTGGAAGTCTATTTGCGAGACATAAAGGTAATACAAGGAGATGTCTTTTAAAAAAGCGCGAAATTACGGTTCGTTTTGGGGAAGCGATTTCGCAAGAGATTAAGGCAGACGAACTAAGGCAGAGAGTTAAAAAACTAAAGTTATAATTAATCTGACGCTTTATGCGTCAACTTCAGTACCGTGCTGCTAACTTAGTCAATCATGTCGAGTTCCCTTGGCATGAATTAATTAAAAAGGATTTAAATTTGAGAACAACATTAATTATTGGTGCAGGTGGAGTTAGTCGTGTAGTTGTACATAAATGTGTACAAAATGCAGATGTTTTTGGTCGTATTGTATTAGCAAGTAGAACACTGCAGAGATGTCAGGATATAAAAGATGAACTTCCAAATGCTGATATAGAAATAGCAAGCGTAGATGCAGATAAAACAGAAGAAGTAATAAAACTCATAGAGTCATGCAAGCCAGATATCGTTATAAATGTTGCGCTTCCATATCAGGATTTAACAATTATGGATGCGTGTATTGCAACAAAAACTCCATATCTCGATACTGCAAATTATGAGCATCCAGATGAGGCTAAGTTTGAGTATAAACTTCAGTGGGCAAGAGATGAAAAGTTTAAGGAAGCTGGAATTATGGGGCTTTTAGGTAGTGGTTTTGACCCTGGAGCTACAAATGTATTTTGCGCTTATGCACAAAAACACTACTTTGATGAGATTCATACTATAGATATTTTAGATTGTAACGCAGGAGACCACGGGTACGCTTTTGCAACAAACTTCAATCCTGAAATCAACCTAAGAGAAGTCTCTTCAAAAGGGCGTTATTGGGAAAATGGAAAGTGGATAGAGACTGAGCCGATGGAGATTAAAATGGTTTGGGATTATCCTGAAGTTGGTAAAAAGGACTCCTATCTACTCTACCATGAAGAGATGGAATCGCTTGTAAAACATATCAAAGGTTTAAAGCGCATTAGATTTTTTATGACGTTTGGACAGAGCTATTTGACACATATGAAGTGTTTACAAAATGTCGGAATGCTTGGAATTGAGCCAGTTGAGCATAAGGGGATGAAGATAGTCCCTATGGAGTTTTTAAAAACTCTTCTTCCAGATCCCGCATCACTTGGCTCTCGCACAAAAGGCAAGACAAATATCGGCATCGTTGCTGAGGGAATAAAAGATGGTAAAAAGAAAAAAATCTACATCTATCAGGTGAAAGATCATGAGGATTGTTTTCGTGAGACAAACTCTCAGGGGGTATCTTACACGACCGGCGTACCGGCTATGATAGGTGCAAAACTTATGCTAAAGGGTATCTGGAGCGGAGTCGGAGTCTTTAATATGGAGCAGATGGACCCAGATCCGTTTATGGATGAGATGAATACTCAAGGGTTGCCTTGGCAGATAAAAGAACTAGAAGCGTAAAAAGATGGATACTTTAAAAAATATCACTACACCTTACTACATGTGTGATGAATCTTTGCTACGTGCAAATCTTGAGATTTTAAATCGTGTTCAAATCCAAAGTGGAGCTAAGATTATTTTAGCGCTTAAAGGTTTTGCCATGTGGAGTACATTTCCTTTGGTGAAACAGTATCTAAAAGGGTGTACCGCAAGCGGACTGCATGAGGCACTTTTAGCAAGAGAGGAGTTTGCCAAAGCCGATGAAAATCTTGAAGTCCACACCTACTCGCCTGCATACAAAGAAGAAGATATTGAAGATATAGCTCGCATCTCTGATCATATAGTATTTAATTCACCAGAGCAACTCTTCAAGTATCAAAAGAGAGTAAAAGAGATAGACCCAGCTATAAGCCTCTCTTTGCGAATAAACCCTGAACAATCATCTTCCCCGAAGGATATATATAATCCTTGTGGGCTATACAGCCGTCTTGGCACAACACTTGCAAATTTTGACGAAAGAGTCTTGGATTATATTGAGGGACTCAATTTTCATGCACTGTGCGAACAGGATGTTGATGCGTTAGAGGATGTTTTAGCGGCGTTTGAAGCTAAATTTTCAAAATATTTTAAAGGTTTAAAGTACATTAATTTTGGCGGCGGACATCATATAACCAAAAAAGGTTATGATGTTGATAAGCTGATTCGTATCATAAATGAGTTCAGAGCAAAATATGATGTTGATGTCTATTTGGAGCCGGGGGAAGCTGTGGGTTGGCAGACAGGAGTGCTTGTTAGCACTGTTTTAGATATTGTTCATAACGGTATGGATATAGCGATTTTGGACACCTCTGCAGAAGCTCATATGCCCGATACGCTGGCTATGCCATATCGTGCAATGGTTAGGGGCAGCTCTGAAGTGGGAGAGAAGAAGCATACTTATCGTTTTGGCGGTAATACATGCTTAGCAGGTGATATCATGGGAGATTACTCTTTTGATGAGCCTCTGCAAGTAGGCGATAAAGTTATATTTGAAGATCAAATTCACTACACCTTTGTCAAAAACACCACATTCAACGGTATAAAGCTACCATCATTGGTTATACTAAGAGAGGATAAAACTCTGGAATTAATCAAAGAGTTTGGATATCAAGATTATAAAAACAGATTGTCTTAAAAGGAGATTGAGATGCAAGAAGATAAACAGAGATGGAATGAGAGATATTTGGACAATCCAATGCCGCAGAATGTTTCTCCTCTACTAGAGAAATATATTGCGCATGCAAAAGTTGGTCAAGCCGCAGATATAGCTTGTGGAACAGGAAGAAATACACACTATCTGGCAGATATGGGATTTTTAGTTGATGCGATAGATATATCAGATTATGCTTTAGAGCGTGTGAAAAAGAGTTCTACTATTAAAAAGATAGACACAGATTTAGACAAATACAATTTAACTCCAAACAAGTATGATTTGATTGTAAATATTAATTATTTAAATCGCCGTTTAGTCTCTCAGATGAAAGAGGCTCTTCGCAGTGGAGGAGTTTTAGTTTTTGAGACGTTTATAGTTGCTCACGGAGATTTTAATCTTCCTACAACTAATCTTGATTATCTGTTGCGTAAAAATGAGCTTTTGCACTCTTTTATTGGGCTTGATGTAATTTATTATGAAGAGAAAATAGATATAAATTTAAAAGGCGAAAAGATTAAGGTTGCATCTTTGGTGGCTAAAAAAGCGTAATGCTTTTTTAGCTTTTAAATTCGTTAATACGAGAGTCTAGTGAATGAGCCACTTCAAGCAGACTTTTAGAGTCATTTTCAATACTCATAACACTCTTTTTGTTTGAAGATGAGTGAGCATCTATTTGAGCAATTTGTTTTATAATCTCATCGGTATGATTTACGATTGTTTGTGAATCTTCAACCGATTTAATGGCAACCTCTACAGAGTGCTGCATCTCAAGCGAGGTGTCATTGACTTTTTGCTCAACATCTTTTGAGATAGTTGTCAGCCTCTGCATGCCTTTTGCATTTTCGTTCATTTTGTCGCTTACATCATTTATAGATTGAACAATAGTGCTAACACTTATTTCTATCTCTGTAAGTGATTTTTGTGTGCGCTCTGCTAGTTTTCTTACTTCATCTGCTACAACAGCAAAGCCACGTCCATGTTCCCCTGCACGCGCTGCTTCTATAGCAGCATTAAGAGCCAGAAGATTGGTCTGTTCTGCGATGTCTTTTATAACAACTAGTACGCTCTTTACTTGGTCTGCATCTTGTTTTAGGTGCGTTAATTGGTCTGATAAATCATGCTCTATCTCAATAAATACTTCAACTTCATTTACCAATCTACCTAATGCTTCTTTTGATGAGTCAAGATTTGCATTAGCCTGTGAAACTCTTTGCTGTGTCTCTTTTGCTATCTCAATAGAGTGATCAAGAATCTCTTTGATAGATTTGCTCTTATCAATAGTTTGAGATACTATGATGCTCTCCTCTTCAATACTTTTGTTAATAGAAAATGATTCGTTTGTGATTGTATTAGCAATTGATACATTTTTACTTCCGAGAGATTTTACGTCTTTTATCGTGTTTTGTATTGAACTTACAAAGTCATTTACTGCATATGCAGAGTTTGCAAACTCATCTTCTCGTAAAACTTCAATGCGTTTTGTTAAATCTTTGTCACCATCAACAAGCGCTCTAATACGCAAGCCTAGTTCATCCAGAGGAACGATAATCTCTCTCGAAAAGAAAACACTGATAATAACAGTAAAAGCTATAAAGACAATAATAAGAGTGATTAGTAAAATCATTTTTGTATTGTTAATATCTTCATCATTTGAATCCAAAGAGACAACAAGGTCCATAACACCAAGTATGTCTCCCTCCTTTACATTGTAGTGACATGCCATACAGCTTTCTTCTGCTATCATTGGGTTGAGAAGCTGTATTGTGTGGTGATTATTTTCATTTTTTTCAATTGTTTTAGGCTCTTTGCTTGCAAAAACTTCTCTAATGGTTGGATTGTTAGTAAAAGTTTCGCCCTCTCTTTTGTACACCTCTAAAACAAGTTCCGATTTTGAAACTTCTAACGACTCTATGCCATGGATGCTGCTTGCTTTATCAATTGTCTTTTTGACGATTTCAGGATCGCCGGCTAACATGCCTTGTGTTACTGTTTGAAAGATTGATTGACTCAGCATTTCAAGAGAGTGCTTTGCTGTTTTATTTGAAAAATCATTAAATGTATAAGAAATATAACTATACATAGCACCAACCGCAAGCGCACCAAAAAATAAAATTGTGATAATAATTCTAGACTTGACTGTTTTTAACATTTGTCCATCCATCTATTGTAAATTTTGTAATAATTTTATCTGAACAAACTTTTGATTAAGCTTTAAAGCCCCTCTAAAAGTAGATACCAAAGCCTATCTATCTCCCGGTCACTAAGAAATAGCGTTGATTTGTTTTCAAACAACTCTTCAAATGAATCTTTTTTTATGCCAAATGTATGGGTGCAGCTTTTATGTGTAGGTAAAAAAGCACGAATAAGTGAGATTTCATCTCCAATTATCGGTGCGGCACATAAAAAACACACCGACTCTTTATGCAGTCTTCCCTCATGTTCAAGGAGTTTTATATATGACTCTACTGCTACTCTTTTTGGGTTTTGTATATTCCAATTTTTTGATGCGCTCTCTAAGAGCTCAAAATAGAACTCATCAAGCTCCTCGGCATCTTTTAAATGTTTATAGAAAAGTGCACAAAAATCTTGCCACACTCGTAAGAGTTTATAATCATTTATCCACTTAAACCCTATATGTATAACATCTTTAAGTCTATGGATTGTTGATTTTGAGGAACCATCTTTTTCATAATCAATTTTAAATCCAAGATTGATAACTCCATGTCTTGCACCATAAAATCTGTAAAGAGTATCTAAGTTCTCTCTTGATAAGATAGTGACTATTAAATCTTCATCTTTAACTTTGTTAAGATTTAGAATAAATCCTTGCATTAACCGCTTCTTTTATACACATATTTTATTTTCATTAAAAAAATAATAGTGATATTATATTTTCTTAAACCTTTAAGATGTATAATGCATCTCTTGTCTCTAAATAGAACAAGTTTGTTTAAAAAGAGATTAAATTCATAAAATTTTATAAAGAATTATAAAATTCAGGAGTTAACATGGTTGAACATTATGATTTATTAAGATCATTTAAAGATAATTGCGGTTTTGGGCTTGTCGCAAATATAAAAAACATAGCATCACATAAAGTTTTAAATGATGCGGTAACTGCACTAGAGAGAATGATGCATCGCGGCGCGGTAGCAGCTGATGGAAAAACAGGAGATGGAAGTGGGCTACTTTTTTCTCTTCCTGAAGAGTTTCTTCGTAAAGAGGCTAAGAAAAATGGAATTGAGTTGCCAAAACAGTTTGCCGTAGCTTCTGTTTTTACAAAAGATTTAAAGAACTTAGATATATTAGAGGATATTTGTGAGGCGAATGATTTAAAGGTTATTTTTCATAGAGATGTTCCTTTAAACAGAGATGCACTCGGTGAGCAAGCACTTGCAACATTACCAATAATTGTCCAACTATTTATAACTCCAAACTCTATTATGGCATCAAACAGATTTGAAGCACTTCTGTATCTCTCACGTAAACAGAGCGAACACAAGCTCGTTGATGATAAAGATTTTTATATAGCTTCTATGAGCTCAAAAGTTCTTTCATATAAAGGGCTTGTAATGCCTACTCATATAAAAGAGTTTTATAAAGATTTGCAGGATGAGAGTTTTAAAATATCTTTTTCACTCTTTCATCAGAGATTTTCAACTAATACTCTCCCACAATGGAAACTTGCACAACCGTTTCGCACAGTTGCGCACAATGGCGAGATTAACTCAGTAGAGGGGAATCGTTTTAACGTTGAGATAAAGTCTGAATCTATTAAAAGTGAAGTTTTTACCGATGAAGAGATTCAAAGAATATTACCTATTTTACAGTCAAGATCTTCAGACAGCGCTTCTGCGGATAACTTTTTTGAGTTTTTGCTTGTAAATGGTATGGATTTTTTTAAAGCGGTTCGTGCCGTAATCCCTGCAGCTTGGCAAAATGCTCCGCACATGGATCCTGAACTTCGTGCATTTTATGAGTTTCAATCAACCGTATTTGAAGCATGGGATGGTCCTGCCGCGTTTTGTGTTACTGATGGTAGATATGTAGGTTGTGTGTTGGATAGAAATGGACTTCGTCCGTCAAAATATATTATTACAAAAGATGACACTCTTCTTATTGCAAGCGAGTACGGCGTAGTTGATATCGATGAAAAAGATATCAAAGAGAGAGGTCGTCTTCAATCCGGAGAGATGATAGGACTTGATCTTAAATTTGGAAAAATCTTTAAAAACAGCGAGATAAACGACTACCTCAAAAGCTCAAATCCATACATGAAGTGGCTAAATGAGCATATGATTTATCTTCAAGAGCATGTTGTAGATCAATATATGTCAGACTCACAATATACAAAAGAGGAACTAATTACCAGACAAAGATACTTCAATATTACTCATGAAGTTATAGAGCAGGTTATAGAACCTATGATTTTAGAGGGCAAAGAGGCAGTTGGATCTATGGGAGACGATACGCCGCTAGCAGCTTTTTCAAATAAACAAAGAGCCTTTAGTGACTTTTTTAAACAGAAGTTCGCTCAAGTTACAAATCCCCCTATTGACCCAATTAGAGAAAAAGTGGTTATGAGTTTAAACACCGGTTTTGGCGAGATTCATAATATACTTGATGAAGTTCCGTTTCATGCGCACCGTCTCAAATCTATCTCTCCAATTATCACAAGCGAGAAGTTAACTATTTTAAAATCATTCGGGGATAAAAAATCGCCTAGTTATCAGGACTTTTATCGCAGCAAAACATTCTCTACAGCGTATGAGAAAGATTTGAAAAAATCACTCAATACTTTAGTTGAAAACGTTGTTAACTCCGTAAAAAATGAGAGTACGAGAATCATTATACTTGATGATGACGAGTTTAGCAAAAAAAATAAGATAATTCCAATGGCTATGGCTATCGGACGTTTAAATATCGCTCTCTTAAATGCAAAAATACGTCATCTAACATCTATGGTTGCAGTAAGTGGCGAGGTTTATGACTCTCACAGTGCGGCGGTTCTTATAGCCTACGGCGCAAATGCGTTGCACCCTAGGCTGTTGGCAGAGACTGTTATTGCGCATACAAAGAGATCTAACGCGATTACGGAGGAGTGCAGTGTTGCGCTGAAAGCTGTTCATGGCTCCTTAAATGCGGGCATACTTAAAATAATGTCTAAGATGGGAATTTCAACTATCGCATCATATAGAAATGCAGGTCTTTTTGATGTAATGGGTCTTAGCCGTGAGATAGTAAGTGAGTGTTTTGCCGCTTCAAATTCTGCACTCAACGGACTTGAGTACAGCGATATAGATGAGAGGCTTACAAAGTATCATGTAGAAGCTTTTGAGGAGAGTGGATTTAACAGAATATTCCCGCTGAATATCGGCGGATATTATAAGTTTTATAATGAGCAAGAGTATCATGATTTCGGTCCGGCTGTTATCCATGCTATCCATGCAACTGCGCAGAGTGGAAGCAAAAAAGATTATGAAAAGTTAAGAGATTTAATAAATAAAAGAGGATTAAAGTTTATACGTGATTTCTTTGAGATAAAGTCTGATAGAAAACCGATTGATATCTCTGAGGTTGAACCAAAAGAGGTTATTTTTAAAAGATTTGCTTCTGCTGCTATGAGTTTAGGTTCAATCTCGCCGGAAGCTCATGAGACGATTGCTATAGCCATGAACAGAATCGGAGCACAATCAAATTGCGGAGAGGGCGGGGAAGATTCTGAGCGTTTTGGTACTGAGAGAAATTCTAAAATTAAGCAGGTTGCATCAGGACGTTTTGGAGTAACTCCGGCATATCTTAGAAGTGCCGAAGAGATACAGATAAAAGTCGCACAAGGGGCAAAACCGGGTGAGGGAGGACAGCTTCCCGGACATAAGGTTACAGCACTTATCGCAAAGCTTCGTCATACGGTTGCGGGTGTCACGCTTATCTCGCCTCCGCCTCATCATGATATTTACTCTATTGAGGATTTGGCACAGCTTATTTTTGATGTTAAGCAGGTAAATCCAAAAGCTAGAGTTGCGGTAAAACTAGTCTCAACCATAGGTGTTGGAACTATTGCAGCAGGCGTTGCAAAAGCTTATGCCGATAAAATTATTATCTCAGGTGGAGACGGCGGAACAGGTGCCGCGCCGCTTACTTCTATAAAATTTGCAGGAAATCCTTGGGAGATTGGGCTTAGTGAAGCTCATAATGCTTTAAAAGCAAACAATCTTAGAGGAGTTGTAGAACTTCAAACAGATGGAGGTCTAAAATCCGGTTTAGATGTTATCAAAGCTGCACTTCTTGGTGCTGAGAGTTATGGTTTTGGAACTGGGGTTTTAACAATCGTAGGTTGTAAAATGCTTAGAATCTGTCATGTCAATAAGTGTTCAGTCGGTATTGCAACGCAAAATGAAAAGCTCCGTCAAGATTTCTTTAAGGGACATGTTGAGCAACTTATAAACTACTTTACTCTCTTAGCTGAGGACATTCGCCAAATTATGGCTTCTTTAGGATTTAAAACTATGCAGGAGATGATAGGCAGAAGTGACTTATTAAAGGTTGTAGATGATGATTTTGCTAAGAAATTTGACTTTAGTGCAATTTTGCATCAAGAAGATGGCGTAAATATTCATCAGCAAAAATTCAACCACCCTTTTGATGATAACAGTTTTGAAAAAGATGTACTTAAAGAGGCTATGAGCGCTATTAAGCATCCTGAGCATCCGGTTAGAATCAGCAGGAATATTACAAATGTAAATAGAAGTTTTGGAGCGCTAATTAGCGGTGAAATAGCGGAGTATTACGGGGATAAAGGGTTACGCTCAGATACAATTAGAATCAATCTAACAGGTATCTCGGGGCAGGCTCTGGGTGCATTTTTAATTCATGGGATGTCAATCTATCTAAAAGGTGTGGCAAATGATTATATAGGCAAAGGGATGCATGGAGGTAAAATAGTAGTTACCTCTAAAAATAGCGGTGAAGAGTTTGCTGCAGGAGGAAATACATGTCTTTACGGAGCAACAGGCGGAAAGCTTTATGTTGCAGGAAGTGTGGGCGAGAGATTTGCTGTTCGTAACTCCGGAGCACTTGCGATAGTCGAGGGAACAGGCGATAATGCCTGCGAATATATGACAGGTGGGGTTGTGGTTATTTTAGGGCGCACCGGAATAAACTTTGGCGCAGGAATGACGGGTGGAATCAGCTTTGTTTATGATGCTGAGCACAGATTTGTCGAAAATGCAAACCGAGAGCTTGTAGAGCTTGTGAGAATCGATACAGATGAGACTGATGAAGCTAGACATTATCTAAAAAAACTTCTTAAAGATTATGTTGTTGAGACTGAGAGTAAAAAGGCAAAAGAGCTACTTGATAATTTTAGAGTAGAGGTTAGAAACTTCTGGCTTGTAAAACCTAAAAATCTAACTAAATTGCCTATGAATTTAGAGATTGGAGATTAATCATGAGAGAGTATTTAACAATTAAAAGAGTAGAAGCTAAAAAAAGATTAGTCGTAGAGAGAACAAAAGATTTTGGCGAAATTTATGAGGTTTTTGACAGTAATGAAGCAGCAACTCAAAGTGAAAGATGTATTCAGTGCGGGGACCCGTTTTGTTTAAATAAATGCCCACTTCATAACTATGTTCCGCAGTGGCTAAAAGCAGTAAGCGAAAAGGATTTGGAGTTTGCTTTTAAACTTTCAAATGAGCCTTCTCCTTTTCCTGAAGTTATGGGAAGAATTTGCCCTCATGAGAGACTTTGTGAGGGAGATTGCACGCTAAATGATGGGCATGGAGCAATAACAATCGGATCTGTTGAGACTTTTATCACAGAAGAGGGGTTTAAGGCTGGGTACAAACCTGACTTTCCGGGAATTACAACTGATAAAAAAGTTGCAATAATTGGAAGTGGACCTGCGGGACTATCTTGTGCCACATATCTTCTTCGCTCAGGCATTGCCGTGACTATGTATGAGAGAAGTGACAGAGCCGGCGGACTTATGACTTATGGGATTCCAAGTTTTAAACTTGAGAAAAAAATCATAGAGCGTCGCATAAAATTTCTTCTTGAAGCAGGCATGGAGCTTGTACTAAATTGTGAAGTTGGTCGTGATATAGATTTTGAAGAGATTGCAGACAAACATGATGCGATGTTTATAGGTATTGGTGCAACAAAAGCAAAAAAAGCTTCTATCAACGGAGAACAGGCACCAAATGTTTATAAAGCTATTGATTATCTCACGGCAATTCAGAAAAAAAATTTTAAGCTTTCTTACGATAAAAAGTTTGATTTTAAAGATAAAAATATAGTTGTAATAGGCGGCGGAGATACCGCTATGGATTGTTTGAGAACTGCTAAAAGAGAGGGTGCAAAGAGTGTTGTATGTTTATATAGACGCGATGCATATAATATGCCAGGAAGTCAAAAAGAGTATAAAAATGCTATGGAAGAGGGTGTTGATTTTACATTTTTTGTTGCACCAAAAGAGATTATACTAAATGACAAAGGGAGTGCGGTTGCAGTGGAAGTGATTAAAACTACTCTAGGCGCAAAAGATGAGAGCGGGCGACAAAAGATGGAGGAGATAAGAGGGAGCGAATTTAAGGTAAATTCCGACGTAGTAGTTATGTCGCTAGGGTTTGACCCTGAAGTCCCTTCATTTTTAGCAGAAAACGGCATAAGCACAAATAACTGGGGTGGAATTATTATTAATGAAGATACGCATGAGACAACCACGGCAGGAATCTATGCAGGAGGCGACTGTTATAGAGGTGCAGATTTGGTTGTAACTGCAGCTTATGATGGACGAGAAGCAGCAAGAAGTATGGTAAAAGTATTGCTGAAAAAATAGTGTTACTTTTCTACATATATTTGCTTTGGAGGTAGAAAAATTTGCTCTGATTTGTAACAAAAAGGAGCATTTATTTTTTCTTAAAATTATAAAAATAAAGTATAAATTCGATATAATTTTCGCCATTATATAGATAAAGGATAATTTTTGAATTTACTTAGCATTTTTTCTAGAAATAAAAGTACAAAAGAACCGGTTAAAAGTGAAGCTCCTGCGCACTGGGTAAAGTGTAAATCGTGCCAATCTCTTATGTACTATAAAGAGGTTGAAAACCAAAAACATGTCTGCCCTAAATGTGGATATCACATAAGAATAGGCGTTAAAGAGAGAATTGAACTTTTAGCAGATGAGGGAACATTTCTAGAGTATGATGCTAATTTAAGACCGATTGATCCTTTAAAATTTACAGATAAAATATCGTACAAACAAAGACTCAAAGATGCAGAGGCTAAAACAGGCAAAACTTCGTCTGTTGTAAGCGGTGAGTGCGAGATGAACGGAGTTCCTGTACAGCTTGTAATCTTTGATTTTGCTTTTATGGGTGGCTCTTTAGGCTCTGTTGAGGGGGAAAAAATTGTTCGTGCGGTAAATCGTGCAATACAAAAGAGACAAGGCTTGATAATCTTAAGCGCCAGCGGCGGAGCGAGAATGCAAGAGAGTACATTTGCTCTTCTTCAGATGAGTAAAACATCAGCAGCTTTGGCAAAACTAGCAAGTCATAACCTTTTGTATATTTCGGTACTCACTGATCCTACAATGGGTGGAGTAAGTGCTTCCTTTGCAACATTAGGCGATATAATTATTGCCGAACCGGGTGCTTTAGTCGGTTTTGCAGGGCAGAGAGTAATTGAGCAGACAATCGGTTCTGCTCTTCCTGATGGGTTTCAGCGAGCAGAATTTTTGCTAGAAAAAGGCTCAATAGATATGGTTGTAAATAGAAACAATCTTAAAAAAACACTCTCAGACCTTCTAACACTTCTAAAAGTTGCATAATGCGACTTTATGCGTTATGTGACCAAAATCTTTTAGATAGCAGAGCTATTTTGCTAGAAGATTATATACGTATCGCTAAAGAGCAAAATGCAGAGATAATCCAATACCGTAATAAAAATGCAGATATTGCATTTATAAAACAGCAGCTTATAAAAATTAGAAAAATTTATGACGGTTTTTTAATTGTCAATGATGCATACGAGCTTATAGATTTTTGTGACGGGGTGCATGTGGGACAAGAGGATTTACGAACAATCGATAAAGATCCACTCAAAGCTGCAAAAATCTTAAGAAGCATCGTTAAAAAAGATAAAATTTTGGGCATCTCTACGCATACAAAAGAGGAAGTTTTGCAAGCCAATGAAATGGATTTAAACTATATCGGCTTAGGTGCATACAGAGATACAAATACAAAAGAAGATGTAACAACGATTCTTGGAGATAGATTAGATGAGATTGCTTCACTCTCTAAGCATTATGTTGCGGCAATTGGCGGGGTAAAAAAGAGCGACAATTTTTCACATGTAACTTATTATGTAATTGGAAGCGGGCTTTTGTCGTGAATATAGAGATAATTTCTATTGCCAAAAAAGAGCGTTCAACTTATGACCCTCTTTATAAAGAACTTACAAAGATGATTTCTCGTTTTGCAAAAGTAGAAGATATTGAACTTTTTAGCAAAGATGTAACAAAAGCGCACACTATATCATCAGAAGCCTCAAAACAGGCTTATTCAAAACTTTTAGAACCATATATCTCAAAGGGTTTTAACATATTATTACATCCAGATGGAAAAATTGTTGATAGTTATGAATTTAGTAAGCTATTAGATGGTAAAATTGCGGTTAAATTTTTCATAGGAGGAGCTTACGGCTTTGAGGATGAATTTTTAAAAAAAGGTGATGTTGCTATAAGTTTGGGAAATATAACGATGAGTCATAAAATTGCAAAGGCTGTTTTGCTTGAGCAGATTTATAGGGGATTTTCAATTTTAAGCAACCATCCATATCACAAATAAGGAAAGTCAGTGCAGGATAGCGAGTTAAAATATTTTAAAGAGATTTTAGAGAGTAGAAAAGAGCAGATAATTAGAAATATTAAAGGTGTTAACGACGAACTAGATCAGTTAAGTTTACTTGAGCTAAATGATGAAGGTGACCATGCATCAGTAGATAACAATTCAATGGTAGAGAGCGCAATAATAAGACAGCAGGAAAAAGAGCTAAGAGAGATTGACGTAACATTGGGAAAAATTGCAGCACGCGATTATGGAATATGTGAAATGTGTGAAGACCTTATCGGTTTTCAAAGATTAAAAGTTAAGCCTCATGCGATATACTGTATTGATTGTAGAGAGATTGTGGAAAAATCTAAAATATAAGGAGTAGGGTATGCATATAAAAAAATACACAATAGCAGCATTAATATTAATTGTTCTAATTGGATGGTATGTTTATGCGTTTATAACTCAAGAGAGTATGAGCTTTGAGTTTTTCGGCACAATAATGCCATCATTTTCTATAGCACTTTGGGTAGTAATACCTATGATAATATTATATGTTGCTAGCGTTATTCATATGCTTTTTTATTCGTTTTTGAGTAATTTAAAAAGACGCAAATATGAAAAAGATTATGAAAAAATTGTTGATGCAATTATAGATGCTTATCTTGGGAAGAAAGAGCGTCTTAACTCATTTAAAACTGATAGATACAAGCTTTTAGGCTCTATAATTGATAACGCTACGATTTTTCCAATTGGAGAGTTTAATACTGATATCAAGAACAAAAAACTAAGTGAAGTTCTTACGCTTATAAACTCAATAAGAAATGGTCAAGCAGTAGAGTTAAAAAAATACTCTCTCTTGCCATCTAATGAGCTAGTAATTCAAAATGAGAGAAATAGATATAAAAAGGGTGATATTAGCGCTGAAAATATTTTGAGTGAGAAGAATAGGTATGATATTAGTTTACGTAAAGAAGTTTATGTTGATTTT
>Ga0265293_10007346_pt1 | contig 17044 bp, 31 predicted proteins | sample Munlanlewell138R_FD_192505 | JGI IMG/M metagenome (GOLD analysis project Ga0265293, IMG submission 192505) | Leachate microbial communities from a municipal landfill in Southern Ontario, Canada - Leachate well 138R | ecosystem: Engineered > Solid waste > Landfill > Unclassified | place: Canada...
TGGCAGAAAAAAGGTTTGGTGAGGCAGATAACACTACCTCAACAGTATCGATTCAGCGACTCGATTGAGACAGCCCTTCAGGCGTGGCTGATGCGTTATGACATTACTCCGGCTGAGTTTGCTCGGTATGGGATGTACCGCAGTTATGCTGGTCGATTGATCATTCCAGTTAAGGACAGTGCCGGTAAGGTTGTTTATTGGCAGGGGCGGTCTTTTGTCGAGGAACAGGCCAAGTGGGTTAATCAAAAACAAGTGGGTCGAGAGGATGTTTTTTTCCGCGCCAACCCGGAACCTTCCACCGAGGGTGTTGTGTTGGTGGAAGACATCATCAGTGCGATCAAGGTCAACCGGGTGATGGATGCAGTCGCGTTGTTGGGATCCTACGTGCCGGATACCCTGGTGCTTGATTTGAGCCGGCAATATCAGGTGGTCTATCTCTGGCTGGATGCGGACAAGTCCCAGTACAGTTTGTCAAAGACCAATCGGTTCCAATCGTTCGGCCTGCAGGTCAAGCGGATTTCCACACCGGAGGATCCAAAGTATTATTCCGAGGACAAGATCCTCGGCTTTATTCAAGGAGGTTGATTTTATGGGTGACCTGATAAGGTTGCACGATTTCAAAGGCCACGATGTTCGCGTGGCAGTCGAGGACAACGAACCGTGGTTCATTGCCAAGGATGTGTGTGACATCCTGGGGTTGGAAAACGTATCGAAGGCTCTGATTGAGCTGGATCAAAGGGACAAAAAGGACCTTACTGGGAGTAAGGTCGGAAGTAAATCCAGTAAGTTACGCACCATTAACGAGTCGGGAGTCTATACTCTGGTTTTCAAATCTCGCAAGCCAGAGGCTCTTGAGTTCCAACGCTGGGTGACTCACGAAGTCCTGCCCCAGATTCGCAAGACCGGGGGTTACATTCCGGTCAGGGAGGGGGAAACCCGGGAGCAGTTCCTGGCGCGGGCGTTTCTCGTCGCCGACGAGACCATGAAGCAGCAGGCCGAACTGATCAAGGAGCTCAAGCCCAAGGCCGACAAGTTCATGCGTTACATGGATGAGAACGGTATGACCACCCTGCAGAACCTGGGTCGTATCCTTGGATACAAGCCCAACAAGTTGACCGGGGCCTTGCGTGCCCTGGGGTGGCTCTCGCGCAAGCGCCGCAATGGCCAGTGGACGAACGAGCCAAATCAAAAGGCCCTCCAGGCCGGCTATTTCCGGCTCATCGTTACCGAGGGGGATGGCTGGGTCAACACTCAAACATTTGTAACAGCAAAGGGGGTGATGTGGATTGCGGATATGATTGAGTCAGGGCAACTGTACCTTCCACCTGAGTGGAAGATCGCAGCCTGATTTTTTTTATCGTAACTATTACGTGCGTGTAATAGCACGCGCAAGGGAGGATTTTAAAATGAGTATGAATGCAACAACTACCAGTGTGGCCCGTCGTCGTACCCGTACCCGTAAAGCGGCAGTTCCGGCAACTCCGGTTGTCACCACGATTTCCGTGTCTGCTGCGGATCTGCTCCGCGTCCTGGAGCGCAACGAGGACCTGCTGCGCTATTCCTGCGGTAAGGCCCGGGGGGGACATGGTCCTGCACATTTCAGAAGGGAATGTCGTCATCCAGAACTCGATGACCGGCGTCTCCAAGAAAGTAAACCTGTAAATGGAGGTGCGATCTGATCAACACATGTAACACCTGCGCGAACCGGTCCTGTGACCGGATTCACGCGGCGTGGTCCCGGAAGGATGGGGTGCTCCTGCGTTCAGGGTCACCCCAGCCGACCGGTCCGATGGTTTGCAGCGCGTTCCGGCCGGCCCGGACCGCTTTCACTCTCGCCGATCAACTCGATGATGTTGCTATCGAGCGGATGAGGGCTGTAGCGGCCGGCCGGTTTGCGCCCAGGAAGGGTCGCGGGCGCAGGCGGCGTTGAATCAGTATGTGCTTTGCCTGCGGGGTTTGTTACGTAGGGGTGTGTATGCAAGGTATGCCCCTGTGCTCCTGGAGTTTGACAGTCTTGAACGGGAGCATAAGCAGATCCTGCAGGCCATCCGGTCCTACTATGAGCAGTTCCCCAGCGCTGAACATATCAGCGTTGATGAGCTGCAGGTGTTTTTCCACCAACTAAACCCGGCGATCAAGGACAGCGCCATTTATGATCTGCTGTTTGATGAGATCCGGCGCATGGAGATATCCAACGAGGCCCTGCTGGATACAGCCTTGCAAACCGTGGCCGATCGGCATTTTGCCACTCGGGCCATGTCCCACCTGATCAAGTTCGTCAATGGTGAGTCACCTTCTGGGATGGAAGCGGTGGCGCCGCTACTCGATGAGTACCGGTCGCTCATCGCAACCGTGGGCCAGAAGAACCCCGACGAGAGCACTAAGCCCCTCCACCAGATCATGGAGGAGATCCGACGGGACGGGTTACCCTGGGGCATCCCGTTTCTCAACGAGAGCATCGGCCCGGTCTATCCGGGGACCCTGGGGCACATCTTGGCCCGGCCTGAGACGGGCAAGACCGCCTTTTGCGTGGCAAGTGCAGCGTGGTTTGCCTACCAGTTGCGGGGCACAGAGGACAAAGTTCTCTACCTCTCCAACGAGGAGAATGTGGACCGCACCAGATCAAGGATCTACGCATCGCTGCTGGGACAACCTGTTGACACCTTAATAACGATGTCTCGGGAGGACCTTGAGCGGGTTTTTGCTACCAAAGGTGGCAAGAACCTGCACGTTGTCGGGCAGGTCACAACCATTGCCAAGGTTGAGGCCAACATCGTGATGTACAAGCCTCGGGTGGTCTACGTTGACCAAGGCCCAAAGGTTGTCATCCCCGGAAATTTCTCCTCGGTGGAGGCCCGCCAGATCCTCTACAACCGGTATCGTGATCTTGCCAACCGGTATCATTTGATCTTCATCACGGTGGGTCAAGCAGATGCGGCGGCGGAGAATAAGAAGTGGCTATCCTACAATCACATTGATGGAAGTAAAGTTGGCATCCCAGGTGAGTGTGACTACATCATCGGTATCGGCAGGGATGAAAACGATACCAACGAAGACTATCGGTATTTCAACATCAGCAAGAATAAGCTGGGATTCAAACTGCGGCGTTACACAGGGCGCATCGATATCAAAACCAACCGCTATGAGGCGGTGTAAAGGAGAAAAGGATGGAAGTAATAGTGACAAGATTAACGGCAGGAGAAGGAACAATGAGTGAAACACTGGAAGAAATTACAAGAAGAAAACTGAGGGCGACACTAAGACGATTTGAGGCCAATCATGCCAATCGGAATGGGGCCAAACCTAAACCCAAAATCCAGTTCACCACCCTGTACGAGAAGAACGGCCAGCCCAAACAGGTGAACTGTTTCCTCACTGACAACGAGGGACGGACCCACCTGGGTGTGGCCCGGGTTAACCGGGCTGCCGGGGATATCTTCCTTCGCAAGGAAGGCCGGCGTCTGGCCCGGCTGCGGGCCGAGTGTGCTCGGGATACCCATGGCACAGCAATTTTCAGGAACGGTGGGATTTGTTTCGCCCACGATTGGAACATGGGAGGTAATTGCTAAAAATGGCATACAAGCAAGTTTTCCTCGACCTCGATGGCGTGGTCATCGACTGGCTGGGCGGGGTCATCAAGTACTTTGGTCTGAGCATCAGTGAGTTCGACGTGCGGAGTTATGGGCAGATCGAGCAGATCGCCAAGGAAGAAAAGGGCCTCACCCGCAACCAGTTTTGGAAGCAACAGGGGAAAGAGTTCTGGACCAACCTCCAGATGTACCCCTGGGCCCACGACCTGCTGAAAATGTTGGCGCCTTTCAGGCCGGTCATCCTGACGGCGCCCACGCTCAACAATGCCGGCTGGCGCCAGGAGTGGATCCGGCGGAACATGCCCAACTATTTCGATGAGAAGCGCTACTTGATCGGTCCGGCCAAGTGGAGTGTAGCCCACACGAATGCAATCTTGATCGATGACAAGCCAAAGAACCTGGAGGAGTTCTATCAGGCCGGCGGGACCACCCTGACCTTCCCCCAGCCCTGGAATAGTATCCCGGAGGAGGCCTGGATGAAGGAAGGCCGCTGGGAGCTGTTCCGTAAGAATTGGGAATATGGGGTGTCCATGGGGTATGTTGAGCAGCAGTGATCACCGCGTCCATCGACGTGGAGACCAGCAAGATTCCACGTTTTCGACCCTGGCAGCCAGGATCCTTTCTGGTTTCCGTGGGGATGGCCTGGCAGGACCGACGTACGCGGGTTTGGGTCCTTAACCACAACGAGGTGGCCAACGTCAACCAGCGGGCAGTTCTCGATGAGATCCAGCACGAGCTCAACGGGGTTGATCGGCTGGTGGGCCACAATCTGAAGTTCGACCTGCAGTGGTTGCGCCACGTAGGGCTCAAGCTGGACCACCTCAAGATGTACTGCACCCAGGTTGCGGAGTACCTTATCCGGGGCCAGCAGAAAATCTCCTACCACTTGGCCGATGTGTCCCAGCGTTACGGGATCACCCCCAAGATCGATCGTGTCAAGATCTTCTGGAATGCCGGCTACGAGACCGATGAAATCCCATTGCACATTCTCAATCCGTACCTCGAACAGGACTGCATCAACGCCCTGGCCATCTTTCAGCGTCAGGTCCCGCTGATCACAGCCAAACGGTTGCAACACCTTGTGTCCCTGCAGATGGAGCTGATGGACCTGCTCTCCCAGATGGAAAGCACAGGGTTGCTGGTCGATGTGGAAAAGGCCCAGGCGCTTTACGCGCAGATGCAGGAGCAACTGAAGGAAGTGGAGTTCCGGCTGCGGGACGCCTTTGATCGCCCTGACCTTAATCTGGCCAGTGGGCAGGAGTTGAGTGCGGCCCTATATGGGGGAAACCTCAAGCGGGAGATCGATGAAGAGTACGTGACCACGCGTAACGCCATCCGGCGGGAGCCGTACATCTTCGAGTACGCCGACAAGCGCAAAGGGTCCGTGGTCAAGTATCGCAATGTCCCCTACAAGGAGGAGGTGGTCAAGACCCGCAAGGCTGTGCAGCTCATCGAGCTGCCACGTATCTTCACACCATTAAAGGACACGGAACTTAAAATTCCGCGGGAAGGAGGCTATTACCAGACAGACAAAAACACACTGAAGCAATTGAAGGGGAAGACAAAGAAGCAGCAGGAGATCCTGGCCCTGCTCGACACCTACAGCAAGGTCGGCAAGGCCGCTGAGACGTTCATCGGTGACCGGGAAGGCACGGGCATCCTTGGCAAGTTGATGCCAGACAACCGGGTCCACCCATCGTTCAACCAGACCATCGCGGCCACCGGCCGGCTGACTTCATCATCGCCGAACGGCCAAAATCTGCCTCGCAAGGGCACCTCGCCGATCAAGCGAATCTTTGTCCCTCGCTTTGATCTCATCGGCAACGGTGACCTGGCCCAGCTTGAATGGCGCGTTGCGGCATTCTTGAGCCAGGATCCTGTGGCCATGCAGGAGATCATCGACGATGTTGACTACCATCGAGACAACGCCATCAAGTTCTTCGGTGCCGATCCAAGCCTGCCGAGCGATCATCCAAAGTTCGCTCCGATCCGTACCACGGCAAAGGTTTTTGGATTTCGACTGCTCTACGGTGGGTCAGCGTTCGGGATGTATGCGGATCAGAATATGCCAAACTTCCCGATCAAGAAGTGGGAAGCAATCGTGACGGCATACTATGAGAAGTATAAGGTGCTGCAGGCCTGGCAAGAGGACAATGTCCGATTGGTGCATGATAATGGTGGTTGGCTCCAACTGCCAACCGGGCGGATCTTGCACTTTCCCCGATTGGCCCGTCCCAACAAGGATGGGTACGTTTACAACATCAATACCATCAAAAACTACCCAGTGCAGTCCATGGCCACGGCTGATATCACGCCGCTGGCGATGACTGTGATTGCAAAGCGAATGCAGCAGGCCCAGTGCCGGTCCCTTTTTATCCTTCAGGTCCACGACAGTATTGTCTTCGATCTGGTGGCCAGTGAGGTACCCACTGTGGCCTCGATCGTTTTGCGAACCTTCAACGAACTTCCAGACCTGATCGAACGGTTTTGGGGCTTTCACATGAACGTGCCCCTGACCGGCGATTTTGAGATCGGCCCCAATTACGGGGAACTTACCAAATACAAGGGAGAATAAAACAGAAAATTGGATAACAACAAAGGTATCTTTCGCTCGTTTCAAGAAGAGTCCCGAGGGACCACCAAAAACGGTAAACCGTACACGCGCTATTCCATCACCGTCGAGTTTCCTGGGACGGGTAATACCTTCCGCCCGGGTTTTTTCAGTTGGAACCGTGATGTCCTGGCACAGGTCAAGGCCCTCAAGCCCGGCTCAATGATCACGTTTACCATTTCAGACGACGGGCGAAAGAATCTGGAATCCGTCACTGTGCTGGATGAGGCGCCGGCAGCGCCGTCCAAGGTCGTTCCAATGCCTGGGGCAAAGCAGCCGGCCGCAACGCGGCAGGGTGGCGGAGGCCAATTCCGGGATCCTGATGAGATCATCCGGGGTGAGGCCCTCGGTATTGCAGTGAAGCACTACCGCAATGTCCTGGAGAGCAGCGACAATCTGAAGCTGGTCAAGAAGACCGAGACCCTTGAGAACCTGGAGATTGGCCTGTTCGAGTTTGCGGCCAAAGCTGAGAGGTTCATCAAGGGTAAATTTAAGGTCGAAACTGCCACATCCTCGGCAGAGAATGTTGGCCCACCGGCTGATGTGGACACACCCCCGGTTCCTGGGGGACCGGAGGATGATATCCCCTTTTAGGGTGTGTTCTTGAAAGGGTGGGGGGATGTTCCCCCCACCCACTTTAACTTAATCTTTGGAAGGAAAAGAAAAATGACAGAAGAAAGAAAGTACCCGACCACCGCTACCTATTTTGACAAGGACGAAGGCAAGACCATCACGGTCACCGTGCTGGCGCCCCCCGACTACCACCTGGGCCCCTGGGAAGGTAAGGTTTGTCCGGTGGAGATGCCGGAAGGATATCCCGAGCCCCCGGAAAAGTGTGGGACCTGGTTCATCGATTTGAAGGATCTCAAGTTCTAAGTGGATTCGATCATTCCGATCGCGGCTGCATTTGATGCATATCAAAATTGGGATGGGTTGTATGTCAAAGGAGGTCATTACAGCGTCACTGACCTCCTTAATCCACCCCGCATCGTGCACCTGCGAAACCGACACAAGGATAGCCTTCCCCCACAACGGGTGGAAGACATGATCAGCGCCTTTCAGGGCAACGCCTGGCACAGCTTTCTGGAGCGCAACCTGCGGGCTGCTGCCAACAAGCCCCAGTGGACAAAGAGGTTCCTCATTGAGGCCAAGATGTGGGAACGGATTGCCGGCCGCAAGATCACGGGCAAGATAGACTGCTACGATGCCCACACTCGGACCCTCTACGACTACAAGATCACTTCCACCTGGAAGGCGATCTTCGGGGATACCACCGACTACGAGATCCAGCTCAACGCCTACGCGTGGTTCCTGGCAGTGAACAACTTTCCGGTCGAGAGGATCGTAGTCATCATGATCCACCCAGACTGGAACAAAAGGGGCCTCACTGACCCCATGTATCCCCGCCAAAAGATCCACGAGGTCCCCCTTCGGGTGTGGCCCTTCGAAGAGCAGGAAAAGTTCCTGATCGAGAAGGTGACCGCTATTCGGGACACGGAAGATGTCCCTGACGATCAATTGCCCGAGTGCACCGATGAGGAAACCTGGCTGCGCGGGGAGGCGTTCGCCATCCGGGAGCCTGGAAAGAAGCGGGCAACCCGCGTGCTCTCCAGCAAGATCGAGGTGGAGAAGTATGTTGAGTATCGTGAGGCTGAGGGTAAGCCCCTGCACCCCGATCACACGGTTGAGTTTCGCCCGGGTGAGCGTACCCGGTGTAATGGGTTTTGCAACGTGTGCACAGTTTGCTCCCAGTACGCCGGCTATGCCGCTGCTGCAGAGGGCGTATGAAAAAGTGCACAGAGTGTGGCCACAAGTTCACTCCGTTGCATGTGAACCAACAACAGTGCTCTCCGGCCTGCGTGATGACGCACTGGTACGGATTGGGAAAGGGCCTTCGTTCGAAGGCCCGTGCCCGCCAACTCTCCCGCTCGATCGGGTTGCGATCGATCGGCGAGGTTCGCTTTGCTGCCCACCTCGATGAGCAGAAAATTTCCTGGGAGTATGAGCCCGAGTCTTTTGACTGGACTCCACCCAAGCGCAAATACACGCCGGACTTTCGGATCAAGAAGCGCAAGCGGAATGGCGGGTTTATGTACATCGAATACAAGGGCAACCTGAAGGGGCCCGATCGGACCAAGATGCTCAACGTCAAGGCCGAGCACCCCGATCTGGATATCCGCCTTGTCTTCGAGAAGGCGCAGAACAAAATCAATCGTGCATCCAAAACAACATATGCTGCCTGGGCGGAGCAACACGGCTTTCCCTGGGCAGAAAAGGAGATACCAGAAGAATGGAGAAAAGAGTAATCAAGGCTATCATCCGTCTCGACGGGCATACCTATATTCCGAAAACAAACGAAGAGTTACCCCCAGAAGAAGTTGCGTTGGAATTGGCGCGTATGGCCAATCGAGCAGACTCACTCAGGACCGAACTGGAAAGCGGGGAGTGGCTGGTATTGGGCCGTGAGGCATTAAAGCGGGCTCATTTTTTGGTCCGGGAGGTGCCTGCGTAAATGCTGAAATTCAAGAAGCTCGACCCTGCTGCGATCATTCCCCAGTACCAGACGGCTGGCGCCGCCGGCTTTGACCTGCACGCGCTTGAGACCACCCTGGTCCACCCAGGGCGCGTGACCAAGGTACGAACAGGGCTGGCAGTGGAGCTGCCCCCTGGCACGTTTCTGATGGTTGTGCCTCGAGGAGGTTTTTCCCTGTACCATCCAACCTATGTCAGCAACTCACCCGGGATCGTGGACGAAGACTACCGGGGCGAGATCATGGTCCTCGTGGTGGCCTGGGCAGAACCCATCAAGATCCGTGCCGATGAACGCTTTGCCCAAGGTGTGATCGTCCCTTACGTGCAGCCTGAAATTGAAGTGGTGAAAGAGCTCGGCTCAACCAAACGAGGCGCTGGGGCGTTCGGATCAACAGGGGCGTAACCAGTATGGTCAAGTCAGAGATTGAAATGCAGGTCGACCGCATCATCGAGGTGGCTGATACGCTTCGGATGAAATCAAATCATGACGGGATGGACGACGATCTCGATGCTCTTGCTGAAGAGCTGCAGAGTATCGCCGAGGCCATCCAGAGGGAGGTGGAAGAGTGAGAGGAAAGTTGGCAAAGACAATCCGCCGGATTGTTTATGGGTCTGGATCACGTCGGGGCAAGCGAATGTACCGGACGGCCCCCAGTGGGGCCATGGCTATAGTGGGCCCCCGGCGAGAGTATCAATTCATCAAGGTGCAACTCATGAAGAAAAGGAGAGGTTCGCATGTTCCGAAAAGTAATATTTAGACTCTTTTTTGGAGGGTCCACTTCCAGGTTGAGCAGCATAGTGCCTCACGCCACAGAAGAACTCAAACGGATCCACACGAAGCAAAGAGCAATACTCGATGATCTATATATCCAGCGGGTCGTCGCGGAAGAAGAGCTGAGGAAAGCGGATAAGGCTCTCGACACATTAAAGGAGGTAAAATAAGACTTGTTTGCAACACAGTACCAAGAGTTCATCTTCATCCGGACGTACAGCCGGTGGATGGATGAGCTCCAGCGACGTGAAACGTGGCCTGAAACAGTAAGCCGTTACATTTCTTTCTTTGCTCCTCGGGTCCCTGAAGCTCTTCGGCCACAATTCCTTGCCTTGGCAGACTCCATCGTGGGTCTGGAAGTTATGCCCTCCATGCGGGCCCTCTGGGCTGCCGGCCCGGCTCTCGCACGGGATAACATCGCCGGTTACAACTGTGCCTACCTGCCGATCAATTCTGTGCGGTCCTTTGCCGAGATCCTCCACATTCTGATGTGTGGGACCGGGGTTGGCTGGAGTGTTGAGGCATCACAGGTAAACGAGCTGCCCACGGTCCCAGACAAGATCGAAAAGGTGGACCGATCGATCGTCTTCGCCGACTCCAAACGGGGTTGGGCCGAGGGTTTTCATCGGTGGTTGCTTGCCCTTTACGCGGGCGAACGCCCCACCTATGATCTGTCCAAGATCCGCCCCAAAGGGGCCCCACTCAAAACCTTTGGTGGCAGGGCCAGCGGCCCTGAGCCCCTCAAACGTCTCCTGGACTTTTCCGCTTCGATCATTACCAACGCCGCCGGGCGCAAGCTCACTCCCTTGGAGTGCCACGACATTGCGTGCATGGTGGCCGACGTTGTGGTTGTCGGCGGAGTGCGCCGGTCGGCAGGTATCAGCCTGTCCGATCTGCACAGTGAGATGGCCACTGCCAAGACCGGCAGTTACCCGGAGATCCGGGCCAACGCCAACATCAGTGTGGCCTATGAGCGCAAGCCCCACGTGCTGGACTTCATGCGCGAGTGGGGCAACCTGATCCGAAGCGGGGCCGGCGAGCGTGGGATCATGAACCGGCAAGCGGCCGAGTTTGCGGTCGCCGCCACAGGGCGGCGGGAAGTGGGCTACAGGTGGGGGCTTAACCCCTGCGGAGAGGTCATCCTGCGGCCCTTCGAGTTCTGCAACCTGACCGAGGCGGTTATCCGCCCAGGGGACAGCCGGGAGGATCTCCTCCGCAAGGTTCGGCAGGCAACCATCCTGGGCGTGCTGCAGTCCACCCTGACCAAGTTCCAGTTCATCAACGCGTCCTGGCGTCGCAACGTCGAAGAGGAGCGCCTCCTTGGGGTGAGCCTCACCGGGCTCATGGACCACCCCGTGCTCAACCGGGTGAGCCCCGAGGCCAAGCGGCTGTTGGCCGACATGAAAGAGGAGGCCATCGCAACAGCTCGGGAATGGAGTGAGGCCCTGGGGATTCCCATGCCCAAGGCGGTCACTTGCGTCAAGCCGTCCGGGACGGTCTCGCAACTGGTCGACAGTTCTTCCGGCATCCACACTCGACACGCACAGTATTTTATCCGCCGGGTGATGGTGGCTGACACTGATCCGTTGGCCCAGATGCTCATCGATCAGGGCGTGCCTCACTTCCGTCGGGAAGGTCGGGGTGTGTTGAACTTTGAATTTCCGATGAAGTCCCCGGAGGGCGCCAAGACCAAGGGAGACATGAGCGCCATTCAGCAGTTGGAGTATTGGCTGATGCTCAAGCAGTACTGGTGTGAGCACAACCCGTCGTGCACGATCTACGTGCGGGACAGTGAGTGGCTCCAGGTGGGGGCCTGGGTCTATGAGAATTGGAACAACGTACTTGGCTTGTCCTTCTTCCCCCGGAACGAGTCGGACACGGTCTATGACCGTCCTCCCAACGAAGAGATTGATGAGGACACTTACAACACCTTAGCCAAGAACTTTCCGCGGATCGATTTCAGTCGGCTGGCCGAGTACGAGCGTGGTGACCAGACCGTTGGATCCCGGGAGTTCGCCTGCGCGGGAGGCGCGTGTGAATTGCCATGATCGACAAAAATCAACTGAGAGATCTGATCCGCGATGTGCTTGCCTATCTCGACCCTGAGATCCCCTACAGCAGCACGGCCGTGGAACTGCTGATGCTCACGGCTGCTGCTGAAAGCCGGCTGGGCACCTACATCAAGCAGGTCAATGGGCCGGCCAGGGGCATTATGCAGATGGAGCCGGCAACCGATGGGGACATCTGGCGGAACTACCTGGCCCACAATAAGGACCTGCGGCGAAAGATCCTGCTACTCATGGGGGTAGCCGATACGGACGCCCTGGATCCGGCCGTAACCAACCTGGCCTACCAGATCGCCATGGCCCGGGTGCACTACCGGCGGGTGAGTGAGGCCCTCCCCAATATGGAGGGCCACCCGACAGAGGATGCGATCCGATTGGCCTCCTACTGGAAGGATCACTACAACACTTCCCTCGGGAAAGGATCACGTCTCGAGGCCGCAAAAGTCTATATCGAACTATGCATTTAAAGACAAAAAAAGGAGAAAAACACTATGTCAGCACACATTGATCCATTGGGGGAAAGGGGTTTTGTAATTCCAGGGGCGCAAGGGGCTGCTGAGGCCGGCACGGGCAGCGTGCCGCGGAAGGTAGTCTCCGAGATGATGGAGTCTGTTAAGGCAGACACGATGCGGGAGATGGCCCAGGTTTCGATAGTGGTCGTCAACCTTGCCTACAAACAGAAGTCAAACTTTACTCGTCTTGAGATGAACCGGCTGCTGTACATGGCAGCTCTGGCCTACGGGGTCATATACGGCCCTGTCAAGCTCCACATGGTGCAACACCTGATCCATGAGTCAGCGGGTCAGGCTGGTATCAACCCGGACGAGATCATTGCCCAACTCGAAGAAATCCAAAGGAGGAAGAAATAATGGAAAATATGTTGAAAGAGATGCAAATGCATATGGAGATGGACGTTCTGGCGAAGTTTGCCATAGTCTTTGGGCCTACCATCACCCATATTGAAAAGCAGAAGAAACAGTTCAGTCCCGCCGATGTGCGTAAGGTTGTTTCTGCGTCCATCAAAATCTATGCCATTTTCAGTGGGTTTGTGCCCCTTGAGGAAATGGAACTCCTACTCACGAAAGATCTGGCCGCGGTGGGTGTGGATCCTGTCCCGATCATGAACGAGATCACAGCGTACTTGGCCAAGCTCAAGGCGGAGGCCAAAACCGAATAGATGTTCGTCGTTGGAATTGCGGGGAAGGCCGGCAGCGGGAAGGATACCGTTGCCACCTTCTTCACCGACCGGGGGTTTCATCGCTACGCCTTTGCAGACCCCATCAAGGCAACCATCAACCCGCTGTTTGGTTGGGATGACCGGCACGGGTTTGGGGACCTCAAGGAAAAGATCGATCTCTTCTGGGGCGTGAGCCCCAGGTATGTATACCAGGTATTCGGCACAGAGTTCGCCCGCGAGTTGATCCGGGACGACTTCTGGCTGCGGGTGGCCGAGCTTCGCCTTGCGGCCCATCCGGCAATTGTCATCCCCGATGTGCGCTTCAACAACGAGGCGGACTGGATCCGGCAGCGCGGGATCCTGTTTCACCTCTACCGGGACAACGTTCCCGAGGTGCTGGCCCACAAGAGCGAGGCCGGAGTTCAGCGGAGGCCGGAGGATTTCCGGATCCTCAACAATGGCACACTCCTGGAGCTGGACTTTGAGCTGAACCGCATCTACATCGACATTGTGTCGCCGGCACTGAAGGCCTCAATCTATGGGTAAGGCCAGGGTGAGTTTCCTCGTTCCTGACCCCACCCAACGGGGCATCCTTGACTGGGACAAGTTGTACGAGATCAGCTTGGAAGTAAAGCGCAAGAGCCGCAATCATTACTACCGCACAAACGACCCCATCAGTCTCGATGCTCATGTGAATGTCTTTTATGTGATCATGAGCCCCGACAATCTTTTGGTTAAGATTGGCTACACTTCATCCCTGGCAAATCGGGAGGCTCAGCGGGGCCTCCCTTTCGAGATGCAGCCTCGTCTGGTGCTGGCCGATCCGTCCAACGTGATGGAGAAAGTGTTCACACGTCGTTTTGCCCGGTACAGGGTCGAAGACACCACGGAGTGGTTCTTCGCATCGGTGGAGATCAAGGAGTACATACGTGAGGTCCTTGCCCTGAAGGATAGGGTGGGGCCCCTGGAACAAGAATACGGAGCAATCGCTCTGCTGGAAGGAGAACAAATATGAGGATGGAGGTGACTGTGGTCACCACTGCAGGAATGAGTGAGGCCCTGCTGGGCATGGGGTTGAGCCACGGGGTGGTTTCCCATGAGGACTTTAAAAGAGGGGTTTTGGATGAGGACGTCGCACGTAAACTCGTCCGCCGCGCCGGCATTCTGGCCGGCAAGGATGGGGGAGAGAACAAGCTCCTCGAAAGTGCCATTGCCTGGGTCAGCATCAAGGCGCCACGTTACTGGTGGCAGGAGGCCGATACCTACCGGCACCTGTCCAAACAGAGTGAGAGCACGATGCACACGATCACCACTCGTGAGCTCACTCAGGAGGACTTTGTGGAGGATATTTATCCTTCCATATTGTCCGGACTAAACATGGATATCCGCGTTTACAACCTGCCGCAGGATCCTAAAAGCAAGCATTTTATATTCCGCATGATCAAACGCAACCTGCCCGAGGGTTTCTTGCAGACCCGTCTGGTTCGCCTGGACATGATGAGCCTGCGGAATATGTACCGGCAGCGGCGTAATCATCGGCTGGAAGAGTGGCAGTTCTTGTTCGCTGAACTGCAGCGTCAGTTGCCCGCCCGGCTTTGGGAGTGGGTTACAGCCGGCACCAGATTTGAAGTGGGCCCTCTTGGGCCGCTGGAGCAAAAATACGGAGAGGAGGATAAGAGTGATGGAGATCGGTCAAATTAAAGGATTACTAAAGACCAGCAGCATAGAGAAGGTGGTTCTCAAAACAGATGGTGGGGCACTACGAGTGCTCGTGGAAGACGACGCACTTCTCACAGCTATCTTGTTTGGAGTTGATGTTGAATTCAACTTCAACGGAAAGAAGTATTCTATAGAATACTCCAGGTTGGGTGAGGCGATCCAAAAGGAGGAGCTGTAAATGGATCTAATTTTTGTGGGTATGTTGCTTGTCTGGTTAGTTGGAGGTTTGATCGTTGCCTTCATGTATCTGCTGGGGGATCTCCAGGTTGCTTTCCACAAGCGCTTTGTTTTCTTCCTGCTGTGTGGCCCACTTGCCTGGGCCGTTGGCATGTTCTACCTGTTGGCCCTCTGGGCCTCACTCGGAGGTGACGACGATGACAGTTGAAGAGTTACGCAATCACCTGAAGCAGTTCCCGCCTGGAGCAACCGTCGAGGTTTATGAGTGCACTGATGGTACTTTTTACGGTGAGAATTGGGAATGTGATTACATCCCACTTGCAAAAGACATAATCACCTTCAACAAAAATACAGGCACTGTGCAGATCCTCTGATCCAAAACAGGGTGGGGTCTTGAGGGGCCCCACCCCAAGGAGGTGTGAAATGGAACCAGTAACGATGTACGTGATTCGCAATAAACGAACGGGGCAGTTTCTCCTACGTCTTCCCCCGGGGAAGTTCCGGGCCGATTGGGGAGAGCAGCTCTTCTTTGCCCGGTTCTACAAGACCCGGGGCAAAGCCAAACGAGGACTCAATAAACTCTGGGCCAAGCTGGGGGAAGATGCTGAAGTCCTCCAGGTGAGTGTGGCCCTTCAGGAAGAAGAAGAGGAGGAGGTACATTTTGAAGAAGCAACACCAACTGTACCGGCCGACAATCCCAGTCCCGCTTGACGAGTACCTATGGCTCAAGTGGTTTGCGGAAAACGCCGACTTTGGCCCGGCGGACAGTGATGTCAAGATAGAATACCAAGAACAATACGAACAAGAGACCGGCAATACTGTGCCGGAAGATTGGAGGATCGACAATGATGACGATTAAAGAGGGTGACAGGGTGAGGATCGTTGAGATCAGCAAAGAGGACGGGTTCAGTGACTGGCCCGGGCAACTTGCTGGAAAAGAAATGACCGTCCAGTGGACGTCTCCGGAAGAAACCGTTCCTGGATTCGTTGGGGCGATGTTGCTGGAAGATGATGGCGAAGATTGGCTCTTCTTCGCAGTCAAATTGGAGGTGATCAATGTTTAAGCATGGGGATAGGGTGAGGATCACCCGGTTTCACAGTGCGGATGCCTTCTATGAGGATACACACCTCATCGGGGAGGAGATGACCATCGATAGTGACCGTATCGAAGAGATCATTCCGGGGTATCTTGCCTGCGAGACGCGGGACAGCGAGGGTAACTGGTACAGTTTTCTCGCGGTCAAGCTGGAGAAGGTCGAAGAAGAGGAGGGGTGCCAATGAAGCTGATCATTGCCGGCAGCCGGACCGTGACCGACCTGGGGTTGGTCCGGACGATCGTTGAAAGTTTCATGAAAGACGGCCTGACCGAGGTGGTCTGCGGGGGCGCCCGCGGCGCCGATCTTCTCGGCAAGCGGGTGGCCCAGGAGTACGGCATCCCGGTCAAGGACTTCCCTGCGCGTTGGTTGCGCGGGGGCAAGCTCTTTCGCGGGGCCGGCATCGAGCGCAATGCCCAGATGGCTGACTACGCAGACGTGGCCGTGGTCATCTTCAACGGGATGTCCGCAGGTTCCCGCAACATGGTCGATCAGATGATCAACCGGCGCAAGCCGGTACTGATCTACAGTCAGAAGGAAGAGGAGGAAAAGCAGGCTGCCCGGGATCTATTTCGCCACCAGAAGGAGAGGTAGGGGTGGAACGGTGCCCTAAGTTCGAGGCGTGTGATGCACCCTTGTGCCCCCTGGACCCGGACGTGGCCCTGCGGATCTGGTACGCCGACGAGGACATCTGTTCCTCGCGGCACTCCACCGGGGTCCGCTGGATCCGCAAGCAGCGCAGCATCGTGCGCCACCAGACCAGGACCTGGCTGGGCCGGATCGTGCGCCACCAGGAGCTGGTGGAGGCCAGCCGGCCTCGGGCCTTGAGTGAGGCCCAGCGGGCCCAACTCGCGGAACGCCTGAAACGAGCCCGTCAGCAAAAGAAAACTCATTAGGATAGGCTTTAAGCCCCCCAAACCAAAACACCCATACCAACCCCTGGGTGTTTTTGGGGGTGGGGGGTGAGGCCCTGTAAAGAGAGGAGAATAAACTTATGAAAATGCTTGCCACATGGCTTGTGTGGTTTGGAACGATCCCCTGGATGTGGGCCCTTTTCTGGTTTCATAACCTGATCACTGGCCCGTACCAGCACCTGTACTCATGGGACCAGCCCTGGTGGGCGAAATTTCCACTGTTCTTCACCTGTGTTCTTTTACTCGCTGGGTACATCGTCGGGGCGGTCGTTGTGACCGAGAAAATATGGGAGGACGAATGAACGAACAATTGTTGACCTACCTGGAGGAGGTGACCCGTCGTCCGACGGGCAACGGGTGGTTCACCACGAACATAATCGTGCTGGATCATC
>Ga0265293_10007347_pt1 | contig 17041 bp, 9 predicted proteins | sample Munlanlewell138R_FD_192505 | JGI IMG/M metagenome (GOLD analysis project Ga0265293, IMG submission 192505) | Leachate microbial communities from a municipal landfill in Southern Ontario, Canada - Leachate well 138R | ecosystem: Engineered > Solid waste > Landfill > Unclassified | place: Canada...
TAGCAAACCGTGGAGAGATAGCGATTCGGGTCATGCGGTCTGCCGCAGAGCTGGGTATTGAGACAGTTGCAGTATACGGTGAGGATGATGAGGCTTCACTGCATGTACGTTACGGTACGGAGTCCGTTCTGCTTGAAGGCAAGGGCGCGGGGGCTTATCTGGACGGTGATCAGTTGGTTCGCGTGGCTCAGGAGACGGGTTGTGATGCTATCCATCCTGGGTACGGTTTTTTGAGTGAAAGTGGATCCTTTGCGGCTCTTTGTGAGGCTGCGTCAATTAAATTTGTTGGGCCTACGGTGGGCACGCTGGAAGCTCTGGGCGACAAAACCAAAGCACGGAAGCTGGCTCTGGCATGTGATGTGCCTGTTGCTGCGGGAACGTCCGGTCCAACGAGCCTCGAGGAAGCAGAGGCATTCTTGTCGTCGCTGCCGGAGGGTAGCTCGATGGTGATCAAAGCGATAGCCGGCGGTGGCGGTCGTGGGATGCGGGTGGTGAATGCACGAGAGGAAGTGGCGGCTGCTTATGAGCGTTGTCGCTCAGAAGCCCTTTCAGCCTTTGGGTATGAAGAGGTGTATGTTGAAGAGATGATCGATGCAGTTCGCCACATCGAAATCCAGATCATCGGCGATGGGCGGGGTGGACTTAGTCATCTGCATGAACGGGAGTGCAGTTTACAACGACGCTATCAGAAGTTGGTGGAGATTGCACCGAGCCCAAGTCTGACAGAAAGCCTGAGAGCTACACTCCAGGCGGCAGCCTTACGAATGGCATCGATGCTCAGCTATGAGGGACTATGTACCTTCGAGTTTCTGGTGGCGGCTCAGGATGCTGGTGTGGGTGAACGTTACGTATTTCTTGAGGCCAACCCGCGCCTGCAGGTGGAGCACACAGTTACAGAGGAAGTGACGGGTATCGACCTGGTCAGGGCTCAGCTGTGCGTGGCAGCAGGCGCATCGTTGGCGGAACTGGGTCTGGCACAGGAAGCGATCCCTGCACCGCGGGGGTATGCAATGCAGCTGCGCATCAACATGGAGACGATGGATCAGCAGGGTGAATGGCATCCTTCAGGGGGAATATTGGAGGCTTTTGAGCCCCCGTCGGGCCCGGGGATTCGAGTTGATACATTCGGTTATGGAGGTTACCGGACGAACGGTCGCTTTGACTCCCTGTTGGCGAAGCTGATTGTGTGTTCTATTTCGACAGGTTTTGGTGATCTGGTGGCGCGGGCTGGTAGAGCGTTGAGCGAGTTCCGGATTGAGGGGCTGGAGACAAATATTCGTTTTCTTCAAGCTCTGTTGCGGCATATGGACGTACAAGCAAATCGTGTGGACACGCGATTTATCGAGGTGCACGTCGATGAATTGATCGAGGCCATGGGTGATATTGAGCCTGGTTCCTTGTTTCCTGATACAGGGCAGTGTGCTGTACAACGCCAGGATGTCTCTACTGTTGTAGATATCCCGACAGGGATGATTTGTGTCTATGTTCCGTTGACTGGTGTTGTGGTGGAGCTGGAGGTCAGCGAAGGTGATGAGGTATTGGGCGGTCGGTCAGTAGGTGTGCTCGAAGCGATGAAGATGGAGCACGTGGTTAAGGCTCCCGCCTCAGGGATTGTGCGGCGGGTACTTGTTAGTGTGGGAGATATGGTGAAGGAGGGGCAGCCATTCTTATTGGTTGAGCCTCAGCACGTCGATGGGGTGGCGTCAGAAGAAGAGCATGACGAGTTCGATCTTGATCATATTCGGCCGGATTTAGAGGCATTGATGCGGCGGAAACAATGGCTGCGGGACGATGCGCGACCGGAGGCGATAGCGAAGCGTAGGTCAAGGAATCAGCGCACGGCTCGTGAAAATATTGCAGATTTGTGTGATGAGGGAAGCTTTGTTGAATATGGAGGTCTGACGGTTGCGGCCCAGCGAGGCCGTTACACCGAAGAGGAACTCGTGCGGGTTAGTCCGGCGGATGGTTTGATTACGGGAATAGGGTCGGTGAATGGGGAGCTGTTTGATGAAACACGCTCCAAATGTATTGTGCTGGCCAGCGACTATACCGTGTTCGCGGGTACCTTGGGCTTGATGGGATTCAAAAAAATGGATCGTATTTTTGAGCTTGCAAGTAAAACCAAGGTGCCGATTGTTTTCTTCACCGAAGGCGGGGGGGGGCGTGCCGGCAATGAGTTCGAGTTGGTGGGTGCTACCGGGCTGGACCTGCGCGCACCACTGAATTTTGCCAAGCTGAGCGCTCTGGTCCCTCTTATTGGAGTTATTTCTGGGCAGGCTTTTGCCGGTAATGCCATGTTTCTTACTCTTTGTGATGTGGTGATAGCCACCAAAAATTCCTCTATTGGCATGGGCGGTCCTGCGTTGGTTGAAGGAGCTGGTCTGGGAGTTTACACACCGGAGGAAATAGGTCCCGCCGAAGTGCAGTGGCGCAACGGCGTGATCGATATTCTGGTGGATGATGAAGCGGATGCGGTATCTGCGGCGAAGAAGTATCTGTCGTATTTTCAGGGGGCGGTAACTGACTGGAGCTGCGCAGATCAGCGGATTCTCCGCCACTTGGTACCGGAGAATCGCCTAAGAGCCTATGACATGCACCGTGTTATCGAAACATTGGCGGATACCGACTCGATGTTGGAGCTGCGTACGGGATATGGACTGAGCATGATTACGGCGCTGGTTAGAGTGGAAGGACGGCCACTGGGAGTGGTGGCCAATAACCCGCGAGCAGGCGCTGGTGCAGTGGATGCGGCTGGTGCGGACAAGGCGTCTCGCTTCATGCAGTTGTGTGACAACTTCGACATTCCAATTTTGGTGTTATCAGACACACCTGGAGTTGTGGTAGGACCAGATGCTGAGAAAACAGCTACGGTTAGGCATATACCCAGAATGTTCATTACTGGAGCAGCTGCTACGGTTCCTGTTTTTACAGTGATAACCCGTAAGGCCTACGGTGGTGCCGGCTCAGCAGTTATGGCAGGGTTTGGTCCTTCTTTCCGTGTTTCCTGGCCAACGGGTGAGTTGGGTGGCATGGGCATTGAGGGGCATGTTAGCCTAGGCTACCGTAAAGAACTGGAATCGATAGCCGATCCGGTTGAGCGGCAGCACTTTTTTGATGAAAGGGTTGCCGAGCTTTATGAGACAGTGAAAGCTGAGAATGCAGCATCGTTCGCGGAAATTGATGATGTTATAGATCCCGTTGAGACACGTCGCTGGATTGTCACAGGATTGACCTCTTTTCGTTCGCCTAAGAATCGTACGACAAAGAAACATGCGCTGATACTTCCTTAGTCGAAACGAGCAGGTGTGTCTGCCTGTCTCAGCTTCGGTTGAAAATGAGTTGTGATAAATATTCTTTCTGCGTTGAAAGCCAGTAGAATGTTTCGAAAAGCTAGCAGATCATTAACCAGGTGGAAAAAGTGAGCGCATCATCAGCATTACAGGGCCTCAAGGTCGTGGATTTGGGTATTGGCATGCCGGCCGCGTTGGCTGCGCAGTTGTTGGCAGGCGCGGGCGCCGAAGTGCGCCGTATCGAGCCGCCGGGGGGCGATCCCTTTGCGGAGATCTATCCGGCCTATGCCATCTGGCGGCGCGATGAGATCGTCGATTCGCAGCCGTTTTCCCAGCAGCGCCTCGATGAGCTTCTTGCCGACGCGGATGTCTGCATTATCGGTGGCGAGGATTATCCCGGCCTGGCAAGGCCCGTCTCTGCCGAGGCGTTGAGTGCCGCGCACCCCAAACTGGTGGTGCTGGACATCTCCGGCTATCCGGCGGGAGCCGGAGGCGAAAGCTGCCCGGCAGTAGATATACTTGCCCAGGCGCGTTCGGGGCTGGCCTTCGAGCACTACAGCGACCGGCCCATTCAGATGACGTTCGAGCCCGGCAATTACGGTGCGGCCCTGCATGGCCTGATCGGTATCCTGGCGGCGCTGCTCGAGCGTGAGGAAAGTGGCCGCGGGCAGGTGGTTTCCAGCACGCTCTTTGAGGGAGCGCTGACCTACGGCGGTTATTTCTGGGCACAGATGGACAACCCGACGCCCGCCGCGACCTTTGTGATCCCGAAAGATCCCTACCCGCCGGTTCTCCAATGCGCGGATGGCAAGTATGTTCATCTCGTGCTAGGTTCCGCGGGCTCCAAGTACAAGCTCTACAAAGTGCTGGGTATCGATGATCCCAGTGTCGATCCCAACGACAGTGGCTTGCCGCAGCTGGGTGTTCCACCCCGAAAATTCTTTGGCGATGTCGATCTGCTGGGCGAATACACGGCCAAATTCAAGCGCGACGAATTGTTGTCGGCACTGTGGGCCGAGGGAATTCCGGCGGAGGCCGTCTTTGCGCCGGGCGAGTGCTGGGATGAGGAACAGATCGCGCAGAGCGGTTTGATCCAGCGTGATGCGCAGGGCAGGCGCTTTGTCGGCATGCCGATGACAGTGCGCTGGGCTGCGGGTAATGCAGGCGCCCGAGCCGCGCGCAGTGCCGGGGACAAAGGGCCATTGGCGGGTGTGAGAATCATCGATCTGGGCGCGTTTGTGGCAGGCCCCTATGCGTCCACGGTGCTGGCAGATCTGGGGGCCGATGTGGTCAAGGTGGAAGCGCCGCCTGCCGGCGATCCCAACCGCTCGTCGGGACCTTCCTTTGTCAGCGCCAACCGCGGCAAGCGCGCCATCGTCGTGAATTTGAAATCTGGCGACGGTCAAACCCTGGTCAAGAACCTGTGTCATGCCGCGGATGTGGTGATGAATAATTTCCGCACCGGCGTTTCCAGCCGCCTGGGCGTGGACGCCGCGTCGCTGCATCGCGATGCGCCTCACCTGGTCGTGCTGGAAAACTCCGCGTTTGGTCCCACTGGCCCCAAGGCGATGAACGGCGGCTTCGATCCGATCATTCAAGCCTATAGCGGCGTCGAGCATCGTTCCGGCGGTGAGGACAATCCGCCCTTGTGGGGCAGAACGGTGATGGTGGATTACACCGCCGGGCTGCTCGGAGCGCTGTCGATTCTCATGGGGCTTTATCACCGCGCAAAGCATGGCAGCGGTGCCGAAATCAATATGCCACTGGTCAATGCGGGAATTTTCCTCAGCTCCGATCTCGTCCAGCAAGCCGACGGCAAGTTCAGCGGCTTCGCCCCGTTGAACCGCACACAGACCGGACGCCACCCGGCCGAATGCCTCTATGCAACCGCCGACGGCTGGATCGCCGTCGCGGCGCGCGACGCTGCCATGGCGCGTCGCCTCGCGCAAGCACTGGGACTGGAAGCACAGCTCAGCACTGACAGAGCACTGTGGGCGCAGGCAGAACACGACATCATCGCAGCGGCGATGGCGTCTCGCAGTACCGCACAGGTGCTCGGGGATTTGCGGAAAAATCAGGTGTGGGCCGAGCCCTGCAAGCAGGATGCCTTCAGGGATTATTTCAAGCATGAAGGGCTGTTGGCGCGAGGCACGTTGTGGACGGAGCAAAATGAGGAGCTGGGCGAGGTCAAGCGTATCGGCCAGCTGGTGGCGTTCTCCCGCTCACAAACCACGCCGCCGCGGACATCGCCCCGGTTGGGCGAGCATACCAGGGAAATTCTGCGCGAGGCCGGTGTCGCGGAGTCGGATATTCAGCGCTACCTGGATGAAGGCGTGGTGTTTTCCGACTGACATGGTTTTAGGATTCTCGCAGCGAGATATGGGGGAGGGAGCATGAGCTACGAATTTATCGATGTGAGCAAAGAGGGCGGCGTGACGACCATCACGATGAACCGCTCCGACAAGCTGAATGCGTTGCACAAACCCATGCAGCTTGAACTGACCGCGGCGTTCGACGATTTTGCCGCTGACGACACGCAACACGTATGTGTGCTGACCGGCAGCGGCGAGCGCGCATTCTGTGCCGGCAGCGATATCGTCTCGGCGCTTGCCAGCGAGCGCATCGATGGCAGTGACGATTACTACTATGGTGGCATTTGCGGGCGCTTCGACCTACATAAGCCGGTGATCGCCGCCGTGAATGGTCTGGCCATGGGAGGTGGTTTTGAAGTGGCCATTTCCTGTGACCTGATCATTGCCGAGGAACACGCCACTTTCGGTTTGTCGGAGGCGCGGGTTGGCGCGTTGCCCTGGGGTAGCGGGCTGCACTGTCTGCCGCGTCAGATCGGTCTCAAGGCAGCCATGGGAATCCTGCTTACGGGGCGGCGCTTTTCGGCACAGGAAGCACTGTCCATGGGCGTGATCAACGAGGTTGCACCGAAAGGAAAGTTACAGGAAGTGGTGTGCCGCTGGTGCGATGAAATTCTTGCCTGCTCCCCCTTTGCGGTGCGCACTACCAAGGAGGTGGTGATGCGCAGTCTCAACAACGCCAGCTTTTACCAGGATATGGAAAATTATAAGCACTCCGCGATTTATCAGGCTTGGCTGAATGCCGAGGACACCCGCGAAGGCATGAGTGCCTTTGCCGAGAAGCGCAAACCGCGCTGGACGGGGCGCTGAACCTGGGGCCTGGTATACATAAGCCGGAAATGTGGGCTACGGGCTTGTAGATCTCTATGCCATGATCTTCACATTGCCAAAGCTCGGTTTTTCCTGGGCGTGTAGGGGCAATTGCGCGAACCGATAAAGCCGGTTTACGCGAACCTGACGGTTTCATGAATTGCCCCTACAGTATGCGGCGGGAATCAACCCGAAGGGCTGGGGTCATTTTCCCACCCAGCTTCGTTGTTAGTACTCAAAGTACTCGCTGGGCTCGCGGGAGTGTTTTTTACCACATGCTACAATTCGCAGCGGACCACAGCGGCGGATGTCATGCAGATACTTTTCATTCATCAGAATTTTCCGGGCCAGTACCGCAATCTGGCCCGTCATTTTGCGGCCCTGGAGGGCTGGCAGACATATTCCATTGGCGAGAAGCCCAATGTGCAGCGCCAGCTGCATTACATTCCTCAGAATATCCAACTGCTGGGTTACGACACACCGCCAAAGGTTGACACGACTGCTGCAGGTGCCGGCAAGGAGTTTTCCGACCAGCTCAACCGCGCCAGGCAGGCCGCGGGAGTCATGCTTCGCCAGCAAAAAAATGGACTCGATCCAGACATTATCTGTGCTCACCCGGGATGGGGAGACGCGCTTTACGCGCGAGAGGTGTTTCCGCGTGCGAAGCTGCTTTTCTTCTTTGAGTTTTTCTTCGATCCAGCGGGGCCGCTGGTAAATTTTGACGCGGAGTTTCCCACCGATTTCGGTCAGCGGCTGTCATTTCGCAACAAGAACGCCATCAATCTCCTGTCGCTGGACATGGCCGATGCCGGCATTTGTCCGACTCATTGGCAGTGGCAGACTCATCCCAAGGAATATCACCACAAGCTGCGCATCATTCACGATGGCGTGGACACGGAACTCGTCAAGCCCAATCCACAAGCCGAGCTGATATTTGCCAGCAGTTCGCAGCCGCAGCGCAGGTTCTCAAAGGCGGACGAAATTGTGACTTTTTCCGTGCGCAATCTGGAGCCGAGCCGCGGTTTCCACCGCTACATGCGCGCCCTGCCACGCTTGCAGAAGGCGCGCCCCAATGCCTGGTTCCTGATCGTCGGTGGCGATGAGGCGAGCTACGTCAAGGGCCACGCGTCCGGCCGACCGTGGCGCGAGGTACTGCTGGAAGAGGTCGGCGATCAACTGGATATGTCGCGCATCCTGTTTCTGGGCAAGGTGCCGTATCAGACGCTGCTCGACCTGTTCTCCATTTCCTCTCTGCATATCTACATGACCATTCCCTTTGTGTTGTCCTGGTCGATGATGGAAGCCATGGCTTGTGGCGCCACGGTACTCAGCTCCGCCACCGGGCCGGTGCAGGAAGTCATCGAAGATGGTCGCAATGGCTTTCTGTTCGATTATTTTTCCGAGGATGAGCTGGTAGAAAAAGCCTGTGCGCTGCTGGATGATCCAGCGCTGCGCGAAAGCATCGGCCGTCGTGCGCGCGAGTCGATCATCGAGCGCTACGACCTGGCAAGCCGATGCCTGCCGCAACACCTGGCGCTGATCGAGGAATTATTGGACAGAGGCTGATTTTCAGCCCGCAGTTGTCGGCATAGGGCCTGCCGGCACCTCCTGAATCCGGCGGGGTTCGAATCAGAGATCGATACCGCCAAAGGCCATGAATGCCAGCGCCATCAAGCCGGCGCTGATGAAGGTGATGCCAAGCCCCTGCAGTCCCTTGGGAATGTCGGAGTACTTGAGCCTCTCGCGAATACCGGCAAGGGCAACCAGCGCCAGCGCCCAGCCAGTGCCGGCTCCCGCGCCGTACACGACGCTTTCGCTGAAGGTGTATTCCCGCTCCACCATGAACAGTACGCCACCGAGAATGGCGCAGTTCACGGTGATCAGAGGCAGAAAAATCCCCAGGGTGCTGTAGAGCGCCGGCACCCGGCGATCGAGAAACATTTCGAGAATTTGCACCACCGCGGCGATGACGCCGATGTAGACCACCAGTTGCAGAAAGCTCAAGTCCATTTCGGCGAAGCTGGGGCCCATCCAGGCAAGGGCGCCGGCACTCAATATATGCGTATAGAGCAGGTTATTGAGGGGAATGGTGATCGACATCACCATGATCACGGCAATCGCAAGCCCCAGCGCCACATCGATTTTCTTGGAAATGGCAAGAAACGTGCACATGCCCAGAAAAAAGGCCAGGGCCATGTTTTCGATGAAGACGGCACGGATGAAGAGACCTAGTAGGTGTTCCATTGATGAAGCTCCTGTGCGGAATACGGGCGTGGTGATGCACCCTGCCCGGGCACTGATTTGGATAAAGGAATGGAAACCGGTCGAGCCACAGCTGCGAACGCAGAGTAGCTATCCCGACGAAGAATGACGGAAAGACAAAAGAGCGATCGCAAGACATCGATGGCTGCGATGCCATAGAGAACACAATTATCGGTAGTGAAGGAGCCGACCTGAATCGGCGGCCGTGCTGTAGCGCGCAATGGAAAATAGCAGTCAAGCGCGCGAGACAGCCCTTTCGGGAATCGCTGGAGAGACCCGATCGACCACGGAGTGCAAAGGAAAAACAACGAAGGCAAGAAGTGCTGGGACACGGGCGCTGAGGCTCCGCGTGGCGGCCCGACCTACGCTTAACCTGCTTCACCGCACCATGCGGTTGGCACCCGCGGGGGATTATAAAACCACAATTTGGCAGGTGCAAGAACGTTGATTATGCGGCAGGCAGGCCGGTACGCCGTGCCGGTCTCGGGTACTCCTCTTCCGCCACTAGCTGTTCTCCGTCTTGCACATAATTATGACGAGCATTGCTCCGCATGGGCTCTCGGAGTCTGTTCACGATCTCACAGTTTGGCGTTATTCGGCTGAGCTTCACGTTTCAAGTTGCACGTAAGAACGGGGTGACTCGCGTGTCGTTGAGGCTCGCTATACCACGGCGTGTGGTCAGTGTGATGCCATCGCCAAGGTCATCTACGTGAAACGTGCAACTTGAAACGTGGAACTCAGAGGCAGCGAAAGATCGTGAAAAAGCTCTCAGAAAGTCATCTCTGCCCACAGCCAGAATTTCTCGGTATCGGCGCTGAAGTCATCCGCCCGGTAAGCGGCATACTTGATGCCGGCACTGAGGTTCTTGTTGATGGTGTAACCGGCCATGGCATTGAACTCGTCGCCGTAATGGCCGCCGCCTTCATCTGCCTTGAAGCTGTGATAGGCAAGTTTCAGTTCGCTGGCGAATACGGATATGCCGGCCTTTACGTATCTGTCTTGCAATCCACTGTTGGGGATGAAGCCGAACTTGTCGGCCCAGCCGTTGAAGGCATGGAGGGTGGCCAGCGGTGTCTGAAATCCGTAGGCACCCTTGTCGCTGCCCAGATTTTCATAGCCGAAAGTCAGTTTGCAGACGTCGATAGTGGCGGAGAGCTCGGTGAGCAGATACTCGGTGTCGTAAGGCCCGGCGTTTTGGCGCGCGAACTCGGCGGCATAATCCAGAGCGAGCTTCTTTCTCGCCACCTTGCCGGTGACGCGCAGCCCCAGCGTCCTGGAATCGCTGGCGGCCAGGGAAAGTGCTTGGTCAGCGTCGAGTTGGTAGCCATACAGCACAGTCGCCACTGCCGGAGACCAGCTGTAACCCAAATTGGCGATGTGGTGGCTGACGCTTGCATCGGCTGCCGGGGTGACGCCATTTATGTTGTCGATGTAGGCATAAGTCATCTTGAATTTCTGATATGTGTAGTCGATGTTCAGTGCATCGAATGTCTGATCGTCTTGCCGCCAGGCACTTGCGCCCACGAAGCGTTGATTGTCCAGCAGAATACGTTGGCGACCGACGCTGATATTCAGGCCGGGCGATGCGCGATAGCGGATGAATGCCTGATTCAACTCGCTGATTTCCGGGTCAGCAATCTGAGCGAAGCCGCTGTTCTGCGGTGAGTAACGATCCTGACCAGCCACCACGCGGATGTCGTCGAACTCCAATGCGCCGGAAAAGCCCCGGTAGTCCGCGCTGTGATAGCTGAGGCGACTGCGCAGGGTAAGCGCATGCGCATCCTTGTTCAACGAATCATCGGCAGATTCGCTGCGCACGCGAAATCCACCAGTGACCATACCGTTGCTCAGTGCTTGCCAAAAATCCGTTTCAGCATGAGCCGTCGCGGTGAAAGTTGATGCTGCCAATGCAGTGCTGATGATTCGCTGCAGGTTTGCCATAGGAGTTCCTCGGTTGTGAGTATTCCCGGGAGGCCTTGCGATTTTTATGCCAGTAGTTTGACAGTGGCGTTGTAGGGGGGCGGGCTGTGAGCAATCATCGGTACACAGCGGTCGGAAATTTAGGCTACAGAACGAGCCGTAAGCTCTGAGCAGGAGCACTGTAAGAACGGGGTTCTGCCAGGGTTTAGCTTAGAGCTCAACCATAAAAACAGCAGCGTCTCACAGGTCGGTGAGAGAAGCGCCATGTTGGGGCGGCGTGCCCTGTCCTGGAGCAGGCGCATTGCCTGAGCGCAGATCCATCAATGCTGCTTCGCGCTGGAAAAGTCGCTTTTGTCCCGACATTCAAACGTTTTCACATCCGTCAACATCGTCTCAAAACAGCTGGCATGAATTTCGCTTAAGCATGGCTGAGAGGGATTTTGATCGCGCTGATTATTTTTGCCGAGACAAATCTGCCCACCATTGAGAAGGAAACTTTCATGACGGTATTGACTACTACCAAACCATTTACGGAGACGTTGGTCGTCGTTGGCAATGGCATGGTTGGACACCATTGCGTCGAGCAATTGGTGGCGATGGGTGCATTGACGCGCTATCGCATTCATATTTTCAGTGAAGAGTCGCGCCGTGCTTACGACCGCGTGCATTTGTCCGAATATTTTTCGGGCCGCGATGGTGAATCGCTGGCGCTCGGATATGCAGGGCTTTACGGACAGCCGGGTATCACCCTGCATCTCGGTGTGCCCGTGCAGGAAATCGATCGCGAGCACCATCAGGTGGTGACGAACGACGGCAGGCTGACCTACGACAAACTCATCCTGGCGACCGGATCATTTCCGTTCGTACCGCCCATCGTCGGTGCGGACGGCGATGCAAGGTTGGTCTATCGCACACTGGATGATCTCGACCGTATTCGTGCAGCGGCGGAGAATGCCCGGCGCGGTGTGGTGGTCGGCGGCGGCCTGCTCGGACTGGAAGCGGCCAACGCCCTGAAATCTCTGGGGCTGGAAGCGCATGTGGTGGAGTTTGCGCCACGCCTGATGCCCGTGCAGCTCGACGCGGAGGGCGGCGCGGCGCTGCGGGCGCGCATCGAAGCGCTGGGCGTGAGCGTGCATTCCTCGAAGGGTACGCGCTCGATCAGCGCCGGCAGTGAATATCGCTATCGCATGAATTTTTCCGACGACAGCGATGATGCAGATTTTCTCGAAACCGATCTCATTGTGTTTTCTGCCGGCATTCGCCCACAGGATGCGTTGGCGCGGGCCTGTGGTCTGGAAATAGGTGCACGCGGCGGCGTTGCCATCGACGATGACTGCAAAAGCAGCGACCCGAACATTTATGCCATCGGTGAGTGCGCGGCCTGGAACGGCAGTATTTTTGGCCTGGTTGCGCCGGGCTATCAGATGGCCCGCAACGTGGCGGCGCAGTTGTGCGGTAAAGAAGCGCAGCCTTTTGTGGGCGCCGATATGTCCACGAAACTGAAATTGCTCGGCGTCGATGTCGGCTCCATCGGCGATGCGCAGGGTGCCAGTGCGGGTGCGCGCAGCTATCGCTACATCGATGAAGCGGGCGCCAGCTACCGGCGCCTGGTGGTGTCTGGCGATGGCAAGCGCGCACTTGGCGCGGTGCTGGTGGGCGACAACAGTTATTACGATCCGCTTTTGCAATATGTGCAGAACGGTATTGCGCTGCCGGACGATCCCGCCAGCCTGATTCTGCCGCGCCGCGAAGGGGCGCCATCCCTGGGTGTCGAAGCGCTGCCGGCAACGGCAACCATCTGCTCCTGCCATAACGTCGACAAGGGAACGATCTGTGCCGCCGTCGCCAACGGGTGCAGTGATCTTGCCAGCGTAAAGGCTGCGACCAGGGCGGCCACGGGCTGCGGCGGTTGTGCCGCACTGCTGAAACAGGTTTTCGAACACGAGCGCGCGGCACGTGGCCTGAGCGTGGATAAAGGCTTGTGTGAGCACTTCGCGCATACGCGCCAGGAGTTGTACCACTTTGTCCGCATCGAAAATATCGAGTCGTTCGCGGACCTGTTGGTGCGGCACGGCACCGGCAGGCTCGGCTGTGATATTTGCAAGCCGGTGGTGGCCTCCATTCTTGCATCGTGCTGGAACCGGCCTATTCAAGAGCCCGCGTTGGTGGCGCTGCAGGATACCAACGACACTTTCATGGCCAACATGCAAAAGAACGGTACCTATTCGGTGGTGCCGCGTATTGCCGGCGGCGAGATCACCCCGGATGGTTTGCTGGCCATCGGACGAATCGCGAAAAAATATGATCTTTATACCAAGATCACCGGCGGCCAACGCATCGATCTGTTCGGCGCGCAGTTGCACGAATTACCGGAGATCTGGGGAGAACTCATCGCCGCCGGTTTCGAAACCGGTCACGCCTACGGCAAATCGACGCGCACCGTGAAATCCTGTGTCGGCAGTACCTGGTGTCGCTACGGTGTGCAGGACAGCGTCGCCATGGCGCTGCGTATCGAGCATCGCTACAAGGGTTTGCGCGCACCTCACAAACTCAAGTTCGCGGTCAGTGGCTGCACCCGCGAGTGCGCCGAGGCACAGAGCAAGGACGTCGGTGTCATCGCCACGGAAAAAGGCTGGAATCTCTATGTGTGCGGCAACGGCGGCATGCGGCCGCGCCACGCAGAACTGTTTGCCACCGATCTCGACGACGCCACGTTGCTGCGCTACATCGACCGCTTCCTGATGTTTTATGTCCGCACCGCCGATCGCCTGCAGCGCACGTCGGTGTGGCGCGAAACTCTGGAAGGCGGCCTGGATTACCTGAAGGCAGTCATCATCGATGACAGCCTTGGCCTGGGTGCAGAGCTTGAAAAACAGATGCAGCAGGTGATCGACAGTTATCAATGCGAGTGGGCGAACACGCTGGCTGATCCGGAAAAGCTCAAACGTTTTCGCACCTTCGTCAATACGCAGGGCAGCGATCCCGATATCCGCTTTGTGCGTGAGCGCGGCCAACGCCGCCCGGCGCGAATACTCGAATCCCCAACAACCGTTGTCATCGAAGAGGAAGTGCAATGAATACCCAGGTTTTATACAACAAGACACCGTGGCGCACCCTGTGCCGACGCCGTGACCTCGTCGCCAATTCCGGCGTCGTGGCCTGGTATGAGGGTGTTCAGATCGCCTTGTTTTTCGTGGCCGAGGAGCAGCAAGTCTACGCACTCGAAAACCGCGACCCCCGGTCCGGCGCCAATGTCATCGGGCGTGGCATTCTCGGCGATCTGGAAGGTGAGGCGGTGGTTGCTTCGCCACTCTACAAACAGCGCTTCCGTCTTGCCGATGGTACTTGTCTGGAGGACGACAGCCAGCGTTTGCGCGTGTGGCCAGCGCGTCTCAACGGCGACGCCGTGGAAATCGACATGGATGTCTCTTCGCCTGATTTCATTCAACCTTTGCTGCCAAAGGAGACAGTGCCATGTCTTATCTGATGCCCTCGGAATTCGTAACAAAAATGGTCGACGCGGGAGAGTCGAAACTGCACATGGCGCGCCGCGATGTCCTCATTCGCGCCTATATGGCCGGTGCCATTCTGTCGCTGGCTGCCGTTTTCGCGATAACCATCACGGTGCAAACGGGATCGGCGCTGTTGGGCGCGTCGTTTTTCCCGGTGGGATTCATCATGCTTTACCTGATGGGTTTCGATCTGCTCACCGGCGTGTTCATGTTAACGCCGCTGGCATTGATCGACCGCCGCCCCGGTGCCAGTGTTGGCAATGTGCTGAAAAACTGGGGCCTGGTGTTCGTGGGAAATTTTTGTGGCGCGCTCACGGTTGCCGTCATGATGGCGTTCGTGTTCACCTATGGCTTTTCTGTCGACCCGGGTGTTATTGGTGAAAAAATTTCTCACATCGGTGAAGCGCGCACACTGGGATACGCGGAATACGGCGCGGCGGGCTGGCTGACCATTTTTCTGCGCGGCGTGCTGTGTAACTGGATGGTTTCGATGGGTGTGGTCGGCGCCATGATATCCACGTCGGTGAGCGGCAAGGCCATCGCCATGTGGATGCCGGTGATGCTGTTTTTCTACATGGGTTTCGAACACTCGGTAGTGAATATGTTTCTGTTCCCGTCGGCGATGATCATGGGTGGTGATTTCTCGTTCATGGATTATATGTTGTGGAACGAAATTCCCACGGTGTTGGGAAACATGGTGGGCGGCCTGGCATTTACCGGGTTGACGCTGTACACCACGCACGTGCGCACCGGCGCGCGCCGCGTGCTTGTTTGAGCGAATCATGGAACAACGTCTTGAAATATCCTTTGGCCAGTACACGGCGCGCGGCCGCAAGCCGATCAATCAGGACAGTTGCGGCTTGGCGCAACCCCGGGGCTCGCTGCTGCGCACCAAGGGCGCAGCCCTAGCTGTGGCCGATGGCATCAGCAGCAGTCCCGTCAGTGGCGAGGCCAGTGCCACGGCGGTGCGCGCCTTTCTCGCGGATTATTTCAGCACCCCGGAAACCTGGTCGGTGCGGGAGTCTGCCCAGCGAGTGCTGATGGCCATCAACAGTTGGCTGTACGGACGCACGAAATTCCACCAGGGCAGCCGCGAGATGGACGGCGGCTACGTGTGTACCCTGAGCGCGGTGATCGTCAAGGGCGCCATGGCCCATGTCTTCCACGTTGGCGATAGTCGCGTTTACCTGTTGCGCGGCGCAACGCTGGAGCAACTGACCGACGATCACCGCCTCTGGCTTTCGCGGGAGCAGAGTTATCTGTGCCGTGCATTTGGCACTGCGCCCCATCTGGAGATCGACTACCACACGCGTGCTCTGGAGCCCGGCGATATTTTGCTGTTGACCACCGATGGCATTCATGAACATGTCACACCGGCATTTCTGCGCCGAAGCCTGGCTTGCGAAAATGACTGTCTGCAAGAGATTGCCCATGCGATCGCCGACGAGGCCCTGGCTCGGGGCAGCGCCGACAATCTCAGCATTCAGATTGCACGCGTCGACGCGCTACCGGCGCCGGGCATCGCCGACATGTTGTGGCTGGCGAGCGAATTGCCCTGCCCACCGGTGCTGCGTCCCGGCATGTTGTTCGAGGGCTACCGTATTCTGCGGCAGGTGCACGCCAGCCATCGCAGTCATCTGTGGTTGGCGGAAGATGTCAGTGATGATTGTCAGGTGGTGGTGAAAGTTCCGTCTCTTGACATGAGCCAGAGCCGCGCCGCGCTCGAGAGGCTGCTTCTCGAGGAGTGGATCGCGCGCCGTGTCGACAATCCCCATGTCCAGGGAGTTCCTGCAACAGACAAGACAAAGCGCTCGCTCTACACGGTTGGCCATTACATCCACGGCCAGACCTTGGTGCAGTGGCTGGCCGACAACCCGAGGCCAGCGCTGGAGACCGTGCGCCAAATCGTCGCGCAGATCGTTAGCGGCCTGCGCGCGCTGCACCGCAAGGCCATCCTGCATCTGGATCTGCGGCCGCACAATATTTTGATCGACGCCAATAACAAGGTGACGCTCATCGATTTCGGCGCTGCCCAGGTTGCCGGCATCGAGGAACTGGCAGCCGTCGCGGCGCCGCGCGAGATACTCGGTACAGAACAATACAGCGCGCCGGAATACCTGCTGGGCGAAGCGGGGAGCGTTCAATGCGATCTATTCTCGCTGGGCGTGATTACTTATCAGATGTTGACCGGGCAATTACCGTACGACACCCGGGTGGCCGCGGCGCGCAGCAGTCGTGAGCAGCACAAGCTGCGCTATCGGTCGGCCCTTGCCCACAACCGCGATCTGCCGGCCTGGATCGACGCGGTATTGCACAAGGCGGTGCATATCCAGGCGCGCCAGCGCTACGATGCGCTGTCGGAATTTCTGGATGATCTGTGCAATCCGCAGGGCGTTACGGTGCGCGCCGAGCCCTTTATGTTGGTGCGCCACTCCGTGCGTTTCTGGCAGGCGGCCTGTATTGCACTGCTGCTGTGCTGCCTGGTGGTTTTGGGTTTATAAGCTTCAAGCAGGCGCACTGCGCAGATGCACAAGAACAGTTACCTGATTGCCAAGGACGTACGGGACAATCTTGGGCGAGAGCGTCCCCGTGCAGATCGCCAAACGTAGTGACAAGAACTTCGCAGCCGAGGCCAGGGGATCGCACGCCCCTTGTAGATACTCTGTTCCACGTCAAGCTTTTATGTGCTCCTCACTGAACAATAGTGAGGAGTCAAAAGCAGTTTCATTTTTGATGCAGGCCCACATTCCCGTCAGATATTTTCGCATCACAGCGCATAAGGCCTGGATCTTTTTCTTCCCGCGAGCGACCAAGGCATCATAAAAAGCCTTTGCCCGAGGATCGTGCTGCACAGCGCTCATGGCAGGCATGTACAAGG
>Ga0265293_10007348_pt1 | contig 17041 bp, 16 predicted proteins | sample Munlanlewell138R_FD_192505 | JGI IMG/M metagenome (GOLD analysis project Ga0265293, IMG submission 192505) | Leachate microbial communities from a municipal landfill in Southern Ontario, Canada - Leachate well 138R | ecosystem: Engineered > Solid waste > Landfill > Unclassified | place: Canada...
AGTTCCCGCGCCTATCGCTGGCCGCGTGCTCAGTGTTCGCGTGAACGCGGGCGATGAGGTGAAGGCCGGCGACGTCCTCCTGATTCTCGAAGCGATGAAGATGGAGAACGAGATCAAGTCTCCGGCTGACGGCACCGTCAAAGAGGTGCTCGTCGCAGACGGCGCGCGCGTCTCCGAGGGTGAGGGGCTGGTCGTCGTCGAATAGCAACCACCATCTGAGTTCCTGGAACGGCCCGGCGGGGTGTACCGCCGGGCCGTCTTGTTTTCCGGTGTGATCGCCGAAGGAGAAGCTACCGGGGGCGCAACGAGCCGGTGATCCTCGATGGAGATGATAGGTCTCCGCCGCGCCCGGGGTTCCGCTCGTGTGAGAGCTCGTCCCATCCTATGGAGGACGAGCCAAACTCGGAGCAGCGGGCATAGCGCGCGCTTTTGACTCTCGGCCGTTTCGAAAGCAAGGCCGCTTCACAGCAGACGCACTCATATCAATCGGCGCTATACCTAGAGAGATAGCATTCACAACTCGCCTATGAGTCGGTAGGCTAACGCAGGGAGGCCCGACTTGGCCTGGGAAAGGGAAAGCATGGCAATTTCGGAAGCTCCGCATAACGTCAGCGAACTCGTCCTCGCGAACGCGAGAGTGGTGCATCGGAACCTCTCCTCACCTGTGCTCTATGAACGAGCGATCACCCGGTCCGAGGGGAAGCTGCTACAGGGTGGCACGTTCGCAGTTCGCAGCGGCACGCGAACGGGCCGGAGCCCGGACGACAAGTTCGTTGTGAAGACACCGGAGATTTCCGAGCACGTCTGGTGGGGGGTGCACAACCAGCCGATGACTCCGGAAAGGTACGAGCATGTGAAGCAGCGCATCGTGAAGTACCTAAAGGACAAGGAACTGTTCCTCCAGGACTGCGTGGTGGCCCAGGACCCGGTGCACCAGCGGACCGTCCGCGTGGTGACAGAGAACGCGTATCACGCGCTGTTTGCCCGCACGATGTTCATTCCATCGAGGCCGCTCCGACCGGGTGAGTCGCCACAGATCACCATCTTGCACGCGCCCTTCCTCGCGCTCGAAGGCGATGCCGACGGCGTGAACAGCGACGCCGTCGTGGCCTTGAACCCGACGGACGGGGAGATCCTGATCGCCGGCACCGCCTATGCGGGCGAGATGAAGAAGGCGGTCTTCACGGCGATGAACTACTACCTGCCACTCGACGGGGTGCTTTCGCTGCATTCGGCGGCGAACCTCGACCCGAAGACCGGGAAGACGGCACTGTTTTTCGGTCTTTCCGGCACAGGGAAGACGACGCTCAGCACTGACCCTGAACGGCTCCTGATTGGCGACGATGAGCACGCCTGGACCGAGGGGGGCATTTTCAACATCGAGGGTGGGTGCTACGCGAAGGTCATCCGCCTTTCGAAGGAGGCCGAGCCGGACATTTTCGAGACCACGCACCTCTTCGGGACGATCCTGGAGAACGTGATCTTCGATGAGGACTCCCGTGAGGTGGACCTCGATGACGACTCGATCACCGAGAACACACGCGGGAGTTACCCGCTGGGTTCGCTCGCGAAGGTGTTCACCGGGGAGGTGGCGCCCCATCCAAGCCACGTCATCCTGCTGACGGCCGACGCATTCGGTGTGTTGCCACCGCTCGCACGGCTCTCGACACCGCAGGCCCTTTATCACTTCCTGAGCGGATACACGTCGAAGTTGGCCGGGACAGAAGTCAACCTGAAGGAGCCGAAGGCGACATTTAGCGCGTGCTACGGGGCACCGTTCATGGCGCTGAACCCGACGGTCTATGCCGACCTGCTCGAACAGCGGCTGGAGATGACCGGTGCCCAGACCTGGCTGGTCAACACCGGTTGGATTGGCGGCCCGTTTGGCGTGGGCGAACGCATCGCAATCCAGGAGACGCGGAAGATGGTGCGGGCGATCCTGAACGATGCATTCACATCGTCCACGTTCCGGCGCGATGAGATCTTCGGTTTCGAAGTGCCGTTGCAGGTGCCGGGTGTGGACCGGGGCCTGCTGAATCCGCGCGATCTGTGGGATGATAAGGATGCGTACGACGGGGCCTACCAGGGGCTGGCGGACAAGTTCCACACAGCGTTCGGCCAATTCCGGGACCTGGTGAAGCCAGAGGTGGCGGCCGCAGGGCCGTAGCCGGGTCGCGGAGCGCAGAGGACGACGGGACGACGCTGAACGCCCGCCGCCCGGCGGTGCTCTCGTTCGACTGTGACTGCCGTCGAATCTAGAATTGCAGGCGTCGGGCCGAAGCCGCCCCGTGAGGTGAAGCTGCGTGGTCGTAAAGTATCTGCGAGACCAGCGTCATGTTGGCGTGGTTGAAGAAATCGCGAAAGAGAAGTTCCCGTTCCCGAACGAGGAGTTCGCGGACCTCGAGACGATCCTGAACGAACCGAAGCCACGGATGAGCGTGGGCAAGGACGAAAACGGGCAGGATCTCTTCCCGGACATCGTGGTGGTGCGGCGCCCGGGCGTCTGGCTGAAGATGCTCGCGGAAGTGGAAACGGCCGACACGGTGACTGAGGAGAGCGCACTCACGCAGTGGCTGCCCTACTCGAAGTGCGGCGACTTCTACCTGTACGTGCCGTTCGGCTGTGCGAAGGAAGCGCGCCGGCTGATCAAGAAGCACAAGATCGCAGTCAAGGGCCTGCGCCTGTGGCGGTTCCGCCCGGTGTGGGGACTGGACGTTGCTGAGGCGTGAGCCCCACGGAATAGGGGCACAGAGCGACATCGATCGCGAGTCCCTCGTGGACCGCGCTCGGCTCAACGTCTTCTTCGACGTAGACCACACCCTGGTGTGGCCACACGCCGAGGCGAACGTGTTGCGTCCGAATGCGCATGTTGCGATGCAGCGGCTGAAGTTGGCGGGCCACGGCGTGTATGTGTGGTCCGCCGGGGGCGAGGCATACGTGCGGCGCGTGGTGGAGATGCACAGGCTCAGCGAGTGGGTGGACGACTGCTTCGACAAAGACCCACGCGTGCAGCCGGCGCCGGACTTCATCATCGATGACGATTGGTACCTTGTGGAGAAGTACGGAGGGCACCTGGTAAGCCAGTACAAGGCTGTCGACGAGGGCGACCGGGAGCTACTCGAGGCGTTGGAGCGGCTGGCCGAACTAGGACATCTCTGAGCCGGTCGTTCTCCCCGGTCGTGGCGGTGTCCGCCGCTTCGTGCGGCTGGCCATCCCCCCGTCTTCCGTCCACCGAAGGCTTCGCTCGCCCGGCGGCACCGCCTGTGCCAGGAAGGTAGTCTATCCGGAGGGATAGCATTGACCGAAGGCACGAAGGGAGCAGGGGTGCCAGACAAACAACACCGCCGGCCGGAAGCAGCTGAGCGGGAGGAGAGCCCGTCCGGGATGCCGGGCCAAGAGGATGCCCCCGGAGCTCCGGGGGCGCACGCCCATAGCGCGGGGCCGAGGGGCGAAGAACGATGGGCGGCGAACCGACAGGCCGGTGTTAGTGCAGATACCGCTCTCCCGGATGTCCGTCGCGAGGCTCACGGCACAGGGGCCCACGAGGGTCACGGCGGACATGGGGGAGACACACACGCCGGCCACGACAAGCATGCGGGCCACACGCCAGAGATGTTCCGTGACCGGTTCTGGCTGTCGCTAATCCTTACGATTCCCGCCGTCTTCTGGTCGGAGCACATCGAAGAGCTGCTCGGGTACAACGCGCCCGAGTTCACGGGTTCGGACCTGATCCCACCGGTGTTGGGAACGATCATCTTCCTCTACGGCGGGACCACCTTCTTGCGAAGCGCCTGGCACGAACTGGCGGCACGGCTGCCGGGGATGATGGTCCTGATCGCGCTCGCCATCAGCACGGCGTTCATCTTCTCGTGGGTCGTCGAGCTCGGGATCATCGACTCGGAGCCGCTGTGGTGGGAACTGGCGACGCTCGTGACCATCATGCTCCTTGGCCATTGGATCGAGATGCGCTCCATCGACCAGGCGAGCGGGGCGCTCCAGGCGTTGGCAAAGCTCCTCCCGGATACGGCGACGCGCGTCACGAGCGGTGTCGAAGAGCAGGTGCGAGTGAGCGACCTGCGGCCAGCGGACGTGGTCCTCGTACGCCCTGGCGAAAGCGTTCCCGCCGACGGTGTCGTGCGAAGCGGCGCGAGCGACGTGAACGAGTCGCTCATCACCGGCGAGTCGCGCCCCGTGAACAAGGGAGAGGGCGATGAGGTGGTCGCCGGGACGATCAACGGCCAGGGCTCGCTCCGGGTGGAGGTGACGGTCACCGGCGACGAAACGACGCTGTCGCGGATCATGCGGTTGGTCTCGGACGCACAGCAGTCGCGTTCGCGGGCGCAACAGCTTGCGGACCGGGCAGCGCAGCTCCTGACCTTTGTCGCGATAGCCGCGGCAGCGATCACCGTCGGCGCCTGGATCGCGCTCGATGCGGAGATCGACTTCACGATCGTGCGCGCGGTCACCGTGCTGGTCATCGCTTGCCCCCATGCGCTCGGGCTGGCGGTACCGCTAGTGGTCGCCATCTCGACGACACTCGGTGCGCAGAGCGGGCTGCTGGTCCGGGACCGGCGTGGGCTGGAAGAAGCCCGGGAAGTCGATGTGGTGGTGTTCGACAAGACCGGCACGCTCACGCTGGGCGAGCTCCGGGTCGCTGCAATGACCATGGCTGACGGCGTGTCGGAAGCGGAAGCGCTCCAGGTCGCCGCGTCCGTGCAGGCTGAGTCGGAGCATCACATCGCGCGAGCAATCGTGGAGACGGCCACCCAGCGTGGCCTTGAAGTGCAGGCTCCGGAGGGCTTCCGGGCGTTCGCGGGGAAGGGCGTCGTCGCCACGGTCGGCGGCGTCGAGTATCAGATGGGCGGGCCTGCCTTACTCGACGCTGAGACGGTGGACATCCCGGCCTCGCTGGAGGGGGCGGCGCGCGCCGCAGGAGAACGCGGCCAATCTGCCGTCTACCTGGTGAGCAAATCGCGCGCGCTGGCCGTGTGCGCAATCGCCGACGCCATCCGAGAAGAGAGCCGGGAGGCAGTCCGCAGATTGCACGGAGCTGGTATCGAGGTTGCAATGCTCACCGGCGACGCGTGGCCGGTCGCGCGGGCGGTCGCCGCGGAGCTGCAGATCGACACGGTCTTTGCGCAGGTGCTCCCAGAGGACAAGGCGTCGAAGATCCGCGAGCTCCAGGCGCAGGGGAAGCGCGTGGCGATGGTCGGCGACGGTGTCAACGATGCGCCGGCGCTCGCTACGGCGGATGTGGGCATTGCCATCGGTGCGGGCACGGACGTGGCCGTGGAAGCGGGAGATGTCGTCCTCGTGCGCTCGGACCCCCGTGACGTGGCCCGTATTGTGACGCTCTCCCGGGCAACCTACCGGAAGATGCTGCAGAACCTCTGGTGGGCGGCCGGCTATAACATCGTCGCGATCCCGCTCGCCGCGGGTGCGCTGGCTCGATGGGAGATCGTGCTTACGCCTGCGGTCGGGGCTGCGCTCATGTCGGCCAGTACGATCATCGTTGCGCTGAACGCGCAGCTCCTGCGCAGGGTGCGGCTGTAGGCGCCGCACTGACGGACGGTCGATGGTGCGAGTGACACGGCGGATGGCCCGGGCGCAGGGTGCGCCGTAGGCTCTAGATATGCGCGTCCTCTTCATTGAACCGTTCTACGGCGGGAGCCACAAGGCGTTCGCGGACGGGCTGGTGCGGCACAGCCGGCACACGATCGAGCTCCTAACGTTGCCCGAAGGTGAGTGGCGGCGACGGATGCGGCGCGGGTCGCAGGAACTCGCCGGGATGGCGCAGCAACTCGACGGGAGCTTCGATGCCATCATCGCGACGGACATGCTCGATGTCCCGGCGTTCCTCGCGCTGACGCGTCCAGAGTTCGAGCGGACGCCGCTCCTGCTCTATTTCCACGAGAACCAGTTCACCTATCCGCGGATCAAAGGGACGAAGCTGAACTCGTGGTTCGGTGGCATCAACTACCTGTCGGCGCGTGCTGCAGATCTCGTGGCGTTCAATTCGGCCTACCACCGCCGAGACTTCCTGGAGGCACTGCGGACGCTGACCGGCCACCCGAACAACTGGCTGGTGCCCGCGGCAGTGGCGGAGATCGAGGCAAAGAGCGGAGTCCTGCCTATCGGTGTGGACTTCGAGTGGCTCAACGACGCGCTGCCCGAAGAGCTCACCTCCGGGTCTGCAGTCGACGCGGGAGAGTCACCGGTTATCCTCTGGAACGCACGGTGGGAGTTCGACAAGGCTCCAGACATGTTCGCGCGGACCATCCGGGCGCTGGCCGGCGAGGGCGTGCCCTTCCGGCTGGCACTGTGCGGCGATCCCGGGCCAAATCCACACCCGGCATTGATGGAGCTCGGCGAGGAGTTGCGGGACCGGGTGCTGCAGCACGGGTTCGCAGAGAGCCGGTCGGGATACGGCGAGCTCTTGTGGGAGAGTGACGTGGTGGTGAGCACCTCTCGGCACGAGTTCTTCGGGATTGGGATGGTGGAGGCGATGTACGCAGGCTGCGTCCCCATCGCGCCGCGCGGCCTGAACTACCCGGACCTGGTGCCAGCGAGGCTGCACGACCGCTGTCTCTTCGAAACGGAGACGGAGCTGATGGCACTGCTCCGGGCGAGGCTTACGGAGCCGATCGCAGTCGAGGAGCGTCAGCAGGTCCACGAAGCGGCAGCGGCCTACGCCTGGGAGTTCGTGGCGCCAGTGTGGGATGCGGCGCTGACATCGCTCGTTGCTTGCAGTTCCGATACATCTCCTGCCGGGCGGATCGGTGTGTGGGAAGCGAAGTGACCTTCGAGCTATCCTGATCCCGTGCTTACGACAGTTGGTGTTGCTCCACGGGAACTCGAACGGTACCGGTCATCTGTCCGCGAAGGCGTCATCGAGGCGATTCGTGAAGATGCAGCGAAGCTGCAGGGGGCGCGGGTCCTGCATATCAACGCAACCGCGTATGGCGGCGGTGTTGCCGAGATCCTGCACAGTATGGTGCCGCTGATGCGGGACATTGGGCTGCAGTGTGACTGGAAGGTGCTGACTGGTAGTGATGAGTTCTTCAATGTCACGAAGGCGATGCACAACGCGCTGCAAGGGACGGACCATCCATGGAAGCCTTCGGACCGCGAAACGTGGGTGAACCAGAACCGGTTGAACACCGAGGGCTGGCAGGACTACGACTACGTGTTCGTACACGATCCGCAGCCAGCACCGTTGCTGTACATCCTTCGCGACCACGGGATGAACCCGGGCGGGCATTGGGTCTGGCGGTGTCACATCGACCTCACCAACGCGCAGCAGCAGGCATGGGACCTGCTGCGGCCGTTCGTGGAGGAATACGACGGCAGCATCTGGACGATGCGGCAGTACGTACGCGAAGGGGTACCCGAGCGGCACCTGAAGATCGCCCCACCGGCGATCGACCCGCTGAGCCACAAGAACGACGCGATTTCCGACCTGCAGATCCAGGCGGTGCTCGATCGGTACGGTGTTGACCGGCACCGGCCGATCATCTCGCAGGTGTCGCGCTTCGACCCGTGGAAGGACCCGCTGGGCGTCATCGAGGCGTACCGTGTGGTGAAGCGTGAGCTGCCCGAGCTCCAGCTCATCCTTGTGGGGTCCATGGCGCATGACGACCCTGAGGGCTGGGAGTGGTACGAGAAGGTGGTGCGGCGCGCGGGCGAGGACTGGGACATCCATGTGCTCACGAACATGAATGGCGTTGGGAACATCGAGGTGAACGCCTTCCAGTACGCGTCCGACGTGGTTATCCAGAAGTCGACACGCGAGGGGTTCGGGCTGGTTGTGGCGGAAGCGATGTGGAAGGGGAAGCCCGTGGTCGGCGGAAAGGTGGGGGGCATCCCACTCCAGATCATCGACGGCGAGACCGGGTACCTCGTGGACTCAATCGAGGAGTGCGCAGCACGGACGATGGAGCTTCTGCGGGATGGGCAAGAGCGACGGCGGATGGGCGAACAAGGCCGCGAGCACGTGCGGGACAATTTCCTTATTACCCGGTACTTGCACGATTATGTGCGTATGATGTGCGAGCTTTCGGGAGAGCCCGTTTCGGAACCGACGCTCGCGGAGGAGGCCGTCGGCGGCGAGTAGCAGGCCCCTTCGCGCAGGACTCCAGGGTGCGTGGACCGTTGGTCCGCGCGGCCTTCGGGTGGCTGCGCGCGTCGTTTGGCGCACACTGAAGCTCTACAACGAAGACAGTTGCGGCACCTACGCGGCGGCCATCGCGTACTACGGAATCTTCTCGCTCGTTCCGCTCGCGCTGATCATCCTGTCGGTGTTCGGCCTGTTGGTCGACCGCGAGCGAATCGTGGACTTTGTTTTCGAGCAGCTTCCCCTGCAGGACGACCCCTCAGTGCAGGAGAACGTGCGGAGGATCGTGGAGCGGGCGCAACAGATCAGCCTCGCCAGCCTCGGTATCGGCGTGGTCGCGCTCGTTTGGTCTGGGAGTGGCATCTTCGCGGCGGTGCGGCGGGGGCTCAACGCGGCCGCCCACCGGCAGCAGTCGCGGCCGTTCTGGCGTGGGAAGCTGCTGGATGTGGCGCTCATCCCGAGCCTGGGAATATTGATCATGCTCTCGCTGGGGTTGACGGCGGCAGTACAGGGCGTGATCGAACGCGCGGGTGAGTACGCAGCCATCCGCCCGCACCAGAACCTTGCGCTCCGGGTGGCTGCGTACACCCTGCCGGCACTGGTGACGTTCACGATGTTCGCGCTGCTTTACCGTTTCGTCCCCACGGCGCGGCCTCGCTGGGCGGAGGCGATCGCTGGTGCACTCTTTGCCTCGCTCCTGTTCGAAATCGCGAAGAACGTGTACGCGTACGTACTGCTGGAGGCGCCATTCGAGCGGGAAACGGCGATTTATGCCGGTTTCGGGACGGTGCTCGCCTTCTTATTCTGGATTTTCATGAACGCGTCGATCCTGCTCCTTGGTGCGGAATTTTCGCGCGCGGTGGGCATCGAAGCTCGCGCAGGAAGAGGGGAATTGCCGGCGCGTGCTGGCGACGAGTTGGAGGCGGGACGGGGCGCATAGATTGGGCCGATAGGGCGCATTGGGCACTTTAGAAACAATATTGTTGGAAAAGGTTGAGTACTCGTGTGGGGGCACCTACAATAAGCGCATGCATGGGACGCGGGAGCGAGTGCTCGAGTTGGTTATCGAGCGGTGCGAGGTGCGCGTGGAGGAGCTCGCGGAGGCGCTGGGGATCAGCGCGGCCGCGGTGCGCCGGCACCTGGACATCCTCCGCGCCGATGGGTTGGTGCATGTCCGGTCGGTAAAACAGGCGACCGGGCGGCCGTACCACACCTATCACCCGACTGAGGCAGCGGTGGAGGACGCGGCTACGGCAGAATTGCTCACGCGCATGCTGCAGACGCTGAGCGACCGGGATGACGTGGTGGTAGCGGTGAGCGCTGGCATTGCGGAGTCACTGGCGTCGAAGCACCGGCAGGACGTTGCCGGGACTGCACCGGCGGAGCGGATCGTGCAGGTAACGGAGAGCCTTCGACACGAGGGGATCCTGGATACGTGGCGCGAAAGCCCGGACGGCTACCACCTGATCAACGGGTCGTGCCCATATCGGAGGGCAGCGGAGATCTCGAAGCTGCCTTGCGAATCGGACCGGAGGGCGATTGAGTTGCTGCTCGGCGAAGACGTGGAGCAGATCAACCGCATCGTGGACGGTTCTCCTGTGTGTGAGTACCTGGTGCGCGCGGAGCGCGGGCCACAAACAACCGTGGAAGTGAGTTAACTGGATATGACGGAAACGTTGCTGGACATCAAGGACCTCCGCGCGACGATCGCCGGGAAGGAGATCCTGACCGGCCTGACGCTGCGCATCAACGAGGGCGAGGTGCACGCCATCATGGGCCCGAACGGCTCGGGCAAGAGCACCCTCGCGAACGTATTGATGGGTCACCCGGCATACGAGGTGACGGGCGGGGAGGTCCTTTTCAAGGGGCAGCGGCTGCAGGACCTGGCGCCAGACGAGCGGGCCCGGCTGGGGCTGTTCCTTGCGTTCCAGTACCCGGTGGCCATCCCGGGCGTGACGATGGTGAACTTCCTGCGCCAGGCACTGAACGCACGGCGCGGGGAAGAGGTGCCGATCCGGGAGTTCCGGGAGCAGCTGTTTAGCAAGATGGACCTGCTGAAGGTAGACCAGGAGTTCGCACGGCGTTACGTCAATGACGGCTTTAGTGGTGGCGAGAAGAAGCGGGCAGAGATGCTGCAGCTCGCGATGCTCGAGCCTTCGCTGGCGGTGCTGGACGAGACGGACTCGGGTCTCGACATCGACGCACTGCGGACGGTGGCGGAGGGCGTGAATGCGCTGATGCACCCGAAGATGAGCCTCCTGCTCATCACGCACTACCAGCGCCTGCTCAACTACATCCAGCCGCAGTTCGTCCACGTGCTCATTGGTGGGCGGATTGTGCGCTCGGGTGGTCCGGAGCTTGCGCTCGAGCTGGAAGAGTCCGGCTACGACGAGCTGGAAGCGGCCGCGGCCACGGCCTAGGGAGGGACGGACAATGACAAGCCAGGCAGAACTGATCCGCGAGGGCGGCTACAAGTGGGGCTTCTACGACGAGGAAGAGGCACTCTTCAAGGCGAATAAGGGCCTGAGCCACGAGATCGTGGACGTGATTTCTAACATGAAGAAGGAGCCGGAGTGGATGCGGGAATTCCGCCATCGCTCGCTCGACACCTTCCTCGAGAAGCACGATCCGCCGTGGGGCAGCCCGGAGCTGAAGTCGATCGACTTCGACGACATCCACTACTACGTGCGCACCTCGGACGAGAGTGAGCGTTCGTGGGAAGACGTGCCAGAGTACATCAAGGACACGTTCGACAAACTGGGCATCCCGGAGGCGGAGAAGAAGTATCTCGCTGGTGTGGGCGCCCAGTACGACTCGGAAGTCGTCTACCACAACATCCGTGAGGACCTCGAGAAGCAGGGCGTGATCTTCCTTGGCACCGACCAGGCGCTGAAGGAGCACGAGGACATCTTCAAGGAGTACTTCGGTACGGTGGTGCCGCCCGGGGACAACCGCTACGCGGCGCTCAACAGCGCGGTGTGGTCCGGCGGTTCGTTCATCTACGTGCCGAAGGGTGTGAAGGTGGACATCCCGCTGCAGGCGTATTTCCGGATCAACACGAAGAACATGGGCCAGTTCGAACGGACGCTGATCATTGCGGACGAGGGCAGCCAGGTTCACTACGTGGAAGGCTGTACGGCCCCGGTCTACAGCTCGGACTCACTGCATAGCGCGGTGGTCGAAATCATCGTGAAGAAGAATGCGCGGGTGCGGTACACGACGATCCAGAACTGGTCGAACAACGTGTACAACCTGGTGACGAAGCGCGCGGTGGCGTACGAGAACGCGGTGATGGAGTGGGTCGATGGAAACCTCGGCTCGAAGCTCACGATGAAGTACCCATCGGTCTTCCTTATGGAGCCTGGCGCGCACGGTGAGATCCTTTCGCTGGCGTTCGCTGGCGAGGGCCAGCACCAGGATGCTGGCGGGAAGATCGTCCACGCGGCACCGAACACCACGTCGACGATCGTGTCGAAGTCGATCAGCAAGGACGGCGGACGCGGAAGCTACCGCGGCCTGCTGAAGGTGTACGAAGGATGCGAGGGTGTGAAGTCGACCGTGCGCTGTGACGCACTCCTCCTCGACGAGGAGTCGCGTTCGGACACTTATCCGACGATGGAGGTCGACGAGCCCGACGTTCACATCCAGCACGAGGCGTATGTTTCGAAGCTCGGCGAGGACCAGCTCTTCTACCTGATGAGCCGGGGGCTGAGCGAGGACGCGGCAGCGAAGATGATCGTGAACGGCTTCGTGGAGCCGATCGTGAAGGAGCTGCCGATGGAGTACGCCGTCGAGCTGAACCGGCTGGTGGAACTTCAGATGGAAGGGGCCATCGGCTAGGTCCTTCGCCCCACCCGGGACAACCGGGACGCGGAGGAGCGTTGGAAGATGACCGGCCCCGGAGACAACCGTCGCCGGGGCCGTTTCTCAGAAAGGAAGGCAGGAATGAGTTCTGCTGTGGAACAGGGCGAGGCGAATCTCAGCGTCGCAACGAGCGAACAACTCGGCGCTGCGCAGCACGATTCGCCGCAGCAGGCGGAACTACGTGCGAAGGCGGCGAAGCTGGCGTTTGAGATGGAGATGCCTTCGCCGATGGAGCGTCCGTGGAAGTATCTCGATGTCCGCACCTTGAGCCTTGACGCCTACCGTCCCGGGCTTGGTGCGGAGGGGGCTGAGGCGCCGACGGTCGATGGCGACTACGCGGCGATTGTGCGGCAGGTGAACGGCGAGACGGTCTCTGTCGAGGTGCGCGCCGAGGGGCTGCAGATCATCCCCTTCGAGCGGAACGAAGACGCGAAGACGCATGAACTGATCGACACGCACCTGGGGAGTGTTGTTCCGTTCGACCGCGACAAGCTGACGGCGCTGCACTACGCATTCGAGCGTGGTGGCCTGCTGATTTATGTCGCCCCAAATGCCGAGATCAAGCAGCCGGTCCGTATCTCACGCTGGTTCGCGACGGGGAAGCAGCTTGGGACGCCACACACATTGGTCGTGACTGGTGCGAACACGGAAGTGAGTGTCGTAGAGGACTATCAGTCGAGTGACGACGACATCGTCATCATCCCGGTGGTGGAGCTCGTGCCCGGCCCGTCATCGCGGGTGCACTACAGTGCACTGCACCGCTGGGGAACGAACACGCGAGTGTTTTCCCAGCAGCGCACGGTTACGGAGCACGACTCGGAGCTGGTGTCGGTAAGCCTGGTCTCGGGCGGGGCGGTCGTGAAGTCGCACATCGAGTCTTCGCTCATCGGGCGGGGTTCGAGCAGCGACCTGCTTGGGCTTGGTGTGGGGCGAGGCCGCGAGCACGCGGACTTCTACACGCTGCAGGACCATATCGGCCCGGACACACGGAGCGACCTGCTCTTCAAGTCGGCGCTGAAGGATAGTTCACGGGCGATCTACTACGGCGTGACGCGGGTCGGGCTGGGCGCGAAGAACGCTGATGCAAACCAGGAGGACCGCAACCTTCTGCTTTCGAAGGACGCGAAGGCGGACAGCGACCCGGTGCTCGAGATCCTCACGAACGACGTTATCCGTGTCAGCCACGGTGCGACCGCGGGCCCGGTCGACGAGGAGCAGCTGTTCTACATGGAGTCGCGCGGGCTCCCGCCGGCGGATGCTGAGGCGCTGCTCGTAAGCGGGTTCCTGAGCGAGGTCATTGACCGGATCGGGGACGAGCAACTACGAGAAGAGGTCCGGGCTTCGCTCGACGCACGGATGGCGGACTAGCGCCGTCCGGGGGGAATTAAAGGGTACCGGCGGGAAGCGGGAGGTCGTTTAGGTGATAACCCAAGCACTGGATGTGGCGCGAATTCGTCAGGACTTCCCGATTCTCGCGCAAGAGGTACATGGGCGGCCGCTCGTGTACCTCGACAACGCAGCCACGACGCAGAAGCCGCGGCAGGTGATCGACGCGCTCGTACGGTATTACGAGACGACGAACGCGAATATCCATCGCGGCATCCACCAGTTGGCGGTGCGGGCGACAGAGCAGTACGAGGCGGTCCGGGAGAAGGCTACGCGCCACATTGGTGCGTCAAATTCACAGGACATCGTGTTCACCCGGAATGCGACGGAGTCCATCAACCTGGTCGCACGCGCCTGGGGGGATGCGAATATCGGCGAGGGCGATGAAATCGTCCTGACGACAATGGAGCACCACTCGAACATCGTGCCGTGGCAGCTGCTGGCGCAACGGCGCGGGGCGGTCCTGCGGTATGTCGCGGTAACCGATGACGGGTACCTCGACCTGGAGAGCCTGCGGGCAATGGTGGGCGAACGCACGAAGCTGGTAAGTGTCGTTCATGCCTCGAACGTGCTGGGGACGATCAACCCGGTGCGGGAGATCGCGGAAGTCGCCCACCAGGCAGGCGCACTGGTGCTGGTCGATGGCGCGCAGAGTGCACCGCACATGGCGGTCGACGTGGCATCGATGGGCTGTGACTTCTTCGCGTTCTCGTCGCACAAGATGCTTGGGCCAACGGGCGTGGGCGTCCTGTGGGCACGCGAGGGCTTGCTCGACGAGATGGACCCGTTCCTCGGCGGCGGAGAGATGATCTCGATCGTACGTCCTGACCGATCGACGTGGGCGGAGGGGCCGCACAAGTTCGAGGCCGGGACGCCGAACATCGCGGACGTGATTGCGTTCGGCACCGCGTTGGACTACCTGGCGGAGCTGGGGATGGAGCGCGTTCGGGAGCACGAGAAGGAACTCACCGCGTACGCGATGGCGGCACTCGAAGACCTCGGCGGCGTGACGATCCATGGGCCGCGCAAGCTGGAAGACCGCGGGGGCGTGGTGAGCTTCACGGTCGATGGCGCCCATCCGCACGATGTGAGCACGATTCTTGATGGACATGGTGTCGCCATTCGGGCCGGGCACCATTGCGCACAGCTCCTGATGCGACGGCTCTCGGTGCCTGCCACGAACCGGGCAAGCTTTTACATCTACAACACGGAACAGGAAGTCGACGCGTTGGTGGCGGCGCTGCGGCATGTGCAGGAGGTGTTCGGCGATGCCGATACCCGAACCGCAGTTTGACGACCTCTACCGGGAGATCATCCTCGACCACTACCGCCGTCCGCGGAACCGGGGCGAGCTGAGCGCACCCACGCAGCAGGCGGAGGGGATGAACCCGGTGTGTGGCGACGAAATCGAGCTCGACCTGCGCGTGACGGGGGAGACGATCGAGGAGATCGCGTTCCGGGGGCAAGGGTGCTCAATTAGCCAGTCGAGCGCGTCGCTGCTGACCGAACGCGTAAAGGGCCGGGACATCGCCGAGGCGGAGCGCGTGTCAGCGAAATTCAAGGCGATGATGAATGGCGACGAACCGGACATCGAACTCGGGGACCTGGAAGCGCTCCAGGGGGTGGCCAAGTTCCCGGTCCGCGTGAAGTGCGCCTTGCTAGGCTGGAAGGTACTGGAAGAGGGCCTTTCGCAGGCGAAGAAAGGAATCAAGGAGGCAAGAGGATGACGGAAGCTGCAACTGTCCCAAGTTATGACGAGCTTCGCGCGAAGCTGGCCGAGGTCCAGGACCCGGAAATTAACATGAGCATCGTCGAGCTCGGGCTGGTGTACGACATCCAGTACGAGGACGGCACGGTATACGTGACGATGACGCTCACGAGCCCCGGCTGCCCACTCGGACCGGTGATTCGCGGCGAAGCGTACGCGAAGCTGCGGGAGCTGCCGAGCGTGAAGGACGTCGACGTCCAGATTGTCTGGAACCCGCCGTGGGACCCGCGGACGATGGCGAGCGACGACGTCAAGATGATGCTCGGAGTCTGGTAGTGAGCGGCGAGGGCGGCGGAGGCAGAAAGAAGGGAAAGACTGCCTGGACCACCGGTACCGGCATTGCGCTGGGCGCCGGCCTTGGCGTGGTGCTCGGTGTCATCCTCGACAATATCGCGGTCGGGATCGCGATTGGCGCCGGGGTTGGCGTGGCGATCGGGGCGGCGATGGCGAACCGCGGCTAAGGTCGGGCGTCGAAGCCGGGCACCACATTTCTGTGCAACGAACACCAGGGGGCTGTCCGAACATCCGACAGCCCCCTGGTGTTGGGGTTGAGCTAACTGTCGGGGTTACTCGGAGGGAACCACCCCGTACTTCTTGATGCCGTCGCTGACACAGAGGTAGAACAGGTTCGGCTGCTTTTCCGCCTTCGCGGCCGCATCGATCATGTCCTGGAAGGGAGCATCGGGTGCGACACCGGGCACGCCTTCGCGGACGCGGCACTCGGCGATAGCTGCACGCGACGCCGCGAGCAGGTCTGCCGCCGGCGGGGTTGCGTTCTCGGCGAGCGTCGCGGCCCAGACGGGGTCGACGTCGCGCTGGTGTTGTACGTGACAGTCGCGGTAGGCACCTCGATAGCGGGCACCCTCGTCGAGAACTGCAGTGGCGAAATGGAAGTCGAGTCGTCCGTCCTTCTCCACGGGGGTGCTCACCTTGAACCGCTGGCCGGCGAGGCAGGCGATAGTGGCGTTGACGGCGGATTCATACTCGGCACGAGTCACGACGCCGTCGTCGAGGATTGCGGCTTGTTCCGGGCTGGTCTCCGGGCGCCGTTCTTGGGCGACCTGCTTGGCAGAAGGCCGCGGCGGCCGGGTGTCGTCGGACGCAATCGCGAACGAAATTGCGCTCACCAATGCGGCGACGAGGACGAAGGCAACCGCAGCGATTCGCCAGGATGCGAGTTGAGTGGGCAGCACTAGCAATCTCTCCTGAGGCTGGATAGTAGCTGCCGGTCCATTGACCATAGCTGTGGCCAACAACGAACACCTGATGATCGGAGACGGCTCCCGACGCCACAGCGGAGTCTTCGCGGTACCACCAGTAGGCGTTGGTTTACGATCCGTAGTAGCACACACCGTTCTGCTTATGGCTGACAGATGAGCACTACCTGATTGGTGCAGTCGCGCGTCCGGGTGGGACCGCGAGTGCGACGGCCAGCGCCATCGCGATGAGAACCCGCTTCAAATTGAGCACCTCCGCTCGTTGGGTGTACGAAAACGTCGTTAGGCCCAACGCGACGCCGTATTCGCGCTGCCGCAATAGTTGTCAGGCCGCTATGAAATTTCTTGCATCGAATAACATGTGTAGCCTGCTCGCGAGCCTCGTATGGTCAGGGGAGGAAGCGGAAGATGAGGCCGAGGGCAGATTCGGCGATGAGCTGCCAGCCGGGCGGTTCGTCGTCGCAGGCGTGTTCGTCGACGAGGCTGGCGGCGAAGCCCTGGACGGGCTGGAGGCCGTAGACGCGGGCGAGTTCGCCCATATCGAACCAGGTGCCGCGGCAGTGCACGCACTGGTCGAGCCGGACGCCCGCCTGTTCGTACTGGGACATCGGTTCGTCGCAGGCCGGACAGGGCGGGATGCGCGTTTCGCCGCACTTCGCGCAGGCGCCGTCCGGCTTCAGGTGTCCGAAGCAT
>Ga0265293_10007349_pt1 | contig 17039 bp, 13 predicted proteins | sample Munlanlewell138R_FD_192505 | JGI IMG/M metagenome (GOLD analysis project Ga0265293, IMG submission 192505) | Leachate microbial communities from a municipal landfill in Southern Ontario, Canada - Leachate well 138R | ecosystem: Engineered > Solid waste > Landfill > Unclassified | place: Canada...
AAGAAGTAATTCCACTCTCCTCTTAACCGGAGAAAGCGGTACAGGCAAGGAGCTATTTGCCCATTCAATTCATAATGCCTCTAAACAGCAGCATGGACCTTTTGTAGCGGCTAACTTTGCAGCGCTTACTGAAAGCCTGCTTGAAAGTGAACTTTTTGGCTATGAAGAAGGCGCCTTTACCGGTGCAAGAAAAGGAGGTCATGCAGGACTTTTTGAGCAAGCACACAAGGGAACAATATTTCTAGACGAAATAGGTGATGCCTCGCCAAGGATACAAGCACGACTGCTTAGAGTTCTTCAAGAAAAAGAAGTTCTTCGTATTGGCGGAACTAAAATTCTTCCAATAGATGTAAGGGCTGTCGCTTCAACTAATAAAGATCTTCATGAACTTGTACAAAAAGGTGACTTCAGGGAGGACTTATATTATCGGCTTAATGTCCTGCCAATAAATGTTCCTCCTTTAAGAGAGCGAAAATGTGATATCCCCTTGCTGATAAAAATGTTTCTTAAAAAATTCCCATATGGAAGTGAAATGGTAATAAGCAATGAGGTTATGACGAAATTTATGGAATATGACTGGCCGGGTAATGTTCGAGAGCTGGAAAATGTAATTGAATATCTGTACAATCTAGCCGGCAGAAAAATTGAGCTGAAAGATTTGCCTTTGGACTTAGCATATGGAAAAAAGCATCAGGATGTTCAGATTCAAGAACAACAAATACAAAATGAAAACATTCTTAAACATTTAGAGAAAAAAATACCGCTTCAGGATGTATATATCATACTTAATGCTTTAAAAGGTTCAAAAGACGAGGGCAATGCATGTATAGGACGCAAGAAATTGGCAGAGTTGCTTAAAGATGAATTTACCGAGCAAATGATTAGAAGCCGAATTGAAATACTATCACAAGCCGGCCTTGTAATCTCAGAAAGAGGACCCAAAGGATCAAGATTATCGTTAAATGGAGAGAAATGCTTAGATTTAATAAAAGACATGATAGAATAGTTACAACTCTTACAAAATTGCCGGCTTAAATTAAGACGGTTTTTTTGTAGAGGGACAGCTGTTCGCTTTGCTGCATCCGGAGCATCCTGAGCAGCATCCGCTATCGCTTTTATTTTGTTTTTTTATAACTCTGATTACAACTGCAACAATTGCTGCAATAATTAAAAGTATTACTATATCAGCAAAATTCATTTTTAGCCTCCTGAAAATAAGCTGCCAATTTGATAAACAAGAGTTCCTGCCGCATATGCAGTAACTGTCTGATATAAAGCAGTCAAAACAGCATACCTTAGCGAGCCCAACTCCCTTTTTGTCGCTGCAAAAGCAGCAACGCAAGGCATATATAATAAAACAAATACTAAAAATGCAAATGCACTTAAAGGCGTAAATATTTTAAACAAAACTTCAGAAAGCTGTACGTCTGTAACAGCACCTGTCAATACGCTTAAAGTACTTACAACAGCTTCCTTGGCTGTTAAGCCGGTAATAAGTGCCGTTGAAGCTCTCCAGTCATTAAATCCCAATGGTTTAAATATCGGTGAAACCATGGAGCCTATATAAGCAAGCATGCTTTTTGAGCTGTCTTCAACCATGTCGAAGGACCAATTAAATCCTTGCAAAAACCATATCACTATGGAAGCCAAAAATATTATTGTAAATGCTTTTTGAATAAAATCTTTAGCCTTTCCCCACATATGGATTAAAACACTTTTTCTTGAAGGTATTCTATATGCAGGCAGTTCCATTACAAATGGCACCGGCTCTCCCTTAAATATTGTATTTTTCAATAACAAACCTGATAATACAGCAACAACAATACCCGTTGCATACAGCCCAATCATAACCAATGCAGCATTGTCCGGGAAGAAAGCTACCGTAATCATTCCATAAATAGGAAGCTTGGCGCTGCATGACATAAAAGGTGTTAAAACAATTGTCATTTTCCTATCCCTTTCACTTGCCAATGTCCTTGTTGCCATAATAGCAGGAACACTGCATCCAAAACCAATAAGCATTGGAACAAATGACCTTCCCGACAAACCAATTTTTCTTAGAAGTTTATCCATCAAAAATGCTACTCTTGCCATATAGCCGCTATCTTCCAAAAGGGACAAAAAAAGGAATAAGACTACGATAATAGGAAGGAAAGACAATACACTTCCAACACCGACAAATATCCCGTTAATTACAAGTGAATATACCCAATCACTAACCCCGATTCTAATCAATGCATTTGATATTGTTTCAGTAAATGCAGTAATTACAACTTCCAAAAATTCTTGAAGGGGAGCACCTATAACACTAAAAGTCATCCAGAAAACAAAAAACATGATCCCTAAAAAAATTGGTATGCCAAAATATTTATGTGTCAATATTTTATCGAATTTTTCGGAGCGCTGCTGCTCCTTTGTTTCCTGTTTTTTAACAACGGACTCTGAACAAATCTTCTCAATATAGCAATATCTCATGTCTGCTAAGGCTGCTTCTCTGTCAGTTTCTAAAGCTTCTTCCATATCTTTAACCACATGCTCTATAATATGTTTTTGGTTTTCTGTTATTTCCAGGCTTTTAAAAGTAGGCTCATCTCCTTCAACAAGCTTAGTTGCAGCAAATCTTGGAGGATAACCTGCATTTTCTGCCTGGTCAGCTATTAAGTGTGAAATGGAGTGTATGGCTTTATGAACTTCGCCAAAGCAAAAATCATGCTTCTTAGGGCTTGAATTTTCCTTAATCGACCTTATGACAATATCAATAAGTTCAGGTATTCCTTCGTCTTTGCTTGCAGATATAGGAACTACAGGTATTCCTAAATGAGAGGATAATTTCTTTACATCTATGGAATTCCCGCTGGCTGTAACCTCATCCATCATATTCAATGCAATAACCATTGGAATTGATAACTCCATAAGCTGAAGCGTCAAATATAAATTTCTTTCAATGTTTGTTGCATCAACTATATTTAGAATTAAATCAGGCTTCTTCTTAAGTAAAAAATCCCTGGTAACAACCTCTTCCATTGTATATGGAGATAATGAATAAATCCCCGGTAAATCTACTATGGATATATCCTTGTGTTTTTTTAATTGACCTTCCTTTTTTTCTATTGTCACACCGGGAAAATTACCAACATGTTGATTGCTACCTGTCAATTTGTTATATAAAGTAGTTTTTCCGGAATTCTGATTTCCTGCAAGTGCAATAACACTCATACGTCAAATACCTCTTTCAGTTCTATCTTTGCTGCTTCATCCTTACGTATTGTTAAAACATAGCTTCTTAGAGATAATTCTATTGGATCACCCATAGGTGCAACCTTTCTGACTTTTACACAGGTATTTGGTGTCAAACCCATGTCAAGAAGTCTTCTTCTTAATAAACCTTGTCCGCCTATTGATGAAATTACTCCGCTTTGACCCGGTTTTATATTATCTAATGTCATATCGCACCTCCAAATTTCGATATTGATAATCATTATCAATAGATTAATTTTATTATACGCTTATTGATAACAATTGTCAATAAGAATAAAAAAAAATATGATATAATTTTGAAGGAATAGTTACTGTTCACATAAAAAATAATAAGAGACACCAACTCGTCATTCTGAGGAATATCCTTAAAATTATATCATGTATGGGGATGCCCCTTTAAGGAATCTTAATACTCCGTACCTTCCATACTGTGGCTATAGACTTCTATAACAGGCATTACAAACATAAAACCCGTGCCCGGTTCTTCAAAATAATCCAATTCTTTCCTTAGTTTTTGAATAATTGCATTAAGTTTTTCTCTATCTTTTATAACGCTGAATATTATTTTGCTGTATGGCTTTCTGCCGTCTATTAGTTTTCTTACACTGTCAAGCATTGGTAAATTTATTTTATGGTCTAATAGGACCTTACCCATTCCCTGACTGTCTATGGAAGTAGCTCCTAATTCTTCATTATAAAACAATTCATTTATTTCATCAAGTTTATAAATATCATTTAATATCAGCACTAAAGTAAACATATTTGAACCTCCCTGATTCTAATAATATAGTTATTATACCATATGGGTTTTTTACTATTCAACAATCATTTATACATTCATACTTTCATTAATATCTAATACAATAACATTCGATGCCATTTTATTTTTAAATATTTTAGGGTCTGCATTAATGATTCCGAATGTATTATAATGCATTGGCACCACGGTCTTTGCTTTTATAAAGTCCGCTGCCTTAACAGCATCATCTATGTCCATGGTATAATTGCCTCCTATAGGAAGAAAGGCAACATCAATTTTTTCATCCTCCAATAGTTTCATATCATATGTAAGCCCTGTATCACCTGCATGATAAACTTTCTTGCCATTTACCTCAATAACAAATCCTCCCGGGTTACCTCCGTAAATCATATTTCCATTGTCAGAAATGCCGGAACCATGCAGAGCATTTGTCATTTTTACAGTTCCAAAATCAAATTTTGTTCTGCCTCCAATATGCATGGCATGAGTTCTTAATTTAAATTTACCTAAATATGCAGCAATTTCAGCATTGCAAATTACCAGTGACTGATTTCTTTTTGCTATATCAACTGTATCTCCTATATGATCACCATGACCGTGAGTTACAAAAATATGAGTTATATTCACTAAATCATCAACACATGTTTCACTCAAAGAATTTCCTGTTATGAAGGGGTCCACAAGTCCCTTGAATTTTCCTTCCTCTATTAATAGTGCAGAGTGTCCCAAGAAAGTAAGCTTCATATAATCACCTCGTTTTTATTATTAAGTATATCATAGCTTTATATTATAATAAAATCAACTAAAAAAAGAAATCTCACCTGAGATTTCTAAATCATTTATATTTTTTAAGCCTTGTTTCCTGTCATTTCAAAGATTATAGTATCCCCGTCCCTTATCACATAGACTCTGATTTTTTCTTGCCTAAGTATGCTTCTTGGATTCTTTCATCTTTAATCAAATCTGACGCTAGTCCCTCCATTGCAACGACGCCTTGCTCCAAAACATATGCCTTATCTGCAATAGATAATGCCTTAAATGCATTTTGTTCAACCAAAAGAATTGTTTTGCCCATGTTTTTAATTTCAATTATTATATCAAATATAGTATTTATTAATAAAGGCGCAAGACCTAATGAAGGTTCATCAAGGAGTATGAGATTAGGATTTGACATGAGTCCTCTTCCCATTGCAAGCATCTGCTGCTCTCCTCCTGATAGAGTTCCTGCAATTTGTTTTTCTCTTTCCTTTAGTATAGGGAAAAGTCTAAATATTCTCTCCAAATCTTTTTCAATACCATCTTTATCTGTTCTCAAAAAAGCACCCATATTTAAATTTTCCATTACTGTTAGATTTGCAAAAATAACTCTGCCTTCAGGAACTTGACAAATCCCTGCTTTTACTATTTTATGAGCCTGTTTTGGAAGCTTTTCATTCTTGTAAATAATTTCACCATCCTTATATTTTACAATGCCGCTGATTGCATTTATAAGGGTAGATTTTCCTGCTCCGTTAGAACCTATTATTGAAACTATTTGACCTTCCTGAACATCTATGTTCACTCCTTTGAGAGCATGAATTCCGCCATAAAAAACATTTAGATTATTAACACTAAGCATGACTCTCCTCCTTACCAAGATAAGCTTCAACAACTCTCTTATCTCCTTGAATTTCCTTCGGAGTTCCAAGGGCTAAAGGGATACCGAAATTAAGCACAAAAATTCTGTCACTGACACCCATTATCAAATCCATATGATGCTCAATTAATAGCACTGTAAGCTCAAATTTATCTCTTATTTCCTTAATCAATTCCACAAGTTGTATTGTTTCTTCCGGGTTCATGCCTGCCGCAGGCTCATCTAACAATAAAAGTTTGGGTTCCAATGCCAAAGCCCTGGCAATTTCAAGCTTCCTTTGAAGACCATATGGAAGATTTGATGCAACAACATCTTTATAATCCCATAAACCCATTAACTTCAACAGCTCAGTTGTCTTTTCATTTAAACCTTTTTCCTGAGGTTTAAATTTTCCAACCCTTATTACAGAATCAAAAAGACTGTAATCAGCCAGCTTATGACATGCAGTAAGCACATTATCGTATGCGTTAAGCTTTTTAAATAGTCTGATATTTTGAAATGTCCTTGTAATTCCCATATTTGCTATTTCAAAAGGTTTAACATTTTCTAATTTCTTATCGTAATAAAAAATTTCTCCGCTTGTAATACTGTAAATTCCTGTTATTAAATTAAATATAGTGGTTTTGCCGGCACCGTTTGGCCCTATTAATCCAAAAATCTCACCTTTTTCAATATCAAAGGTAACATTGTCTACAGCAGTTAAACCTCCAAATTGCTTTGTTAAATTATTAAGAGAAAGTACACTCATGATTCAACCTCCTCTTTAGGTCTTGCTTTTTTAAAAAATTTCATTATACCTTTAATACTGAATTCTTTTCCTCCCATAAGTCCCTGTGGTCTTGTAATCATAATTATAATTACAGCTGCTCCATATAAAACAAGTCTCCAGTTTGAGAAACTTCTAAGGATTTCCGGTAAAAACGTAAGAAGAATTGTTCCTATAACACTTCCGGATACGCTTCCCAACCCTCCGAAAATTACTATTATGGTCATCTCTGTTGATTTAACCATTTTGAACATAATGGGCTGAATATATCCAAAGTAATGTGCCATCAAGCCTCCTGCAACACCTGCATAAAATGCGCTGATGGCAAAGGATATCAGTTTATACTTAAAAACATCTATTCCAATAGTTTGAGCAGCTAATTCTTCTTCTCTTATGGCAACCATATTTCTTCCGTGACGAGACCTGATAATAAGTACCAATACAGCTACAGCAATTATATTAATTATTACAACATTTGTTAATGTTGTTGTTCCCTGTGTCGGTATGCTTGAAAGTCCTCTTGCTCCTCCAAAATATTGTACATTGTCAAGAATAAGTCTTATTGCTTCTCCAAAACCCAACGTTGCAATACAAAAATAGTCGCCTTTTAAATTTAAGGTTAGCTTACCAATAATCAAACTTATTAGCATAGAAACTAATCCGCCTGCTATCAGTGCCAAAATAAATTGTACTTGGGACATGGATTCCGGTAAAATATTTAATTTTAGGGTAAACATAGCAGCTGTATATGCTCCTATTGCCATGAATCCTGCGTGTCCAAATGAAAATAAACCTGTAAATCCTGTAAGCAGCGATAAACCTAATACAGTCATTAAATTTATACCTGTTAATATCAAAATCCCTGATAAATAACCCCAGCTCATACTCTACCTCCTAAGCCTTATCTTCCGTAGTTTTTCCCATCAGTCCTGTAGGCTTAAAAATAAGTACGCCTATAAGAAGTGCAAATGCAATCAAATCTCTGTACTGCGATGACAGGTAACCGGAAGTCATTGTTTCTATAAGACCAAGGAGTACTGAGCCGATTATAGCACCGGGTAAGCTTCCTAATCCTCCAAAAACAGCAGCTATGAAAGACTTCGTTGTAATATTTCCAATCTGTGGATATACGGTATATTTCATTCCGAAAAGCATGCCGGCTAAACCTGCCAGCAAACCGCCAAGTAAAAATATTATAAAGATAACCTTATCCACATTAACACCCATAAGCGTACTTCCTTTAATACTGTAGGATGTTGCTCTTATCGATAATCCTATCTTGGTCTTTTCTATTATATACATAAGGCCTACCAAACTAAGAGCAGCTATTATGAACATTAGTATATCTATTCTTCCTAATGCTACGTCACCAAGCATAATGGGAGTTGTGGAAAAAACAGCCGGATAAGATCTGAATGTAGGTCCTATAGGAGATGCGATTACAATATTCTCCAAAAATATTGAAGCACCCATTGCAGATATTATAAAATATAGAAATGGTGCATTTCTTTTTCTAAGTGGCCTGTATACTATCCTTTCCATGCTGACAGCCAATAATCCCGAACCAACCGCAGAAATAATAAATGCAATAAAAAACGGTACATTAAGCAAAGTAAGACAAAAATATCCTATATATGCACCTATCATAATAACTCCGCCATGAGCGAAGTTTGAAAAGTTCATAATACTATATACTAGTGAGTAACCCACAGACATTAAGGCATATACGCTACCTAAGGATAAACCGTTAATTACCTGTTGTAAAAAATAGCTCATAGTACCTCCTCTTTGATTTAGGCGGGTTATACCCGCCCCTTGTTATTGTACTCCGTATTTTTCCTGGAATATATAATCTGCACTTTCAACTCTTACAATTGCAGCTTCTTTTCCAACCGGGTTGTGATCTTCAGGACTTAATTTAATAGTTCCTGTTACACCCTCTACAGATACCTTTGTCAAAGATTCGGTAATTTTAACCGGGTCTGCAACTCCTGCATCCTCTATGGCTGCCTTTAATAAAAGGAATGCATCATGAGCCATATAACCATTTAATTCCATAGGAAGATTGTATTTTGCATTATATTTGTCTTGAAGCGGTTTTACCTCAGGGTCATTGAAATCCAAGTGATTTACAATATAGCTTCCTTCAATGGCATCAGCAGCCATGGTCATTAATTGCTCTGAAGGCCATCCGTCTCCACCTATTAAAACTGCGTCAATTCCTAATTCTCTTGCTTGATTTGCACTTAATGCAACTTCCTTATAATAGTAAGGCATCAGTATTATTTCAGGATCAGCATCTTTTATTCTGCTTAACTGAGGTTTAAACTCAACATCGCCTTCTTTAAAAGCTTCTTTTGCTACTATTGTTCCGCCCTTTTCAGTAAAGGTTTTCTCAAAGAATTCAGTAAATCCTTGTGAATAGTCACTTGCTACGTCATAAAGCACTGCTGCCTTTGTAAATCCCAATCTGTCAAATGCATAGCCTGCAGCTACCGCACCTTGGTATGGGTCTATGAAACATACTCTAAAGTTGAATTCTTTTACTGAGCCATCATCATTAACGGTTACTTTTGGGTTTGTTCCAACTGTAGAAATGTCAGGAACCTTGTACTCTTCAAGAACAGAGGAAATAGCTATTGCCTGACCACTGGCATTAGGACCGATAATTGCAACAACTTTGTCCTGTGATGCAAGTCTCTTTGTTGCATTTACAGCCTCTGCAGCATCGCCCTTGGTATCATAGTAAATGCCTTCAACTTGTTTACCAAGTAAACCGCCATTTGCATTTACTTCTTCAATCAACATTTTAACCGTATTACTCTCACAGGTTCCCCAAACTGCTTGGTCTCCTGTTAAAGACCCAATCCAGCCAATTTTGATTGTATCTGATTTTGCTGATGTTCCTGTGTCGCCACATGCAGTAATAACCATTGTTAAAACCAATATTACACTGATAAGTGTTAAAAATTTTTTACTCATAGAACCCTCCTAAATATCATAATTATTAGTTTATTTGTACAAATCTGTGTCATGTAAACGTTATTGTCTATATTATTATAAGCCTAATAAAAATAAATTACAAGTTACATTATTGTTATATTATACCAAGAACCATCCAAATATTTCAATAAGCACAAATTTCTTAGACATTTTGGTGCCTCGAATTGAGGCCAGGTACCGTATTCTTGCCGTATTCTCGGCATCTTATCATGGTATTTATTTAATTTATTTAAGTTGATTTTAAGCAATAAAATGATATAATATTATTTATAATTATTGGCAATACAACAATGCAAATTGACTTAGCTTCGGAGGCCATTATGGAATATTTTGTGGGACTTGATATCGGCTCAACTACAGTAAAAATAGCTGTATTGGATTATTACGGTAATATAGTACATAAACAATACGAAAGGCACTACTCAGACATTACAAATACAGTGACAGAAGTAATAAATAATTCATCTGAACATCTTAAGGACAGCTTTATCAGAATAAATGTTACAGGTTCAGGTTCTATTGACGTGTCTAAATATTTGGACATCCCCTTTGTACAAGAAGTTACTGCTTCAACAACGGCAATAGAAAAGTTTATACCCTCTACAGATGTAGTAATAGAATTAGGTGGAGAAGATGCAAAGATAACATATCTGTCAGGAAACTTGGAGCAGCGCATGAACGGCTCCTGTGCCGGAGGCACTGGTGCATTTATTGACCAAATGGCTGTATTGATGAAGACAGATGCTGCAGGTTTAAATGAATTATCTAAAAAGCATAAAACAATTTATCCGATTGCATCACGCTGCGGCGTATTTGCCAAATCAGATATCCAGCCCTTGTTAAATGATGGAGCAAGACAGGAAGATATTGCAGCATCTATTTTTCAAGCTGTTGTAAATCAAACCATAAGCGGGCTTGCTCAAGGGAGACCTATACAAGGAAATGTAGTATTTTTGGGAGGACCTTTGTATTTCTTGTCCGAGCTTAGAGAAAGATTTAAAGAAACGCTGAATCTTACCGAAAGTAATTCGGTGTGCCCTGAAGATGCCAACTACTATGTTGCAATTGGTGCAGCATTAATGTCCATTGAAAATGAAAAAATAGATTTTAATGACTTCTATAAAAGTATTAAGATTAAAATTGAAAATTCAAGATTTCAATATCGAAAAATAGAGATGGCTCCGTTGTTTAAAAATGAAGATGAATACAATGAATTCATTAAGCGTCACAGCAAACACGTTGCGAAAAGAAAAGATATTAAAGAATATTCGGGAACTGCATATTTAGGAATTGATGCCGGTTCAACCACCACTAAGTTGGTGCTGATTACAGAAGATGGAGATATTCTTTATTCCTATTACGGAAGTAATGAAGGAAATCCTCTGAATTCTGCCGTTAAAGCAGTTAAGGGACTTTACTCGCAAGTACATTCAGGCATTACAATTGCCTATACGGCAGTTACAGGTTATGGAGAGCATTTAATAAAGACTGCCTTGAATGTGGATGTGGGAGAAATTGAAACTATTGCTCACTATAAAGCTGCAGATTTCTTTTTGAAAGGCGTGGACTTTATTATTGACATAGGCGGCCAAGATATGAAAAGCATGATTATTAAAAATGGAGTCATTGATTCCATAATGCTTAATGAAGCCTGCTCATCAGGCTGCGGTTCATTTATTGAAACATTTGCAAAATCTTTGGACATGACTGTTCAGGAGTTTGCAGAGGAAGCAACATGGTCTAAACACCCTGTAGACCTTGGTACAAGATGCACTGTATTTATGAATTCAAAGGTTAAGCAAGCTCAAAGAGAAGGAGCAACCTTAGGCGACATTTCTGCAGGCATTTCTTTTTCGGTTATTAAGAATGCATTATTTAAAGTAATAAGACTTAATAACTTAGATTCATTAGGAAAAAAGGTTGTTGTTCAGGGAGGAACATTTTACAATAATTCTGTTCTTCGCGCATTTGAGCTAATAACCGGACGTGAAGTCGTAAGACCTGATATTGCAGGTATTATGGGAGCCTTTGGTGCTGCAGTAGTTGCAAAAAACAAATATAGTGATAAAAAGAAAAGTATTTTTGTCAAAGCTTCCGACCTTGATAAATTTTCATTTGATACATCCATGGAACGCTGCGGGATTTGCCCAAACAACTGCTTATTAACTGTTAACAAGTTTAATGATGACAGATATTATGTATCCGGCAACCGCTGTGAAAGAGGAGCAGAAAAATATATTTCGGTTGTTAAAAAGGAATCATTGCCAAACCTATACAAATATAAATTTAAACGTGTTTTTGACTATAAATCACTTCCCATGAGTGAAGCAAAGAGGGGAATTATAGGTATTCCCAGAGTTCTGAATATGTATGAGGATTTTCCTTTTTGGTTTACATTTTTTAACGAGCTTGGGTATAGAGTTGTGCTTTCAGGAATATCAAGTAAGAAGGTTTATGAACTTGGAATGGGAACAATACCATCCGAGTCAGTTTGTTATCCCGGTAAAATTGCTCATGGACACATAGCCGACCTAATTAATAAGAAGGTTAAAAAGATCTTCTATCCTTGTATTTTTTATAACATTAAAGAAGATGAAAATGCCGGAAATCACTATAATTGTCCTATTGTAGTATCTTATCCGGAATCAATCGAAGCAAACATTGATATGAAGGAGCTTGTATTTTATAAACCATTCTTGAATCTCAATGATAAAGAAAGACTGATAGAAAAGCTTTACAGAGAAATAGGAGAAGCTGAAGGGTTGACTCTGTTTGAAATTCGGTCAGCTGCAGAAAAAGCATATGAAGAATTATTCTCTTACAAGCAGGATGTAAGAAATGAAGGAGAAAGGGCACTAAAATATCTAAGGGAAAATAATAAAAAAGGTATAGTTCTTGCAGGAAGACCCTACCACATAGACCCGGAAATCAACCACGGTATACCTGAAATGATTGAGGGATATGGCTTAGTTTTACTTTCAGAGGATTCCATAAGCAGTAAGTATCCTATCGAAAGACCTCTTCGAGTTATTGACCAGTGGTCATATCATACCAGGCTTTACAAAGCAGCCAGCTATGTTTCAAATAGTGATGAGTTAGAATTAATCCAGCTCAACTCTTTCGGATGCGGTCTGGATGCGGTAACAACCGACCAGGTAAGTGAAATATTAGAAAAAAACAATAAAATATATACGGTAATTAAAATAGATGAAATTACTAACCTTGGCGCAGTAAGAATCCGTTTGCGTTCATTGTTAGCTTCCATGGAGGAAAGGGAACGAAATGGAGTTGTTCATAATCCCTCTGCTTCAAAGTATAAAAAGGTTGTTTTTACAAAAGAGATGAAGAAAAACCATACAATATTAGTACCTCAAATGTCTCCTATACATTTTCAATTTATAAGTACAGCTGCTAAAATGTCCGGTTATAATGCTGTTGTTTTGCCTGCAGTTGACAAAAATGCGGTGAATGAAGGACTTAAGGTTGTAAATAACGATGCATGCTACCCTTCAATTTTAGTAATAGGACAGCTTATTAATGCATTGAAATCAGGTAAATATGATTTAAACAATACTTCACTTATGATTTCTCAGACAGGTGGTGGATGCCGTGCTACAAATTATATAGGCTTTATAAGAAAAGCACTTAAAGATGCAGGTTACGGTAATATTCCGGTAATATCCTTTAATGTGGTAGGCCTTGATAAACAGCCCGGATTTAAACTGACTCTTCCCTTTTTTAACAGACTTGCGATGGCCATTGTAATCGGAGATACCTTGATGCGTACTACTTATCGAACAAGACCTTATGAAAAAATAAAGGGCTCAATAAACAGCTTGTATGAAAAATGGGTTGAAAAAGCGAACAGTATAATCGAAAAAGCCAATATTAAGGAATATATAAAACTGATTCAAAATATCGTGAATGATTTTGATAATGTTGAATTAGATGAAAGTATTAAAAAGCCAAAGGTTGGAATTGTAGGCGAAATTCTTGTAAAATTCCATCCAAACGCAAACAATGATGTGTCTTCACTTTTAGAAGAGGAAGGTGCCGAAGTTGTTGTCCCCGACCTTCTGGATTTTTTCTCCTACACTGCTTACAACGGAGTTATAAAATATGATGAACTGTTATTTGGCAGCAAGGTATCAAAAGCAATTAGCAATATTGCCATGAAGATTTTAGAGCTTTATAAAAAACCAAGCCTTGATGCATTCAGCAATTCAAAGAGGTTTTTAACCCCTGTAAATATAAAAGAATTAGCAAATAAGGCTAAAGATTTCTTGTCCTTGGCAAATCAATCCGGTGAAGGTTGGTTTTTAACAGGAGAAATGATTGAACTAATAGAAAGCGGAATAAATAACATTTTGTGTCTTCAACCCTTTGCCTGTCTGCCAAACCATATTACAGGCAAGGGAATGATTAAAAAGCTTAAGGAAGCCTATCCTTGGTCCAACATAGTACCCATTGATTACGATGCAGGAATGAGCGAAGTAAATCAAATAAACAGAATCAAGCTGATGCTTACAAATGCTGTAAGAAACATGAAAACAGAAGAGGATACAATTGTAAATGATATGGAAGAAACAATATTTGACTTTACAAATATGAAAGAAATAGAAATATAAAGCACCTTTTACAAGGTGCTTTATCATATTATGCTATTGTAGCAACTATAACCGCTTTAATTGTATGAAGTCTGTTTTCTGCTTCGTCGAAAACAACAGAATGTCTGCTTCTGAAAACTTCGTCTGTAACTTCCCTGATATCATAACCTAATTCCATTTGTTCTTTTGCCAATTTGGTTTCAAAATCATGGAATGCAGGAAGACAGTGCATAAATATTACATCATCGTTTCCTGTTGCTTTTAAAAGATCCATGGTTACTTTGTAAGGCGTAAGAATTTTTACTCTTTCAGGAATTTGTGCTTCTTCTCCCATAGAGGCCCAAATATCAGTATAAATTACGTCTGCTCCTTTAACGCTGTCAACATTATCTGATATTTCTATTGTTGCGCCTGTATAGTCAGCAACTTCATAAACTTTTTTCATTATTTCTTGATCTATTTGGTCTGCAAGAACCTTAGGACCAAATGCCACAAAATGCATTCCCATCTTTGCACAGCCATACATCCATGCATATGACATATTGTTTCTTATATCCCCGGCAAATACTACTTTAACCTTATTTAAAGGTTTTGCTACATGTTCTTCAATTGTAAGCATATCTGCCAATATTTGAGTTGGGTGATCTACGTCAGTTAATCCGTTCCATACCGGAACTCCTGCATGTTTAGCCAAGTCTTCTACAACTTTTTGCTCATAACCTCTGTATTCAATACCATCAAAAAATCTGCCCAGCACATTTGCTGTATCTTCCAATGATTCCTTTTTACCCATCTGAGAGCTTCCGGAATCTAAGAAAGTTACGTGTGCACCTTCATCTAATGCGGCAACTTCAAATGCACATCTGGTTCTTGTTGATGTTTTTTCAAACAGTAAAACAATATTTTTCCCTTTTAATAAATACTCGGTAGAACCTATTCTCTTTTTTTGTTTTAAATTAGCTGATAAATCAAGTAAGTATCTTATCTCTTTCGGTGTGAAGTCCATTAATGTTAAAAAACTTCTTCCCTTTAAATTTACTGCCATTTTTATCCTCCATTTCTATAGCTTAATCCATTCATATGTTTAATATATCAAAGTTTTTTTTAAAATGCAATTCTTAATATTTAGATGTCTTCCCTGATTAATGGCATGCTCATACATCTTGGACCGCCTCTGCCCCTTGATAACTCTGAACTTGGCATTATATGAACCTTTATGCCTTCTTCCTGAAGCATTTCATTAGTCACATAATTCCTTGAATAAACAATTACTTCACCCGGTGAAATACATAATGTATTGGAGCCGTCGTTCCATTGCTCTCTGGAAGCATCAATAACACTGTCGCCGCCGCATTTAATAAGTTTAATCTTATCAATATTTAATTCTTTTTCCAACACCTGTTCAAGAGTGCCTCTTTCTTCAGTAATTTCCATTTTTCCATTTATCTTTTTAAGAACATAGACAACTATATCAGATTTAATATTAGGATGTATTGTAAATTTATCATAATCTACCATAGTAAATACTGTATCTAAATGCATAAAAGCTCTAGTTTTTGGTATGTCTATGGCTAACACCTTTTTAAATGAATTCTCTTCTGTTAATATTATATTTGCAAATTTTTCAATCGCATTTGGATTAGTTCTTTGTGAAATACCTACTGCTATAGTTTCCTTATTCAGCACTAGAATATCTCCGCCTTCAAGAGAATAGTCCTCAGTTCTATCATAAAATAATTGTGTTCCCTTATATATTGGATTGTAGTTAAATATATACTTTCCAAATAGAGTTTCTCTATTTCTTGTTCTAGTCAACATTTTGTGAATAGATACTCCGCTGCCTAATGCAGCAAACGGATCTCTTGTAAAATATAAATTTGGCATAGGGTCAATTATAAATGGATATTGATTACTTAATAAGTCAACTAAACCGGGACCCTTATAATCCTTTATTTCAGACTTTCGTATTCCTTCCATCATTTTGAGGACCATATCCATTTTATCAGAAAAGGACAGAAAGAATTCTTTCAAAATACCTGTCTCCCTATCTTCTTTTATGCCTGCCTCTTCAATATACTCATCAATAAATCTTGATTTGACTTCATCGTTGATAAGAGATTCTACAACCAAGTTTTCCAAATATACAACTTCTACTCCATTTTCTCTGAAAATGTTTGCAAAAGCATCATGCTCCTGCTGTGCAATTTTCAAATATGGAATATCGTCAAAAAGCAATCTGTCAAGATATTCCGGCATTAAATTTTCTAATTCTTTCCCCGGCCTGTGCAATAAAACCTTTTTTAATTTTCCAATTTCGGAATATACATTTATCGACTTATTCACATTTATCACCACCTATATATATACTAATAATCTTTCCATTGTTTGTCAAGCTTATTTATCATATTTATAAAGTATGATTATATTTATGCACTTTCAATTAAGGTCGATCAAGCAAAGCATCAGGGGTGTTCCCTAATTTATCGCAAATAAAAAAACAGTTTAATTTCAACTGTTTCATGCGCAGTCTCATTCACCAAAATATCAGCTCCCTTTGGTCGCATATTTTGGGAATTCGTTGCGGTTGACCTACCAACCATTTTTCAGAAAAAAGACTCTGAAAAATGGGGTTAGGTCATACCGGCGACGTCCTACTTTTCCGGGCAGTCACCCGCCAAGTATCATCAGCGCTGAAGAGCTTAACTTCCGTGTTCGGAATGGGTACGGGTGTGTCCTCTTCGCTATTGTCACCGGATTATGTTTTCTTGTCATCCTGAGCATTAGCGAAGGATCTCATCTTTTGAATTATGAGATTCTTCGGGCAAAGCCCTCAGAATGACATGAGTTCTTTTAAGAACTCTCAAAACTGCATAGGAAAACAAATTTGTGGGACATTCCTCTGACCTACAGAGCATTGCCTGTTAGAAAGAGGTGTGTCGCCATACCTTATTAGGTCAAGACCTCGACCTATTAGTATCGCTCAGCTGAGTACATTGCTGCACTTACACA
>Ga0265293_10007351_pt1 | contig 17031 bp, 20 predicted proteins | sample Munlanlewell138R_FD_192505 | JGI IMG/M metagenome (GOLD analysis project Ga0265293, IMG submission 192505) | Leachate microbial communities from a municipal landfill in Southern Ontario, Canada - Leachate well 138R | ecosystem: Engineered > Solid waste > Landfill > Unclassified | place: Canada...
GCCCCGCCGAGCATGTGGCCTGAGGTACCTCCGGCGACCGGGAAGTTCATCATCTGCGCGGCGAAGATGAACGCGGCCATGACGCCCATCAGCGGCACGGCGCGTTCGTTCAGCTGCCGGTTCGCCATCTTCGCCGCAAGCGCCACGACCGCGATCGTGACCACCCACCCGACCGCCGAGATCGGCGTGGAGAGGAATCCGTCCGGGATATGCAGCCCCGGGCCAGGCCCGGTCCCGAGCCCCTCCGAGGCAGCCATCGCGATCGATAACATGCGCTACTCCCCTCCTGCCAGGCGGGCCTTCCGGCAGGCGCGACAGGTACCTCGGAGCGCCAGGTGGCGCACCCGCGTGTTGAACCCGTAGGACTTGGAGACCTCCCGCTCGATGGCGGGCGCGCTGGCGAGCGTGACCTCGGAGACATCACCGCAGCCGTCGCAGATCAGATGGTGGTGCGACTGCTCCGCCCACTCGAACCGCACTTCCTCCTGGCCCGTGCGGATCGCCTCCACCAGCCCGACGCTCTCGAGGGCTTCGAGCGCCCGGTACACGGAGGAGCGCGCGATCATCGCGGCCTCCGAATAGTCCCGGTCGATCAGCTCCTGGATCGCCCCCACGGAGAGGTGCCCGGCGTTCGCCTGGAGCACCCGCGCCACCACCGCCCGAGGCACCGTGCGTCTCAGTCCACTCCGGCGGATCGCCTCATCCGGATCGTCGCGTCGTGTGGTCACGAGCAGGTCTCCTGAGATAAGTCGCAGATGCGACGTATGTACGCCTCTCGCCCGCCCATTGCAACCGGTCGCGAGGCCTCCTGCCCCACTCACGCGGAAGGGGCGGGCCATCTGGCCCGCCCCTTGGACGACGGAACTACCGCCCGAGGGCGAGGACTAGAGATCCGGAGTCACGGACTCCTGGTGGTCGTCCACGTCCGGGGCGCCGAAGAAGAAGCTACCGCCGAACGGGAAGCCGCCCTCCGAATGACCTCGCTCAAGCCAACCGCCACCGCGGGGCGAGCGGTGCCGGTGAAGCTCGGGGCCGAGCAGACCGTCATCGCTCTGGATGCGCTCGATGATCGCGTCGGCTTCCTCCTGCGAGAGGTTGCCCTCGGCGACCTGCTCCTGCACTCGCGCGATCGCCTCCGCCTCCCTCGCCTCGCGGACCTCCGTCTGCGCGGCCTCCAGCTCCTCGACGGTGATGCCGAGGGCTTCGGCGATGGCGTCCTGGTACTCCGCCCGCAGAGCCTCGGCCTCCTCCTCGGTCGTCGGCCGTTCAACCTCGCCGAGCGATTCGCGCGCGGTCTCCAGCGCCGCGTCCAGCTCCTCGGCGGTCACGCCCAGTGCGTCCGCCAGCGCCTCGCTGCCGTGCACGCGAACCGCGAAGCCGAAGCCCGGCCCGCACTCCTTCGCCTCGCCGTCAGTGCTTCCGCCCTCGGAGCTTCCGTCCTCGGTGGTGGCGGTAGCCGTCGCGCTGGGAGTCGGGTCGTCCTCGCCGGTCTGCGCCGCCGCCCACGCCGGTACCAGCGCCGCGCCCAGCAGCACGGCAGAGCCGATACCCGCCACGAAACTCGTCTTGTTGATCTGCATGCATCGCCCCTTCGTCGGGTCTGGTGGTGGTGGCTGCCTCGCTCACTGGACCGCTCCAGCAAGGCCAACCTACGAAGCGACGCATAAGGGCCCGGTAAGTAAGAGCGCGCGCAAGTGCGGTGGTCGGACCTCGTGCGTCCTGCGGGGCTCGCACTTCGACAGGCTCAGTGTGAGCGAAAGATTGCGGAACGCCCGAGGCGGATTGTCCTGACTTCTGCGGAGCCCGATGCGGTTCTCCTCGCACGCCTCTCAACCACCCGCTCACACTGAGCCTGTCGAAGTGCGAGCCCCGCAGGACGCACGAGGTCCGACCACCGCCCCGCTCTCCACCGCCCGAAGCCCGAACACGCAGAAGGGGCGGGCCACCAGGCTCGCCCCTTCTGCAAGTACTGCCCGAGGGCGTTACGCCCGGCGGCGGAGCACGAGGCGGGAGCCGACGCCGGCGATACCCGCGAGGGCGACGATGCCGAGGGCGATCGCCGTCACGTTGGTCGCGCCGGTGTCCGACGTGGCGCCCATGCCGGTGTCAGCGGGAGCCGGCGTGGCCGCCTGGCCGGGGCCAGCCTCCTGCTGCGCGCGGACCGTCAGCGCCCAGACCGAGAAGTGGGGGAGCTGGCAGGTCAGCGTGGTGCCGGAACCGGAGCACGAGACCGCGGTCCACTGGTTCGTGTCCTCGTCGAAGAACTGGAGGACGACGTTGTTCGCGTCCCCACCGGCCGCCGCGAGGACCTCCGGGGTGAGCTCGAACGTCATCTCCACCGGCTCGTCGAAGGTGATGTCGTTACCGTCAGCGTCGGTCGCGTCGAGCTGGAAGATCGAGATGACGACGGCAGCGCCGTCTTCCACCTCGTCAGGCGTCGGGATGTCGAGCGACGCGAAGATGGCGGCGGTGGCGATCTCGTCAGCGGTCTCGTTGTCGAAGATCGGCTGCGACGTCAGCGTGGCGTCCTCGGACAGCGCGCCAGCCGGGATCGTGATGGTCTTATCGGAAGCCGCCTGGATGGTGGCTGACTCGCCGGCAGGGACCGTGGTGGCGGTTGGTGTTGCCGTGGTGCCGGCCGAGGGTGTGCCCGCGGTCTGGGCAAGGGCGGCGCCCCAGGTGCCCGGCATCAGTGCGAGCAATGCGATCGCAACGGCGACGCCGATGGCAACAACACGACCCGGGTGGTGGATAGCAGCATTCATACGAACCTCCGGCCTCAGGATGAGCCCATACGCGCGCGTATCGTAATGTTGCGACAACCTCTAGTGAAAGTGCCTATCCCCTACAAAGTTCATATCGGAATCTCACGCCGTGGCCCGAACATTCGTCCTCGTCTGCTGTGTTCGGCAGACCTCAGTACGAGTGCACGAGTAACCCGGCGACTTCTCCCGCGTCTGCTGCCGAGGTCACCACGCACGAGATCGCTCGGTCCTCCAGCAGCGCGGGCGCGTCCATCAGGCGCGCGCGAGCGACCACCCCAGCGGTCGCGTGAACGCTCGAGGGCGCACCACCCAACACGAGCACATCAACACCCGCCGGGAGATCTGCCGGCAGCCCCGCATCACCATCGGTCGCAACGGCGACAAAGCGCGCCGTACCTCGGCGGCGGACGGCCTCGAGCGCCTCGAGCTGGGCGGCATCGGGGACACCCGGGAAGGCGATGACGTCGAGGTAGCCCGGGGCATTGCCGTTGCCACCACCGCCCTCGCCCTCCGCGAGGCGCGAGGCGATGGCCTCCACCTGCGGGCCGATCGCCTCGGGGGGCGGGAGGAAGTCGAGGACGGCAAGGAGCGTGAGCCGGCCTCGGTCGACGCCGGCGGCGCGGATCACGAGGGGCTCGACATCCTCGGCCGCGTCGCTCACGTCCCAGGCGAACAGCGTCACACCGCCATCGATGGCGGCACGGAGCGCGGCGGCAGCGTCATCCTCGCGCTCGGCGAGGCTGCCCGCGCCGAGCGTGGCGCGCACCTCCAGCCCGAGCTCCGAGACCATCAGGTCAGTCCGCCCCAGCCGTCGGTATCGCACGCGTCCTCCTGCCCCTCGCGGGAAGTGTCCCGCGCATCTGACCGCGGCTACGATCCCGCGCGGGAGGCCCGATGTCGACCCTGCTCCGGATCCTCGTCATCACCACGATCATCGCCATCGCGGCGCTGGTCGTCCTGCGCCCGCAGCGCCTCCGCACCATCGGCCAGAAGGCGCGGCTGATCGGCTACCTCTATGTCATCGCCATCCTGATCGGCGCCGTCATGCAGCTCGCCGGCTGGCGCACGTAGCGTAGACGTCGAGGATCGCCGTGCCGCCCACCCTCCGCGTCCTCGTCTGTCCGCAGGAGTTCAAGGGCACCCTCTCCGCCACCCGCGCTGCCGAGGTGATCGCACAGGCGGTGCGCTCCGCCCTCCCCGGCGACGAGGTCTTCGAGCAGCCGATGGCCGACGGCGGGCCGGGGACGGCGGAGATCGTCGGCCGCGCCCGCGGCGGCGTCCTCCATCGCACCGTCGTGCACGACGCCTACGGCGCAACGATCGAAGCGTGGTTCGTACTGCTCGATGACGGCGCGACGGCCGTGATCGACAGCGCTGCCGCCGTCAGCCTCGCCGCTACCGACGAGGCACGACGAGACCCGGTGCGCTCGACCAGCCGCGGCGTCGGTGAACTGATCGTCGCCGCTGTCGAGGCGGGAGCACACCGCATCGTCCTCGGCGTCGGGGGGACGGCGAGCTCGGACGGGGGCGCCGGGGCCGCGCGCGCGCTCGGACTGCGGTTGCTCGACGCGACCGGCGCCGAGCTCCCCAGCGAGGCGCTCCACCTCGTGCGGCTCGCCCGCGTGGAGGCCTCCGAGGTCCTTCTCCAGCGTGCGCTCGGCGACGTCGACCTGCGGATCGCGGTGGACGTACGCAACCCGCTCACCGGCCCGGAAGGTGCGGCGGCGGTGTACGGCGCACAGAAGGGCCTCCGCGACTGGCAGGCTCCCGCCCTCGACGCCGCCGTCGCCACCTGGGCCGCCCGGGTGCGCGACGACCTCGGCCGCGAGGTCGAGGTGCCGGGCGCGGGAGCGGGCGGCGGCATCCCCGCCGGGATCCTCGCAGCGCTGCCGCACGCCACCATCGAGTCAGGTGCAGCACTCGTCGCGGACGACGTTGGCCTGCGCTCGCTCATGCAGGACGCCGACCTCGTGATCACGGGCGAGGGCGCGCTCGACGCACAGACCGCGTTCGGGAAGGCCGTCGCACACGTCGTCGCCCTCGCGGCGGAGGAGGGCACACCCTGCCTCGCTGTCGCCGGCGTGATCGAGGCGGTGCCGCCCGGCATCGCGGACGCGGAAGCACTCGTCACGCCCGGCGACGATCCCGCGGGCGCCCTCGCGGAGCCGGAGCGCTTCCTGGCGGAGGCGACCACCCGGCTGGTCGCACGGTGGTTGGCGCAGCAAGGGGCGTGATCGGATCGCGTGGCGGCCCTCCAGCGCCACTGTTTACAGCACTTCGTTACGTGGCCGATGCGCAAGCCGCTCCGTTGAGGGATATTCTGCGGTCGATCGCGCGGAAACCCTTGACAGTCATGGTGATCAGGGGAAATGATGACGCGCATACACGGGTGAGCGGCGACAGCCGCCATCAGGAAGGTGAGAGACATGACCAAGTCTGATCTGGTGGCCCTGGTCGCAACCCAGGCCGGCACGAGCGCGGCGGACGCCGAGAAGGTCCTGAACGGCTTCCGCGACGTCATCCAGGCGAAGCTGAAGGCGGGCGAAGAGATCGCCTACCCGGGCCTCGGCAAGTTCAGCCGCGTGGAGCGCAAGGCCCGCACCGGCCGCAACCCGCAGACCGGTGAAGCCATCAAGGTGAAGGCGTCCAAGGCGCCGAAGTTCACCGCCGCCGCGGGCCTGAAGTCCGTGGTCAACGGCGCCGGCCCGGCCCCGAAGCTGGCCAAGGCCAAGAAGTAACGTCCTCGCGACGCCTCGGCGCCCCGCGCGCCGAGCAGAACGGGCCGTCCCAGAGGGCGGCCCGTTCTGTTTGTCTGACGGAGGGAGAAGCGACTCAGCGACCCAATGAGCGACGTGCTCGGTCGATTTCGTCCAGGTGCAGAGCGCGATGTCTGTACCGGTGGAGGAGCCAGGTCGTGTCGGTCTCAGGCTTGGCCGCATCGGAGATGAGCCGAGTGGTGTCGAACTCGCCGAGGCTTTCCAACCGCCGGTCGAGCGCGGACACTGCATCAACCGCGAGGCGGGCCGCGTCCAACGGGTTCAACACAAGCGATTCAATCAGCACCGCATCGTTGAACACGTCATCGCGCCACTGACTGTCCTCGATGCGGGATTCTTTCCGCTCTCTCCAACGCTCCAAGACCGCTAGAGCGATTCGATCCCACAACGCGATGTGGGCGAGCTTTGCAGCGATGGTCCACTCATCGTGCACCACGACTCGAAGGTCGGCCTCAGTCAGACTCGCCACCAGCGTGACGAGACGCACCCGCTCCCGTTCGTTCAGATCGAATGCTTCGTGGTGCATGAGAACTGACTGTAGCGGAGGCATGGGACAGCATGCCGGGGCGAAACTGACCCGACCGCGTATCGCGTCACCTCCCCCTTCGGACGCTAGCCCCTCGGTGTATGCTCGCGGGCGCTATGAGCACTGACACACCGTTCACCGCCGTCCAGACCGAGTCCAACGACCCCGCGTGGTTCGAGGTGGAGCGCGCCATCGTCGAGCCGGCGGGCGGGCGCGTCCTCGTGCAGCGCGCGGCGACGCAGGAGGAGCGCGCGGAGCTGCTGCGTGACGCGCAGTGCGTGCTCGTCGGCGGCGCGAAGATCGACGGGCCGTTGCTCGATCAGCTGCCGAAGCTTGAGCTGATCATCCGCTACGGGGTGGGACTCGACTCGCTCGACATTCCCGCGGCGACCGAGCACGGCGTCGTGGTCGCGCACTACCCCGACTTCTGCCAGCCGGAGGTCGCGAATCACGCCCTCATGCTGCTGCTCGCGGTCGCGCGGAAACTCATCCCCCACGACCGGGCGGTGCGCTCCGGCGCCTATCGAGGCGTCCCGCTGCAGATCTCGCCCGCGCTCACGCACGAGACGCTGGGCATCGTGGCGCTCGGGAACATCGGGCGGCAGATGGCGAAACGCGCGCAGGCGCTGGACATGAACGTCCTCGCCTATGACCCCTACGTGGACGACGCAACGTTCGAGGCGCTCGGCGTGCGACGCGCGCCGACCCTGGAGGCGCTCCTCGCCGAGTCGGACCACATCTCGATCCACGCGCCACTGACGCCGGAGACGAATCGGATGTTCGGTGCAGAGCAGTTCCGGCAGATGAAGCCCACCGCCATCCTAGTGAACACGGCGCGCGGTCCCATCGTGCAGCTCGACGCGCTGGTGGAGGCGCTCCAGGCGGGCGAGATCGCGGGCGTGGGCCTAGACGTGTTCGAGATCGAACCGATCGGCCCGGAACACCCGCTGTACGCCCTCGACAACGTCGCCCTCACCCCGCACTCGGCGTTCTACTCCGAGTACTCCAACCGCCACATCAAAGAACGCATCGGGCAGACCATCGTCGAGTTCATGAACGGGAAGTGGCCCACCGTGGCGACCCTCCCGAACCGCGCCGAGGTCCACCCGAAGCGCGCCCTCTCCTAGCACCAGCACCGTCCGAGGAGATCGCCTCCCCGCCGGGGAGGCGCCAGCGCGAAGGGATTCCTCCATGCGACCGAACACCACCCTGCGAGCGTGGCGCGCGGGGAAGCAGACGATCGGCGCATGGCTCAGCGCGCCCGACACGCACACCACCGAGGTGATGTCGCACGTCGGCTTCGACTGGCTCTGCGTGGACATGCAGCACGGCATGATCGGCGTCGAGTCCGCGATGCACATGCTCCGCGCGATCTCTACGACGGAAACGACGCCGTTCGTCCGGGTCCCGTGGAATGAGCCGTGGATTGTGATGAAGATGCTGGACGCCGGCGCGTACGGCGTGGTGGTGCCGCTGGTGAATACGAAGGAAGAGGCGGAGCGCGCCGTCTGGGCCGCGAAGTACCCGCCCGCCGGAGGGCGCTCCTCCGGCCCCGCGCGAGCGACCCTGTACGCGGGCTCCGACTACCAGGCTGGCGCGAACGAAGAGGTCGCCGTCGTCGTCATGATCGAGACGCCGGAGGGCATCGCAAACCTGGACGAGATCCTCTCGGTGCCGGGCGTGGACGCTGCGTACGTCGGGCCCTCGGACCTCGCGTACGCCCTCGGGATGCAGCCGACCGGGGACAACGCGGACCCGAAGCACCAGCAGGTGTGCATGGACATCCTGGAGGCCTGCAAGCGCCACGGCGTCGCGCCGGGGATGCACACCGGCTCGCTCGAGTATTCCGAGAAGTGGCTGGAGGCCGGCTTCCAGATGGTCACCCTCGGCTCGGACGTCGGCTTCATGCGCGCGAAGGCCGCCGCCGACCTCGCCGCCGCGCGAGGCGACACCGGCACGCCGAAGGTGGAGCCCGAGGCGTAGCGGTCGAGGTACCCCGATGACCGTCACGATCGAAGCCCCCGCCCTCACCGCCTACATCGCGCGCATCTTCGAGGGTGTGGGCGCGCCGCCCGAGGAGGCCGCGCAGGTCGCCGAGCACCTCGTCGGCTCGAACCTCAGGGGACACGACTCCCACGGCGTGATCCGCACCTTCGGGTATGTCCAGCAGGTGCGGAACGGGGTCCTCAAGCCCGGCGCTCCGCTGACCATCGAGCGGGAGACCGCCTCCACCGCCCTCATCAGCGGTGGGTGGAACCTCGGCATGCCGCCGGCGATCCAGGCGATGGACCTCGCCGTGCGGAAGGCGAAGGGGACGGGCATCGCCTTCGTCTCGATGCATGACGTGGGACACATCGGGCGGGTGGGCGCCTACGGCGACCAGGCGCAGCGCCAGGGGATGATCGCGATGGGCGGGGTGAACTCGCCGGGCGGGCGCCTCGTCGCCGCGTTCGGTGGGTCGCACCGCCGCACCGGCACCAGCCCCCTGATGATCGCGATGCCGACCGGCAACCCGGACGAGCCGTTCATCCTGGACATGGCGACCTCCGTGGTCGCAGAGGGCAAACTGAAGGTCGCGGTGAACGCGCAGAAGCCCGTCCCGGACGGCTGGATCCTCGACGGCGAGGGGAACGCCTCCAACGACGCGCGCGACTTCTACGGCACCGGGGAGCACGAGACACCCGGCACGCTGCTCCCGGTCGGCGGGCCGGACGGCGGCTACAAGGGCTTCGGACTGAACCTCGCAGTCGAAACGCTGTCCGGCGTCCTCTCGGGCGCGGGCACCTCGATCGAGGGCGTCCGAGGCACCAACGGCGTGTGGTTCATGGCCCTCGACCCGTCGGGGTTCCTCCCGATCGAGGCGTTCACGACAGGCCTGGACGAGCTCATCGCGTTCGCGAAGGAGCCCCCGCTCGCCCCCGGCCACGGCGAGATCCTCACCGCGGGCGAGCCCGAGCGGCGCCGCATGGCCCACCGCCTGGAGCACGGCATCGAGCTGGACGACGAGACCTGGCGGCAGATCAACGCCGCCGCCGAGGAGACCGGTACAACGGTCCCGGAGATGGGCTGGTCGTAGCGGTCCACCGAGAGCAACGCCCGCGCGCCGATCAGCCTCGCCTCCCGCCAACACTCCGAACTCCAACCCCCTCTCCCGGCTCGGCGGGAGAGGGTTGGGGTGAGGGTCTGCTCCGCCCTCCGCCCCTGTCTCGACCGGTGGCGCCGCCCTACCCGACCTCACCGCTCTCGCAGGCATCTGTCACTGACTCACCCATCGAGGCCAGCGCGTCCTGATCGAAATGGGACGAGTTGAGGGCGAGCGTGAGGTCGCAGGCGTGCCACATCACCTGGATGTTGCCATCCTGGAAGTCGATCACCTGCGCTTCGATCCCGGCGATGTCGACGGTCCCGATGGCGAGGGCGCTGAGGTCCGCCATCGGCTGCTTCTCCTGCGAGAGGTAGACCAGCGGGGGCTCTTCGCCCTCGCCGCGGTACTCCAGGATCAGCCGCGCCTTCTCATCGACCTTGCCCCGAGGGGTCTCCGAGGGGAGGAGTGTCGCGGTAGTCAGCGGCAGGTCGTCCGGCACCTCCCCCGGGAGCAGCGGCTCGAACGCGAGGAGCGAGAGGAACGCCTCGGCCTCGCCGTTGTACGGCCTCGCCCCGGCTGCTCCCACGATCAGGCGTGACTCGGGCGGGAGGTCCTCGATACGCATCGGCTCCGATGATTCGTCGGAGCCGCAGGCGAGGAGCAGGGTGGTGCTGGCAAGGATGGCGATGGAGAAGAACGTTCGAGTAATCCGCAATGATCATCCGATCTATTACACAATCGACCGTAGCACGATGAGATTGAGCGACCAGACTTGTTGTTGAGGCCCTGCTGGGCTATCTACCTGCGCCGCTCTGTCGCCTCTCGTCCACACGGCGCCCCACCGTCGGCCGTCCTCGCCTCTTAGGTACCGACCGCGCGCCAGACAGGGGGAGTCCCTCATACGGAGCCGCCGACCGCGTCCGTAACCTCGGCTCCGTAGCACGCTCCGAGGGCTCTCGGGCGGCGAGGAGACACACGCGTGGGGCAGAGCCTGGGCCGAGTGACGGAGATGTGGGGGAGCCTGTCGCCGGTGCGGAAGGGGCTCCTGACCGCGGCCGGGGTCGGCCTCGTGGCGCTGTTGTTCCTCGTGTATTCGTGGTCCGGGCGGACCGAGTACGTCACGCTCTACACCGGCCTCGGCGCCGCCGACAGCGGCGAGGTCGTCGAGCAGCTCCGCTCGCAGGTCGTCCCGTATGAGCTCGAGGCGGGCGGCGCGACGATCCGCGTGCCGGCCGGACAGGCGGACGAGCTGCGCGTGGACTTCGCCACGCAGGGCCTCCCCACCGGCGGCCAGGTCGGCTTCGAGCTGTTCGAAGGCTCCTCGTTCACGGCCACGGACTTCGTGCAGCGGCTGAACTTCCAGCGCGGGCTCCAGGGCGAGCTCGCCCGCACGATCGAGTCGTTCCCGGACGTACAGCAGGCTCGCGTGCACCTGGTGCTGCCGGAGCGCTCGTTGTTCGTGGAGGACCAGAGCCCCGCGACCGCCTCGGTGGTGGTGAGCCTGCGGCCCGGCCGCTCGATGGCGGCAGGCGAGGTCGACGGCATCGCGCACCTGGTGGCCGGCGCCGTGGAGGGGCTCGCGAAGGATCACATCACGGTCCTCGATGAGCGCGGGGTGATCCTCTACGACGGCGCGCAGCTCACCGCGAACGACGGGCTGGGGCTCTCGACCTCGCAGCTCACGCTGCAGCAGCAGTACGAACAGCGGCTCGAGGCCGACGTGCAGTCCATGCTGGACCGCGCGCTGGGGCCGGCGAAGTCCGCGGTCTCCGTGGCGGCCACGCTGAACTTCGACCAGGTGGAGCGCCAGAGCGAGACTTACACGTCGCCCGAGAACGGCACCGCCCGCTCCACCTCGACAGTGACGGAGCAGTACACGACCGCGGACACGGAGGGCGCCGGGCAGATCCCGGGTGCGCTCACCAACGTGCCGGGCGCGAACGCCAACCTCCCCACGGTGGAGACCGAGACCGGCACGAGCACCGGCACGAACTACAGCCGCACCGAGTCCACCTCCAACTTCGAGGTCGACAAGGTCGTGACCGTGGAGACGGAGGCCCCCGGCCGCGTCGAGCGCCTCTCGGTCTCGTTGCTCCTCGACGAGAGCGTGCCGGAGGCGCAGGCCACCTCCCTGCAGGCATCCGTGGCGGCTGCGGTCGGCATCAACGAGGACCGCGGGGACCAGATGGTGCTGACGCGGGTGCCGTTCGACCGCACGGCGATCGAGGAGGCAAACGCCGCCTTCGCGTCGGACGCCTCCACGGACCAGCTCTTCGCCTACGCCCGGCTGATCCTGCCGGTGGTGATGCTGTTCGTCGGATTCCTGTTCTTCCAGCTCCTGGTCCGCTCGGTGAAGCGTCGCGCGGTGCGCGCGTACGACGTGGGCCCCGGCTACCCCGCCCTCGCGATGGCCGGCGGCGCGCCCGAACTCGGTGACGCCGTGAGCGCGATGCGCGCCCTCCCCCAGCCGGAGGAGGTCCGCCGCAGCGACCTGGAGATGTCGATCGAGAAGATGGCGCGCAACAACCCGGAGAGCATCACCGAGGTGGTGCAGGCATGGCTTCGTGAAGACTGAGTCGTGGACGGCCGACTCGGGTGAGGACTAGAGGACCAGGACGTGGCGAGCACCATGACCGCCGAGGCTGAACGGCGTCCCAACAGCTTTGCCGGCGCGCGCGGACGGCGTCGCGCTGCGGCGTTCCTCATCGCCCTCGGGCCGGAGCTGGCCGCCGAGGTCCTCCGCCAGATGGCGGACGACGACATCGGTCGGCTGACCTGGGAGATCGTCGGTATTGGCCAGCTCTCCTCGCAGGAGCGGGAGGACATCCTCTCGCACTTCTACGAGACCGCCCTCGGCCGGGACTTCGTCTCCGTCGGCGGGCTCGAGTACGCGCAGGAGATGCTCGAGAAGGCGATCGGCAAGGACCGCGCCTCGGAGATCACCTCGCGGCTGGGCAAGCACGCCGGAGCGAAGCCGTTCCAGTTCCTCCAGCAGGTGGACACGAAGGACATGGTGAACTTCCTGCGGAACGAACACCCACAGGTCGTCGCGCTCGTCCTCGCCTACCTCCCCACCGACCGCGCCGCCGAGGTGCTGGCGAACCTGCCCGAGGAAGTCCAGCCCGAGGTCTCCGTCCGTGTCGCGATGATGGAGCGCACCTCCCCCGATGTGATCGAGGACATCGAGACCGTCATCCGTTCCCGCCTCGGCACCAACTTCTCGCCGCGCGCGGAGCTCACGGCCGCGGGCGGCATCGACGCTGTCGTGGAGCTGCTGCGGAAGGTGGACCTCGCCACGGAGAAGGTGATCCTCGAAGGGTTGGAGCGCACCGATCCGGAGACGGCGAACGAGGTGCGCAAGCGCATGTTCGTCTTCGAGAACGTCACGCTGCTGGACGACCGCTCGATCCAGCGCGTCCTGCGCGAGGTGGACAGCAAGGACCTCGGCCTGGCGCTCAAGGGCGCGACGGAGGAGGTGCGCCAGCGCATCGTCCGCAACATGTCCGAGCGCGCGTCCAAGATGCTGCTGGACGACATGGCCGCCCTGGGCCCCGTGCGGATGGCGCAGGTGGAGGAGGCACAGGGCCGCATCGTCGCCGTGATCCGCCGCCTGGAGGAGGCCGAGGAGGTCTTCGTCATGCGCGGCGGCGAGGACGACCTCCTTGTCTAGTACGTGGACGAGCAGCGGGAATAACGAGCCCGGGCGGCGGTACCTGCGCGGGACGCGCAACGCGAAGCCGATCACCCTCGGACTGGACGGCCGCCCTCGCGCGGCGGACGACCCGCTCTCCGGCATCGTCGGGGGCTCCGAGGAGGAGACCGCCGAGGCCGCGAACATCGTCGAGGAAGCACGACGCCGCGCGGACGACCTCGTGCGGCGCGCCAGCACCGAGTCCGAGGCGATCCGCGAGCACGCGCGTCAGATGGGCTACCGCGACGGCTTCAACATCGGTGCACAGGAGGCCCGCTCCGCCCTCGCGGAAGCGCTCGCCCTCGTGCAGCGCGCGGGCGCGGAGGGCGTCGCGATCCGCAATGACCTCCTCCGCCGCAGCGAGCGCGAGATGGTGGAGATGGTGATCACGGCCCTCCGCGCGATCCTCGGCGACCGCGCCGTGAACGACCGGGCCGTGGTGCTCCACACGGTGCAACACGCCCTCCAACGCGCCGGCGCGCAGAACGTCGTCCGCGTCCGCGTCCACCCGGACCAGGCCGGTCTCGTGGTCGCGGAGATGACCGACGCCGAGGGCGAACCGCCGGCGTTCGAGGTCTTCCCGGACGGCTCGGTGGGCCTCGGCGGGTGCGTGGTGGACACGGAGCACGGGCGTGTAGACGCCCGCCTGGACGTCCAGCTCGACGCTGTCGCGCGCCTCCTGCGAGACGCCCTCCCGATCGAACTCGACATGACCCAGGGGGCCGCCGATGCCGCCTGAGTCGCCGCCCATCCCCGCCCCTTCCCTCGACCGCTACCGCGCGCTGCTGGAGAACGCCACGCCGATGGTGGTGGAGGGCCGCGTCCGCGAGGTCGTCGGACTGCTCGCCGAGGTGGACGGCATCCCGGGACGCCTCGGCGAGATGTGCCGCATCGAGCGCCCTCGCGGCGGTGCGGCGATCGAGGCAGAGGTCGTGGGCTTCAAGGGCGCGCGCACGCTGGTGATGCCGCTGGGCGACCTCCACGGCGTGCAAGCCGGGGCGCGCGTGGTCGCGCGCGGCGGCCTGCTCACGGTGCCCGTGGGGCCGGAGGTGCTCGGGCGCGTCCTCGACGGGCTGGGACGCCCGATCGACGGCCGGGGGCCGGTGCTCGCCTCCCACCGCCAGCCGAGGGCCGGCGCATCCCCGCACGTCCTCGAACGCTCCACGATCACCCAGCCGCTCTCGACGGGCATCCGCGCGATCGACGGGCTGCTCACGTGCGGCCTCGGTCAACGCATGGGCATCTTCGCCGGCTCCGGCGTCGGGAAGAGCACGGTCCTCGCGATGATCGCGCGGGGGGCCTCCACGGACGTGAACGTGATCGCGCTCATCGGCGAGCGCGGCCGCGAGGTGCGGGAGTTTATCGAGGAGAGCCTGGGCCCGGAAGGTCTCGCGCGCTCCGTGGTGGTCGTCTCCACCTCGGACGAGCCGGCGCCGCTGCGGCTCAACGCCGCGTGGGTGGCGACGACGATCGCGGAGGAGTTCCGTGCGCAGGGGCTGAACGTGACCCTGATGATGGACTCCGTCACCCGCTTCGCGATGGCGCAGCGCGAGATCGGGCTCGCCCTCGGCGAGCCGCCCGCGATGAAGGGGTACACCCCCTCCGTCTTCGCCAACCTCGCGCGGCTCCTCGAACGGGCCGGGACCGGCACCGAGGGCACGATCACCGCCTTCTACACCGTCCTCGTAGAGTCCGACGACCTGACCGAGCCCGTCACCGACACCGTCCGAGGCACCCTGGACGGCCACATCGTGCTCTCCCGCGAGCTGGCCGCCGAGAACCACTACCCTGCCATCGACGTGCTGCAATCCGTCTCCCGCGTGATGCCCTCGATCACCACGCGAGAGCACCGCGACGCGGCGGGGCGCATGCGCGAGTTCCTCGCGCGCTACCGGCGGTCGCGCGACCTGGTGAGCATCGGCGCATACCAGCGGGGGGCGGACCCCGCGCTGGACGAGGCGCTCGCGCACCTCCCGGGGATCGACGGCTTCCTCCGCCAGCGCCCGGACGCGGCGCAGCCCCTGACCCAGACCATCGCCGACCTCGCCAGGGCCGTCTCCGCGGGCGAGTTCCGACCGCCCGAGGCGACCGCGCAGGACGCCTCGGCGGCGGTCATTGAGCAGGCGCCTGCCGGTGAGAGCCAGCCATGAGCACCCAGCCGTTCCGCTTCCAGCCGTTGCTGGACTGGGCCGAGCAGCGCGAGGAGCAGCAGATGCTGGTGCTCGCGAACGCGCTGCACGAGGAGCAGTCCGCCGTAGCCACCCTCGACGCGCTCGTGCGGCAGCGCGAGGGCGAACTCGCCGTCGCGTCGGAAGCAACGCGCGTGGACCCGTACCAGCGCCTCGCGGCGGAGGCCTACCTCCTGCGGCTGGAGTCGCAGATCGAGGCGCAGCGCGGGGTGGTGATGGAGGCGCGCGGTCGCGTGGACCTCGCGCGGGTGGCGCTCATCGACCTGGAGCAGGAGAAGCAGTCCCTCGAACGGCTGCGTGAGCAGGACGAGCAGCGTGCGCTGGAGGAGCAGAACCGCCGCGAAGCGAGCGTGACAGACGACCTGAACATGACCCGTCACGTCCGCCGCACCCCGCCATTCGGCGGGCACGGCGACGCGGATCGAGGGGTGGCGTAATGCTGGACAGCATCCTGGGCGGCGGGTTCGAGGTGGCACGGGCCGCCCTCAACGGCCTGAGCCGCCGCCAGAGCGCGATCTCCGCGAACGTCGCCAACATCGACACCCCCGGCTATCAGCGCCGCGCCGTGGACTTCGAGGGCGCCCTGAAGGAGCAGCTCTCGGTCGGGCCGCACGAGCTGCGCACGACGGACGACCGCCACTTCACGAAGACCCTCACCGGCCAGGTGGCGCAGGGCTCGAGCGACCGCACCCGCGAGGTGATCTCCGAGCGCAACGACGCGAACACCGTCTCGATCGACGAAGAGATGTTGCTGCTGGTGGACACGCAGCTCCGCTACCAGGCGCTGAGCCAGACCACCGGGAAACGCCTCGCGACGCTGCGGACGGTGATCCGCGGTGGCTAGCGCCCTCGCGGGCACCGGACGCGCCGAGGTCGGAAGGAACGCACGATGAGCATCCTGGGCAGTCTCCGCATCGCCGGATCCTCGCTGTTCGCACAGCGGCTCCGCATGGACGTCATCGCGAACAACGTGGCGAACGTGAACTCCACCCGCGGCGAGGACGGCCAGCCGTATCGACGGCAGGCCGTGGTCTTCCGCGAGCAGACGGCGGGAGCCTCGTTCAACAACATCCTCGGCCGGGCGACCGGGATGACCGAGGCCGGCGGCGTGGAGGTCACGGAGATCCACCGCGACACCGCCGCCCCTCGCAAGGTGCACGACCCCACCCACCCGGACGCGGACGACGAGGGCTACATCTACCTGCCGAACGTGGACGTGGTGACGGAGATGACGGACCTCGTCTCCGCCACCCGCGCCTACCAGGCGTCCACCACCGTCATCAACGCGACAAAGTCCATCGCCCAGAGCGCGCTCGGAATCGGGCGCGGCTAGCGCGCCGTCCGAGGGCGGTCCGTAGCCCTCGGACCGCCCTTCGGCCGACAGGAGGCACCTCATGCAGATCGGTGGCATCGGCGGGATCAGCCCCACCAGCGGCATCGCGCAGGCGGCGGGCGCGCCCGCCAACCCCGGCGCGGACACCGGCAACGCATTCGGGCAGATGCTCGACGCCCTCACGGGTGCGACGCAGGAGGCGGACGCGGCCGTCGCGGACCTCGCCGTGGGCGGTGACAAGGACCTCCACGACGTGGTGCTCTCCGTCGAGATGGAGTCGCTGGCCTTCGACCTGGCGGTGCAGATCCGGAACCGCCTGGTCGAGGCGTATTCCGAGGTGTTCCGGATGAACGTCTGAGGGTTCTCCCCGCGCGGCTTGAGGGTTCCCCGGATGGGGAGCTGACCTGCCAACCCTCACGCTGACTCCGTCCCACTGGGCGAGCTCCCGCTGGAGCGCGACAGCGGACGAGGACGGAGCGCGAATGCTGTGACCCCCTCACTGGCACCGAGCCTGCTCGGCCCGGCGCCGCCGGCGAACGCACCACCGAGAGTCGACCAAGCACCCGCATCGAGGACCTCGAAGGCTTCGGGCGGCGAGCAGGACTCCCGGGAGACGTTCGCAGCACAACTGGAGACCGCGAAGCAGTCGGAGGCACCTCCGGCGG
>Ga0265293_10007353_pt1 | contig 17027 bp, 18 predicted proteins | sample Munlanlewell138R_FD_192505 | JGI IMG/M metagenome (GOLD analysis project Ga0265293, IMG submission 192505) | Leachate microbial communities from a municipal landfill in Southern Ontario, Canada - Leachate well 138R | ecosystem: Engineered > Solid waste > Landfill > Unclassified | place: Canada...
AGGAACAACCCGACACCGAGATCGGGCGAACACACACGCCCACATCACACCACACCCCAGATTCAACGCACACAACGGAATACCACCTCAGAACGACAGCTCATCGGTGGATCCAGGCTAAGGGTCTGACGGCCAAACATGCCGTCGGCGGCCTGAAGGAGGCGCTATGGCTGGGTCTGCTCACGCACCGGTGTCCGACGGCACCGTCCAGATCGAACCGGTGCAGCTCATCGCACCCGATGGTGCCCCTACTGCCCAGCGGCGCTTCAGCCGCGATCTGCCGCCGGAGACGTTGTCCTGGCTCTACGAGATGATGGTCGTCACCCGCGAACTCGACGTGGAGTTCGTCAACCTGCAGCGGCAGGGCGAGTTGGCGTTGTACGCCTCGTGTCGCGGTCAGGAGGCCGCGCAGATCGGCGCCGCGGCCTGCCTGCGCAAGACCGACTGGCTGTTCCCGCAGTACCGCGAGATCGGCGCCTTTCTGATCCGCGCCATCACCCCGGCGCAGATGGGCGCGGTGTGGCGGGGCAGCTGGCACGGCGGGCTGGGTTTCACCGACAAGCGCTGCGCACCCATCTCCATCCCGATCGGCACGCAGCAACTGCACGCCGTCGGCGCCGCGATGGCCGCCCAACGCTTGGGCGAGGATTCGGTGACGGTGGCCTTCCTCGGCGACGGCGCCACCAGCGAGGGCGACGTGCACGAGGCGCTGAACCTGGCGTCGGTGTTCAACGCGCCGTGCGTGTTCTACGTGCAGAACAATCAGTGGGCCATCTCGGTGCCGGTCAGCCGGCAGGTGGCCGGCCCGTCCATCGCGCACCGCGCCGCCGGCTACGGCATGCCCGGCATCCGGGTCGACGGCAACGACGTGCTGGCCTGCTACGCGGCGATGGCCGAGGCGGCCGCCCGCGCCCGCGCCGGCGACGGCCCCACCCTGATCGAGGCGGTCACCTACCGGATGGGTCCGCACACCACCTCTGACGATCCCACCCGCTACCGCGACGACGACGAAGTGCGGGAATGGGCCGCGCGCGACCCGATTTCGCGCTATCGCAGTTACCTGCAGCGCATCGAGGTGTACAGCGATCGGTTGGAGCGCCGCGTCGCCGCCCGCGCCGAGCGATTGCGCGCCGAGTTGCGCGACGCGATCGTCGGGGCGCCCGACCCCGATGTCACCGAACTGTTCGACACGGTCTACGCCGAGATCACCCCGGAGTTGGCCGCCCAGCGCGAGCAGTTGCGTACCGAGTTGGCGAAGGAGGCGTGAGATGACCCAGATCTTCGACCGGCCACCGACGGCCGACGACGACGCGGCCGCACCCCGGGGACCGCTGCTGCGGGCCATGCCCACCGACACCGAGGTGACGATGGTCGGCGCCATCAACCGGGCGCTGCACGACTCGATGGCCACCGACGACCGGGTGCTGGTGTTCGGCGAGGACGTCGCCCGCCTCGGCGGGGTGTTCCGGGTGACCGAGGGCCTGACCGAAACCTTCGGTGCGGACCGGTGTTTCGACACCCCGCTGGCCGAATCCGCCATCGTCGGCATCGCGATCGGGATGGCGATCCGCGGGCTGGCCCCGGTGCCCGAGATCCAGTTCGACGGGTTCAGCTATCCGGCGTTCGACCAGATCGTCAGCCACCTCGCCAAGTACCGGATGCGCACCCGGGGCGGCGTCGACATGGCGGTGACCCTGCGGATCCCGTCGTTCGGCGGCATCGGGGCGGTGGAGCATCACTCCGAATCCACCGAGACCTACTGGGCGCACACCGCCGGGCTCAAGGTCGTCGTGCCGTCGACCCCGTCGGACGCCTACTGGCTGCTGCGCCACGCCATCGCCAGTCCGGACCCGGTGATCTACCTCGAACCCAAGCGGCGGTACTGGACCCGCGGCCCCCTGGACACCGCGGTGCCCGCCGAACCCCTTGGGCGCGCGGCGATCCGGCGCTCCGGGCGGGATGTCACCGTGGTCACCTACGGATCGCTGGTGGACACCGCGCTCAGCGCCGCCGCGCTGGCCGAGGACACACACGGGTGCAGCCTCGAGGTGGTGGACCTGCGGACGCTGAACCCGCTGGACTTCGACACCGTCGCGGCCTCGGTGGGCCGGACCGGGCGGTGCGTGATCATGCACGAGGGCCCGCGCACCCTGGGCTTCGGCGCCGAACTGGCGGCGCGGGTCAACGAGGAGTTGTTCTACGACCTGGAGGCACCGGTGGTGCGCGCCACCGGATTCGACACGCCGTATCCGCCGGCGCGGCTGGAGAAGCTGTGGCTGCCCGGGCCGGATCGACTACTGGACTGCGTCGAGAAAGTCATGAGCCTGCCATGAGCGAGTTCCTGGTGCCCGACCTCGGGGAGGGACTCGAGGACGCGACGGTGATCGGCTGGAGCGTGGCGGTCGGCGACGAGGTGGAACTCAACCAGACGCTGTGCACGCTCGAGACCGCCAAGGCGCAGGTGGAGATCCCCAGCCCGTATGCCGGCCGGATCACCGAATTGGGCGGTGCCGAAGGCGATGTGCTGCCGGTGGGTGCGGTGCTGGTACGTATCGATACCGATGCCGCTGAGCCGCCGGCCGCGGCGCGGAATCCGGTGCTGGTGGGGTACGGCGCCGACGCCGCCTTCGACACCAGCCGGCGCGACGGGCGACCGCGCGCCAAGCCCGCGGTGCGCAAACTGGCCGCCGACCTCGGCGTGGACCTCGCCGGGCTGGCACCCGGTCCGGACGGGATCGTCTCCCGGGACGCGGTGCTGGCGGCCGCGGACACTCCGCCGGGCGGCACGGACGATCAGGTCACCGAGGTGCGCGGCGTGCAGGCCGAGATGGCCAAGCGGATGACCCTGTCGCGCAACCAGATTCCCGATGCACACGGCAGCGTGACGGTGGATTGCACGCGGCTGCTGGAACTCAGCGACCGGCTGGGGGTGACGCCGTTCGTCGTGACCCTGCGGCTGCTGGTCCTGACGCTGACCCAGCACGGCGTCTTCAACTCAACCTGGGTGGACGGCCCCGCCGGCCCGCAACTGCACACCCATCGCGGGGTGCACCTGGGTATCGGCGTGGCCACCCCGCGCGGTCTACTGGTGCCGGTGGTGCGCGACGCGCAGGGGCTGAGCATGCGCGCACTGGCCGAGACGGTGCGGCAGCGGGTCGAGGACGCCCGGGCCGGCAGCCTGAAACCCGTGGAGCTGCAGGGGTCGACGTTCACGGTGTCGAACTTCGGTGCGCTGGGTCTGGACGAGGCCGTGCCCGTCATCAACTACCCGGAGGCCGCGATCCTGGGCATCGGTTCCATCAAGCCGCGTGCGGTCGTGGTCGACGGTGCCGTCGTCGCGCGCCCCACCATGACGGTGACGTGCGCCTTCGATCATCGCATCGCCGACGGCGCCCAGTTGGGGTCGTTCCTCGGCGAGCTGCGGCAGCTGCTCGAGGCACCCGAGACCGCGCTGCTGGACCTGTAGCTACTTGCGCTGCGCGGCCTGCAGCCGGGACTGGAACTCCGGGGACTGGATCGACTTCGCCTGTGGGCCAAGCTCGGTGCGCATCGCGGTGTGGTGCAGGTCGGTGTCGACCGAGCCGGGGGTGGCCGTCGCGCGCATGGTGGCCTTGGTGGCCAGCACCACCTCGCGCGGCGAGTTCGCCGGACCGGCGGCCAGCTCGAGCGCGGCGGCCACCGGATCGTCGGCGGTCTGCAGCGCCAATCCGTGGGTGACGGCGGCCTCGGCGTCGAAGCGCATCCCGAACAGCAGCGCCGCGCGCGCGACCTGCGGGCCCACGCCGCGCTGCAGCATCCAGGTGGCGCCCCCGCCGGGATGGATGCCCAGCTTCTGGAACCGCGGGTCGAACAGGGCGTGCGGGCCAGCGATGCGCACGTCGGCGGCCAGCGCCAGGTTCAGCCCGGCCCCGACCGCGGCGCCGTTGACCGCCGCGACCGTGGGCAGAGCGCAGTTGGCGATGGCCATGAACCCGTCGTAGATGCGCAGCAGCCCCTCCTCGGCCGCCGCGCCCAGCGCGCTCAGGTCGGCGCCCGCGCAGAACGCCTTGCCGGCGCCGGTGATGACCAGCGCGTGCACATTCTCGTCGGCCTCGGCGCGCTCGACGGCGGCGCGCAACTGCGCCGACATGGCGTCGGTGACGGCGTTGCGCCGGTCCGGGTCGTTGACGGTGAGCAGGGCGACGCGGTCGGCCACGGAATAGAGCACGAGGTCAGAACTCATGACGGTGACGTTACTCGTCGCCGCCCGCGCCCAAAGTTGGGTTGTTGCCCGGTCCACTCGCGCGATGCGTACAACAACTCGACCCTCAGCGCCGGACGGATGCGCCCCCGGCAGGAATCGAACCTGATCGTTGATACCGATGCGACTATTCTGTTTACCTGCGGTTTCCGCTTCTAACCTGCGGTTATGAGGCTTTGACCGTGGTGACAGGTTAACACACTGCCGGACACATTCGTACCTGTGTTTTGCACGTTTCTTGCACGTAGCATGTCGGTTATGGCGCGCAAGAAACGAACGCGAGGACAGTTGCGGCAACTCCCATCGGGGCGCTGGCAGGCGGCTGTCGCCGGCCCCGATGGGCGCCGGCACAAGGCACCGAGGACGTTCGCCAGTGAGGACGACGCGGTTGGCTGGATGAATATCCAGCACCGCGCGATCGACCTGGGGACCTGGGGCGCAGCGGAGCGTTCCGACGGCGTCACGCTGCGGGCCTACGCCGAGCGATGGATCGAGCAGCGACAGTTGCGGCCTCGCACAAGGGATCTGTACCGCGGATTGCTGGACAGGGTGATCCTGCCCGCGCTGGGCGACATGAAACTTGTAGCGCTGACACCGGCGAAGGTCCGCGCTTGGCACGCGGACCTAGGGACCGCCCACCGGACGCGGAACGCCCACGCCTATTCGTTGCTGTCCGCGATCTGCAATACCGCAGTGCAGGACGAGATCCTCGACGCCAGTCCCTGCCGGATTCGCGGCGCGATGACAACCCGTCGAGAGCGCGAAATCGAACTACTGTCGCAGACCGAACTAGACAAGCTGGCGAGCCTCATGCCGCCCGAACTAAGGGCCTCGGTGCATCTGGCCGCCTGGTGCGGCCTGAGGTGGGGCGAGACGAGCGAGCTGCGCCGTAAAGATGTCCTTGACGATGGCGCGGTGCTGCACGTGCGCAGGGCAGTCACCTACAGGGGTGGCAACTTCGTGGTCGGCCAACCGAAGACGAAGGCGGGAATACGGACGGTGAGCGTGCCCCCGCATGTTCGCCCGATCTTGTTGGCGCACTTGAAAGCTCACGTGGGCAAGAGTCCCGAGGCCCTGTTGCTCCACCGCAACGGCGAGCACCTGCGCGACGACCAGTACAGGGTGCATTGGGTGAAGGCCCGCAAGGCCATCGGCAAACCGAATCTCAGAGTTCACGATCTGCGGCACGTCGGCGCGGTGCTGACTGCCCGCGCGGGTGCGACCACGGCTGAACTCATGCGCCGGTTGGGGCACACCACGCCAGCAATGGCATTGCGCTACCAACATGCCGTCGATGAGCGGGACGCCGAGCTGGCCGAGCGCATGACGGCGATGCGCAACGAGGAGCTGTCGCGACTGGCCGAGGACTCCGACGTGGCCCGTGGCGGTGGCGTTTGACATCACCGCCTGCGTGCTGATGGGCACATCTTCGACGGCCTCGGCTACCACATTTCGTCCACGCGGCGTCTGTCCAGCTCAGGGCCGGGAAAGACAAAGCCGCCGCCGGGAAAGTCAAGCTTGACCCCTACGCCCGCTGACTGGTGAAAGCCCAGCTCAGGGCGTTTTAGCCCTTTTCCGGGCGCGCCTCCCAGTGCCCGTTTTAGCCCGCTGATGTCGCGGCGCGTTGGGACAGTTTCGGACATGAGCACACAAACCAGCGGGCTACCCGCCCGACCTTCTATCAGGCAAGCCGCCGACTACCTGAACGTGGATCCGCGCACGATCCGGCGCTACATCGCCGCCGGACGATTGCGGGCAATCCGCGTGGGGCCGCGGCTTATTCGCCTGGATCGTGAGAACGTCGTCGCCCTCGGTTCGCCGGTCGGCGCCCTGTGACACGGCAGATGGTGTCAATGAATTACCTAGAGGCGATCCGGGGAATGGTCCATAACGGCGCTGAGGGCCATTCTGACGACCGTTCCGAGGCTGCCTGATGGATGGCACCGGGGAGCACTTAGACGCCATTCCTGACGAGCCCGACGAGCTGGGCGAGTTCACCGATGAACTGCAACGCGCAGCGGTGGGCCGACCACGCAAGCCCGAAGAAATGACTTAACTTCTTCGTCTGTAGACGACGAAGTCTCCGCTCCCACCAAACGTAAAACCCATATAGTGAGGGGGATTGCGTGACGGGCACGCGCGTTACGCAAAGTCGAGTCTCTGACCAGCGCCGATGCTTTTCCCCTATAGTGAGGGATAGTTATCGCCGCGTGACGCAGGCGTATGGAACACACCCGGTGAAGCCGCAGGTCAACGGGTTGCTCCAAATTTCCGTATAGGTGAGAGGGTAATCCCCACCGCGTGACGCGAGCGTGTGTCACGGGCCGCGTGAAGCCGCAGGTCAACGGATTGCTCCAAATTTCCGTATAGGTGAGAGGGTATTCGCCCTCGCCCACCACGCGCTGAACCCCCCTTTTCCGCTGGCGAGGTCTATTCGCCAATCCTTTTGTAAACCGCCTTCGCTTGTCGCGAGGATTCAACGCTGCCCAAGAGAGGGGCGAACCAATGACAATCGACAACCTGGCCGAGCGTGAAGCATCGCGGCGCCGCCAAGAGAAACACCGCCGACGGGCGCGCCTGGGCATCGCCCTGTTGAAGGCCGCCGAGGGTCGAGGGCTGTCCGGCGAGGAGGCGATTGCCCTACTCCAACGAGCCGATTACGCAACCATTCAGGAGTGCGTAGCCGGTCCTGGCGAGGCGCACTGGCGACGCTGGGAGCGGGCCGAGGCCACCGATGACTGACGAAGATCAGCCCGACATTGTTCTCCTCTTCGAGAACATCGCCTTAACGATCAACAATTACCAGGCTGGTCGGTTGTCCCGCGACACCACCGCCGAGGTATTGGCGATCGCGTCCCACATGGTTCACGGGCATAACCCGACCGACGCGGAAATTGAAGCGCGGGCACGTGAGCTGGGATTCGCCGTGGAATTGGTGACGCTGAAATGAATGCACCCCGTCTAGTCGCGCGAGCCGATGGCCGAACCTTCCGCATCGAGGTCACTTCGAGCCGTTTTCTGATTTGCAACGCCGATGAACTCCGCGCATTGCGCGATGAGATCAACGAGGCCCTGGAGGGCAATAGTGGAACAACCGCATAGACGCGACGAACCACCCTTCTTGAAGGTGTACCTCGCGCCGCTGGAGAACCTTGCGATGAGCAGGGACATCCCCGTGGCCGAGCGACTGCTGTATCTGGCATTGGCCAGGGCCGAGCCGAACGGCCACGCCGAATTCAAGCCTGGGGAGTTGTCGGTATTGATGGGTGGACATCGGGATATCACCGCTGCCATTAATCGCAGCGTGAAAGCGGGACGCCTGGACCCGGCGAGCATGTCGCGATGCCTTGTACTGCCCACGGGACTGGCGCAACCCTACGACAAGGGCGGCCGGGCGAAGCATCTGAAGTGCCAAACCCACACGGGCGTGGCGCGGCATTCCAGCCCCCCGTGGAACTGCCCACACGCCACGAGTCGCCACAAGGCCCATGGGCTTTGCGATGCGTGCTACCGCGCCGAAGTCCGCAGGGCCAAGGGCGAGGGCCGGCCGCCGTGGTGGGCGGAGACCACCGAAGAACCCGATGGCTTCCCCGAGGATGGCTGGGCGTTGCAATGCACCGAGTGCGCCGGTTGGGTGGCGGGCGGACGCGTTTACAACGTCCAAGATCGGACGATCCGCCACGATGTTTGTCCCCTCGAAAACCCATGAAAACGTGAAAAAACAGGGGACAAATGAGGGGACTCATGGGTTTTAAAGGGGACAAATGAGGGGACTCATGGGTTTTGCATCTCTCTGACCTGCGGTTGTCCCCTTTTCTCTTAATCTCTCTCTTTGTCCGACCAAGGGGATACCAGGGGACGGGTCATGGGTTTGACCCTTTACGCCATCCAAAAGGTGGGCGCCGGGGGCGCCCCATGGGTGACGGAATTCGGTATTAAACATTCCCGTCATGACATCACGCGCCGCAGGCGCGCGTGGGTAGCTGCGAGCGCTCGCGCGAGCGCAACAGTGGCCCGGTCGAACTGATTCTGTTTAGCAATGTATGTACAGCCGGGTCGAATTCTAAGCCATCGAAAGCACGTCATCGGTGTGGTTACACCACCCACGCCGTAAAAGCCCGTCAGCGGCCCCACAGGGGCCGTGTTCAGCCCATTTCTAGGAGCAAGCCCCACAAATGATGATCGAGGCAAAAGTCGGTGCGCCTTACCGCATTGAACGGTCCCGCGGCCTGATTGTTATCCGCCGCGGATCCAAGGCCATGTTTATGGATTGCGACTCAGCAACGAAGATTGCTGATGCGCTGATTGATTTTGTCGAGAGCGCGGGGGAATGATGCATCTGACGATTGACGGCGATACCGTCGAACTGCAATCTGACCAGTGTGGTTGGCGTGGCCAGGTTGTCCGCGATGGCGAAGTGTTTCTCGCCCATGTCACGCTGATCAAGACCGGCCCGCGGGCGACGACCCCTGCGAAGGCCAGGTTTAAGTGTTGAGTAAGGTGGGAACGTTGACGTACACTCAACACTTATGAGTAGGGGCTTAGGGGCCGTCCAGTGCCGCGTCCTCGGACAACTGTCCGAGGAGTGGACCTACCTGGCTGACCTCCACGGGCCGGGGGCAACGCGGGCCGTGGTCGAGTCGATCCGGCGCGCCCTGCGATCCCTGAACGAGGCCGGCCTGGTCGATCTGGGACACCTGGATCGCGAAGTCAGCGTGCGGGGCGCGCACCGGCCTGCACGGCGGGCGCATAAGGTTGCCCGACTCATGCCGCCGCCCGAGGTGTTGGCGCGAGAGCGGGCAGACCGAGCGCGTCGTCTCGATGAGATCTTGCGAAGGTTCAAAGACTAGGTTTGGCTGGGCTGGACATTCGGCCAACCTAGATAGGACCCATGTCCCTACCCGGTCAATTCTCCGCCGGGCAGTTCTCCAATCGGAATTTTACTTTGCGGCGAGGTTCCGATTGTTTCGAGCAGGGGCATGGGTCCGCCCCAATCTTGTCGCGCATCCCAGGGCTTTGACGATCCCCCAATGCCCGCGCAACACCCACGACTCGCGCAATCCGCAGTTCCCAAGTGCCGGGAGATTGGTCGCTGAGTTGTGGTCGGCCACTGTAGGGGGATGAAGCAGTGGCCACCCTAAATCTTATTTGAATCGAGGTTATCCATGGCGAAAGTCGGTGTCGATGTATCCGCGCGCATTGATAAGCGGACGCTACAGAAGTCGGCGGACGATGCTGCCCGGGATCTGACCAAGAGCCTCGGTCAAGCGGGCACCAAATCCGGCGGTGAATTCGCGGACAACTTCGAGACTCGCATTCGGCAGATCAATTCCGAGCAAGCCGCGAAGATCACCGAGGCGAGGTTCGGGGACGCCGGTAAGCGTTCTGGTAAGAACTTCACCGGCAGCGCCGAGAAGGCCATTAAGCAGGGAAATTGGCATCATGTGGCCCGGTCGGCTGCGCGCGACTTCGACAAGTCGTTTGAACGGGCGTCGCGCCCGAAGACGGGCAAGGTCGATTCGTCCGGCATGAAGCGGGCCGGCGACGACTCGGGGAATACTTTCGTCGCGGCATTCGGTAGCAAAATGAAAGCCGGTATTGCCAGCGTCGTGGCCGCTGGTGTGGCCGCCCTCGGCAAGGGCATCCGCGACGCCGCCCAAATGGAGGTAGACCTCAACCTGGCCGTCGCGAAGACGGGTCTCGATGAGTCCACCATTCAGCGCGCGGGCAAGGCCGCTGGCGATGCCTACCGGCGTGGTTTCGGTGAATCCATGGGCGCCAACGCGAACGCGGCCGCCCTTGCCGTGCAGCAGGGCCTGCTTGCGCCCGATGCGTCGCAGTCCGACATGGCCGAGTTGATTCGGCAACTCAACACGGTAGCCACGATCATGGGCGAGGACATCACCGCCGTGGCGCGGGCGGCCGGTAAAGCCATCCAGACCGGCGTAGCCGACGATGCCGCCCACGCATTCGACCAATTCACTATTGCCCAGCAAAAAGGGTTGAACATCGCCGGGGATTACCTCGATACGATCACCGAGTATTCGACACAATTCCGCAAGCTCGGTATTGATGGCGAATTGGCAATGGGCCTGATAAGCCAGGCAATGCGCAATGGTGCGCGCGATTCGGATAAAGTCGCTGACTCGCTCAAGGAGCTATCCATTCGTGCCGTAGATGGCTCGGATAGCACCGCCCAGGCTTTCGAGGCATTAGGCTTGAATGCTGACGAAATGGCGTTGCGATTCGCCCAGGGCGGCGCCAATGCGGCACAGGGACTCGATATTGTGTTGCAGCAGTTGCGGCGTATTGACAGCCCCGCCGAGCAGGCGCGCGTTGCTGTGATGTTGTTCGGAACTCAAGCCGAGGACATGGGCGCGGCCCTGTCGTCGATGGATGTTTCCACCGCCGTTCAGGGCCTCGGTGATGTCGAGGACGCCGCCGACAAGGCCGGCCGGAAAATGAAAGAGGGCTTGCAGGCCGACACCGAGGCCGCGGTGCGATCCATCGAGGTCGAGTTGGCCAAGTTGGGGAACAGTTTCCTGAACGTGCTGGCGCCCGCCGCCGACCGAGGGCTGAAGGTTATTAATGACGGTCTGCAAACGGCGCTGAACTCCGCGCGCGACCTCGTAAACCTTGACTTCGGTTCACTGTGGGACAACCTGCGCAAACCCATCGGCGGTGGCTTTGTTCCGAAGAGTGAACCCGAGCCGCCGCAGCTGGGCGACAACCCGCAACTTGAGCAACTGCTTCTGCCGGGGTATGTACCGACACCCGATCGCGGCCCGAACGGCGAGGCACCCGGTGCGCCAGGTGCCCCGCCGCTGGCGCCACCGCCCGGTCTGCCGCCCGAGGAGGAGTCCAGCGGCAGCGGTCGCAGCGGCAGCAGCCAGGGTCCGGTGGTCCCGTGGAATCAGGGCGACCCGGCATCACTGCTACAGGGCCAGGGCCTCCCGCTGACCAGTTCATTGCTGGGTAGCGCCAAGAGCGTCCTTGAGGCACGGCACCGCGTTGAGCAGGAATCGGCCGAGCTGCAAGCTGCCATGGCCGACGCCGAGGCCACCGAGGCGGACATCCAGAAGGCCCGCAACGAGCTGCTCGACGCGGAGCAGGATCTTCAGCAGCGGGAATTGTCCCTGTACGAGGCGAAAATCAAAGCCACCGAGCAACAAGCCGAAGGCGTGGACAAGGCCAGTAAATCGGTCAAATCGTCCATTGATGGACTCGACGCTGACTTCGGAATATCGAAGGGCATTGGCGGCGTTGTCGAGAATCTGATCAGGGCGGCATTCATGCCGCTAATGATGGGCCTCGACCAGATCAAGCAGGCCACAAATCCTAATGAGGGCAGCGGCCTTGTCGGAATGCTGGCCGCCCGTGGCGTATTCGGTCCCCGGTTCCTGCCCAAGGTTGAGGAATCCGAACAGTCTGACTATGCGCCCACGGGCCAGCGCGGTCCTTCCAGTGGCAGCAGCGCCTATCCCGGTGACGCCGCATTGCTATCGCATGTCCCTGCGGGTCGGTATTCCCAATCGGGTAGCGCCGACCTGACGCAGGGGTTGGCAGACTGCTCGTCCGCGGTCGAGGATCTAGTGAACCTGATGGACGGCCAGCCCACCGCTGGCCGGTCGATGAGCACCGGCAACGCGGCCGAATGGCTGACCTCTCGTGGCTTCCTGCCCGGTAGCGGTGGCCCCGGCGACATGCGCGTCGCCTTCAACAGTGGGCACATGCAAGCGACCCTTCCGGGTGGCACGCCATTCAACTGGGGCAGTGATTCAGCTGCTGCGCGTGGGGGTGTCGGCGGCAGCGGTGCCGACGACCCGGCGCTGACATCGCGGTATTACCGGCCCGTCAGCGGTTCAGTGGGCGGCCCGGTTACCGCGTCCCCGGTGCCCGCACCCTCGCTGGGCGCTGGGCCATCTGGTGGACCTGTCGCCGTCGCGGTGACCAACTGGCCCGCCACGGGTGGTGCGCCGCCCGGTGTGCCCGCAGGCCCCGTCACACCGGGCGCCCCGTCGCCAGCGGGTCCGGCAACCCCTGGGGGTCCACTGACGCAGGCGGAGATTTACGGCCCGCAGAACACCAACCCGGCACTTACCCCGCCGGTTGGTGCCGGTTCGGGCGGCCTTCCCGGTGTCGGTCCCGTCCCACAAGCTGGTCCTGGTGTCCCACAATTTGGAACACCAGGGCCGCAACCCATCCTCGGTGGCCCGCCGCAGTACGCCGCGCCACAGCAGGGCGGCGGCTGGCAGCCACAAGGCGGCGGGCTAGAGGTCGGCGGTGGGCTGATCGGGGCAGCTGCCGGTGCCGCCAGCATGGGGGCGGATATGTTCGCACCTGGCAGTGGCGCAGCCGTGCAAATGGGGATGGAGCTTGCAAAAAGGTCCGTGTCGTATGCCGCCGAGATGGGATCACATGCGGTGAACGGCATTTTGGAAACCGTGCTGCCGAATGGGGGAATGGGATTCGACGACACCATCCCAGGCCGCATGTTGGGCGGATTTGCCGGAATGACGGCCAACGTTGGGAATGCCGCGGGTGAAACCGAGACGCCATTGCAGCCCGAGCAAGGCGGCGGCAATAACGGTCAGGACGGTCAGGGTGGTCAGCCCGCGCAGGGCGGACCGATGGTGTATATCGACACCTACAACCGTCAGCCCGAACAGTCCGACGTGTCGAGTGCCAAGGCCATTGCCCGCCGGTTCAACGCCGGCCAGTCCGGGATGCCTCGATGACAGTGCGACGTGCATGTCTTGATTGCGGTGGCCTGACTCAGGGCGCTACACGGTGCCCTGGGTGCCGCCGTAATCGCCGTAGGGCGACGTATGACAGCGCGGCATACCGAGCACTGGGCAGACCACAGGGGGCGTGTCAGATCGGCCTACCAGGCTGTACCGGCAAGGCTGACACGTGGGATCACCTAGTGCCGGTCAGCAAGGGCGGTGGCCATCATCGGGCCAACATGCGGCCAGCGTGCGCGCACTGCAATTCGGCGAGGGGGAACCGTGTTTGAGTCATTCAGGGGGCGAACTGTAACCGAAGGGCAACGTGTGTTTGTCTACCGCAACCTGCACAACGGCAAATGGTCGCTGAGAGCGGTTGACGGGCCAGACAGGGGCCGAGTCCTCGGGCACGCGCGCCGAGTATGCCTGCGCGATGCAGAGTTCACCGTCTCCGAAGCGGGTCGCCAGCGCGTCATACGCGAACAGTGTAAGAACGTTCACGCGGGCATCGTGGGCACGTGGGAGCCCGACAGTCGAGTTCACCCGGCAACCAATGTGGTGCGGTACAACCCATACCGCGCGGCAACGTTCACGGTCGGATACACCAATGTGTCGGTTCATCACGCGCCGATGGTCGAGCTAGACGCCGATGGCCGCGTGCTCGTCTGAGGGCGGGCGTCGCTCGGCAAACACAATGCAATTCATGCCATCGCATAATATGCATAAATGCGATACAGCCCGCATGAATAACATTCACCGGCCTGACCTGCACCGATCCGAGCGGCCAACACTGCAAGCCTCTGACCTGCGGTTATGCCCGAAAAGTCTGGAAGATAAAAGGCCAGCTCAACGGCCGCGCGGTTTGGGACACTTATAAAGAACGCTTGTCCTGTGAATGTATACGCTGGTCAGTGCATATTTCCGGGCGGTTATGCACCCGTCAGCTAACTCTGTTTCCGCTGGTCGCATTTGTAGCGATGTCTGTTTGAAGGGTGTTTCACGTGAACGCTAGGGATTTGAAGAAACTGATTGAACAGGCCGCGCTCGATTCGATCAATGTCTCGGGGGAGCTGCGGGGAATCATCGAGGACATTCCCGAGCAGGTTCTCGATACCGTCAAAATGATCATGCAGGCGGATTCGGATACTGGCGAGGCCAAGGATTCGATTGGTCTGAAGTCGCGGCGCAATGCGTATAAGAAGCTGTCATATCGCCGGGTTCGCGTGGGAACTGTCGAGTCTGATCTTGAGCCGGGACATATCGGAGCCTTGGAGTTCGGCCGTGGCGCCGACCAGGAGCAGGGCGAAACACCGGAGTTCGCACAGTTCCGGCGTGCTGCCGCCATTTGGCAGGATGCGGAGTTCAAGTGAGTCTCGGTGGTAATGCCCGGTCGAAATTCGAGGATCTGTCCGAGCCGCCGTGGTATCGGTGGCGGGTCAGGGATCCCGCCGAGCGGTGTATTCGGTTCATCGAGCAGTATTGCCGGTCACCCAAGGGTGCCGGCCATGGCAAGCCGATAGTGCTTGCCCAGTTCCAAAAGGAATGGATTCGCACCATTCTGCAACCCGGCATTCGCCAGGCGGTGCTACAGGCACCGCGCGGGCAGGGCAAATCAACTCTGCTGGCCGCTATTGCCCTGTGGTCGGTGTTCGATAGGAATCCAACTGGTCAGCCCATCGTGCCGATCATGGCGACCACGGTCGGCCAGGCCGCCCGAAGTGTCTACGATGTCGCCTGCAAAATGGTCGCAGCCGAGCCGGAATTGTCCCGCCGAGCACTGGTCTACACCGCGATATCCAATGCGAAAATTGTCGTCGGGTACAACGGCGGTGAATGCTTCCCAATAGCGAATGACGTGGACGGGCTACAGGGCCTAGACCCGACGTGCGCCATCGTTGACGAGATAGGTTTTCAGCCGCTCGACGCTTGGCAGGCTGTGGTCATGGCGTCTGGTAAGCGCGAGCAGTCCCTCGTGGTCGGCATCGGGACGCCTGGCGTGGACCGTGAGAAGTCGGCCCTGTGGCATCTGCGCGAGGTGTTCCTCGGCGGTGATGTTCCCGACGGGTTCTCATTCACCGAGCTATCGGCACCGGATGATTGCGATTACCGCGACGAAAGCAATTGGCTGATCGCTAACCCGGCCATCGCCGAGGGTTACCTGTCGATTGATGCTTTGCGCACCGATGTTCGGATGGCGCCGGAAGCCGAGTTCAGAATGTTCCGCCTTGGTCAATGGGTCGAGGGCACGGATTGCTGGCTCGGTGTGGATGGCCGCAAGGTGTGGCGGGCACTGGAATCAACAGCCACGTTCACACCTGGCGCCGATACGTGGGTCGGTGTGGATATCGGCCTGACAAACGACACGACAGCCATTGTGGTCGGCCAGAAGATCGACGGCGTATTGCATACCTCGGCGCGGATCTGGGACCCGCGCGAGGACGGGCGCACCAACATTACCGCGGTTATGCAATACCTACGGGACCTGGATAAGAAATACCATCTTGTCGAGGTTGCTTTCGACCCGCGCAGTTTCGACGTGGCGAGTATCGAGCTGGCCGACGAGGGCCTACCCATGGTGGAATACCCGCAGTCTGGCGAGCGCATGATTCCCGCCTGTATGGGCCTGTACGAGGCGATCGTGAACGGCCTGTTGTCTCATGATGGGGCGAGGGATTACGAGGCTCAGATCTTGAATGCGATGCCCATTTATTCCGACGCCGGTTTCCGCCTGACTAAGCGTAAATCGCGCGGGAAGATCGACGCCGCCATTGCCTTGGCGATGATGCACGATCGGGCTAGTCGCCCGGCACCTAAACGTGCCCCCGCTTTTGTCCTATGACGATTGGAATTCTTTGTGAGTTTCCTTAATCGGTTGTTCCGCGCGCCGGACCCGCCGTATCAACCGCCCGAGGCGCGGCACTGGTCTATCTCCGATCCTGCTGTCGTCGCCCTGTTCGGCGGTCAGCCATCGCTGACCGGTGTGAATGTGAGTGAGCAGGCAGCCCTCGGCCTGTCGGCGGTATACCGGGCGGTGAACCTGATCGCCGGCGGTATCGCTACGCTGTCGTTGCGGGCCATCCGCGAACAGAACGGCGTCACCGAGCGTGTCCCGTCGTGGCTGGATAGCCCCGCTGGTGGGCTGACCCGCTACGAGCTGGTCGAAACGATGCTGCTGCACTTGCTGCTGCACGGGAACGCCTACCTGGCACACGTTTACGGCGGCGCTGGGCAGCTGGTCGGCCTGTCTCCGATTCATCCGAGCGCGGTCGGTATCGACGTGTCCGACGCCGGCGTGAAGACATATCAGGTCAGCTTGTCGAACGGTTCGCGCCGCGACTTCAACGACAACACCATGACCCACGTCAAAGGCCCGTCCGTGGACGGTATCCGTGGACTGTCACCATTGCAGGTGCATCGCAATGGTGCGCTCGGTATCGGTATCGCTGCTGACCGTTCGGCTGCCAGGTTGTTCAAGTCGGGCGGTTTGATGTCGGCCATCGCCGTCCTTGGGGACGACGTGGGCGCCGAGGATGCCGCCGAACTGAAGGCGAGCCTCGATCGCAAGATCGGCGGTGAAGCCAACGCGGGCGAGATTGCCTTCATTAATCGGAACGTGACTATCACGCCATGGCAGATGTCGCCCGAGGATCTGCAGTGGATCGAGTCGAGATCCTTTCAGACCGAGGAGATAGCCCGCATTTACGGCGTGCCCGCGACCCTGATCGGCCTGTCCGACAAGCAATCCTCTTGGGGAACCGGTATCCGCGAAATGCACACGGCCATGGCGCAATGGACCTTCAAGCCCTGGACAGCCCGCATCGAGGACCGACTGACTCCGCTACTGGATCCCGTGCAGACCGGCCGTAAAGTCGAGTTCGATTATCGGGCACTGCTTTCCCCGTCGCCGGAGGTGGAGATTGACCTGTTGATTAAGCAGGTGGGGGCCGGTCTGCTGACCGTGGATGAGGCCCGCCAGATCATGAACCGGGCACCACTGCCACAGGCCCCAGAAGCCCCGCAGACCGACGAACAGGGGACCGGCCAGTGAACAACATCGAACG
>Ga0265293_10007356_pt1 | contig 17022 bp, 12 predicted proteins | sample Munlanlewell138R_FD_192505 | JGI IMG/M metagenome (GOLD analysis project Ga0265293, IMG submission 192505) | Leachate microbial communities from a municipal landfill in Southern Ontario, Canada - Leachate well 138R | ecosystem: Engineered > Solid waste > Landfill > Unclassified | place: Canada...
AACTTCAGAATTAAAAACAGCGACTCAATTTTTGCCTGACTTTGAATTATTCGAGTACCAACTTTCACTGACGCTTAACAAAATAAAATAAAAAACAATAAACCAACTTTTATGAAAGAACTATTTAAGACGTGGATTACCGCTGTGGTTTTTGCAGGTATCCTTTTGATGGGTTGCAACGGCCAAAAGAGCATGAACAATAATGAAGCTGCCCGAATGCCCAACATCATTTACATCATGGCCGACGATCTGGGGTATGGTGATCTGAGCCTTACCGGGCAGCAAAAATTTGAAACCCCCAATATCGACAGGCTGGCACAGGCGGGAATGTTCTTTTCCCATCACTATTCGGCCTCCACCGTGTGCAGTCCGGCGCGTTCATCGCTGATGACCGGCATGCATTCCGGACACACATTTATTCGCGGAAACCGGGAGGTGTATCCCGAAGGGCAATACCCGCTGGAATCGGGAGCAACCACTGTGGCAGAACTTCTGAAAAAGAAGGGCTACGTAACCGGTATTTTTGGAAAATGGGGTCTCGGATATCCGGGTTCGGAAGGCGACCCAAATAACCAGGGGTTTGATGAGTTTTATGGATACAACTGCCAAAGGCTGGCCCACAATTATTACCCCTACCACTTGTGGCACAACCAAACGAAAGTAATCCTCGACGACAACCAATTGAAACAAACCAACACCTACGGGCCGGAAATTATTCATCGAAAGGCACTTGCTTTTATTGAAATTAATAAGGACACCAGCTTTTTCATGTATTACCCATCCATTATTCCTCATGCTGAATTGGCGGCTCCTGAAAGCTATATGCAGAAATACCGTGCGCAATTTGCTCCGGAAACACCCTATGCGGGAGTAGATGAAGGTGAAACCTACAAAAATGGCGGCTATGCTTCCCAGCCCGAACCCCATGCAGCATTTGCTGCAATGGTGAGTTTGCTCGACAATCAGGTGGGCGAAATCCGGGAGAAATTGGAGGAGTTGGGTATCGCCGACAACACCCTCATCATCTTTACTTCCGACAACGGGCCTCATGCGGAAGGAGGTGCCGATCCTGAATTTTTCGGCAGCAATGCAAATTTCAGGGGAATGAAACGGGATTTGTACGAAGGTGGAATCCGTGTGCCGCTGGTTGCCTGGTGGCCGGGGAAAATCGAGCCGGGAACCACTTCCGGTCATATTTCTGCATTTTATGATTTTTTGCCCACAGCTTGTGAAATAGCCCAAATAAGTCCTCCTCAGAATATTGATGGCATTTCCTACCTGCCGGAACTGTTGGGTAAAGAACAAAAAGCGCACGATTTTTTATATTGGGAGTTTCATGAAGGAGGCGGAAAGCAAGCGGCGAGAGTGGGCGATTGGAAAGCAATACGTTTGGATATGGGCAATAATCCCGATGCCGCTATCGAGTTGTACGATCTGGCAAAGGATGAAGGCGAGCAAAATAATGTGGCTCATGACAATCCGGAAATCGCAAAGCAGATGGCTGAAATTATGAACAGAGAACATAGCTATTCAAAGGAATTCGCGTTTGAATTTGAGAAAAGGTGAGCTTTTTTTTCACAAAATTTGATTTTAATGAACGATCAAGGAACCACCATTTACGGTCGAATAGCAGAAGCTGTCGGATACATACAGCAAAACTCCGGGGAGCAACCAACCCCTGAAGAAGTTGCGGGAAAAGTACATTTAAGCCCTACTGATTTTGAAAAACTTTTTGTCGATTGGGCGGGTGTAACCCCTGAAAAATTCCAGGAATACATAAGCGTTCGGCGCGCAAAACAAATCCTGAACAATTTACAACCCACATTATTTGAAACCCCAACCAAACCCGGAATTTCGGGAACTGCAGGATCGCACGATGCATTCACGAAAATCGAGCGAATGACTCCTGCAGAATATGAAAACAAAGGAGAATGTCTCACCATAAATTATAGTTTTAGCGAAAGCTTATTTGGTGGCATTTTGGCGGCTTCTACCCACAAAGGGATCTGTTATCTGGCGTTTTCTGACGACAAACAAACTGCCATGTCAAACCTGGAAAAACGTTTTTCAATAGCCCGGTTCATCGAACAAGCCGACGACATTCAACAAAATGCTTTGCACGCTTTTACGCAAGATTGGAGCAAGATTCATAAAATAAAACTACACCTGAAAGGAACCGATTTTCAGCTAAAAGTGTGGGAAGCACTTTTGAAAATTCCAATGGGAGGTTTAGCAACCTATGGAAATATTGCAGAAATCATCCGGCAGCCAAAAGCTGCAAGAGCTGTCGGAACAGCTATCGGAAGCAACCCTGTCGCCTTCCTGATTCCGTGTCACCGGGTCATTCAGTCGTCGGGTGTATTTGGCGGCTATATGTGGGGAACAACCCGAAAAGCTGCCATGATCGGCTGGGAAGCATCCAAAGTTGATGCTTCGGCAACAAAAACAGGCAGGTACGGACGAGGCACAGCCACATCCGAACATCACGTAAGAATTTACAGCTAAATGTTAGCGCTCTGCATCCAGCGCCTCGCGCCATGCGCCCTGCGCCTCACGCCCTGCGCCCTGCGCTTCCCCGATTCGATGAAATCCCCCCACCCTCCAACTGGAATATTTCTAAATTTGCCGTGAATTCTAAGTTACGCAGCAAATGAGAAATCAAGTCATCACATCGGCTCTCGATACCCACCGCGACACCACGACGGTGAGGCAGCGTTTTGTGAGGGATTTTGCGCCGATTGCCACGGTAACGGCCACCAAAGGAGCTGCCTGTGCCGGGATTAACACTTTCGCAAAGCGTAAGGAAGAAACAAATCCAATCGCACATTTACACAGATGTGGTGCGCACACTAAGATTATCCGATGAAAACACTACGACAACTATTTCCTCCTTACCTGTTGATGATGATACTTTATGTGCAAATAATATCATTATTACTCAATTACGACATTTTCGACAGTCGTGAACTGGTTATCTATCTCTGCTGGATTCCGATATTGACATTACCGTACTATTTTTTTGGAAAGAAAGTATTTTACAAAATAGCCGTTACCGTTTTTTTTATCGAAGGCTTTATCAATTTATGCCACTTATTAATTTTAAAAGGCCCCATCACAGCATCAAGCCTTTTTGTATTGTTAAACACCAATGTGAATGAGGCTAAAGAGTTTATGGAGTTGAAATTCAGCTGGTTGTTTTTGCTAATCATCCCCTATTTTTTCTTCGGTTTTATTGCTTATCGCAATACCTATTCCGTTCGTGTTTACCCCAAAAGCAAATGGGTGGTAATGATTGTAATGCTTTTCTCAATCGTATTTCTTTCGGAAAATTTAATAAACGGGCGGTTGACCCGAAAGGCTATTCCACAAACTGCCAAAGCGCTGATCTCTTTTGGCGAGGAGCTTAAGTCGTACAATGCTTTAAAGAAAAGGGAAGTTGCAAACATTGAGGCTGAACTGATTTCCGGAGAATCAAAACAGCATCTATTTGTATTGATCATTGGAGAATCCTGTAACAGGAATCACATGTCGTTATATAATTATCATCGAAAAACCAATCCCAGGCTGGAGAAACGAAACGATATTGTCGCCTATTCAAATGTTGTCAGTCCTTATTCTAACACTTTGAGTTCATTACTATCCGGCCTGACCGAATCCAATCTCGAAAACAAGATGAGTTTTGATAAAAGCACCAGCATAATTGACGTGTTCCATTCGTTGGGTTTTAAAACATTTTGGCTGTCAAATCAGTCACCCATTGGCATTTGGGACAATGCCGTTTTTAATTTAGCTAACACCTCCGATGTCACAATTTTTGTAAACAACAAAGGAAACACATCCTTTGAAAGCACTTATTTATCATCCTACGACGAAAGAGTTCTCCAGCCCTTCTGCTCGGTATTAGATGAAAAAGCAGAGAATAAATTCATTGTTATTCATTTAATGGGCAGCCACTCTGCCTATGCGAAAAGATACCCTTCAAAATTCGACAAGTTCACTACGTATAATTCTGACAAAGAACGTATCATAAACGAGTACGACAATTCTGTTCTTTACAACGATTTTGTTGTCGACAGCGTGTTGAGCATTTTAGACTCGTATAGTTTGGGAGATCGTAATATCATATCTTCTGCGATATATTTTTCTGACCATGGCGAAAATGTGTATGACGAAAACAACAATGTAGGCCATGATTATTCAGGATCATTGCCCAAATCAAATGTCGAAATTCCTTTTATCGTTTGGCTTTCATCCGGATATCAACATTTTTACCCCGACAAACAGAAAACGATTTTATCAAATAAAGAGCGGCCTTTTATTACCGATGATTTGTTTCATGCAATTATAGATTTGAATGACATTGGTTGTGAAGAATTTATCAGCAAAAGGAGTGTGTTCAATAAAGACTTTGATTTTGCCAGACCGAGAATATTAGAAGACAACATGAACTATGATTTGAAATAACTACCAACGCGCCACAACCAGTGAGCCTGTAAGAATTTACAGCTAAATGTTAGCGCCCTGCTTCCTGCGCCCTGCACCACGCGCCACGCGCCACGCGCCCTGCGCCCTGCGAAATCCTGAAGCGATGAAATTTAAAACTATTCCTAATGAAATAATTTTTAGTTTTGCGGCGTACTTAAATTAATCAGGCAAATGAGGAATCCTGCGATCACATCGGCTATCGACTCCCACGGTAAAACTCCGGTGGGGAGGGTGGGTTTTGATGAAAAATAATAAATCTGATTTACTGAATTAATGTGAGAAAATGACAAGGAAATCTCAAATAGAGGTTGAAAAACAAACTGATTTCGATTGTTCAGCAAAACGACCAGGACTTTATTAGCCTGACTGACATGGTGCGCGGTGAAGAAGGTTCCGACCATATCCGCAACTGGATGAGAAACCGGAACACTGTTGAGTTTCTTGGCCTTTGGGAATCCTTAAACAATCCGAATTTTAAACCTGTCGAATTCGACACCTTTAGAAAACAAGCCGGACTGAATAGCTTTAACCTGACACCTAAAAAATGGATTGAAGCAACAAATGCCATTGGACTGATTTCAAAATCCGGCCGCTATGGCGGAACTTACGCACACAAAGATTTAGCCTTTGAATTTGGCTTATGGATAAGCCCCATGTTCAAATTGCTGCTCATTAAAGAATACCAGCGATTAAAAGAAATTGAAAGTAACCAGTACAACCTTGAGTGGAACGTAAAACGGATACTTACAAAAATGAATTACCAAATTCATACGGACGCAGTTAAAGATTGCATTTTACCCGATAGGAATTACGAGAAGGACAAGGAATGGCTGGTTTATGCGGAAGAAGCCGATTTATTGAATGTTGTATTATTTAATTGCACGGCAAAAGACTGGCGGGATGCCAACCCTGAACATGCAAAGAAAGGGTTAAACATAAGGGATTTTGCCAGCATCAATGAACTGGTAGTTCTTGCGAATTTAGAAAGCCTGAATTCCATTTTGATTCGTAATAATATTGACAAGACTGAAAGATTCAGCCAACTGAAAGGTATTGCCACTTTGCAGAAAAAAGCGTTGGATGAAAAGGACTTTTTAAAAACATTGAAAAAAATATCGGACGATGTTTACATCAACTATTCCGGCAAAAAGAATTTGAACGAAGAGAGTAATTGAAGATTGAAGATTTTGATATGACATAGAGATTTGAAAATATTAAAAATATAACGCATTAGCTTTTATCTTGACTACGGAAATCGCCAATTTTCGAACTCGCCGCCTGTAAGAATAATGCGGACGAGGCGCAGCCTCGTCCGAACATCACGTAAGAATTCACAGCTAAATGTTAGCGCTCTGCATCCTGCGCCACGCGCCCCGCGCCACGCGAAATCCTAAAGCGATGAAATTTAAAACCGCTCCAATTGAAATAATTTTTAGTTTTGCGGCGTACTTAAATTAATCAGGCAAATGAGGAATCCTGCGATCACATCGGCTATCGACTCCCACGGAAAAACTCCGGTGGGGAGCCTGAGCTTTGTGAAGGGTTTTGGGGTCATCTTTCGGCGAAGTTTGCAAAAAGTAAACATACCTACCCGGATTGGCTGTGTAGATGCACCTTCTGCAAGTGGTAATGAAGAAATAAACGGGATGTCCACTATTCACAGACGTTGTAGCTCATTTATAAAAGGAATTAGATATGAAAACCAGACTAATTGTTTTAATAGCGCTAATGAGTCTTTTTGGAGCTTGCAAGAATGAAAAAAAAGAAGCCCAAACGATTCTTAATGGCATTTTGCCTGACTTAAAGAATGAAACGATTACTTTAGTGCCTGTTCAAGATTATTTTCCGGGATTAACAATGGTGGGCACATATCCTACAGTTAAGACGGATAGCCTTGGGAAGTATCTTTTTCGATTTACAACAACGAACTCCTGTTTCTATCAAATTATTAATAATAATTACCATCAGTTAAGAGCTGATATTTACCTTGAACCAGGCGATTCTCTATTTGTAGATCAATCATCATGGAGAGATAAACCAAAGTTTCTAATTGATGGAAAAGGAAGCGATAAGCTTAAACATTTAGAAAAAGATTGTCTAATATTCCCAAAGAATAAATCATTTTATGATAAAATCAGGAGCGACTATTTTTCTACTGAACTTGATTTCAAAAGATTTATAGACAGCATACATTTTGAAAGAGTCGATGCCCTGACATCATTCAAGGATATTCCGGATTTATTAAGAAATCATCATTTAAACACTTTGAATGCCGAAAGAGCACAGTTGTTATTAGAACATTTGGAAAGAAGAAACTATTACATAAAGCAAAAGCCCGACTACTATTATCCTGACGAAAGTTATGTCGGTTTTCTTGACAGCATTAATTTTGACAATGATTTTTCAAAGACTACTGCTTCTAAATTATTGACAAATAGTTACCTGAATTATCTTGCCAGACAAGCATTCAAATCAAAAACCGACAAAGAATGGTGGGAGGAAAGTTTGAGTTGGAAATTGAAATTTGTTTCTGCCCAGCCCAAATCCTTGTGGACAGACTTACTTGCGTTAAGTACAATAAGAGATTATTCTTTTGGACTTATGAGGGATGATTTTTTTATTGATTTGGAAACCTTTGATAATGCGTTCAAAGATAAGTTTTTCAACAGTCAAAACAAAAATTTATTTAAGGTTAATATTACATCTTACAAGAATTTGGCACCCGGAAAACCAGCTCCTGACTTTGCGTTACCTGATTCAAGTGGTAATATGCACAGGCTAAGCGATTTTAAAGGGAATGTAGTTTACATTGATTTTTGGGGAACCTGGTGCTATCCTTGCATTCAGGAAATTCCCGATGCATTAGTTTTACAACAAAGATACGCAAAGGATGAACCGGTAACATTTCTTTATGTGGCATTGGAGTATGACAGCACAGATATTGCCGGCTGGAAAGAATTTATTTCCGGAAATGATTCGAGATTTGGTAAATTACTCCATCACAAACCGTTTCCTGGTGTTCATTTAGTAGCAGAAAAACAATTTAGAAATGAAGCAATCAGTGCCTATAAATTGAATTCTGCACCAACACATGTTCTAATTGACCAAAACGGTAATATTGTTAAAGCAAGAGCAAAGCGATCTAATGAAATACGAGAAGACATTGATGAATTATTAAAAACAATAAAGAAAAAATGACAAGGAAATCTCAAATGTCGAATTCGACACCTTTAGAAAACAAGCCGGACTGGTTAGTTTTAACGGATGCGGTTAAAGATTGCATTTTGCCCGATAGGAATTACGAGAAGGACAAGGAATGGCAGATTTATGCCCCGCTTGTAAGAATAATACGGACGAGCCACAGCCTCATCCCGAACATCACGTAAGAATTTACTTCTGAATGTTAGCTCTCTGCATCCTGCGCCACGCGCCCTGCTCCCCGCGAAATCCTAAAGCGATGAAATTTAAAACCGCTCCAATTGAAATAATTTTTAGTTTTGCGGCGCACTCAAATTATATATAGCCATGGAATCTTTAAGAATTGAAATAATTAATCCAAAAGCAAAGCGGTTGCTTAAAAACTTGGCCGACCTGGAACTAATCAGGATAAAAAAGGAACAGGTCAAATCTGATTTTTCTGAACTACTTACCAAATTTAGAAATCAGTCAGAAGAAGCCCCTTCTTTAGAAGAAATCACAAAAGAAGTTGAGTCGGTTAGAAAAGCTCGATATGAAAAGTAGAAAGGTCGTTCTTGACACAAATCTATGGATTAGCTTTCTTATCACTAAAGATTTTAGTTTTTTGGATAAATATATCGAAATAAAAAACCTAAACAAAACGAAAATCCTTACCATTAAAGAATTGATAGAGGAACTTTAGAAAAACACAACGCCACAACAACTATTCAGGATCATCGCCCGAAGCCGCACTAATCTCGCCTGGTGTTGGATTAAACCCAGTGGATATCTGAGAAAACAGCCAGGAGCCTGTAAGAATAATACGGACGAGGCTGTGCCTCCTCTGTCCCCAGTTGGCTTCCGCAGCCAGCCAGTTTACAGTATGGCAACCGTGAGTAGCAGTGTTTCGAAATACTTCAAATTTTGATATGTTAGGTTTTTGTAACTCCCCTTGTCATCTAATTCTTTTCAAGATTTCAACAATCAGCGAGTCCATGCGCGAGAATGCAAACCATTTTTTACCCAAACCTTTGAGTGAAGCACCAATATGGTAGAGTTCTTTTTGGTCGATGATCAAAAAACGATCATGGCAATCTGCTATGGCTTTAATTGCGATAGCAGGATATTGTTCGTTGTGTTTGCTCACGTCCAAATGCAGTTGTTTACTAATTTGCTTTGTGTAAATTGTAGCCTCCACATTTGGGTTGCGTTTACTCAATATGGCTAAAACGGTTTCGTCGATGTAATTGTCGATTAATATAATCGAGCTTTCTGCCTTTTTAATTAACCCGTTCACAAACAAATAGGCATCAAAAACCTGCCCGTCGAAAAAGATACCTTTATCGGGATCTGGATTTCGGCTTTCTAATGCCTTGAAAATAGCATCAAACTTTTTGTCGTTTTCGAGTAATTTTATTTCCACTTTGCTCATTTTTTCAAATAGCATTGCATTTTGCAAAAGAAACCGTCGCATTGCAACAAATGCTCTCATAATTACAATGCTTACCCTGGCTGCCTTTTCACTTTTCAGAACAGCGGAAACCGCGGCTACACCTTGCTCGGTAAACACATAAGGCAAATAGCCACCAAGAGATTGTCTCGTAGGTATCGCATTTTGCGATACCAAAAAAGCCACCTCATTTTCATCGAGTTGAAAAACAAAATCATCAGGGAACCTATTGGCATTTCGTTTTACCTGCTCTCTTGGTCTGATTGGCTTAACCTCATAGAAAGAAGCTAAATCCTTGTCCAAAACAACCTGTACGTTTCTAATTGTAAATATCCTGTTTTCTATCTCTTTTTGCTGAATTACTTCCATGCAAATATCATTTTTTAAAGGTGAGTATCTACTTTTTCTTCAAAGTCGGAAACTTCGTTGGTTTGAGTAGCAGTGTTTCGAAATACTTCAAATTTATACTCTTTTTCCTGTTTCCTCAAAAACTAATTTTATGTTTTTTGCAATACCATTGTGGATCACATTCGGTAACCATGCAGCCGCCTAATTCACACCTTCCTTTTTCTGCCCTCTCTAATGTTCTCTGAGTTGGAAGTCCATAAACTATTGGGATAATTTCATCGCTATGTCCAAATGGACAAATTTTCTTTGATTTATTTTGGCTATTTGGACAAGGATAATTAGTTTGTAAATAAACGGTTGAATCGTTAAACACCTGAAGACCTGGAATGACATAAGACTGATACCCAACGAAAGAAAATTCTAATTCATATTCTCCCGGGCTAATATTTTTAATTTCAAAATGACCTGTTGAATCAGAATTTGTTCCTGTTATTAATTTGTCATTTTGATACAATACTACTGTTATGAATCGTGAAGGAGTATGGTCAACTCCATTTCGAACACTTCCCTTTAGTATTCCGGTCTGACAGAAAGAATTCATCGTAAGCGCCAGCAAAATGTAAATCAAAAACCTTTTCATAATTAACTGTTAATGATTCTTGTGTAATATTTGCATCACATCGGGTAACCACGCGCCCCGCGCCTTGCGCCTTGCGCCCCGCGCCCCGCGCCATGCGCCCGCGCGCCTACCGCCCCTCCACTTTCACCCGAATGCCTTCCGAATGTGCCGAAAACTCCGGGGCATACATACATTGCAAGGTGGTGATGCCGTTGCTGAAATCGCCACGCACGGTAGCTACCAGCGGATATTCGAAAACGTAGGTTCCTTTGGGCAGCGCGTCAAAAAAGAAATCCACGGCCACGTCGGTGGTGGTTTCGTAATAGCCCAGGCCGCTGCTGTATTTATAGCGCGACAACACATTTACCGGCTCAAAAGCCGCAGCCCGCATGTCGCGAAGATGCACATACTCCAGGTCGCGGTCGGTGCGCATGATGATGCGAACCACCAACTTGTCGCCCACCACCAGCTTGTCGCCGTCCGTTACCGGAACAATCATGCGCCCGGTGGTGGCGGAGTCGCGCTCTACGAAGAGTTTTTTCTCCACCTGTAGCGGCGTGGCGGCCGTGGTAATTTTATCGAGGTCCTCAAAATATTGCCAGTACATGGCGCCCCAGGCTATCCCGTCGTCGGGCTTGGTAACGCTAACCTGCGCCATGGCGGGAGTAATCTCCGCCGCATTCCAGGTGGTGGCAAAATATCCGGTGCCGGCCTGCGTGTCGCCCATTTGTTTTGCTGACAATTCTTTGCCGCCGACTTCAATTTTTACAAGCTCATTATTCAGCAGCAGGTTGGTGCCGCGTCCGAGCAACGCATAAATGGCCTCGGTGGTGGCGCGCGACGTTTCCCAGTCCTGCACCTGCTTTTGGCGCAGCAGCCAGATTTTCATCTGTTCCACAGCGGCGCCGTCGTTGGCCACTTCATCAAAAGCTTCTATCATCATCGCCTGCGTTTCCACCGGCGCCTGATACCAATAATATCCCGGCTCGGAGCGCCAGTACATGCCCATCTCTTCGCTATGCAGTGATTGCTCGCGCAGCGATTTGATAATAAGCGCTGCTGCCTGCTCTTTACCTGCCCGCTGCAAGGCTACCGCCAGCATGCCCTGCAAGTAGTTGTTTTGCTCCGGCCAGTATTTGACAGCCTGTTCCAGGTAGAAATTCCTGGCACTTTCGTGCGACGGGTTGAGCATGATGTGGTTAAAGAAACTACGGGCATAGAGGTATTGGATCGTCACCGACGTAAGATGATTTTCAGACAGATCTGCTTTCTCTTGTTTTTTTAATTTATCAAAATCATTTTGTATCTCGCCGTCGAGGTAGCGGACGGCTCTGTTCATCATGCCGCGCAGGTTGTCGTCGCCGATGGCATCTTTTATTCCGAGGTGGTCGAGCTTGCCGGCGCCCTGCACAATCATCTGCGTGACGTAGCGGCTGGGGCGCATCTCGTTCATCCAGCCAAAGCCACCTTCGGGTTTCTGAAACGCCAGCATCTTGCGGATGGAATGTTGCAGGCGGTATTGCATGTTGTTGATGTCAAAAAGCAGGGCGATGCGTTGTTTGCGTTCTTTCTCGTTGCGCGCCTGCAGCACCCAGGGCGTTTGTTGCAGCACCACCTCTTTGAGTTGCTGATTTTTTTCGAGCGCCGACAGGAAAGCCTCCGGCGAGCTGTTTTTCCATTCATCAAACACCCGCTTTATCTGTGGGTTTTTGTTGGAAATATCGAACGCAATGCTGTTGGCAAACCAGGCCGAGAACCAGGCGATGGCGTTGTCGTAGGTCGGCTCGCTGATTACCGGCAGCGCCTGCACGGCATACCAGGCGGGGTTGGACGAAAACTCCAGGGTAAGCTGGTAATTTTCGAGGGTAGTGCTTTTGTCGGCTTTCGCCAAATTGTCAAACGTGAAGCGGCGCGTCTGGTTGCCGCCCACAGGCATGGGCATCGCTTCGGTCACCAGCTTGCGGTTGGTAACTACCGGCACCGGGCGCTCTTCGCCATCGGTGTAGTTGCCGGCGGCAGCTTTGATGCGGTAGTTGACCATGCTCAATCCTTTCGGCACGGCCATCTTCCAGCGCAGCGACGCACTCTCAGAAGCGGCAACAGAAAAGCTTTGTCCGGAATTTTCGAGAAGCACCTCCTGCGTCACATTTTTTTCCGTAAGGGCATCTGTAAATTCCAACGACGCCTGGCCGGCAAGGTTTTCGTCGGAAAGATTGGTTACTTTGGCAGCAAAATACAAGGTGTCGCCTTGCCGGAAAAAGCGCGGTGCATTGGCCACCACCATCAGCTTTTTGGCAGCGGTAAACTCCTGCTGCAACATGCCCGTCATCAAATCTGTGGTGTGCGCCAGCGCCTGAAACTTCCAGCATGTAAACGATTCGGGCAGCGTAAATTCTATCACCACATCGCCTTGTTCGTTGGTTTTGAGTTGGGGATAAAAGAAAGCCGTTTCGTTAAAATCGCGCCGCAACTGCACCGTCTGCAAGTCTGCCGCTGGTGGTTGAATTTGACGAAAAAGAGGAATATCCACCTCCACTTCCTCGCCAGGACTTTCCTCCTGGGCAACCATTTCGCTCTTCACCTGCCCATTGGTCATTGGCATCCTGCTTTTGGAGTGCATCATGTCGTACCCGCGGTTGTACCTGTCGAAGCCAAACCAGTTGAGCCGGTCGTAGTTCTGAAAATGATACGCCTCCGATCCACCATAGCCGGGATAAAACTGGTTGGCTTGCGCAATGCCAAAGCCATCGGCGGCTCCCCAGGCTTCCATCCGGTTGTTGGGATTATAAAGATTGAAATTCCACTGGTGTGGAACAAAAGCATCCAGCGAAGCATCGTACATCGAAGCAAGCATTTCGGCAGCCACTTTGTCGCCGTTTTTGCTTCGGATGGTCACTGTCCATTTCTCTTTGCTGCCGGGTACAAGCGTGCTGCGCATGGTTTCGAAAGCCACGTCGAGTTGCTTGTTGGTGTAGGGAACTTCAATCACCACCGAATTCCGGTAGAGATGATTGTCGATGACGTAAATATATTGAAAGGTAAAATTCCCGCGATATGCTTCTTTGATCGGAATCTCGATCAACTGCTGCGCGTTGCTGATCTTCATCCATTTGCGCTCGATGGTTTTGCCCTGAAGCTGTACTTCGGTAAGTACCAGCACATCTTTGGCCGACGAGCCAAGCAGAAAAGTGGCCGTTTCGCCGGGTTCTCCTTTTTCATTCAAAACCTCAAACCACTCGTAGGTGGTAATGGGCGGCTTTTTGGCCATCGGATCAAAGAGCGTGAAAACCTCCTCCCGCTTTGCTTTTTCGCCTGAATTATCGGTGGCATCCAAAACCACAAGATATTTTCCCTGGCTCCATTTTTCGATGCCCGGAAGTTTTATCAACGAATCTGTGGCAGTATTAAAACTTATTTCGTAAACCACGCCGATGCGCTCCCAACTGGAGAAATCGTCATCATTAAAATTAGCCGACGGAAAATCTTTTCGGAAATCCTGTTCAGGGATTGTCTGCTGGTCGGGCATCTCCCACCGGCGCTTATGCACAAGTCCGGCAGGCTGCTTCAGATTATAAATCGTCGCCTTTACCGCGGCAGCTTGTGGCTGGCCATTGAGGTTTTTTACCAAAACCTTAAAGTCGTCAGCTTTGCGCTGATTCACATTTTCGGGAATTTCGGTATCGATGAGCAATGCTTCTTTACCCACATTTACCCATTGCGAAGCCGAATGCGTTTCGCCGGTGATATCCGTTACGTCGGCTTCTATCTGATATTGATAAGAAATATCCTGCTCCTTGCCCGCCACTGCCGTGAAAGTGATTTCGAAAGTTCCGTCGGGTTGGGTCATCACCTCTCCGGCGGCAATTTCGATTGGTTGCAGCCGCGGCCAAATGAAGCGGCGATAATGTCCATAACCCCGCCAGGGCATGAAAACGCTTCGTGTTACGCGGTATTTCACCGTGGCGCCATCGAGCGTATTTCCGGCGTAAGCCTGCGCTTTGCCCGAAACCGTAACGGGTTGGTTAAGTTTGTAGGAGCCTTCCACGGGCAGGAACACCACCTCGAAGTTGGGGCGCTTGTATTCTTCTACATTAAAATAATGATTTCCGCTTTCGGTTTTCAGGCGCATCTGTCCGTTGAGCACGCCGGTGGGAATGGTAAAGCTGCCGTTGGCCGAGCCAAAAGTATTGGTGTTAATTTGCGTTTGCGCAATCTGCTGGCCATTCACATCCATAAACTCCACGGTCAATTGCTGCCGGGGAAGGATATCGTATTTGTTGCCAATCTTTTCGAGGAGGATGGTTTTAAAATAGACCGTCTGTCCCGGGCGGTAGATGCTGCGGTCGGTAAAAAAGAAAGTACGCGTCTGTGGTTTCTCGACGCGATCGCGTGAAGCAGTAAGATAAAAGCTGCCGGACGACACAAAACGGTCATCCCCCTGCACCAGCGCCAGGGTGATGGCTCCACGAAACCCTGCGTCGGGCTTCAGCTCCAGGAAGCCGCCGCGGTCGGATTGCAGGGATTTAGCCAGCTTAAGCTCGTAGGAGCGGGTGCGTTGATCGAAGACGCGGGTATAAACATTTGTGGTTACGCCCGGAATTGGTTTTCCGCTTTCGCGATTGAGAACAAAAATTTCGTAGCCACCGGCTTCCAATTTACGGGAAACGAAACTTAATTCGGTTACCCAAATGCCGGCATAAACAGCTTTTGCAGTGGCGCTGTCCGATTTTGGCGTCTCAGCTATGAGCACATAAAACCCTTTGGGCAAGGCCGGAATTTTTATTTCGGTTTGATGGTTTTCATAATCCTGCCAGGCGGGCGTGGTTACTTCCCATTCCATCAAAGCTTTCCGGCGAAGCAGCCTGGCGGCAAAATCCTCAGTGCGCGCCTTGTCGTACTCTTCATAATCCATTTTTACAATCTTCATCTGCACCGATGCTACATTTTTGTAACCGAGCAGCGCCAACGAAGGTTTGCCGGGCAACACAGCGGCTTCGGCTTGTAGCTTCACCTCCGTATCGGTAATTTGCATAAGCAATAGCTTGCAATTTTTAGCACCGGTCGATTCGGGAAAAGTGCGGATGGCTTGGCGGCAAATTTCGGCAGCTTTGGCATTATTGGATGGGGACGTCTCAACTTCTTTTAATGGAAAATATTCGCCGGTTTGGTGGTAATAAAATTGCGCCAGCGCAAAAGCCACTTTTGTGGATTCGGGCGAAGCGGCGTAGCGCGTTTGCAAAGTCTGCAAGGCTGCGCTGTAAAGGCTGTCGGTAGCGGGAGCCGCCGACACAGAATGGACAAACTCCAGCCGCTTCACATCGGCATCGATCAGGGCGGCGGGATTTTTATCATCCAAATGAAAAGCCAGCAGTTGCTGATAAAGTTCCAGCACCTGCGCAGTGTTGGATTGGGAATATTGTGCCGGCAACTGAATCTTTATAAAATCAGCAGCCTGATCGTAATATTTCGCTTCGGTGGGGATGAGCTGTTGAGCGGCAACTTTTACATCTGTTTCGTTATTACTAAAAAAATCGATGGCGCGCCATGCCAGGAAATCGTACAACGTGGGACGGAAAATCTCTGATTCTTTTTCACGCTCCAGAATAGCAGCAAAATTGGTGATATCTGTTTTTTGCAGCTCTTTCTTGTTTTCTAATGATTGTAGAAAATGATCGGCGGCCTCTTTGTGGATTTTAGCCGCATCCCACGTCAGCATGTCGTCGTTGTTATAACCGCCGGTGGTGGAGCGTTCCAGAATTTGGTAGCGGTTATTTTGAAAATATTTAAGATACAACTCGCCGGCAATCGAGTGCAGCACCTGTGTAGCGGGCGGCTCCGACTGCGCTATCTCCTGCCCGATCTGGCTGATGGCTTTTGGAAAATAATCCTCTTCAAAATTTGCCATCAGGCTGATGCGGTAGATGCCCGCTTTGAGCAATTGTGGCGTATTGTTTTCGGCGACAGCCAGGCGATGAATTTCTTCGACCACCTCCAGCGCCGAGCGTGGCTGGCTCAGTGCACTCAGCGAATCGACGCGCTGCCATAATTTGTCGTAGTCTTTTTGCATGGCGGGAGTATTAGCAATAAAAAAAATGGCTGCAACCATCAGCAGCAGCACCGGGAAAAGAGATTTGTAAAATCGCATAGTCAGATTTTTTTGTGATCACATTCCTTTACAAGAATGATGCAAATATACTTCATCGCCGCCAAAGGGTCTTGCAATGGTGGTTTTATTATTAAAATAATGACAGTTTAGTCTAAACACATTTTATCCGGCGCATCTTTGTTTTCCACTTGTAAAAAGGCCTCATCCCCCAGCCCTCCCGACAATCGGGACGGAGCGCCAACGCACAAGCCGCTACTGGTTTCGGGCAAAGAAATAACAACCCTATTTCTAATCATTTAACCTTAATAGAAAAATTCAGCATCTCGCAACAACCTTATTAGCTTATCAAATTTGATCGATACGGTAATAAGATTGGGTAATTATTATTGGATCAACATGCTCTACTAAGGTTTTAGGAAACAGGATAAGGCTTCTAATGTCAAAGACCTCATCCCCCAGCTCTCCCGACAATCGGGACGGAGCGCCACCGCACTGGCTGTTTCTGTGGATGGTTTCGGGCGAAGAAAATAATTTTCTTTTGCTTAATTGCTAAGCAGAAAAATTCCACCTCTTGCGACAACCTTATTATAACAAAGGGCTTGTTAATTAATACCGAATAATTTTCAGATTAGAAACAGCGGCGTCGATAGCTATTTCGATGTGCTCGGCAGCGGTGTCGTAGTTTTCGGTGAGATAAAGCCCCTTTTCTTGTTTCTCGAAACCCTCGAGGTCTTTGTTGGAGAGGAAGGCGTTGGTTTTTACCTGGCAGCCTGAAGTCGTCGGCACCCTGATGGTAACATCGGTGGCTCCGGCGTCGATGGATACCCGGCTGAGCGA
>Ga0265293_10007357_pt1 | contig 17022 bp, 9 predicted proteins | sample Munlanlewell138R_FD_192505 | JGI IMG/M metagenome (GOLD analysis project Ga0265293, IMG submission 192505) | Leachate microbial communities from a municipal landfill in Southern Ontario, Canada - Leachate well 138R | ecosystem: Engineered > Solid waste > Landfill > Unclassified | place: Canada...
CGCACGGCCAATCGGCAATGCGGTGTCCTCATAGGCGCGCGAGGCCAGCGCTTCGTCGATGAAAAGATGGCGCGGCACGCTGCCCATCACCGCCAGCACACGCTCGTCGCGGATACCGTTGCGGCGCAGGCTTTCCACCAGCCGGGCGCGGGCGCGGGGCGAGGTCATGCCCAGCCCGGCCGCTTCCGGTGTCAGACGCGAACCCGGAATCACGGTGTCTCCACCGCACGACTCAGGCCATCGACCCAGCCAGCGACCTTGTCCAGCGCCTGGTAGCGGGTCAGGTCGACATGGATCGGCGTGATCGATACGCAGCGCGAACGCACCGCGTGGAAATCGGTGCCCGGGCCGGCATCCTGCTCCGGACCGGCCATGCCGATCCACCAGATCGGCCGGCCACGCGGGTCGACCTGCGCCACGCACGGCTCGGCCCGGTGGCGATGACCCAGCCGCGTCACCTCGAAGCCTTCCAGTTCGGCCCACGGCACGTCCGGAACATTCACATTGAGAATGGTGTTGGCCGGCAGCGGATCCACCAGCAGGCGCGCGGTCAATTGCGTGGCCACGCGCGCGGCGGTGTCGTAGTGACGCTGGCCGGTGCCCAGGTAGGCCAGCGACATCGCGATCGCCGGCAGGCCGAGGAAGCGCCCTTCCATCGCCGCGGCTACGGTGCCCGAATAGATCACGTCATCGCCGAGGTTGGCGTGGGTGTTGATGCCCGACACCACGATGTCCGGCTCGAAATCCAGCAGGCCGGCCAGCGCCAGATGCACGCAATCGGTCGGCGTACCAGCCACCGACCAGGTGGACGCATCGATCTGGCGGGCGCGCAGCGGGCGATCCAGCGTCAGCGAATTCGACGCACCGGAACGGTCACGGTCCGGCGCCACCGTGACCACCTCGTGCCCGGCATCGCGCAGGCCCTGCGCCAGGATCCTGATGCCCGGCGCATCCACACCATCGTCGTTGCTCACCAGTACCCGCATGGCCAGTAACACCTCCGGAAAACGCGCCATCATAGCGGATGCGTGCAGTGGCCTGATCCCGTAGTCCGGCACATCGACGCGATAGCGTGACCTGCTGCCGGCCCGCCCTCGCATGGCCTCGAACACCATCTGCGGCGCAGCGCCTACACAGCAGTGTGTGAGAACAATTCCCGCTCGCCGCGTAGTTGCCTGAAAACGCCGGCACAACGCAATATGCTGCATAGCAGCAGTTCAGGTGGCGTTGCCTTACCGGCTCACATGAGGCATAAAGCCCGGGAGCCATCACTCGTTCTTCGACCCGAACATCATCCACAGGGGGGATGACTCCGGGTGTCCATCTTTCTGGACGCGAGATGCTGCAGGGTGACACCACACGCGTTCCTCCCTTCCCTGGCGGACGTGCTTGCAGCTACAGCCACGAATGGGCCTGCTGGCGGGCGTACTGCAACAGGATGGGCAATGCGAGACACCACACGAAACGCAGAAAACGCAATGGACTGCACTGCGGCAATCAGGTTGTAACAGGCACCCTGACGGCGGAAATCTGCTGTCGGGGTTATTCCTTTTTGGGGAGGTACCAGATGAAAATCAGGATAACGAAGACAGCGTTGGCGCTGTCTCTGCTCGCCGGTGGAGCCGCCTTCGGCGGAACCGCCTTCGCGGCGGGCAGTTCAACATCATTGGCAGAAGCCGTCAGCACAAAAGAGGCTTATGCCCTGCTGGCCGCCGGCGGCCCGATCCAGGTGATCAACAATGCGGCCTGCGAGCCGACCGTCGAGCACATCGTCGTCCACGACGACAACGAGGCTGAAAACGGTCTGGGCTGGAACGCCTCGGCCAACGTTGGCCGTCTCGCGGACCAGTTCACGCCGGCGCTGTATCCGGCCACTATCGAAACCGTCTGCCTGTCGTTCATCACGAACGCCGGCGTGTCCAGCTTCGACTTCACGCTGAACGTCTACGACGATGACGGTGCCGGTGGCGCCCCGGGCACACTGATCGCCGGCAAGAACCTGACGGTGGCGCCTACACCGATTGCAGGTCTTCCTTTCACACCTACTTTCGAAAACTTCGACATCTCCGACCTGGCCGTCTCCATTGATTCGGGCAGTGTCTATCTCTCAATCGAGTGGGACGCTGCGACAGCTCTCCCCGGCGTTTTCCTCAGCGTCGACGAGTCGCTTGCAACACCGTATGCGGGCGGCTTCTATGGCACCAACGGCGGGCCTTGGACACCGTTCGAAGGCGATGCAGACTTCGGCGACACCCGCGCACTAATGATTCGCGCCACGATGCCACCGACTGGCCCGGGTGCTCCTGGCCTCAGCAAGGCCTTCAGTCCGGCACAGATTGCCCCCGACGCTACCAGCCAGCTTACGATCACGCTGGACAATCGCAGCCAACCTACCGCTGCGGTTCTGTCCGCCGATCTGGTCGACAACCTGCCTGCCGGGCTGGAAGTGGCTTCCCCCACAAATGCCACGACCACCTGCACCGGCACGCTGACCGCGCTTGAAGGCACCAGCAGCATCACCTTGGCCTCGGGTGCGGAAATCCCGGCCGAAGACACCTGCACCATCACGGTGGATGTGGCTGCAACCGCCGATGGCGAATATCTCAACAGCATGGCTGCAGGCGCCCTGCAGACCAGCCATGGCGACAATGCCAATGCCGCCGAAGCCACGCTGAAGGTTGGTTTCGAGTTCCCGGAGCCTTACTGCTCCGTGGATTTCGGATTCAGCGTGGAGCCGATCAGCCGCGTGCTGTTCACCGGTATCGACAACGCCAGCAGTGCAACCGTGGATGGCAGCCCGGCCCATGAGAACTTCCTGGCCGTTACCGGCGGTGAAGTCATGCAGGGCTTCACCTATCCGGCTGCGGTGGAAGGCAACACCGGCGGCAACTACACCAACAAGGTCACGGTCTATATCGACTGGAACCAGAACGGTGTGTTCACCGATGCCGGTGAAACCTACAACCTGACCGATCTGGTCGGCTCCACCGGTACCGACAGCCAGCAGGCCATCGGCGATATCGAAGTGCCGCTTGACGCCATGCCGGGTGAAACCCGCATGCGGGTGATGAAGAATTTCAATACCGCTGCAGCGTCGTGCGGCAATTTCAGCTTCGGCCAGGCCGAGGATTACACCCTCACCGTCAACGCACTGCCCGAATACACCGTTACGCCGAGCGTCGGCACCGGTGACGGCACGATCTCCCCTGACACGGCCCAGACTGTCAACCAGGGTAGCAGCGCCACCTTCACCCTGGTGGCCGGTGCCGGCAATGTCATCGATAACGTCGGCGGCACCTGCGGCGGCACCCTGACCGATGACACCTTTGTCACCGACCCGGTGACCGAGGACTGCACCGTCATCGCCAACTTCAAGGCCGCTGCCGTCACCGTTGCCAAGTCGTTCGATCCGGCCACGATCACCGAGCTTGAACAAAGCACGGCGATCATCACGCTGACCAACCGGCTGACCGTCGACGCCACGCTGACCGCACCGTTCGTCGATCAGTTGCCGACCGGCCTGAATGTCACCTCGGCCACCACCACCTGCGGCATGATCCTGACCGGCGGTGAAGGTGAAAATACCATCTCGGCCACCCAGTTCGGCCTGCCGGCCGGCATCGTGCTGGCCGCTGACAGCAGCTGCGAGATCCGCGCGACGATCGTGCCCGATGTAGCCGGCACCTACGTCAACGAGATCGCCGCTGGCGACCTGCAAACCGACCAGGGCAGCAACACCGAAGGCGCCGAAGCAACCCTGGTGGTCACCGGCTTCCCGACGATCGATGTCAGCGAAGACTCGCTGTCGTCCACGCTGGTCACCAACACCACCGATACGCAGTCGCTGGACATCTCCAACATCGGCACCGGTGACCTGGTGTGGAACATCACCGAAGCCGGCGCACTCAACGCCAACCCGCCCAGCTTCCGCAACGTCACCCGGATCGGCAGTTCTGCCGGTGCGGCACTGACCAGCGGTGCCAGCCTGGGTCTGCGTGGCAGCGGTGCTCCGGTGATCCTGGCGCCCACCGACATCTCGCAGATGGAAGACAACTCCCCGGGTGACCAGGGTGTTTCCTGCGGCACGACGGGGGTCTCCACCGCCGACAACAGCTGGTGGCGCCGTTTCTACTTCAACGAGCACCCGGAAGTGGGCAGTGCCGCGACCGTCACCTCGGTGACGATCTCGACCGGCTCCAACGCCATCCCGGGCGGCCTGCCGACGACGATCAATCTGTACACCATCCCGAGCAGCACGACGGTGGACACGATCCCGACCGCTGCACTGACGCTGATCGGCACCACAACCACCACCGTGAGCGGCGCATTGGCCTCGGTCACCATTCCGGTGACCGGCGTGATCAGCGACACCGTCGCTACCGATCTGGTGGTCGAGTGGTATACCGATGGCAGTGACGACGGACAGTTCTTCCCGGGCGCCAACGCCACCCCGGAAACCCATCCGACCTTCATCAGCAGTGCCAGCTGCTCAATCGACCAGCCAACTCCGGCCTCCGCCATCAACTTCCCGGACTTCCACCTGACCATGGTGGTGAGCGTGGAAAGCGGTGGCAGCGCCTGTGCCAACCCGGTCGACCTGCCCTGGCTGTCGGTCAGCCCGGACAGCGGCACCACTGGTGCCGGTGGCAGCGACAACGTGGACGTGACCTTCGATGCCACCGGCATGACGCCGGGCACCTACGAGGGCGAGCTGTGCTTCAACAGCAACGACGCGGAAAACCCGCTGGTTTCGATCCCGGTCAAAATGGTCGTCAACCCGAGCGGCGTGACGTTCGACGTGACCCCGTCGGTGAATGGCAGCAACGGCACGATCTCGCCGAACACCGTGCAGACGGTTGATGAGAACGGCCTGGTCACGTTCACCCTGACGCCGGACTTCGGCTATGGCGTGGGCACGATGGGCGGCAGCTGTCCGGGTACGCTCGACGGCACCACCTACACCGCCGGCCCGATCACCGCCGACTGTACGGTCGAAGCCCAGTTCGTCGAACTGCCGTTCCCGGAGCCGTACTGCAACGTGAACTTCACGTCCTCGGTGGAACCGATCAGCCGCGTGATCTTTGGCGGCATCGACAACGCAAGCTCGGCCGTCGTTGGCGGCTCTCCGGCACTGGAGAACTTCCTCAGCGTGTCGGGTACGGTTTCGCAGGGCGGTGTCTATGACATGGCCGTCGAAGGCAACACCGATGGCAACTACACCGCCAAGATCCGCGTCTTCTTCGACTGGAACCGAGATGGCGTCTTCGATGATGCGACCGAGGGCTACAACCTCAGCGACCTGGTGAACTCCACCGGCGCGGACGGCAAGCAGGCCACCGGCCAGATCCAGGTTCCTGCCGATACGGTGCTGGGTGAAACCCGCATGCGCATTGTCAAGAACTTCAGTTCTGTTCCGCTTCCCTGCCATTCCGGCAGCTGGGGTCAGGCCGAGGACTACACGATCGTCATCAACGACGATCCGCTGCCCCAGCCGGAAATCGATGTGGACAAGTTCGCGCTGAACATCACCGCGATGGCCGGCACCACCGGCACCGACACGCTGCAAGTGAGCAACGTCGGTGAAGTGGGCAGCCGTCTGGAATACCAGATCCGCCGTGCACTGGCCGGCCCTGCAGCTGTCACCCAGGCCGACATGCGCCGGAACACCGGCACCAATGACGCGGCCAAGTTCGATCCGTCCGCACCGGCACAGGCCTCGGCTCACCATGACCTGAAGTCTGATGCAGCGGCGTATCACACGCCTCCAGCGACCGTTTCCAACGTCATCTTCGCCAACGATCCGTTGTGTGAAGTCGGTACGCCCGGCCTGGTGGTACACGATGGCAACGGCGCACCGGACAACGGTTACGGCTGGAACGACATCGCCGGCACCGATCCCAAGTACGTCGACAAGTTCACCCCGAGCAGCTACCCGGCCACCTACACCACGGTCTGCGTCTCGCTGCTGACCAATGCCGGCGTGACTTCGGCACCGGTCGTGGTGGTGGTCTTTGCCGACGACGGTCCGGGCGGTGCTCCGGGCACTGAGTTGGGCCGCGTGAACGCCACGGCGAACAACATCACTTCCGCACTGGCACAGAGCTTCCAGGCCATCGACATCTCCGAAATGGGTCTGGAAATCACCGACGGCAGCGTCTACATCGGCCTTGAGTGGGATGCCACGTCGATCGCGGGGCTGTACATTGCCTCCGATGAAACCAGCAGCGCGAATGCGGGTGGCTACTCGTATTCCTCGGGCGAATGGACTCCGATCATCGATGGCTTCGAGGAGTACAAGAGCCTGTTCGTCCGTGCCATCGAAGACCAGGCTGGTCCTCCGGGCATCGGCTGCGACAACCCGAGCAACGTGTCCTGGCTGAGCGTCACCCCGGCCAGCGGCGTCGTGCTCGAGGGCGAAACCCAGACGGTCACCGTCACGGGCAACGCCACCGGCATGGCACCGGGCAGCTACGAGGCCCTGATCTGCCTGCACTCCAATGATCCGGAGTACCCGCGTATCGACCTGACGGTCACCATGGAGGTCACCGCGCAGCCGCCGGCGATCTTCAGCGACGGCTTCGAAGGTGATGATCCGCCGCCGGAGCCGGAAATCGTGGTTGGCCAGATCAACACAACCATCGACGCAGGAGGAGACATCACCTACGACTTCGTGACCCAGACTTTGGATACCTGGGACCCGAATCGGGTCGACGATATCAACCTGTACGACTACGGTGATGGCAGCCTGACCGTGTACTGGTTCGGCGACGCCGCCTCTCTGGATGTCGGCGGCGTCGTGGACGACGATGGCGTGGAGTTTGCCGTGCTGCAGCCCGGTGACACCATCGGCCCAGCCTCCCCCATCAGCGCGGCTTCGGTGAAGCTGGTGAACTGGAACGGTAACGTTGATGGCTATATCGGCTTTGCCTTCGAAAACGAGGAAACCGGTATGCTGAACTACGGCTACCTCCGTGTGGTGTCTTCCGGCGCCACAGGACTTCCAGCCCAGGTCATTGAGTACGGCTATAACAAGGCCGGCAATGCGATTACGATCCCTACCCCGTAATCCATAGCCTGCGGTAAACCTTGATCGGGCCTCCTTAAGGAGGCCCGATTTTTTTGTAGCCGGTATCCACGGCGCACAGCCCGCGCTCCTTTTTCCAAAGCACCGCGCCCGGACGGACCCATGGATTTCGTGGTACTTTCCAGCACACTCGATTTCGCAGACGGGAAGACAGCCAGGGGGGCTGGCTTCCATTCCGGACCCAGGCAACACCCGGTTGCGCTACCACATCCGTCCGCCATCAGTGCTGCGAAGTACGACAGTCGACCACCTGACGCGGCGCCAAGACGCCCGGTTTCACCATCTTTCGAGGGAGCCTCCATGCGTAAAGTTCTTCCACTGGCCATCATGCTGGCATTGCCGGCGATGGCGTCCGCCGACACCCATGGGTGTCTGGTGTCGTTCTCCGGCGCCACCCACGATGTCTGCAGCGGCAATACCGTCGCCAGCGGCTCGGCCCTGAACAGCCTGCTGTCTCACAGCGCAGTCGACCGTTCGACCCTGCGCATCGTCAAGTTCGACGGCCCGATCGGCGAGCGCCAGCGCCACGCGGTGGAAGCCGCCGGCGCCCGCATCATCGGCTACGCCCCGCACTACGCCTATATCGTGCGCATGCCGGCCACGCTGGACAGCACGATGCAGGCGATCGACGGCGTGGTCTGGAGCGGCCCGATGCTGCCTGCGCTGAAGGTCGACCCGAACATCTACACCACGCTCGATGGCGACGATCTCATCGCCGCGCTGGGCGTGGAACGGCTTGAAATCACTCTGGACACCCGCGCCAGCCTCGACGCCTCGCGCAGCGCGATCGCCTCGGTGGCCGGGCTGCTGGACGCGCAGACAATGAATGTCGGCGGCGAACTGCTGACCTTGGCGCGATTCGAGCGCGATGCGCTGGCCGGCATCGTCGAACAGCTGGCCCAGCGCGACGACGTGCTGTCGGTCGGCCTGCACCTGCCGGCACGCAGCTACAACTCGCAGGGCCAGTGGCTGCACCAGAGCAATGAGAACTCGCCTTCACCGCAAACCCCGGTCTGGGATCGCGGCGTCTACGGCTGCGGGCAAACGGTCGGCGTGCTGGACACCGGCCTGTACCAGGACAACCGCGCCTTCCGCGATGACACCCAGGTCACCCCGATCGACGTCTGCACCTCGGGCACCTCCTGCCCCAGCATTTCGCCCAACAACGATGCCCGCAAGGTGGTGGCCTATTACAAATGGTCCGGCCTTTCCGGCGGCTCCTGGGCCGACAACCATGGCCACGGTACGCACGTGGCCGGCTCGGTCGCCGGCAATGACAGCTTCTCCAAGCCGGGGGTGGACTGCACCAACTTCACCACCGCCGGCGGCGGCACCAATCTGGACGGCATGGCCACCGGTGCCAAGCTGGTGATACAGGAAACCGGCAGCAACCTGGCCTATCTGAACCAGCACGGCGGCAATCCCTATCACGCGGCCGAAGTGGCGTATCAGAGCGGCGCCCGCATCCACAACAACTCCTGGGGATCGGGCTGTGTCAGCAGCCAGACTGGCCTGTGTGTTTCAGGATGCACCATCCCCTACCGTCCGAATTCACGTCATGCCGACCGCATCATGCAGGACCACGACGATCTGCTGATGGTGTTTGCCGCCGGCAACGATGGCACCCAGTGCCCCAACGGCAACAACGTCGGCAGCCCCGGCAACGCCAAGAACGTGCTGTCGATCGGCGCCACCAGCCGCGGAACCGCAGCCAACAACATGGCCAGCTACTCCTCGCGCGGCCCGGCACTCGACTCGCGCACCAAGCCCGATCTGACTGCCCAAGGCAGCAGCGTGCAGTCCGCCGGACGTTCCGAGTCCGGTGTCGCCGGCATGAGTGGCACCTCGATGGCCTCGCCCACTGCTGCAGGTCTGGCGGCACTGGTGCGCGACTATCTGGCCAGCGGCTTCTACCCCAGCGGCCAGCGCACGCCGGCCGACGCCATGCCGGATGCATCCGGCGCGCTGGTCAAGGCCGTCATGGCCACCGGCGCATTCCGCATGACCGGCAGTGGCGCAGGCGCCAATCCGGGACAGGCGCAAGGCTTTGGCCGCATCCTGCTGGACGACTCGCTGCATTTCGTCGGTGATGACACCCGCCTGTTCATCCATGATGAAGAAATCGGCCTGACCGCCAACGAGTCCCACACCTACCAGCTCAGCGCCACCTCCGACGAACGCCTGACCTTCATCCTGACCTGGACCGACGAGCCCGGCAGCGTCAATGCCAGCCCGGCCACGGTCAACAGCCTGCGGCTCGAAGTGAAGGCCCCCAACGGTGATGTCTGGACGCAGAAGCTGCCGGCCGGTTTCAACGTGAACAACGCCAACCCGACCCAGGACACCAGCACCAGCAACTACGACAACCTCAACAACCTGCACCGCATCCAGTTCGATGCACCGGCCCTGGGTGTGTACGAAATCCAGGTGCGCGGCATCAACGTGCCGATGGGGCCGCAGACCTATGCCCTGGCCGCTGCGGGTGGTTTCGACATCAGCACCGAGCCGGATTTCAATCTGTCGGTCACCCCGGGTGCGGTCGAGATCTGTGCAGGTTCCGACGCGCAGTTCGATATCGGCGTGCTCAGCCGCTACGAGTTCGTCGATCCGGTGACACTGAGTGTCAGCGGCGTGCCGGCCACGGCCGGCAGCAGCTTCACGCCGAACCCGCTGACACCGGCGGCACCGGCGGCCATCAGCCAGCTGCTGGTCCACAGTACCGACAGCGTGGCCAGTGGCAGCTACCCGCTGACGATCAACGGTGTCTCCAGTGGCGCCGGGCCGATCAGTCACGACATCGCCGCCACGCTGGCCGTCAAGGCCGGCCTGCCCGGTGATCCGGTGCTCGCGCTTCCAGCCGACGGTGCGACCGATGTACCGCTGATCCCGACCTTCTCCTGGGCTGACGACGCGGAAGCGACGGAATACACCATCCAGGTCGCCACCGATGCCGGGTTCAGCAACATTGTGGCCAGCGGCAGTTCGAACCTGAACACCTGGTCGCCGGACACCGAACTGGCACTTCAGACCACGTACTACTGGCGTGTCGGGGCCAACAACGTCTGCGGCGACAGCGACTTCTCGGCGGCGTACTCGTTCACCACACCGCCGGCCTACACCGTCGGTGGCGAGGTTGACGGGCTGACCGGCGAAGGGCTGGTGCTGTGGCTCAACGGTGCCAGCAGCCTGCCGATCAGCGCTGATGGTCCGTTCGAGTTCGACCTGGGCCTGGCCGATGGCACGCCCTATGTCGTCGTCGTAGGCACGCATCCGTTCGGCCAGAGCTGCGAGGTCAGCAATGGCGAAGGCACGATTGCCGCTGCCCACGTGACCGATGTGGAAGTGCTGTGCGAGGACCTGCCACCGGTCGTCAGTCCGGTGGGTGGTCAGCTTCGCAACATGTCCGCCGGCAACGAGATCGTGCTGCAGCTCAATGGCGACCAGACCATCACCAGGCGTTTCAACGGCGTCTTCAGCTTCAACCCCGGCCTGGCAACCGAAACCGCCTACGAGGTCACCGTCCACACCCAGCCGGAAGGCCAGAACTGCATCGTCAGCAACGGCAGCGGCGTCATGGGCTTTGACCCGATCACCGACATCGACGTGAACTGCGCCATCCGTGGCCCGGACATCTTCGAGGACGGTTTCGAAGGCGCCGGCGGGGACTGATCGCCGGTTGCACCCCTGCCTGGCCGGAACATCTCCCGGCCAGGTGTTTTCCCGGAACGGCCTGTCGCGCATGCGGCAGGCCGTTTTCGTTTCCGCCTGCCCGCGCTGCGGTACTGCGACGGCCGGCACCACTGAGCCCGTATCGGCGCGCCAACGGGTGCAGCCGGATGCGACAGCACTCGCAGCAACGACAAAGTTCACCTGCACATCATGCTGCACCGCAGTAGAATCGGCGGCTTACCGTCTGGAGACATCCGATGCTGTACACCCTGCATGAAGCCCAGCGCGCGCTGATGTCGCCGTTCACCTATCTGTCCGAGGCCGGGGCGCGGATCTTTTCCGAGAAGGGCAGCCTGTATTCATACTTGCCCGGCGCGGCGCGGCTGGCGGCTGATTTCGAACTGGCCTACCGCATCGGCAAGGACTACGAAAAGCCCGAGTTCAATCTTGCCCAGGTGCAGGCGCATGGCACCGAGATCGCGGTGCTGCAACGCACCGTGCTGGATACGCCGTTCTGCAAGCTGCTGCGTTTCAAGCGCTTCAGCGACGATGCCGGCTGCATCGCCGGGTTGAAGGACGACCCGACCGTGCTCGTGGTGGCGCCGCTGTCGGGCCACCATTCCACGCTGCTGCGCGACACCGTGCGCACCCTGCTGGCCGACCACAAGGTGTTCATCACCGACTGGGTCGATGCGCGCATGGTGCCGGTCTCCGAAGGCACTTTCGGGCTGGAGGACTACATCGCCATCGTGCAGCAGTTCATCCGCCATATCGGGGCGCGCAATCTGCACGTGATCTCGGTCTGCCAGCCGACCGTGCCGGTGCTGGCGGCGATCTCGCTGATGGCCAGCGCGGGCGAGGATCTGCCGCTGTCGATGACGATGATGGGCGGCCCGATCGACACCCGCAACAGCCCCACCCAGGTCAACTCGCTGGCCACCACCAAGCCGCTGCACTGGTTTTCCAACAATGTCATCCATGAAGTGCCGCATCCCTATCCAGGGCACGGGCGCAAGGTGTATCCGGGCTTCCTGCAGCATGCCGGCTTCATCGCGATGAACCCGGGCCGCCACTTCCAGTCGCACTGGGATTTCTACCAGGACCTGCTGCGCGGTGACATGGAGGATGCCGAATCGCATCGCCGCTTCTACGACGAATACAACGCGGTGCTGGACATGGATGCCGAGTTCTACCTGGACACGATCGAGATCGTGTTCCAGAAGCACCTGCTGCCGCGCGGCGAATGGCATGTGGACGGAGTGCGCGTGGCGCCCGAAGACATCCACGACAGCGCGCTGCTGACGATCGAAGGCGAGCTGGACGATATTTCCGGCCTCGGCCAGACCCGCGCCGCACAGGATCTGTGCAGCAACGTGCCGGATGACCGCCGCCAGCACATCGAAGTCGAGGGCGCCGGCCATTACGGCATTTTCAGCGGCCGGCGCTGGCGGCAGACGGTCTATCCGCAGGTGCGCGACTTCATCCGCGCGCAGGACCAGCGCCGCTCCAACGGCCGGGGCGAAACCGCCACCTCATCGCACAAAGGCGTCAACAAGGATTGAAGCCGCCTCCCGGCGCGCCGAGGCTGGCAACAGGCCACTCCACGCGACCTGCAAGCACGCCTCAGTCCGCGCCGGGTATCGAAAACGGCCCGCCCCGCTCCAGCGCCCGGCGGTAGGCTGGACGCGCGTGGATGCGTTGCAGAAAGGCGGCCAGATGCGGCTGTTCCGCCCCGAACCCGAAACGCGCCGCCATCGCCTCCAGCGGAAAGCTCATCATGATGTCGGCGGCGCTGAAGGCCTCTCCCGCGAACCAGGTCCGCGCCGCCAGCTCGCCTTCCAGATAGCTGCGCTGGGCCGCCAGCTGCGGTGTGATCAGCCGTGCGCGGACCTTGTCGGCGACACCACGCAGCACCGGCTTCAGGAAAAACGGCGCCGGTGCCGAACCGATCCGGTCGAAAACCAGCTTCATCAGCAGCGGCGGCATCGCCGATCCTTCGGCGAAATGCATCCAGTACAGGTAGCGCGCCCATTCCGGGCTTCCCAGCGGCGGGCGCAGACGTCCGGCGCCGTGGCGTTCCACCAGCACCTCGCAGATCGCGGCCGATTCGGCCAGCACCTGGCCGTCGTCCTCGACCAGCGGTGACTTGCCCAGCGGGTGCACCGCACGCAACCCGGGCGGCGCCAGCAAGGTGTCAGGATCGCGCGCGTAGTGCACGATCTCATAATCCAGCTCCAGTTCCTCCAGCAGCCAGAGGATCCGCTGGGAACGGGAATTTTCCAGGTGGTGAACGCGCAGCATCGGGCTTTCCGGCAGAACAAACGTCAATCATACGCGCAGCGCCGCGGCCTGGGATTTCCCGGGCCGGGCTTGAGTTGCCGGGTTTGCGACCAGATTAAAGTGCCAGACCCACGATGCCTTCGCCGCATCCCTCCGCCACCAACGTGCCGCGTCTCCGCTTCCATCCGGCGCGCGCACCCTGCCACGAGGCCTGCATGATTCCATTCTCGATCCTTGACCTGGCGCCGATCCGCCAGGGCGGCACCGCCGCAGATTCCTTCACCGAAACCCGTGATCTGGCGCAATGGGCCGAATCGCTGGGTTACCACCGCTACTGGCTGGCCGAGCACCACAACATGACCGGCATCGCCAGCGCCGCGACCTCGGTGCTGATCGGCCATGTCGCCGGGGCCACCTCGCGTATCCGCGTCGGCGCCGGCGGCGTGATGCTGCCCAATCACGCGCCATTGGTGATTGCCGAACAGTTCGGCACGCTGGCTGCGCTGTATCCGGGACGCATCGATCTGGGCCTGGGACGTGCGCCGGGCACCGACCAGCGCACCGCGCGCGCGTTGCGCCGCAATCTGGTCGGTGATGTCGACGGCTTCCCGGACGATGTCAACGAACTGATCGGCTATTTCGCCCCGGCCCGTCCCGGCCAGGCAGTGCAGGCCGTGCCTGGCGCCGGCCTGGACGTGGCGGTGTGGATACTGGGATCGAGTCTGTACGGTGCGCAGCTTGCGGCGATGATGGGGCTGCCCTACTCGTTCGCCTCGCATTTCGCACCGGCGCAGATGCACGATGCGTTGGCCACGTACCGCCGCCTGTTCCGCGCTTCGGCCCGCCTCGACAAGCCTTGCGCGATGGTCGCGGCGAACGTGATCCTGGCCGACGACGGCGATGTCGCGCGCGTGGCGGCGACCTCGCAGCAGCAGCAGTTCGTGCAGCTGATCCGCAACCAGCCCGGCCAGCTGCCGCCGCCGCGCCAGGACATGGAGGATTTCTGGTCGCCGGCCGAGCGGGCGCATGTGGAAAAGACGTTGTCGGTCAGCTTTGTCGGTTCACCGGCTGAAGTGGAGCCGCAGTTGCGCGAGTTCCTGCAGGCCACCGGCGCCGACGAGCTGATCGTCAACTGCCACGTCTTCGACCACCGCGTGCGGCGCCGTTCGCTGGAGCTGCTGGCGCAGATGCGCGAACGGCTGTGAGGTTGGTGTCCGGATGTTGAAGATGTCGGGCATCGCTGTGCTCAGCCCGACCTATGCAGTGGATGCCTCGCAGCGGACGTGATGCAGGGAAACCGCAACATCAATACCGGATATGTGCCTCAGCCTGGCGGCCAGTGCAGTTGACGGCCAGCGAGCAGGTGCAGGTGGATGTGGTAGACGGTCTGGCCACCAAGCTGGTTGCAGTTCATCACCACGCGATAGCCGTCTTCGGCCAGGCCCAGCTCCTTGGCATAGGCGGCGGCGGCCAGGATCAGGCGGCCGGCCAGTTCGGCATGTTCGGTTTGCAGATCATTGAGCGTGGCGATCGGGGTTTTCGGGATGAACAGCACATGCGTGGGCGCCTGCGGCGCGATGTCGCGGAAACCAAGCACGTGCTCGTCCTCGTAGACGATGTCGGCCGGGATCTCGCGCCGGATGATCTTGCTGAAGATGGTCTCGTTGTCGCTCATCGCAAACCTCGTGTGTCGCCGCAGATGGCGGCAGGCTCAGGGGGATTCGTCGGGAATATCCATGCGGGCGCCGAAGGCGTGCGCCAGCGTACCGCGGTCGATGTATTCCAGCTCGCCGCCCAGCGGCACGCCGTGCGCAAGACGGCTGGGCCGCACCCCGTGCTGGCGCGCGAGCTGGGCCAGATAATGCGCGGTGGCCTCACCTTCGACGGTGGGGTTGGTGGCGATGATCAGCTCGCGCACATGGCCATCGGCAAGGCGTGTGGCGAGCAGATCCAGCCCGAGTTCGTGCGGGCCCAGACCATCAAGCGGTGACAGCCGGCCCAGCAGCACGAAGTACAGGCCGCGAAAGCCGGTGGCCTGTTCAATCGCAAACTGGTCGGCCGGCATTTCCACCACGCATACCACTGCAGTATCACGCGAAGCATTGCTGCACAGTGCACAAACCTTGGTATCGCTGAAGTTGCGGCATTGCGCGCAGTTGCCGATCCCGTCCATTGCTTCGCTCAAACGCTGCGCCAGGCGGCGGCCTCCGTCGCGATTGCGTTCCAGCAAATGGTGCGCCATGCGCTGCGCGGTCTTGCCGCCGACACCGGGCAGGCAGCGCAGGGCTTCGATCAGTTCTTCAAGCAGGCGGGAGGAGCTCATGCACGGGTGATCGCGGACTCCCTCTCCTCCGCAAGCGGGGGCGAGGGAGCAAAGAAGAAGCTCATCAGAACAGGCCGGGAATCTTCATCCCCGGCGGCAGCGGCATGCCGGCGGTGGCTCCGGCCATGCGCTTGTTGCTTTCCTCGTTGGCCTTGTTGACCGCGTCGTTGATCGCGGCGGCGATCAGGTCTTCGAGCATTTCCACGTCATCGCCGACGGCGGCCTGGTCGATGCGCACGCGGCGCGCCTCCATCTTGCCGGTCAGCGTGACCTGCACCATGCCGCCGCCGGCCTGGCCGGTGACTTCCAGATTGGCCAACTCTTCCTGCGCCTTTTGCAGGTTTTCCTGCATGCGCTGGGCCTGCTGCATCAGATTGCCAAGTTGTCCGCGCATTGCGCTCTCCTTGAAAGATGTGGGGTATGTAAAAGTGCCGTTCGACTCAGTTGTCGTCGCGCGGGCGCACCGATTCGATACGGATCTGCGCGCCTCCTGCGACCAGTTCGCGCACCACCGGATCGTCGGCGAAGGCAGCGCGGGCGTCGTCGTGGCGCGCCTGGTTTTCGCGCCGGGTACGGTCTCCCAGGGTTTCGCTATTGGCGGCCGCCGGTGCGCTCACGAATTCCAGCTTCGGCACGCTGCCCAGCACCGCGCCCAGCGCGTCGACCAGTTGCTGCTCCATCAGGCCCGAGCGCAGGTAGTCCATCACCGGAGGCAGGTGCACCTTCACGCGGCCATCGCTGGCGCTGACGAAGGCCAGGTTCGCACCCAGCTCGCGCGCCGGCCCGCTGATGGCGCAGGCCGACAGCACCTGCAACCAGCTTTCGTTGTCGTGGATGGATTGCGGCGCGGCCACGGCCGCTGCTGCCGGACGCGTAGGTTGTGCGGCGGCCGGCGCGGCGCTTTCTGCAATCCGGGCTGCTGGCGGCGGTGGCGAAGACGCGGGCGCCGGCGGGTAATGATTGTTTCTGGCGGCAGCCTGCGTATCGCCTGGTGCTGCACCACGGCTGGCGGGAGCCGCCGCCGGATCACGGCGCGGCGCTTCCGGTCGCGGCGCATCGCCCGGCGCCGCCGCCGGCTGGAAGGCCAGCATCCGCAGCAGCGTCATTTCAAAGCCGACCCGAGGGCTGGGTGCCAGATCGATATCGCGCCGTCCCAGCAACGCCATCTGGTACCACAGCTGCACGGTTTCCGGCGGCAGCGCGGCAGCCAGCGATGCCACATCGATGCCTTCGGCCTCCACCTGCAGATCCGGCACCAACTGGGTCAGCTGGATGCGGTGCAGCGCGTGCGCCAGCTCATCCAGCACGCCGGCGAAATCCGGCGCGAATCCGGCAATGTCCTCGGCCACCTGCATCAGACACGCACCATCGTTGGCGGAAAGCGCATCCAGCAGGCCGGAAATCTGGTTGCGGTCGACGCTGCCGAGCATGCCGCGCACATCGTCGCTCTGCACCCGGCCGCCGCCGAAGGCCAGCGCCTGGTCCAGCAGCGAAAGCCCATCTCGCAGACTGCCATCGGCGGCGCGCGCCAGCTCGGCAATGGCCTCGTCATCGGCCGGCACCGATTCGGCATCCAGGATGTGGCGCATCTGCCCGCCGATCTGTTCCTGGGTCAGCCGCCGCAGATTGAATTGCAAGCAGCGGCTGAGCACGGTGGCCGGCAGCT
>Ga0265293_10007358_pt1 | contig 17016 bp, 13 predicted proteins | sample Munlanlewell138R_FD_192505 | JGI IMG/M metagenome (GOLD analysis project Ga0265293, IMG submission 192505) | Leachate microbial communities from a municipal landfill in Southern Ontario, Canada - Leachate well 138R | ecosystem: Engineered > Solid waste > Landfill > Unclassified | place: Canada...
AGATTAAATCTAAGATTAGGGAACTGGGGCAATACACCGTAATTGATAAGTTAACCGTAAGGCTTAATGAAAAAAGGGATGTCTATGAGGCTGAATTTTCCAACCTAGGTCTAAGAGGGGTGGAAGTTGCCGCTAATTATGTCAAAGAGTTTGAAAAACTGCTGGCCGGGGGAATTTGGTGTATTCTCAAAATCCAATACTATTATGACGAGGAAGCAAGAAACTCTAACCCCTTTATTATTAGTAGCCTTAATCCCATTCAAATGCCCAATTTGGATCTGCAGGAGATTTTTGCAGGAAGAAGACATTTTTCAAAAAATGAGTGGCTGGATATCCTTTTAAGATCCGTGGGGATGGAGCCTACCCAGCTGCAGGAAAATGTAAAATGGCATTTAATTGCTCGCATGATTCCCTTGGTGGAGAACAACTACAATGTTTGTGAACTGGGGCCAAGGGGAACAGGTAAGTCACATATATATAAGGAAATTTCACCTAATTCAATTCTGATGTCGGGGGGCCAAACCACTGTTCCCAATTTGTTTTATAATCTCAACACCGGGAAAATAGGGTTAGTTGGTTTATGGGATGTGGTTGCCTTTGATGAAGTGGCCGGCATTAGTTTTAAAGATAAAGATGGTATTCAGATTATGAAGGATTACATGGCCTCCGGCTCATTTGCTAGAGGCAAGGAATTGAAAAATGCTTCCGCATCCATGGTTTTTGTCGGCAATATTAATCAAAGCGTGGATGTTCTTTTGAAGACATCACATCTGTTTGATCCATTCCCGGAGGCTATGGCCTATGATGCTGCCTTTTTTGATCGTATGCACCATTATATTCCCGGTTGGGAAATACCTAAATACAGGCCGGAGTTCTTTACAAATGAATATGGTTTTATCACGGATTATCTAGCGGAATTTTTTAGGGAGATGAGAAAAAGATCCTATGCCGATGGCATAGACAGCTATTTTAAATTAGGGAGTAATCTCAATCAAAGAGATGTTATTGCGGTTAAAAAAACCGTTTCGGGTTTGGTTAAACTTTTATATCCCCACGGGGAATTTACTAAAGCAGAGATGGAAGAAATTCTGAAATATGCCTTAGTGGGCAGAAGGCGTGTTAAGGAGCAATTGAAGAAGATTGGAGGAATGGAGTTTTATGATGTTCATTTTTCCTATCTGGATAAAGAAACCTTCGGGGAGGAGTTTGTTGCCGTTCCTGAGCAAGGCGGGGATAAATTAATTCCGGAGGGTATGGGGAAACCCGGTCATATTTATACAATCGGACATGGTGATTCCGGCATGATCGGGGTTTATAAGATTGAAACCGAGGTTGTAACGGGTGCCGGCAAGTTTAAATGCACGGGCTTGGGTAGCAGTCGTGCTGCCAAAGAAAATATTGATACTGCCTTTAATTATTTTAAGGCCAATAGGAAAAACATTTCCGGCAGTATTTCTTTAAATAATAACGATTTTTTAATGCATGTTCAAGATATGCAAGGTATTGGTATGACCGGTGAACTGACTTTGGCCGCTTTTATCGCCCTTTGCTCCGGCTCACTAAAAAAACCGGCCTTAAGCCAACTGGCGGTGCTGGGTTCGATGAGTATCGGCGGTACTATCAATAAGGTAGAAGAATTGGCATCTACTCTGCAAGTCTGTTTTGACGCGGGGGCAAAAAAGGTGCTGTTGCCCATGGCTTCTGCCGTGGACATTAACACGGTTCCACCGGAACTGTTTTCTAAATTTCAAATCTCCTTTTACCAGAGTCCTGAGGAAGCGGTTTTTAAGGCTCTGGGTGTGGAATAGAGCAAAAGCTTGTGAGTGAATTTAAATTTTTGGGTACTATCATGCTATATAATCGGCCCAAAATTATTTTTAATTATTTTGGGGACGGTACTTGAATTATCTAATTAATAATGTTATAGTAAGTTAGAAAAACCAGTTGCAGCGAAATTTATACTTAGTATAAAGCAAATGACACTGCTAATTTAAAATGAGGTGTTGGTAGTGGCAAGAAAAGCTAGAGAGAAGGATGCCTTTGGGGTTTATTATATACAACAAACAAGTGCCGGCCCGAAGGCCTTGTTTGAAAATGATGATGAGCGAAGCTATTTTTTAGAAATTCTTAAAAAAGCCCAGCAGCAATTTGCCTTTAAACTTTATGGTTATTGCCTTTTAAGCAGAAATTCCTATCACCTGGTGTTGGATGTTAGCGGCGGGGATTTATCCAGTATAATGAAAAGTATTAATATCAGGTACGCTATGTACAAAAAATGCACTTATCCCCTTTTTAAAGATAGATATAAAAGTCGGTCGTTACTAACCTTGGAGGAAATTCATAAAAAAATTGACAAGGTAAATAAAGAAAGTAGTTCCCATTTTAATAGTTTTTGCCATTATAATGAATCTGCCCCGGTTAATTTGGATTGGATAGCGCCTTTGGACAATCCAGACATAACAAGAGAGGCTGCTAATAAAGGACATCCGGAAGACAGTAAACAGCAAAATTGTATTAAATCCCTAACCGAGGCCCAAAAATACCTAGTTATCCTTGCTAAGGAAGGGAAGACTACTACTTCCGAGCTGCTGAAGGATAGAACATGTCGCAATCAAATTATCAAAGATTTAAGAAAGGGCTCGGCTTTAACTTTAAAAGAAATCGGGGCCGTGGTTGGCGGGTTGTCCGAATCCTCCATTTCTAAAATTCTTAATGAATAATAGCTTTAAAAGTAACTTTGTTTAAACAGGAGGCGAACCGAAAATGGATTTAAGTTTCTCTTTTCGAATGAATGATCTGAAAAGTACCTCATTGCAGCAAGATAAAGTTTATGATTTTTTGGCAATAGGGGCCGGCCCTGCCGGTCTGAATGCTGCTCTGTATGGAAAACGTAAGGGCCTGGATGTGGCTGTTATCTCCAAGAAAAAGGGTGGGCAAATAGTAGATACCTCAGTTGTGGATAATTATTTGGGGATTTATGGTTTAACCGGTGAGGCTTTGGCAGGTAAATTTTTAAGCCATTTAACAGATTTAGAGGTGCCGGTTTTAGAAAACACGGAAGTTGTTGATTATTTTTCTCAAGGTTTGTTGCACAATGTGGTGCTATCTACAGGAGAAATCTATCAGGCAAAAGCCTTGCTGCTTGCCACGGGTTCTAGACCCCGGCTATTGTCTGTGCCGGGAGAATCGAAGTTCTTCGGAGAAGGGGTTTCTTATTGTGCTATTTGTGATGGCCCTCTGTTTAAAGGTGGGGATGTCTTTGTAGCGGGTGGTGGCAATTCTGCAGTTGAAGCGGCTCTGGATCTGGCCAAGTTGGCCAACTCGGTCACAATAGTTCACAGAAGTGAATTCAGGGCCGATAAAATCCTAGTGGATAAATTGGTTGCCCACCCTAAAATCAAGATCTTCTTGCAGACGAAAATAACAGAGATAGTCGGGGAAGCAAGAATGACCGGACTTTTGGTTGAAAACCTAAAGACCGGGGAAAACCAAGTATTAATGGGTAGCGGTATTTTTATCGAGATTGGCAACATTCCCAATACCGCGCCTTTTGATAAACTATTAAAATTAAATGAACGGGGTGAGATTATAACCAATACTAAAAAAGAAACAAATATTCCAGGAATATTTGCGGCCGGCGATGTGACAGATTCTCTATATAAGCAGATAATCATCTCCGCCGGAGATGGCGCTATTGCAGCTTTGGCCATCAATGAATATATAAACCAAACAGAATTTTAAAATTTAAACTTAGGAGGTAGAAGAAATGAAAATGTTTACTGCTGAATTAGAGGATCAATTAAGAGAGGTGTTTCAGGACCTGGTTGATGATGTAACAATTGCCTACTTTGGTGATGGCGATTGCTATACTTGCTCCGAAACAGAAAGTTATATGGAGGAAGTGGAGGCTTTAAATGATAAAATTCATTTAAAAAAGTATGAGTTAAAAACGGATGTGGCCGAAGCCGCAAAATACAATGTAACAATGGCACCTAGCATAGTTATTCTGGATTCTAAGGGGGAATACCGAGGAATCAAGTTTAATGGCATTCCCGGTGGACATGAAATCAACTCCTTTATTCCCGCCCTGTTGGAGGTTTCGGGTGCAGGTAATTCATTGCCCAAGGATGTGATGGATCGAATCGAAGCTATTGATAAACCGGTTAATATCAAGGTTTTTATTACCTTAAGCTGTCCCCATTGTCCGGGAGCCGTACACACAGCCCACAAGCTGGCATTGCTCAATAGCAATGTTGAAGCAGAAATGATAGAGGCCCAAACCTTTGATGAGTTATCCAATCGTTTCAATGTGTCGGCAGTGCCTAAAATTGTATTTAATGATGACAAGGAGCTATTAGGCAACCAGCCGATACAGCAATTTTTAAGCACCATAGAGGCCATGTAAGCTTTTATTGTAGTAAATTGGGGCCTAAAAAAGAAGTTGTACCGATTATTTGACGGTAATAGCCCCATCAAAAGAGCCATAACTGCATGGCTCTTTTTTTTAGCAATTAACAAAAAAAGACTTTACAAAGTTACTGAACAGTGTTAGAATCTCTACAATAGTTGCAATAGTCAGAAAATTCTTAAGACGCAGTTGTTTGCAACCCCGGGTTTAGTCGAAGCAAAACAGTAGTTGGAGGTGGAAAAGGGAAAGAACTTTAGTGTCCATACTTGTTTTTTGCCGGTTGCTTTGAATTAAAAAAAATAGGAGGTAAGACATGGGAGATTATCGTGCCAAGAGTTGGTGGTTTGAAACGCTTCCAGAGACAATTGTTCCGAATCCTTCTCTTAAGGGCTCGGAAACGGCGGATGTGGTGATTATCGGAGGAGGCTATACCGGTCTTTCAACTGCCTACCATCTAAAAAAAATGAAGCCAAATTTAGATGTTCGCGTGGTCGAATCCGATATTTGCGGTTATGGTGCTTCAGGTAGAAATGGCGGGTTTTCTATGACTCTTTTTGGATTGACTAAGGGGATTACCAAGCTACGTTTTAATGATCAAAATGCACGGGCTGCCCACCAATATATGGAGCAGGCAGTGGATTATTTACATGATATGATTACCCAAAACGAAATTAACTGTGATTATGAAAGGAGCGGTTATTTGCTGGTGGGAACCAGCCCTGCCCAGGAAAAGCGGATTGAAAATGATTTTAAAATAATTGAGAGATGGGGTCTCGGCGGGGTGGAAAGGTGGTCTAGGGAGCGCTTGGCTGAAGAGTTTAAGACAGATTTTTACAGGGTGGGCTGGTTTGAATCCAGATGTGGGATTCTTAACCCCGCAAAGCTGGCTAGGGGCATGAAGGAGCTGACAGAATCAACAGGTGCGGTTATTTACGAGTCTTCCCCGGTGAAGCAATTTGCCCGCAAGGAAAAAGCGGGCTTTATAGTCGAAACAAATGAAGGCAGTCTTGAATCCGAGTACTTGGTTTTTGCAACCAATGCTTATTCGATTTTGTTTCCTCAATTAAAAAATTTACAACGCCCCGCCTTTACTCATATTGTCATGTCCGAGCCTTTAACAGCAGAACAGTATGATAGTATCGGCTGGAAAAACCGCACGGGTCTGGAAGATGCCAGGGATTTGATTCATTATTACCGACTGACGGCGGACAACCGGATTATTATGGGAGGGGGGGATGTTTCCTTAACCTACGGTACCGATTTAGACAGGGATTTAAACGATGCCGTCTTTGCCCACCTTGAAAATCATGTGACAGAAGTTTTTCCCCAACTGGAGGGATTACAGTTCACTCATCGTTGGGGAGGACCGGTATCCATTACTTTGGATATGGCCCCCGTTATCGGTTACCTCGGAGAGGACCACAAGGCACTCTTTTCTTTGGGCTGTATGGGCCACGGGGTTTCCTTAACAACTCTTAACGGTAAAACCATTGCGGAGTTGATTGCAGGGGAACAGACCGAAAGAACGGAAATGTTTTTTGTGGGTCGAAGAACATTTCCCTGGCCTCCCGAGTTGATTTCCTACGGTTTAAGCCATGCAGTGCGTGGTTTTATGAAGGCAGAGGATAAACTTCTTTATAAGTAGGATTTTGTTTCTGCCCATCAAAAAAACTTCTTTATAAAAAAGGAGTTTTTTTGATGCAGTTCACATCATAATTAATAAACAAAGGTGGATTATGATTGTCAATCAGAAACTGAGCCAGTCGCTCTTTTAAAAGTGAGCCACTAAACGCTCGCTTGAAACTGAGCCACCCGCTAAACTATTGGTTCTTCATCGTTTGTTCAAGACGGTAAGATTCTCCGTTCATATTGAGAACATACGATTTGAAGGTTAAGCGATCGACGAGGGCCGCAACCATAGTCGTATTCTCGAATAGATCAGTCCACTGAGAGAAAGATAAGTTGGTTGTAACAATTACACTACCCCTTTCGCTACGGTCAGATACCACCTTAAAAAGCAACTCAGATTGATGTCGGTTAAAGCTTATGTAACTAAGCTCGTCCAGAATAAGCAAATCAGCTTTTTGTATCCTTTTTTCAAGCCTTCCTAAAGAATAATTATCTCTTGCCTCTGTAAGCTCGTTGGAGAGTGTAGCAGCATTTTTGAACAACACATCTAATCCCAGCGAACAAGCCTTCAATCCTAAACCTATGGATAAATGAGTTTTTCCCCGGCCGGGGTTACCGATCATAACGATGTTTTTTCTCTCCGAAATAAACTTGCAGCTAGATAGTTCGTTAATGAATATCTCAGTTATTGAATCGCCATAGCGGCTTAAATCCAAGTCATCAAGTATCTTTTGGTATGGGAAGCCTGCTGCCTTTAGTCTCCTACGGTTTTGGTTTTCCTGACGTTGAGCACTCTCAGCTTTCATTAGTTCCAGTAGAATGTTCTCAAATTTATCATCTGGTTTCATACAACGTAGGATATCCTGGTAATCTCCAAAGGTAGGGATTCTCAGTTGCTTTGCGTACAATCTAATCTGATCGCCTGCGGGATTAACCGACATGCTGTACACCCACCTTTCGACTCGTGAGTAAATCATATTTACCTAGGTTGACAGGTGAAATTGTAACAATATCGGTAATAGCCGGTTGAGGGTTTGCAATTACATTGTTTTCCCAAACATTTTTCCAGCCATATTCTACACAATCCCTCAGAAGTTGTATTAACTCTTTGTGGTCAGTGGAATGGCTTGTAAGCCATTCGAGGAATTCTGGCGGCAGATTCCGGCGTACCGGGGCTGCATTGAATATTGCCCTTCCCCGTTGTTCTAATATGGGGAGATAGTGCTCAAGGTTGTATGTTGGGGTATGGCGTTTGAAACAACGTTCGTGGCTTGCAATCAATCGCCCTTTGCTATAAATATCAACCTTTTCGGCATACCCTTTAACGCTGACATTGCTGCCACAATAGGAAACAGGGACGGAGTAGTCATTAGTGTCAAAGCGTGCAGTAGCAAAGGTACTGACCCTTACATTAGAACATTTAGCCGTTTCAAATTCGTATCCTGGCAACATTCTTAGGGATTGCTGCTCTTTTTCAAACATTTCACCAACAGTAGCTGGTCTACCTGTAATCTTGTGATTGCGATATTCCAGGCAGCGTCGTTTAAGTAACAGATTTAGCTCTTCAAGGCTGCTAACCCTTGGCACTGGCACAAGTGTATTGCGGCGTGCCCAGCCAACTAGTCCCTCAACGAGGCCTTTTTCATGACCCTCTGCTGGATTACAGAAGAGAGCATCGAAACCATAATGGGCTGATAAAGCAGTATAACCATCTTGTTTTTTAGCATGTGCCCCAAAACCATCTTTAACTGCAACTTTAGCGTTATCAAAGATAACTTTTTCAGGTACCCCTCCGAAGAAGCGAAATGTTCTTACGAATGCCTCCAAAAAGCTTTCTTGGTTCTGCCGCCGATAGGCAAATACGGTTGGTGCACAGCTTGAGCAGAGTCTAGCACAGAACAAATTAATTACCGTTTTCTCGCCACGTAAGTAGACAGTTGCCTCACCCCAGTCTATTTGCATTGCTTCTCCTGGCGAGAACTCTAAGGGAACAAAAACTTGCGGCTTAGCCCCTCTCATTTCGCTGACCTTGCGCCTTACGGTGGATTCCCCGCCGGCAAATCCCTTCTCGCTAACTAAACGGTCGTATATACGTTTAGCTGTATGACGCTGTTTCTTCAGGTTTTCTCGCTTATCTTCATCAAGACAGGCCTGGATAAACGCCACCACTTCATCTGTTAATATTGATGATTCTCGTTCCGGTACCTTACGTTCCCACGGAACAACATAGCCCTCACAGTATTTAGCTACTGTATTTCGTGATATGTGTAGCTGCCTGGCTATTTCACGCTGACTCATGCCGGATAGGTACATTTGGCGGATCTGTTTGTAATCTTTCACTGTTATGACCACTCCATTCACCTCTGTCTCAGCCTAAACTTCGTCAGAGTATATTTCAAGTGGCTCACTTTCAGATGAGCGTTTTCATCTTTAGTGGCTCAGTTTCAGATTAGCATTTATAGTGGATTCAGGCAAAGCAGGTCCTTAGTTGTAGGGCTGTTAACTGTGCACTCCGTCGGGGCTTTTAATTAAAAGACCGGCAAGGGGGAAGGCTAGGGTAACCTTGGCTAGAATTGCAAATAAATTGGCGTTGGTATGGCATAAATACTTGACAGGGAGGCCAAGATCTCATAGCATTAATTTGTCACCGGTCTTTTTTGGGTGCTACACAAAAGCAGTGGCACCTTAGGTGAAGATTGTTTAAGAAATGGGAATGCAAATCTCCTTTAAACGGAGCATAGAGGGAGGCAGTAATCGGTGCGTAAGATTCGAGTAGAGGATGCGGTAGGGCTAAAGCTTTGTCATGATATTACAAAGGTTATTCCCGGGGAATTTAAGGGTAGGGCTTTTAAGAAGGGTCATTTAATTCAACCGGAGGATATCGAGCAACTTAAAAACATCGGCAAAGAACATATCTACATCTGGGAGGATAAGCCGGGGGAGCTGCACGAAGATGAGGCGGCAGTCAGGATTGCCGAGGCCATAGCCGGGCCGAATATTGTTTTTGATACTCCGGTGGAGGGGAAAACAATTTTATCGGCGGCAATTAAAGGGGTTTTTCGCTTGAATAGCGATTTGTTAAGGCAACTCAATTCCATTGACCAGGTTACCATCCCCACTATTCCTGATTTTTATAGGGTGGAAAGAGGGCAAAGGGTGGCAACCGCCAGAGTGGTACCCCTAGTAATTCGGGAAGAAAAAATTAAGGCTGTAGAAGAATTATGTAAAGAAGGGGATGTTGTCTGCCAAATCAAGCCTTACCAAAAATTAAAAGTGGGCTTTATCATTACCGGTAATGAGGTTTATCATGGCCGAGTTGAAGATCAATTTAAGCCGGTCCTACGCCGAAAGATGAAATATTTTGGAGCTGAAATTTTAGATGCAACATATTGCCCTGATGATCTCCGGGAAATAGAAAAGGCTATTCATAAATACAAAGCAGCCGGGGCTCAACTGATTGTTTTAACGGGGGGTATGTCGGTAGATCCTGATGATTTGACACCGGGAGCCATTAGAAATACGGCTACAGAGTTGGTAACCTACGGGGTGCCTGTTCAGCCCGGCAATATGTTTATGATGGCCTATTTGAATGACAGTCTGATGATCGGGGTTCCCGGGGCGGCACTTTATTACAGAACTACTATTCTAGACTTGGTTTTGCCGAAAATTTTTATAGGAGAGAGATTTACCAAAGGGGACTTCGCTGCGATGGGGGAAGGTGGCTTGTGCATGACTTGTGCTAAATGTACCTACCCTATTTGCTACTTTGGCAGGTCCCGATAACCGAGCCAAAAAATACAAAGGGCTGTCTTTTCGCGCTGGAAATTGACAGCTTATTTGTTTTATACTATTATGATAATTATTAACAACTGAATTGCCGATCAGTCGAGAAATAACAGGCCGGCGGCAAACCGGGTAGAGTTGTCACTGAATTCAGAAATATTAGAGGATTTTTAATTCTTTTGTATAATTATCTAGGAGCAAATTAATTATATCAGAGGAGGTAGTACCCTAGTGCAGAAAGATGTCTATTTAGCTAAGCCGTGGACCAAGTTTTATGTTGAAGGGGTGCCGGAGTTTGTAGAAGTGCCCCAAGTGCCCTTGCTGGAGGTATTTGAGCAGGTGGTAAAAAAATATGCTAAAAATACGGCCATTAATTTTTATGGCAAAAAGATTACCTATCAAGAATTGGGAGATCACATTGATCGCCTGGCTACAGCTTTGGCTGACCTGGGTTTAAAAAAGGGCGACAGAATAGCCCTTTATCTGCTCAATTCTCCTCAGTTTGTGATTTCCTACCTTGCGGTTTTGAAAATAGGTGCAATTGTTACTCCTATTAACCCGGTTTACACCAGTATAGAGGTTAAGCACCAGCTAAGCGACAGCGGTGCAAAAACAATTATTTGTCAGGACATACTGTATGATAATGTGCAAAAAACCGGCTTAAAACTTGATAATGTCATTATTACCGGAATTGGGGAATACCTTCCCTTTATAAAAAAAGCCCTAGGCAAAAGTCTGATTGGTAAGATTTCTAGGGATATGGAGATTCCCGATATTAAAATAGCGGAAGAAAAAGGCCTTTATCAGTACCAGGAGCTACTAAAAAAATACCCGGCCAAGCCGCCTCAAATTGAGATTAACCCCCAAGAGCATTTAGCGGTTTTAGCTTACACCGGCGGGACCACCGGACCTCCCAAGGGCGCTATGCTCACCCATTATAATTTAATGTCGGTCTACAAACAGGTGACCACCTTTTGGCCTGTGATGGAGGAAGGAAAAGAGGTTGTCATCGCTTTCTTGCCCTTTTATCATATTTACGGTCAAATTGTAGCCATGTTTAACAGTTTGTTTATGGGTGCGACCATTGTACTGTTTACCACCGTTGATTTGGATGATATTTTGCTGGCCATTGACGGGCAAAAGGCCACCTTTCTTTTCGGGGTGCCTACCTTTTTTGAATACCTGAAGGAGCATGATAAAACCGGCAGAACCAATTGGAAGCGTTTAAAGCTGATTACCTGCGGTGCGGATACCCTCCATGAAACCACAGTGGATAGCTGGAAAAAACGCACCGGTACAAATATTGTAGAAGGATATGGAATGACGGAAACTACCGCCGTAACCCATGCCAATCCCATGGGCCGGAGCAAAAAGGGTTCCTTCGGCCTGCCCATGTCCAATGTGGTTGCGGCTGTTATAAATCCCGATACCAATGAATTCATTCCCCAAGGGGAAGTTGGCGAAATGATTGTCAAGGGCCCCAATATTATGCAGGGCTACTGGCAGGCTCAGGCTGAGACAGACAAGGTGTTAATCGAAAAAGAAGGGGAGCTTTGGTTAAAAACCGGGGATTTTGTTAAGATGGATGAGGAAGGTTATTTCTTCTTTTATGACAGGAAGCGAGATTTAATCAAGTATAAGGGCTACTCGGTCTTTGCTAGGGATATAGAGGATTACCTTTATCAACATCCTCAAATCAAACAGGTTGGAGTGATCGGAGTTCCCGAACCCACTGTGGGACAGTTGGTCAAGGCCAATATTGTGCTGCAAAACGAGGCTAGGGGTAAGGTGTCCGAGGAAGATATCCTAGATTACTGCCGTCAGGGATTAGCCCATTATAAAATACCCAAAATTATTGAATTTAGGGGGGAATTGCCCCAAACGGATGTGGGCAAAATATCCCGCCGAGAACTCAGGGAAGAATTGGAGGAGTTTTAATGGGACAGGAGTTTTTTCAGGTTAACAACTTGGTAAAAACTTTTGGTGGCTTGGTAGCTACCGATGATGTCAGCTTTTCGGTTAACCACAATGAAATAGTTGGTTTAATCGGGCCCAACGGAGCCGGCAAAAGCACCTTGGTCAAATTGATTTTAGGCATTTTAAAGCCGGATCAAGGCTCCATTATCTTTAAAGGACAGAACTTGGTGGGCCTTAAAACTTGGGATATCGTCAACTTAGGCATAGCCGGTACTTTTCAAAACACCAGACCTTTTAGGCGGCTGCCCATTATCGCTAATGCAATGGTGCCCTGTCTAGCCCCCAGAGGCAGGAAACGAGGGGAATGGGTGAAAAGGATTGAAAGCAAAGCCCAGGATGCCTTAGAGTTTGCAGGTATTTCCGATTTGGCATTGGAACCCGCTTCTCATTTATCCCACGGTGATTTAAAACGGCTGGAAGTTGCCAAGGCCGTGGCAACGGACCCGGAACTGTTGATTCTGGATGAGCCCTTTGGGGGATTAAACCCAACCGAAACAGAGCTGTTGGCAAAATCCATTAGAAGACTTCACAAAGGAGGCAGGTTTGGTAGGCTTCACAGTGATGGTATGGCAATGATTATTATTGAACATAAATTGTCGGAATTGATGAAAATTGTGGACAGGGTAGTTGTTTTGCAATTCGGCAAACTAATCGCCACCGGTACGCCGGAAGAGATTGTGGCTAACGAACAAGTTATTGAGGCCTATCTTGGAAGGGAGGGGGCCTAATGTTGCTGGAAGTAAAAAACATTACGGTGGATTATGATACGGCTATGCTGCTAAACGATGTGAGCCTAGCAATGATGCAAGGTGAGCTGTTGAGCTTGGTCGGTCCTAACGGGGCCGGCAAAACCACCTTGCTGAGGGCCATAACTGGCTTGGTCAGATGGGATCGGGAGACAAAACAAGGGACAAAAGCCGGCAATATCGGCCTGACCGGTCAGGTGCTTTTTAACGGGGAGGATATCAGCAATTTGCCGGCCTATGAAATTGCCAGAAGGGGTTTAATACTTTGCCCCGAAAGGCGGAGGCCCTTTACCGAGATGACAGTGCAGGAAAATTTAAAGGCCGGGGCTTACTTGTATCCCAAACATTACGCGGGAACCTTAGACTTTGTCTACCACCTTTTCCCCCGTTTGAAGGAAAGAGAAAAACAAATTTCAGGCACTATGTCCGGTGGGGAGCAGCAAATGTTGGCCATTGGCAGGGCTTTGATGTCCAAGCCCAAATTGCTTTGCATTGATGAGCCTTCCACCGGCCTTGCCCCGCTGATCAAACGGGATCTTTTTGACAAGATTAAAGAAATAAACGAGGGCGGAATTGCCCTATTGTTAGTTGAGCAGGATGTGGCCTTAAGCTTTTCCTTATCAACTAGAGGCTATATTTTATCCCATGGTAAAATCGTGGCTCAGGGCACCAGTCAGGAATTGTTAAAAGACGAAACAGTGCGGCGAGCATACTTGGGCTTATAGGGGGGAGTAAAATTGTTAGCAAATATTTTCGTCAACACCTTAATACATGCCAGCGTTTATGCCCTATTGGCACTGGGCTTTTCGCTTACCTTCGGGGTAGCCAGAATTATTAATTTAACTCATACAGCCTTTTATATGTTGGCCGCCTATCTGATCTTTACCTTTGTGGGTACTCTGGGCTTAAATTCGGCTTTGGCCATCTTACTTTCCATTGTGCTGGTGACCATCATAGGCATGCTCAGCTACAAGGTAATTATCGAGCCTTTACACGAACATGATACCACGGTATTAATCGTAACCATTGCCTTGGCTTTGGCCTTTCAGGAAGTAATGCTCATCCTGTTTGGTGGGCATTTTCGGGGTGTGCCGTCTTTGGTAAAGGGCTTCGTCACCTTTCTAGGTGTTCGAGTTACCAATCAATACCTGGTGGTAATAGCTGTTTTATCAGTAATTTTAGTGTTAGTGTGGCTGTTACTGTTAAAAACTCGTCTGGGCCTAGCGATCAGGGTTACTGCTCAGGACCGGGAAGTTGCCAATTTAATGGGTATTAATGTTTCCTTGATGTCCATGGTTACCATGGGTTTAGCTACTATGTTAGCTGCCACCGCCGGGGCATTGGTGGCACCCATATTTATCCTTGAACCCAGAATGTGGCTGCAACCCTTGACAATAGTGTTGGCAATTGTGGTGCTGGGCGGGTTGGGAAGCTTAAAGGGCAGTGTCTACGGAGCGATTATTATAGCCTTGGTAGAAACCTTGGTCGTTTTCCTGGTTCCCATGGGTTCCTTTTTAAGGGGGGCGGTTTCTTTGGCTATTATGATTATTATTTTGATTATACGTCCGGAAGGATTATTTGGAGTAAGTTTTGAGGGGGAGCGCTAGATGACAGGTTATTTATATCATTTATACCAGGCGTTTAAAGAAGAAATTCTGTTTTTGCCCAGCAGATTGATTGCCCTAGTTGGAATCATAGCTTTAGTATTATTACCCTTATTTAGCCAAAGTCCCTATACCTTAAAGGTATTTACCCTAGCCTCCATCTTTGCTATTTTGGCGGCTAGTTGGGATTTATTATCCGGGTTTGTAGGTCAGCTAAATTTGGGTCATGCTCTCTTTTTTGGAGTTGCCGCTTATACCTCTGCTTTATTAAATCTTCATTATGGCTTATCCCCTTGGATGACCATTCCCCTGGGGGCCCTAATGGCAGTGGTAACAGGGATGCTGGTGGGTATTCCTGCTCTCAGATTGAGGGGGCAATACTTAAGTCTGGCAACCTTGGCTTTCCCCCTGATTTTAACCGGCATCATCTATGTTTTTCCCGATTTTACCGGAGGGGAGCTGGGGGTTTCCGGTTTAAGCCGTTTATCAAACAGCAGACTGGCAGATTATTATATTACAGTCGGTTTGGCCTTGGGCCTCGGTTTTTTAATGTGGAAAATTACAGATTCCAAGATTGGGCTGATTTTTCACGCCATTAGGGAAGATGAAATTGCGGTCAGGGCGGCAGGAATCAATACCACTAAATATAAACTGCTGGCTTTTGCCTTCAGCGGTTTTTTTGCAGGTATTTCAGGAGGGCTATATGCCCATGTGATGCGCTTGGCAGGGCCCTCCACCTTGGATGTTTTTATGTCCTTTCAGCCTATTATTTGGACTGCTTTTGGCGGTATTGCTACCATTTACGGAGCAATTATCGGTGTCTACCTGCTTTACCCCTTTATGGAGGTTTTGAGAATAGTACCTGAATACAGAATGCTGATTTTTGCGGTAATTATAATTTTGGTTTTGCGAATCATGCCCCAAGGCCTTTCGCCCTGGGTTATTGAGCGCATTCAAAAAGAGTGCCCCCGTTGTAAAAGACATAACGCCTTTACCCGTAAAACTTGCAAAGCATGCGGTACTTCTTTGGAGAAACCATCTTTAGGAGGTGATTCATTTAAACTGGAGGTTAAAACCAGTGAATAAATTATTTAACAGGTAAAGTCAGAATAATGAGAAAACAAAAAATGGAGGTAATGGGTGTGAAACAAAAGAAAGGCTTGGTTTGGATAGCTTTAATTTTACTATTGGCTTTTGCGGCAGCGGGATGCGGTTCGTCCGGTGAGGAGCCTACCGCTAAAGAGGAGGTCATCAGGGTAGCGGTGGCCGGTCCAATGGCTTTTGTCCAAGGTGAACATCATTGGATGGGTGCTGAGATGGCAGCCCAGGAAATTAACGATGCCGGCGGAATAAAAGTAGGGGACAAAAATTACAAATATGAGTTGATTAAAGTTGATACCAATGAACTGATGAGTGTTTCCGATGCCGCTACGGCTGTTGAAAGAGCCATTACTGAACAAAAAGCAGATTTTATCACCGGTACCATACGAACGGAAGCTGCCTTAGCTATTCAGGATGTGGCCATGGATTATAAAAAGATTTTTATGGTGGCCGGTGCTTCCTTTATTGGCTTGGCCGATAAGGTAGAGGAGGATTATGAACGCTATAAGTATTGGTTTAGGATTTCTCCCATTAATGGTAACTTGCTGGCGCAAACTTCCTTGTTGCTATTGCAAGATGTCAGCAAGGTATTAAGAGAAGATTTAAATATTGAAACACCAAAAGTGGCCTTGGTTTTTGAAAAGGCCCAGGCCGGGGATGCTTTAGCGGCGGCGGCTCAGCAAGTTGTCCCGTCCTTTGGTATGGAAGTGGTAGGGCTTTGGCGGCCTTCTCCAACAGCCACCGATTTAACGGCTGAACTGACGGCAATTCAGGATTCCGGTGCCCATATTATTTATACCTATTTTTCTGCCGCTTCCGGGGTCCCCTATGCCAAGCAGTGGGGTGAGCTGCAGATACCGGCAGTTTCCGTAGGCATTAATGTTGAGGCCCAAGCCCAGGGCTTTATGGCAGCTACAGACGGCAGGGGTAACTATGAATATACCCTCAATACTTATGGGCCGGTTGAAATTACCGACAAAACCCTTCCCTTCTATAATGAGTTTATCAAGAGAAACGGGGAATACCCCACTTACAATGCCGGCGGTACCTATGACTCTCTCTATATTCTCAAGGAAGCCATTGAAAGGGCAGGCACCTTGGATCAGGATGCCATCGTAGTTGAAATGGAAAAGACCGATATGGACAGCACTATCGGCAGATTTGTCTTCGACGAAAAGCACGATGTCACTTGGGGCCCCGGTTATGTTACAGCAGTAGGGACTCAGTGGCAGGACGGGAAACTGGTTTGCACCTGGCCCAATGGCTGGCAGGGCATTACCTACCCCGGTACCGTAGAATACAAGCTACCTCCCTGGGTAGTTGAAGCCTACAAATAAAAGAATAAAGCCAAAATAAAATCCAAAAACCCGGACCAAATCAGGCCCGGGTTTTTAACCTGGCAGGGGGACGGCAGGCCGTGTTAAAAGTGTCCCCTTTGCCAGCCAGTTTCCCGCCCTTTTTACCATCTTTACCATGAAAACCGGCCAAAAATGCCTTTTTGCTTTTTTTACAGCAAAGGATAAAAAAAGCGGCGTCCTAGTTGGACACCAGTGGCCTTGTCTTAGCCAACCTTTTTAAAATCCCCTCAACTCCCAGGATATTAATTACCCTTTTTAAGTTGTAGGCTAAAAAGGTTAGTGATAGCTCCCCTGTCACTGAGGCTTTACCCCTCGTTAGTAGATAGGAGGAATCAAACCCCCGTTTAATCGTTCCAAAGGGGTGTTCCACAATTGTTTGCCGTAATCGATATTTATCTTTGCAAAGTTCG
>Ga0265293_10007359_pt1 | contig 17015 bp, 9 predicted proteins | sample Munlanlewell138R_FD_192505 | JGI IMG/M metagenome (GOLD analysis project Ga0265293, IMG submission 192505) | Leachate microbial communities from a municipal landfill in Southern Ontario, Canada - Leachate well 138R | ecosystem: Engineered > Solid waste > Landfill > Unclassified | place: Canada...
TTAACTGAGAATTTTTCGATTGATGTGACGGCTTATCTAAAAGATATTCGCGATCTGACCGGCACCCGCGCAGAAGAAATTGAAGTATATGGCGGTTCGGCCACCTATAGCAAACTGGTAAACAGCGATTTTGGCGTCGTTAAGGGATTCACGATTTCGATCAATCAACAGAATCCGAGAGGACTCTATACCAGTTTTGATTACACTTTACAAATTGCCAAGGGTACGGCTTCAGATCCCGAGGCTTACCGAAATGCGGTCACTGGTGGTACCGAGCCGGAGATTCAACTCAATCCATTAGCCTGGGATCAACGCCATACGATCAATGGAGTCGTCGGCTACAATCAAAATAATTATGGCATTACTTTTCTGGGGCGATGGGGAAGTGGTTTGCCTTATACTCCCCAATTAAGTAAGGATATCACTTCATTGCTAACTAATTCAGATACGAAACCGGCAACCTTCACCATTGATCTAAAGGCTTATTATCGTATTTTATTATCGAATCGATACCCGATGGAATTATTTATTAGAATCCAAAACCTGTTTGATCGGTTAAACGAAGTCAATGTTTACGATGAAACGGGTCGAGCCGGATTTACTACCGATGAAGCCAGAGTGAAAGCTCTCAATATTGGTACGCCGGTAAACTCGGTCAGCGAGTGGTTTAATAATTCAACGCATTATGCTGAACCGCGCAGGATTGAAATAGGAATGAGGATTAGTCTATGAAACGCAACCATCAATCTCTGATTAGCAGGAATACATCGATAATCTTACTGGTATTAATGATTACGCAGATTATTTGGGCGAGCCAGAGCGGGAAAGCTTATCGACGTAGTAGCGTTCATAATGGAAACCTGGTAAGGACTGTATATGGGAACTGGGGAGTGATCGGTCAGCCATCCAATAAAGGTCCGCGCGGCGCCTGGCTGTATGACACTAACGGTTATATTGGAGACGTCAGTCCTATCGTAGGAGCGGAGGTCGAGTATTATTCTTCCGATATAGATTCGATAATCAGGTTTCATAGCGTTGTGGTTTGCCCGGTAGATCGTCCGGCGACTGCCAGAGAAGAATCAAACACCGGCGATCAGTGGACTTTTGAGCCGGTTTCAGGTTATTTCAATGAGGCTTCTGAAGGTATTGCGATGAGCACCGATCAGACTACCTGGCCACCTTATTGGCCGGATAGAATGAACGAAGACGACCCAGGCTGGTCTGGTCAGTGGAATGGTTTTTTCGGTAAAGGAGTTACCAACGCCGATCAGGAAAGTTATTTCGTAATGGACGATAACAATGATGTTGAGTTTAACAGCGGTAATAACAGCGTTGTCATTAATCCTCATACAAATCCGCCAACCCGTGGCATATATTTCAGACCGGATAGCACGAATGTGACCCGGAACGGGCTCGGACTCGAAGTTAGGGTTCGTGGAATGCAATGGGCTCAGTTCCTGGCGCAGGATGTCATTTTCTGGCTTTATGAAATAACCAATACCAGTACGACCAACTACGATAAAGTTGTATTCGGAATGGTAGCTGGTACATACAATGGCGTTACCGGCACCGATGACTCACCTCAAGAATATGATGACGACTATTCGTTCTTTGATGTAGAACGGGATTTGACATATACCGGTGATTATCCGAATAATAACCGCCGTAATCCGAAGTGGCAGGGTCCGGTGGGATTAGTCGGATATGCATTTTTGGAGAGTCCCGGAAATCCGTATGACGGAATTGATAATGACGGCGATAATAAATCAGAAAAGCATACCGGTAAAAATCTGATCTTTACAGCGCCATTGTTTGCCGAAGGTGATTTTGATTCAGTGACATACAAGAAGGGTGATCAGATTGTATTAATTGATGATGATTACAACCGCATTTTACATACAATCACCAGTGATACCGAAACAGTTCAGACTAAGGGACTAACTCTATCAATAGCAAAAGAAATAACACTGATAGAAGGGAATATCCTGCCGGACGGTTCCATCAATCCGAACGTATACGACGGCATTGACAATGACCTGGATGGAGTAATTGATGAAAATTATCTGCTACATTACCGGCAACGTCGGGTTGATCAGAATGGCATCGTTTTATTTGATACTTTGAATCCGGTGGCTTATAAGGATTTTAGAAGAGGGATTGGTATTAACGATCCCTTGATTGACGAAGCCCGTGATGATGGAATCGATAATGACGGTGATTGGAATCCCGAAACTGACGACGTTGGCGCCGATGGAAAACCGGATACCTATGATTATGGAGAGGGTGATGGAAAACCAACCCTTGGCGAACCTAATTTTGACAGGACTGATGTCGATGAATCGGACCAGATTGGACTGACCAGTTTTAATTATTTTACGCCCTCTCAAGATTATCCAATGGCGGATGACGAACTGCTCTGGGATTGGTTAAAACCGGGATACTTCGATGTGCCGTCCAGTATTCAAAATGGTAAACCAATTTCCGGAGAAGATGGTGATTTTATCTATGGTTCCGGTTATTTCCCGCTACGGGCGGGAGATACCCAGCGTTTTTCACTGGCATTAGTCTATGGTCACGATATGACCGACCTGCTAAAAAACCGGGCAACCGTTCAGGATATCTATGACAGTGATTATCGCTTCCCGCAACCTCCGGAAAAACCGACTGTGACGGCAGTTGCCGGAGACGGTAAAGTGACCCTTTACTGGGATAGAGTCGCCGAGGAGAGTATCGATCCGGTTACCAAAAAGAAGGATTTTGAAGGTTATAAGATTTATAAAGCTTCCGATCCGGATTTTAATGATGCGAGAGTGATAACCGATGTACATGGTGTCGTAACCGGCTATAAACCGCTGGCACAATTTGACAAGGTCAATGGCATAAAGGGTGTTTTCGAAGCCAGTTCGGATTTATACCAGGGCGCTGACGGTTATTCGTTTTATCTCGGTTCGGACAACGGACTGGTACATAGTTACGTTGACGAGGAAGTCCAAAACGGTCGAATCTATTATTATGCGGTCGTGGCTTATGACCATGGAGATGCCGAGAGTGATATATTCCCATCGGAAAATACAAAATTCATCTCAGTTCAATCTAATGGAACTGTAATCACGGATATTAATACTGTAAGAGTGCGACCAACCGTCAAAGTTGCCGGCTACGATCCCCTAAATAGTGAGTCTTCTTTAGAACATCTCCAGGGACCGGCTAACGGGGGCATCCAATACAGAGTTGTGGACGAAACCCTGCTGAACGGGCACACCTACCGGGTAACTTTCACGGATAGTCGCACCGATGGAGTCGATAACGATAACGACTGGAATTATCTTACCGATGACATTGGTGGTTTGATAGATCCCGGCACGACAGCTAATAATGGAGTGCCTGACGAAGGAGAACCAAATTTTGAATGGAATGACACTGACGAATTTGCCCCGCTAACCGCTACCTATTCGGTATTGGATATTTCGGGAGTGCAAGAAATTCTGGAATTGGACACCGTGTTTGCCCATCTCGCGCATGAATATATTCATTACCCTGGCATTTTAATAGCAAATATCACTAATCCTGATGTCTTTCTGTCACTGAACAACTTCGAGATTGATACCATCCATGGAAAGATTAGAATTAAACCAAACAGTAGTTTGAGCGAGGGCGAATATAGGATAAACTATAAATATTACGCGATATTTGAAAGTCCGAACATTCAAAATAGTCCCTATGCCGGTGAAACCATCGACAGTGATATTTTCGATGGAATCGAATTAGTATTTTCCAACTCCTGGAATATCCAGAAAATCGATTCGAAATCATTTTGGAATACTACCGATAGGATCCTGGATTACTCGTTCACAATCGATCAGGCTGAATTGCAGGGTGATACGATCGTAGGGGTAAGATATCCCGGAATTTACGAGATCCGGATAGGTGATAGTACAGAGGTATTATATGAAACCCCGCTAAGTTTTCTAAAATCTGTTTATCCCACGTTTTCGGATGCGCTAATCAGGAGTCTGATCAAGAAGACTAATTTCTATATATATCACTTGCTGGATTCGATAAAAATACCATTTTTATATAATGGTCCACCCAAGAACAGTCATGGAATATATGAAATCAAACCGGGCAGTCTGCTGGAAACATTTATAATGAAACCGGACAGTACCTATCAGTATTCATGGGTAATTAATTTCCCGAATATCGCAACCGATCCGCCAAGGTTTGTTAATGGAGATTTTCTGCATGTCGAGACCGGTATTCCATTTCGAAAAGGTGACTTATATGAATTCACCACTGAAATCCCAGTTGTAAGCGATCAAATCGCCAAGGTCGATATGGATGAGATTCGAGTAGTGCCAAATCCGTACATTGTGGCGAACACGATGGAAGCTCCTTTGCCGCCTTCTATTACGAGCGGACGCGGTGAAAGACGGATTGAATTTCGCAAGTTGCCGGCTGACTCAAAAGTACACATTTTCACCTCAGCCGGAGCGCATGTCATTACTCTGAATCATAATGGCGATATTCATAACGGCACCTTAGCCTGGAATTTAAAATCGAAAGAGAATCTGGATATTGCTTTTGGAGTGTATTTCTACATCGTCGAATCCTCAGTTGGCAAGAAATCCGGTAAATTGGCAGTTATAAAGTGATGGTGAGATTATGAACAGAAAAATCCAAACTATATTTTTAATTATCCTGCTCAATACGATCTGCAGTTATGCTCAGAATAAATCCGGAACGGCTTCCGGTCAATTCCTGCAAATTCCGGTAGGCGGTAAAGCCATTGCGATGGGGGGAGCGTTCACCGCTCTCTCCGATGATCCCACCGCGCTTTTCTGGAATCCGGGGGCAATTTCCAGAACAATTAAGAATAAAATGTATGTCTCGCAGACCAATTGGTTGGTTGGTAGTAAACACCAATTTTTGGCGGCTCAACTGCGGTTCACTGATCAGGACGTTATCGGAGTCTGCTTTAATCTTCTTGATTACGGTGAGCGTGAGGAAATAACCACTGTCGATCAACCCGATGGCACCGGCGAATTTTGGGAAGCCAGCGATCTGGCTGTCTCAATAGCGTATGCCCGTAATTTGACGGACCGATTTTCGATAGGCGGTAGCGTAAAATACATTAGTCAAAAAATCCTGCATGTAAATGCTACCACATTGGCGGTTGACCTGGGCTTGCTATTTAAAACGCAGTTTAACGGCCTGCAGATTGGCGCCAGTATGCGGAATTTTGGTGGTGAACTTCAGATGCAGGGACGAGACCTGATCACGCAAGTCGACCTTGATAAGGAAGCTTCCGGTAATAATGAAACTATCGTTTCATATTTAAAGACGGATAAATGGCCGATTCCGTTAACGTTTACCGTTGGAGTGGCGATGCCGATAATCAGCAATAAGCTCATTGCTATGACTTTAGCCGGCGATGTAGTACGTCCGACTGATAACAGTCAAGTATTGAACTGCGGCGCGGATATATTAGTTATGAAAATGATCAGTCTACGGGCTGGTTATCAGGCATTATTTCGCGAGACTAAACAACAGGGATTGACGGCTGGGATGGGGCTGAAATTACCCATTCAATATGCCGATATAATTTTTGATTATACTTATCAGGAATATGGCTTTTTTGGCAATATTTCAACATTATCGTTAACAATTGGGTTTTAACAAACAAAAAAAGGAGAAAAGCTATGAAAAAAGCTACTGTTCTGTTGATGATGTTGGCGTTAATTGTTGTCACATCATATGCGGATGTGACAGTTGATTACATCGTCAATACATCAACCATGCAAGGAGTCACCGATTCAACCCATCAAATCCAGATTTGTGGGTCGGAAGTCGGGCCGGAAGGTGTTGACAAATGGTACAACCTTTTCCTGACCTGGGGTGATGATTCACCGCTGGCTACGAATGTAGGCGGAGATTACTGGAAACTGTCGGTTACCTATCCGGATTCTATGGTTGGTTGGCGGATGGCTTATAAGGTTCGCTATAAAGCCAACGATGATGACGGATTTAGCTGGGAGAATGTCACAATACCGGGCGGAAATCGGATGTATGTGCTGTCGGCGAGTGATACAACTTTAGCGCCGGCATATGTTAATAATGACTTCAATCCGCCATTTACGCCTTCTGATTCGGTTGATATTTACGTGCGTGTAAGTATGGAAAATTACGAAGATAGTTTTTCGCAATTGTCCGTAGTTGGTCATGCGCCATTTTGTGATCCAGCCTGGTCACCGGGTACTTTACTGCTATCACAGGAAGGTGAGACTGATTATTGGAGCCGGACTATCCGGATTGCTCAAAGTGTCATTGATACGGTCGACCAGGTAGATCCGCTGAGTGGTCATCCTGGTACGTTGATGTATCGTTTTGCAATCGGAAACGATTGGAGTAACACTGAAAATCTGGCTGGCAAGTATTGGGATGGAAATGAAAACAGGATTATCGTTTTACATCCTAATCTGAAAGATACTACCCTGGCCTGGAAGTACTGGAATGATGCGGCCCCGGCCGGATTTGAACCGGAAGACACTGTCGATATTATTTTTACAGCCGATATGACAAATGCTATCACTAACAAGGGTTTTGCCGTTGGCGATACGGTTTTGGTACGGATGGGCTATTTCAACAGTTTGTCTTCGACGATGGACGCTCATCTGATTCGAACTGCCGGCACATATTTTTACATGACGACTTTTGAAGATGTACCGGTTGTTCTCAATGAGCCACTTTATTACCAGTATTATATGATTAAGGACGGCGTGGAACAACGGGAAGTATATTTTAATTTCGATTACGATGGCGAGGATGTTACCCAGGCTGAGCGGCGGGCTTTTATGCTAACCAATGCCACCAGTAATGAAATTAATGATATCGAAGACAGTGAAACTGATCCTCGGCGCATGCCTAAGTTCAGGAATAATCAGAAGCTAAGCCAGGCGGTTACCGTGACGATCGAGTGTGATCTGCGTCCGGCTTATTACCAGGTCTGGGCTGGTTCGACTCTGGATGATATTCAAACATCAGTTGATATTACTCCGGCTATGCTCGAGGCGGATCCGGATACGCTTGCCAACTTAGGTCTGTGCATCAATGGTCCGATGTCTAATAATGGTGAAGGCACCTGGGCGACCTGGGGCGGAACTTTAGGTGGTGATGCGACCCGCAGAATGTATGATGACGGCACGAATGGCGATGCTGTTGCAGGTGACACCATTTATACGATCGTCTACAATTTTACCACTGATAAAACCGTCGGTCAGGAATTTAAATTCGGCATCGGTGGTGGAGACAATGAAAGCAGTTATGGTCTCAATCATATCGAGAATATTGATGATACCAATCCGACCTTTACCTTAGAGGTTCAGTTTGGTTCAATCAATCCGAATTTCTACTCGGCCTGGGACTTCAATGCTAAAGCTCCTAAAGTTGGCATCAAGGATGGCGAGGCAAATATCGTTAACAAATTCGCTCTCTCGCAGAATTTCCCGAATCCATTCAACCCGACCACGGAAATTCGTTTCGCTATTCCGGAAAGAAGCGATGTCCAGTTGACGATTTACAACCTGCTGGGACATTCAGTCAGAAAAGTTGTCTATAGCAACCTCAACATGGGTAGTTATAGTTATGTCTGGGACAGCCGCGATATGAACGGAAATCAGGTTGCTTCCGGTATTTATTTTTATGAATTACGAGCTGGCGACCAGTATCATGCTTTGAAAAAGATGGTATTGTTGAAGTAAGTTGCTCTGTGGAGGAAGGGCGGGCTGACCCGTCCTTCCTCTTTTTCTTCTTTGAATTTTAATAGGGGGCGCACCAGATGCATGCACTGGATTATGTTATAATAGTTGTTTATCTGATAGGAATGGTCAGCGTCGGATTGTGGTTTCAACGCAAAGCCGCTCAGGGGATTGATTCATATTTTCTGGGCAATCGATCATTACCCTGGTGGGTGCTGGGTTCGTCCGGGATGGCTTCCAATCTGGATATCAGCGGTACGATGATTATCGTAGCCCTGGTTTATGCTCTGGGAGTGCGCGGTTTATTTATTGAGTTTCGCGGCGGCGTCACCCTGATTATGGCATTTTTGATGATTTTCATGGGAAAGTGGAATCGTCGTTCGAAAGTGATGACATTAGCGGAGTGGATGGAATTTCGTTTCGGCAAGGATGGAGAAGGGCGCCTGGCGCGTTTGATCACGGCTTTGACTTCTATTATCGTCACGATTGCCATGATCACTTATTTCGCGGTGGGTGGAGGAAAATTTTTAGATAAATTTTTGGGCATTCCCAATTTCTTAGGGCTGTCGTCACAATTTTGGGCGGCGGCGGCGCTGATTGCGATAGCCATGATTTATACAGTGGCTTCGGGACTCTACGGAGTGGTGTGGACGGATGTTTTTCAGGGCTCGCTGATATTTATAATGATCGTGTATGTCGTTTTTCGGGCATTAAATTTTAACTTGCCAGCTGAGTTTTCAGTGATGATGCCTCTGAAAGACATTGCCGGAGGAGGTTTTCGGGCATTTCCGACCACTTATCAGGAGTGGACGGATGTTTTGCCAAAATTAAGATTGGCAATCGATTCGACCAGCGTTTATAGTATGTACAATCTGTTTGGCATCGCTGTGCTGTTTTATATAATTAAAGTAGTAATCGAGGGCAGTGGCGGTACCGGTAGCTACATGATTCAGCGTTATTATGCGGCTAAGAGTGATCGCGATGCCGGATTGCTTTCGCTATTCTGGACGTTTTTACTGTCATTCCGCTGGTTTTTTGTGGGAGCGATGGCGGTCTGGGGCATTTATCTGGGCGCCAGAATCACTGATCCGGAAATGGTCTTGCCGATCGTGGTGGAGACTTTACCGATTGGGATAAAAGGTTTCCTGATCGCCGGAATGATGGCGGCGGCGATGTCTACTTTCGATTCGACCGTCAATGCCGGCGCGGCCTATTGGGTCAAGGATATTTATCTTGAATATATAAATAAAAAAGCGACCGACCGTCAGCAGATGCGTCAGAGCTATGGCGCTTCGATTGTAATCGTAGTGCTGGGTCTGGCGCTTACCCTAATAATCAAAAATATCAATGAAATCTGGGGCTGGATTACGATGAGTATCGGAGCCGGTCTGATCGTACCGCAGTTGATTCGCTGGTATTGGTGGCGATTAAATGGATATGGCTATGCGATTGGGATGGCCGCCGGGATGCTGGCTTCGATTATCTGGAAAATCATCGCTCCCGAAGCCACCGCTGAATTTCTGGCGTTTTTGTTCGCGGCCGGTATCAGCGCCATTGCCACGATAATAGGCACTTTATTAACCAAACCGACTGACTCTAAAGTTCTCGATAATTTCTATCGGGTTACCCGACCGTTTGGATTCTGGGGCGCGATCCGGTCTAAATTGCCGGAAAGAGTGCGGCGCCAGATCAATCGTGAAAATCGTCGTGATATTATTTCGATTTTCTTTGCGGTGCCGTGGCAGGTCTGTTTGTTCATGATGTGGATGGTACTGGTCATGAAGCGTTTCGATACTTTTTTAAGTTTATTGCTCATAGTTTTGGCGCTTTCGTTGATTTTATACTTTACCTGGTTTCGTCATCTCTCGACTGAAGTTGATGTCGATTCCGAGTCATCGTCTGCTTGATGTTATTAATAATGGAATAGAAAGACAAAATGGATATTCTACAGGAAAATGTTCTGCATAAAATGTTGAAACTGGGCTTCACCAACTATGAAGCCCGCACCTATCTGGGTCTGCTTAAATTGAGTCCTGCCACCGGTTATGAAATCAGCCAGTTGGCGCATGTGCCGCGTTCGGTGGTGTACACTGTTTTAAAACGGCTGGAAGCGCAGGGAATCGTGATCTCGATTCATGACAAACCACGACGCTATATTCCTTTAGCGCCAAACGAGATGCTCAAACGTATGGAGACAGATTACGCCGGTCGCGTCATGAATCTTAAGGACGATTTGGCGGAATTCAGCAATAAATCCGATACGGAAGGTTTTTGGAATTTACGTGGTTATCAATCTTTAATGCAAACCAGTGAGATGCTGGTTCGTGAAGCCCATAAGTCGATTTATATTTCCGGCTGGCAACGCGAGATAATGCTTATCAAAGAGTCACTTTTAAATGCCTGTAAACGGAATGTTTCGGTTCTGGTTTTTTCGTTTAATGAAATTAATCCGCCCATCGGCAATACTTTAGCTTACGGTATTGCAGAAGATAAACTAGAACAATACTGGGATCGGAAATTTATTCTCGTAACTGATTCAAAAAACTTAGTAATGGGACCGGCCAATGGCAGTGAAGATGAACAGACCATCTGGACCCAAAACAAGGCGGCTCTGACAATTGCAACAAATTATTTGATTCTGGATATTACTCTGTTCGGTCAACGAATGAATATGGATATTTCTCATATCATTGCAGGGATGTTGACCGACGAATTTGAAAAAGTCGATCATCTCATTCAAGAAGCGATCGAAAATCGCAAACGGGTTTAGTGTCACTATCTGCTCATAGAGGGAATTCAAAGAATGCCCAGAATATTAAACGATTTCTTGGTCTTGCTTATGGTTTTAAGTAACTGTGAAATAAATCAGAATGTGCAGAGTCTGAGCGGCAAATGGTCGTTTAAGTATGACCCTGAGGATATTGGAGAAACTCAAGGTTATTTTCGAACTGCTTTTGTTCGCAAAGACTGGATCAGTCTAAATATTCCGGCGTTCTGGGATGATCCGCGCTATGATGGAATCGGTTGGTATGCGGTAGAATTCAGAGTCAGAAAATCGCTGATTTCGGGTAATCGCCTCGCGCTTGTTTTCGAAGCCGTGGATGACGATGCGGTCGTTTATTTAAATGGTGAAAAAATCGGCGAACATACCGGACCCGGAGTCCAGTTTTACTTTGATCTGACGCAACAAGTCAAGCCTGGTGAATCGAACTTATTAGTCGTGCGGATTAATGATAGCGGCGGCGCCGGAGGGATTACCGGTAATGTGACTTTGCGACGATATGAAGAGCCGACCGAATTATTACAATCGGAATTTTCTCAGGAAGAGGCACAAACGGTTCCGGACTGGCTGAAGACTGCCTGTATTTACGAGGTTTTCGTTCGCGCCTACAGTCGTGAAGGTAATTTTGAAGCGCTGACCAAAGATTTACCGCGAATCAAGAGCCTGGGTATGGATTGCATCTGGCTGATGCCGATTTTTCCAATCGGCGAAAAACACCGCAAAGGTCTCATGGGCAGTCCCTATTCAATCCGGGATTTTAAAAGTGTCAATCCGGATTTGGGCACCGAACAAGATTTAAAAAACCTGGTCAGCAACGCCCACGAACTGGGAATAAAAGTTATTCTGGACATTGCATGCAACCACAGTTCTTGGGATAATCTACTTATAGAACAACATCCCGATTGGTACTCTCAGGACGCAGAAGGGAATATCATCGCCCCGAATGATGACTGGAGTGACGTCGCGGATTTTAATTATAATTCCCCCGGTCTGCGCGAATATATGTGGGAAACGCTGGAATACTGGGTGACTGAATTCGATATAGATGGCTATCGGCTGGATGTGGCTGAACTGGTGCCGGATGATTTCTGGAAAAAAGCCTTGAAAGGACTCCAAAAAATCAAGTCGAATCTTTTAATGTTGGCAGAAGGCGATCACCCGCGTTTATACTTGAACGGATTTCATCTGACTTATGGCTGGAACACGCGTCGAACATTCTATCAAATTATAAAGAATGATTATCCGGCTGACTTTTTAGCCCAAACCCTCGAAAAGGAATACTATCGTTATCCACGCAAAGCGCTCAAGATGCGTTTTACTGAAAATCATGATGAAGCCAGAACGACAGCTTTGTTTTCGGCGGAACAAACCCGTGTTTTAACCTTTTTGACGTTCACTTTACCCGGTGTGCCGATGGTCTATGCCGGACAGGAGGTAGGCGCCGCTGAAAAACCGTCACTGTTCGAAAAAAGCGCTGTCGACTGGCGTCAGTTCGATAACGGTTTAAGTGATTTAATCAGGAGAATGAATAGCCTGCGACGGAAAAATTCAGTTCTCACGTCGGGAACCTATCAATTTATAAAAACTTCTCATCCTGAAAGCATCTGCGCTATCCTGCGAAGCGAAAATCAGGAAAGAGTATTGATTATCGCTAATCTGAAAGGTAAATCCCAAACCGTTAGCGTGGATTTATCACAGGTGTTGCCGGATATTGCGGATAAGGAACCGCAATTACTGGTCGGCACGGGCGCATTTTTATTTGAAGATAGAATACTGCTTTTACCCTGTTTCGGATATGATTACTACTTATTTCGGTTAGAGACTATAAATGACTAAAAATCACGTTAAATATTGCCTGGCGATGATACTGGGCTTGATGTCAATTACGGCTCCGAGCATGATGGCTCAGGTCATCTGGACCGAACCAGAGTACGCGACGCAGTACGACTCGATAGTCGTCTATTTTGACGCCACTCAAGCCGTAAGAACCGATCTGGTCGGATATACCGGCGATCTTTATGTTTATACTTGTATAAATACCAATGTAGGTAACTGGCAACATGAGAAAGCGGCATGGGGAGTCAATGATAATCAAACTAAATTGACACGCATTTCTGCAAATATATACAAATTTGTAATGGGATATCCACGAGTATTTTATTCTGTTACCTCTGGCTCTGAAACCATATATGCACTCTGTTTTGTATTCCGTAGTGCGGATGCTTCCAAACAAACCGAAGACATTTTCTATGAACTATATGAATCCGGTCTAACGGTAGTTATTTCCAAACCGACGATTAACAACGCTTTTACCGATCCCCGTCGTTCGCCGGTATTCGCTGACCGTGGCGATACTGTGGCAATTGAGATAAACAGCGCCGCTCTCGGCACCGAATGCGACACCCTGAAACTGTTTCTTAATAATGAATTAATCACGCAGGTTGCCGATACAATGTTGAATTACGATTTTATCACCGCGGATCATAATTACGGGATGAATAATTTTATAGCAATCGGGATTGATACTATCAGACAAGGCGACACAGTCGATTTTGCGATTATGGTAAATCAACCGGTAACCTTTGCTTCACGACCGGAAAGTGTCATCGGCGGTGTTAGCCTTGTCGGTGATTCCGGCGTCATTTTTTCATTGCAGGCGCCCTATAAGGATTTCGTGTATCTGATTGGCGATTTCAATGATTGGATGGTCGATTCCAATTACTATATGAAATGTGAGGATAATGGCGGAGCGGAGGTGCACTGGTGGCTGGCGGTGGAAGGACTCGATCCGCAGACTGAGTATGCTTTCCAATATTTTGTAGATGGCGAAATTCGCATCGCTGATCCGTATTCCGAAAAAATTCTTGATCCCTGGAATGACGCTTATATTCCTGCCAGCGTTTACCCGGATTTGAAAACTTATCCGGCAGGTAAAACGTCCGAGATTGTCGGCACTTTTCAAATCGAAAAACCTGAACATACCTGGCAAACCACGGATTATACCCGTCCGGAAAAGACTAATCTCATTATTTATGAAATGCTGATCCGGGATTTCGTCGCCACGCACGATTATAAGACATTGATCGATACGCTTGATTATTTACAAAATCTGGGTGTGAATGCGATTGAGTTGATGCCAATCAACGAATTTGAGGGCAATTCATCCTGGGGTTACAATCCGTCGTTTTATTTTGCGCCGGATAAATATTACGGACCGGCGCATGATTTGAAGGAGCTCGTCGACAGTTGTCACGCCCGCGGGATAGCTGTTATTCAGGATATTGTGCTGAATCATTCCTTTGGCTCATCGCCGCTGGTGAGGCTATACGATCACGGAGATCATACAACCTCACCGGAAAATCCATGGTACAATGAGCAACACAATTTCACCAATCCGGATGCCCAGTGGGGTTACGATTTTGACCACGAAAGTCCGGCGACCCAGGTTTTTGTTGATCGGGTGACAAGATACTGGGTGACGGAGTATAAAATTGATGGTTATCGTTTCGATTTTACCAAAGGAATCGGCAATAATATTAAATCATCCAGTGATTCCTGGGGCAGTATTTATGATTCCGACCGGATTCGACTATTAAAGCGCATGGCCGACGCGCTTTGGGAAGTTGACAGCACGGCTTATGTAATTCTGGAGCATCTTGCGGAAAATTCAGAAGAGAAAGTTTTAGCAGATTACGGTATGATGCTCTGGGGAAATACGAACTGGAATTATGCCCAGTCGGCGATGGGTTACACTGATGACTCGGATTTTTCATGGGGATTCTATAAGAACCGCAGTTGGAGCAAGCCGGGACTGATTACCTATATGGAAAGCCACGACGAAGAACGTCTGATGTATAAGAATCTGACCTACGGCAATTCCTCCGGCTCTTATAGCATCAAGACCTTGAGCACTGCGCTGGAACGCATGAAAATGACAGCCGCCTTTTTCCTGACATTGCCCGGTCCGAAGATGATCTGGCAATTTGGCGAACTGGGTTATGATTTTTCGATTGATTATAACGGTCGCCTCGAAGAAAAACCGATCCGCTGGGATTATTTACAGGATCCCAATCGCCTGAGATTATACAAAACTTTCCAGGCGCTGATAAAGCTCCGCATGGAGAATGATGTATTTTCCAGCGCCGGTACATCACTCAGTATGACGCTGAGTGATAATGTAAAGCGAATTGCCATGACTGGCAGTATGAACGTGGTTATCATTGGCAATTTCGGAGTGACTGCCACGACGAGCAATCCGTCGTTTCAGCATGGCGGCGTCTGGTATGATTATTTCTCCGGTGAAAGTATGACCGCAACCGGTTCGGATACTTTGACGCTGGTGCCGGGTGAATTTCACATATTTACCGATCAGAGACTCGAAACGCCTGAAGCGGGACTCTTAGGAATAAAAGAATCCGTTACGGACGCTATACCGAAGCAATTTAAAATCTATCCCAATTACCCCAATCCATTCAATTCATCCACGACCTTTGAATATGATTTGGAGAAAACTTCCGCTGTCCAGCTGAGGATTTTCGACCTTCTCGGGAGAGAAATCTTTTCTGAAAAATTCGGTAATCAATCGCCCGGGAAATACCTTTTTGTGTGGAATTGCCTTGACAAAGCCGGCATCGAAGCCCGTTCCGGGATTTATTTTATCCTGTTACAACGCGGCAATGAGAGACAGATACTCAAGATGACACTGCTGAAATGATGGGTGTCCGGTGTCCGGTATCGGGTAACTGGTAACTTTAAACTCGCAACTCGCAACTCGGAACTATGTCACGTGTCACGTCCTGAAATAGGTTGACAAAAAATGACCACAAATGATCCGTCAAGAGCCCGGCAAAGTCCGGTCGAAGATCAGGCTATGACTGGCTTATGAAGGAACTTCGCTCCGCTCAACGGTCGTAAAGTGTAAGACGTAATTCGTGATGAGAAAGGAAACGTCATTTATTGTCATTTGTTCCGATGAAGATCGGGGCTGTCATTCATTGTAAATTCTCCGGACTAATGGATGTCTATGAATGACTATCAATGACTATGAATGACGCCGCGACTATAAATGACTCGAAACGAACTTTAATTGGCAGTCCGGGCTAAAAATTGTAAATTCACGCCGTTAAAATTATGAAAGAGAAAATGGAAGATAAGAAAACTAGTGATAGTAAGTTCTGGCAGGAAGTCAAATCCTGGGGTATTGTACTTTTAATTGCATTAGGTCTGAAGGCTACGATCATCGAAGCCTACCAGATCCCGACCGGCTCGATGGAAAGTACGATCCTGATCGGCGATTTCATTCTTGGTAAGAAATTTGTTTATGGAGCTCGAACCCCGGATTGGATTGGAATTCCCTGGACCAAAATCGGTTTTCACATTCCCTGGTTTCGCTTACCTTCCTTTAAAAAACCTCAACCGGGCGAGGTTGTCATTTTCAAATACCCGGTCGATCCTTCGTTGAATTATGTCAAACGCTGTATCGCCGGCCCCGGACAAACTATCGAGATTCGCAATAAAGTACTGTATGTCGACGGTAAAATCTTCCCGAATCCCAGACATTCGCAATTTATCTCGCCATATACTTATCCGACCGGCTGGAACGATCCTGAAATGTTTCCCGACGGCATTGGCAATAAAGACAATTACGGTCCGGTTTATATACCAGCCAAAGGGGATACTCTGCGCTACGGCCAAATCCAGACTGAGATCATCAGAAATGTTGCCGAGCTGAAAGAGCATACTTTTCGTATCTATCAGGGTAAAATGTACATCGATGGTAAGACTGTCGATTATTATATCGCTGAACAGGATCACTATTTCATGATGGGTGACAACCGCGACAACAGCTGGGACAGCCGCTTCTGGGGTTTTGTGCCGTTTGATTCTATCATGGGACAGGGATTGATTACCTATATGTCCTGGGATAAGGAGCGTCCGCTTTATCAAATTACAAAAAAGATTCGCTGGAACCGGATCGGGCGCATCGTCGCCTAATAACACTTTCTTAGCCGCCTGTTGCGGTTTAGCATATCCATCTTCGTTTATCTTGACTTTCGCCGGATTATTTTCTAAAATCCGCCTAAGTTGATATTTAATATAAAAGGAGGGAGTATTTTAGGTTTGGCAAGGTATTCTAAATTTAAAATTTCGATTGTTCTTGCAGGTGAAATATCAATAATTATATTTAATCCGCAAAAATGAGAGTAAGAGAACAATGTATATTTATAACCGTTGTGTGGCATTTCCCACATCAGAGAAACCGATTAATTTCTTGCGCTAACGATAAATGTGGAAACTGAAAATGTGATAAAAAAGATAGATTTAATGAAAATATAGATTAATGATACAAGGATGAAAATAATGAATTTGATAATGAGGTTAGCCTTGATAGCATTAATTATAATAAGCATTCAGAACTTGAGTGCTCAACAAAAGGATACAATAAAAAAGATTGATAAAGTAAACGCTATTGCCATTGG
>Ga0265293_10007360_pt1 | contig 17015 bp, 16 predicted proteins | sample Munlanlewell138R_FD_192505 | JGI IMG/M metagenome (GOLD analysis project Ga0265293, IMG submission 192505) | Leachate microbial communities from a municipal landfill in Southern Ontario, Canada - Leachate well 138R | ecosystem: Engineered > Solid waste > Landfill > Unclassified | place: Canada...
ACGTCAAGCTGGGCAGGCTTCAGGTCGAGCGGGGCCAGCCTGGCAGCCAGCGTGCGTTCCAGCGCATGACACGCGCGTGCCACCGCCACCCAGTTGCGAAAGCGGGGGTTGTCCCAGGGAAGCTCTTGTTTATTGTTCATTCTTGAACTATCATTGTTCATCATTGAACCAGTTTTGGATTTTGCACTATGGCACCAATTCAGCCGAAGGTCATCCGGTGCATGTTCGGTATCGGTGAGCGAGTGGCTCCCGGTCTCACTGGCCGCGCCGCTTTTGCACTGTTTTCGAGAACACCCAACCCCGGCAAGCTGACCGCGGGTGAGAGCAGGGCGGTGAGCAGTGCCGCCGGGTTCATGCAGGAGGCACGCAACCATATGCTGGAAACGCGCACGGGGCGCGTGGCGGCTTATGAATTCAGCCCTGAGCCTTCATCGCCCGGACAGGATACGGTTCTGGTCGTGCACGGCTGGCGTTCGCGCACTGAATATATGCGATGGCTCATCGCCGGTTATCGCGATGCCGGTTACCGGGTGGTGTCGCTCGATCTGCCGGGGCATGGGCGGTCAGAAGGGCGCAAGCTCACCATGTTCAATGCGCTCGATACCGTAAGGGCGGCCTCTGACCGTTTCGGCTCGTTCGCCGCGGTTGTCGGCCATTCCTTTGGCGGGGCCGTTGCCTTGAATGCCATAGCCGGGTCCATTCCGGGCATTGCGCCTTTGTCGGCTAAGCGCCTTGTGCTGGTTGCCGCTCCGAATTCGATTCCCGCTGTGTTTGAAGGTTTTAGCCAGGCTCTCAATGTCGGACCGAGATCGCAAAGTGCGATGTCGCAGCGCCTGCATCGGATGGCCGGTCGCCCGCTCAGTGATTTCATCGGCGACCGGCAACTGGCGCAATTACAGGTGCCCACGCTTGTCGTGCATGCGCCGGACGATCGCGAGGTTCCCGCCGAACAGGCGCAGGCCTTCACCAAGGCCGGGCCGCATGTGCAGATCTACTGGGCCGAGGGACTGGGACACCGGCGGATTCTCGCCGATCCGGCGGTTGTCGAACGGTCGGTGGATTTCGTCGCCCGCGCGGAGCCCGTACCTGTCGCGCTGGCAAACTGACGCTCAGGTTCTGGCCTGATGATCAGACTTTGCCGGGGGCTGGCTCGACCGGCAGTCCTGCCTTTTTCCACGCCCCGAAACCGCCTTCGATGTGCTTGACCGGCTCCAGTCCCATATCCTGCGCGGTCTTGGCCGCCAGAGCGGAGCGCCAGCCGCCGGCGCAGAAAAAAACGAAGGTGTTTCCGGTTGCGAAGAACGGCTTGTGATACGGGCTTTCCGGATCGATCCAGAATTCCAGCATGCCGCGCGTGCAATGCCGCGCGCCGGGAATGTTGCCCTCCCGCTCGATCTCGCGCGGGTCGCGCAGATCGACGAACGTGATTCCGTCCGACGATAGAAGCTCGGCGGCGGCCTCGGGCGAAATGGCTTCCACCTCGGCATTGGCCTCGTCCAGCAAGGCGCGGAAACCCTTCTTCATGCAAATCTCCTCCCGAATGTGCATCAGTCTGGATTGATGGCACAGCAAGCCGGTGCTGGCCACCCATGTCCGGATGTCAGATAAACAGGAATTTCAGATAAATTTAACCAAATCGCCGTGAATCATTATAGTCGCGGACAGGCGCCGGGCTGCTCTCGCAGTTTGGCGTCGCGGTGATGTTGTCAAAGCAGGTGGTCATTCATGCAGCGATCGGGAACACGGATGCGGCTTGTTCCGGCATGTCTGATTGGGGCCGGTCTTGTGCTGGGAGCCTCGCCTGCAAATGCCCAAAACCTGCTGGACATGCTGTTCGGAGGTCCGGCCAAACGCCATTCCGCCCCTTTACAGGGTGAATTTCCGCCGCCGCCGAAACCCAGACAGGCGGCCCCGATCATCAAAATATCGAGCCCGGGCTACAACACCTACAAGGCCGACAAGCTGACGCGCGTGGATTTTTCCGCGCTGACCGACGCGCCGCAAAAAGCCTCGTTTACGCCGATAGCGGAAAAGGACGACTTTCGTCAGGCTCTTGCGGGCCTCGAAGGCTATAATCTGCTGGCCGAGCCGGCCATAGCGAAGGCCCTGATCGAGCATTACAGCGCGCATCCTGATTTCATCTGGATCTCGAATGGCGCCATTGATGACAAGGCCCGCGAAGCCATCCGCGTGCTGGGCGAAGCGGAGAGCCATGGCTTCTCGCCTGCCGACTATTCCATCGCGGTTCCGCTCGCAGAGGCCGGCGCCGGCGAGGCCGCGCGGCAGGCCGATCTGATCCGTTTCGAGATGGCGCTGTCGGCAAGGGCGCTGCGATATGTGCGGGACGCGCGACAGGGGCGTGTGCAGCCAAACCGCATTTCCGGCTATTATGATTTTCCGGAAAAGCCTATAAATCTGAAGGGTGTACTCGGAATTCTTTCCAACACGCGCGAGGTGCGCGCCTATCTGGAATCACGGCATCCGCAAAATCCGGAATATGAAGCGCTGCGGGTCGAGCTTGAGACGCTTGAGGTTAGCGCGGAAAACGAGATCCTCGTCGATCCCGCATTGCTGTTGAAGCCGGGCCAGTCCAGTCCTGAACTGCCGAAGCTGTTGACGCTGATCGGGCGCGGGCATCTCACCGATGACATGCGCGCCAGCTATGGCGAGACGATCGCGCGGCTGGGCGGCGGCGAAACCTACGATCCCGAACTGGTGCCGCTTTTCAGGGAAGTCCAGAAAAATGCGGGGCTGAAGCCGGATGGCGTCATCGGATCGCGCACCGTGGCTGCGCTGGCGGGCGAATCAAAGGCCAGCCGGCAGGAAAAGGTGCGGATCGCGATGGAGCAGATCCGCTGGCTGCCTTCCGATCTCGGCAGCCCGCGCGTGTTCATCAACCAGCCCGCATTCACGGCCAGCTATATCGAGGGCGGCGAGGAGAATCTGAAGACGCGAACCGTCATTGGCGGAACCGGCAACCAGACCAGCTTCTTCTTCGACGAGATAAAGCAGGTGGATTACAACCCTTACTGGGGCGTTCCGCAGTCCATCATCGTCAATGAGATGCTGCCGAGGCTGCGCAACGATCCCGGCTATCTCGACCGCGCGGGCTACGAAGTCACAGATTCCAAGGGAAAGCGCATCCCTTCCTCTTCGATCAACTGGTCGCAATATGGCGGAAAGGTTCCGTTCAACGTGCGGCAGGCGCCCAGCGAGGCCAATGCGCTTGGCGAACTCAAGATCCTGTTTCCCAACAAGCACGCCATCTACATGCATGACACGCCGCAAAAATCCTACTTCGAGCGTGACATGCGCGCCCTGAGCCATGGCTGCGTGCGTTTGCAGGACCCGCGCGGCATGGCCGCCGCCGTGCTCGGCACCTCGGTGGAGCATGTGGCCGAAAAACTCGGCAAGGGGCATTCCACCGAGAAGGTGACGCGCAGGATTCCCGTCTATGTCGCGTACTTCACCGCATGGCCCGACATGGCTGGCAAGGTGGAATATTTCGGCGACATCTATGGGCGTGATGCGCGATTGCGTCAGGCGATCGAAGCAACCGAGGCAGTGCGCGCGCCTGCCAGCTGATCGCTATGGCCAGCTAATCGCTATCCTTCTTCGCCGGACGCCCGGCCAGTATCCGGCGCATATTTTTCAGCAGCGGCCACAGCGTCGGGCTCTGCTTGAGGCGTGTCTTGAGGCGGACCTTCTGCCTGTGGGCGAATGCATAGGCCTTGCCGGCGGCTGTCAGCGGGATCAGCGTTTCCAGATAACGGATTTCGGTATCGCACCATTGCCGCTTGTAGGGTTCGTCGCCGATGGAAAAATCATAGATCGTGAAACCCTGTTCGGTCGCTTCCCGGATATTGTCGAAGAACAGGAAGTTGCCGGGGCTCAGATGACGGAGCTCATCTTCCGAGATAGAGCCGAACTCGCAGATCAGTCGATTTCCGCAGCGGCTCGACCCGGTGATGGCGCGCAGCTTTCCGGCCACTTCGAGCCCGTGCAACACGAAAGGCGGGTAGGGCTCCCGAAGCGATTCGGAAAACAGGTTGCGAAAGAACGCACGCACATCGGGCGGAGCAAAGACATCGGTAATCCCCATGCTGGCAAAGCGGGCCGCCTTCATCTCGAAAAAGGCGTCAAGAAACCTGTCCGCTTCCTCTGAACTCGTCGCCTCGATACGCCGACAGGGACCCGCGACCGCGAATTTGCGTGCCTGCGAGCGGTATCTCTTGTGTTTGCCCCGGCCTTCAGGGCTGGCGATCATCGCCTCGAAGCCGCCGGAGAGGTTCACGGCCAGTGAAATATCGGGGCTGTCGAACGGGCGAAGGGCAAGCAGCGGATTGGGTCGGGATAGGGGCATTGCATCGCTTGCCGGGAGAAGCCGGTCGAGCAGCACAACGTCGATTGCCGGGCGGAAGCCGGCCAGCCCATCGAACAGCGCGGCAAATGCCGTGGGGCTCGCCTGATCGAGGAAGGCGGGGTCGGTCGCCGGAAAATTGCCGTTGGCATGACAGCCGCCCATGAATCTTGCAATCCGCAGAGGCCCGAGGGCGACCATCTCCAGAGCCAGCGCAAACACCGGGCGCCCGTCAACGTTCAGTGTTGCTATGATGCTGGTGTCCGGATGGTGCCGGCTCCAGTTCCGTACCCACAGCCATCCCTGCGGCGGTGCATGAACAGCCACGTCGCAAAGTTGCTCATAATCGCGAAGAGCGCTCTGCGAGGCCAGCGAGACGGAAGCGGTTTCCCTCTGAGGCTGGCCATCCCTGCTGAATGGCGCTGCTGCGTCCATCAGTTCCCCGTCCCTGTTCGCGTCACCATTCTGCAGGCAATGCAGGCAATCAATGCACGAAATGTTGAAGAACCGGGAAACCGGCTTGGCAAGCGGAGCGGCGAGGGATGAGCGTCAGCTCCGTTTGGGTTCGCTGACCATCCATTTTATGATGACCATTGCCGGCAGGATCCAGACGAGGCCGCCGATCAGGAAGAACAAGAGATGTGCGACTGGGCCGGATTGCGAGAGCTGCGCGACCGCGATCATCGTGGCAAGCAGGGAATAGACCACGACGAGAAGCACCAGAAGAATCGTTCCGATCAGCTTTTTGAGGCGAACTGGCATCTGGTCGTCCTTTCCGTTGCATTCGCATAGGCCCTGCAGGAAGCTGACGCAAGCTGAAGTGGCGCGACGGCGTGCCGCGCCGCCCGGTCTTGCCAGCCAACGCGCCATGGTCCACCAATCCGCCGCCTGGGTACGGTGATGCGCGTCGTCGTCGACACGCCACCAGAGCCCCGACGTTTTGACTGGCCATCGGAACAGGCTGGAAGCCGGTTCGATTTTCTGTCCGATGCGCTGAAACTGCTGGAGAGACGCAATGGCTGTCGACGCCGATTACGCATCTGCCTTGCCTGACCGGAAACGCCTCTTGCGAAACCGGGCGCAGGTGCGTTTTTGGCTCTACAGCATTCTGGTGGTGCTGTTCGCGCTTATCCTTGTCGGCGGCGCGACGCGCATGACGGGTTCCGGCCTGTCGATCACCGAATGGAAGCCCATCCATGGCGTCATTCCACCGCTCAATGTGGAGGAGTGGCAGGAAGAGTTCCTGAAATACCAGCAGATTCCCCAATATGAGAAAATCAACCATGGCATGAGCCTCGATGAGTTCAAGACTATCTTCTGGTGGGAGTGGGCGCACCGGCTTCTGGCCCGTGGTGTCGGCTTCCTGTTCGCCATTCCGCTGATTTTCTTCTGGGCAACGCGGCGGGTGGAGCGCGGGCTGACGCCGAAGCTGATCGGCATACTCGCTCTGGGCGGACTTCAGGGCGCAATTGGCTGGTGGATGGTCGCGTCGGGACTGGTCGAGCGTGTCAATGTCAGCCAGTACAGACTCGCCACGCATCTGACGCTGGCTTCGCTGATATTCATGGCCACGATGGTGGTGGCGCGCGGACTGGCACCGCATTCGCAGGGCGCTGCAGACCGCGGAACCCAGCGGATGGCCGGCATCCTCGTTCTGCTGATCATGGTGCAGATCTATCTCGGCGGTCTGGTCGCCGGGCTGCATGCGGGACTGAGCTACACGACATGGCCGCTGATGGACGGCAGGATCATCCCCGGCGACCTGCTGATCCTGGAGCCGGTGTGGCGCAATTTCTTTGAAAGCCCCAAGACCGTGCAGTTCGTGCACCGCATCGGCGCCTATACGCTGTTCGTGGTGGCGCTGTGGCACATGATATCCACCGGGCGACGCCTTCCGGGCACCACGCATTCGCGTCGCGCCGTATTCCTGTTCATTCTGGTGCTGATACAGGCCATCATCGGCATCGCGACGCTGGTTCTGGAAGTGCCGATGCATGCGGCCCTGACGCATCAGGGATTCGCGCTGGTGGTGCTGGGCTTCGCTGCCGCGCACTGGCGCGGCACCAGGGGCGCTTACCCGCTGCCCGGCGAGGTCAGAACCGTTTCCTGACCTCGCGGACCGCAGAGGCGACAGACAGTTCCCGGTTTTCGTCGGCCGCATTGACGTCGCCATGATGCCATGCGGCCGAGAGGCAGCCATAGGCGAAGGCATGGTCGAGAAGCCGGCGGGGATCCTGCCGCATGGCCTGCGCAAGCTGGCCGGCCATGCGCCCGATGCGTTCGCGGTCGAGGCACAGATCGTCCCGTTCCAGCGGGTTGAAAAACAGGTTTGCGGCATCGAAGCCGGGTTCGCCCAACACGCCCTTCGGGTCTATGGCGAGCCAGCCGCGAGGCCCTTCCAGAATGTTTTCGTGATGCAGGTCGCCATGCAGAGGGCGCACGTCGCCTGCGGTGTCAAGAAGGCGCTGTGCCAGTTCCGCCGCCTGCGCATAGATCGAGTCGATGCCGGCTGCGCGATCCTGTTTTGCCTTGGTAAACAAGGCTTCATAACGCTCGGCCAGCGGCTGCAACTCCGGCGGGGTAGGGTGCGCGCCGGGTGCATGCAGACGGACAATGATGTCGGCTGCGATGTCGGTGGCTGCCGCATCGCCTTGAACGTCGAGCACATCGGTCAGATGCCGCTCGCCGGCATATTCGATCAGCATCCGATGCCCGTCCTGATCGATCAGGCGGACAAGCCCGACGCCATTGCGCCAGGCAAGCAGATATGCGCCGCGCAACTCGTCGTCCACATCGTCGAAGGGCTTGAGGTCCTTGACGACGGCAACCGAACCGTCGCCAAACGTGACCTTCCAGACGCGGCTGCTGAACGTATCCGCGATCAGCCACGCCGTACTGATGTTCCAGCGATCCGGAAATGCAGGCGTCTGTATCAAACGCCTTTGCCGGTCATCGAGCCGATCATCAGGTCGAGATTCTGCACAGCAGCACCCGACGCACCCTTGCCGAGATTGTCATACACGGCAATCAGAAGGGCCTGTGCGCGGTCGTCATTGGCGAAGACATAGACCTTCATCCTGTTGGTGCCGTTGTAGCGCTCCGGATCGATGTCCGGAACGCGCTCGACCTGCTCGTAAGGCGCGACTTCCACCACGGAGCCCGGAATGGCCGCGTAGTGGTCGGCAATGGCTGCGTGCAGCTCTGCACCGCTGGGAATGTAATCCAGCGTTCCCAGCTGCAGCGGCACGACGGTGATCATGCCCTGAGCGAAATTGCCGATCGCCGGTTGCAGGATCGGATCGCGGCTGAGGCGGCCATAGGTCCTGATCTCGGGAATATGCTTGTGCTGAAGCGAAAGCCCGTAGGGGAAGAATTCGCAGGCGCTTTCGCCCTTCGCCTCATAATCCTCGATCATGGTGCGCCCGCCGCCGGAATAGCCGGTGATGCCGTTGATGGTGACAGGGAAATCGGCGGGCAGCAGCTCTGCCTCCACAAGCGGCCGCAGCGTGGCGATGGGCCCCTGAGGCCAGCAGCCCGGATTGGCGACGCGCTTTGCCGCGGCGATGCGGGCTGGCTGATCCTTGTCCAGTTCAGCGAAACCGTAGTCCCAGCCTTCGGCCACCCGGTGGGCGGTCGAGGCGTCTATGACGCGCGTGGTGTCGTTGGCGATCAGCGACACGCTTTCGCGCGCCGCATCGTCCGGCAGGCACAGGATGGCGATGTCGGCGGCGTTGAGATACTCCGCGCGCGCTTCCTTTTCCTTGCGGCGTTCGGTGGGCACGGAAATGATGTCAAGATCGCCGCGCCCGGCCAGCAGCGTCCGGATCTGGAGCCCGGTGGTGCCGTGTTCGCCGTCAATGAAGATTTTCGGTTTCATTCCTGTGTGCCTGCCCGTATCCGCCTGAATGCCGGCAGGACTAAATGTCCTGCCCGTAATGGATGTTGTTTGCGACGTTGTCCTGTTTTGCCTTCCGTTCCGCCAGCAGGCCGATATAGTGCATGGCGATCATGGAACCGGCGATAGAGGTAATATCGGCATGGTCGTATGCTGGCGCAACCTCTACGACATCGGCACCTACAATGTCGACCTGTCCAAGCTTGCGCAGGGTGGAGAGCATGCGCGCGGAGGACGGGCCGCCGGCGACCGGCGTTCCTGTTCCGGGAGCATAAGCCGGATCGAGGCAATCGATGTCGAACGTCAGATATGTCTTGCGGCCGCCCGTGCGTTCCACGATCGCGTAGGCGATCTCGGCGGCGCGCATTTCTTCCACTTCATAGCCGTGCAGGATCTTGATCCCGAACGTTTCCGGCGCGTGGGTGCGGATGCCGATCTGGATCGAGCGGTCCGGGTCGATGATGCCTTCTTTCACTGCGCGGCCGACGAAGGAACCGTGATCGATACGCTTGCCGTCATCCGGCCAGGTATCCTGATGCGCATCGAACTGCACAAGCGCCAGCGGACCGTGAATGGCCGCATGCGCCTTCAGCAGCGGCCATGTAATGAAATGATCGCCGCCTAGCGTAAGCAGGAAGGCGCCCGATTTCAGGATTTTTGCGGCCTCGCGCTCGATTGTGGCCGGCGTTTTATTGTGGTTGCCGCTGTCCAGCAGGCAATCGCCATAGTCCACCACGGCGAGATCCTCGAACAGATCGCGCGAGAACGGATATTGCGGGTCGTTGTCGAGTATGGCCGAGGCGCGACGGATGGCCTGCGGTCCGAATCGCGCCCCGGGGCGGTTGGTGACGGCGGCATCGAAGGGAATGCCCCACACCACCGCATCGGCGCCCGACACGTTCTTGGTGAACTTGCGGCGCATGAAGGACAGCGCGCCGGCATAGGTGGGATCGGAAGCTGCGCCTCGTCTGGTGTGCGCCGTAAACGCGTAGTCGATTGTCCTCGAAGACATGCTTGCTCCTTGAACTTCCTTTTCGCAGTGCAACAACTACAGAAACGAGATGCAACTTGCCAGCGCCTCGTTGGTTAAGGTCGCACACACGATTTTTGAAAGATTGCCCTTCTACCTTCTACCCGCCGCCTGACATGTTTGCGCAAGGCATGGGGGGAAACAACGGAACCCTGAAGCGATGACAAATCCCACAGCAGATATTTTGCGCGATGGTCCGGTTACGGAGGAGGCGGCGAAGATCGCTGCCCTGCGGCGCACGAAATTCGTGGCCGCCATGGCCCTGCTGTTTTGCGTGGCGCTGTTTGCCGTGGCGAAGCTTCTGCAACCGACATATCCGGCGATGGGCGTGGTCGCCGCCTTCGCGGAAGCGGCAACCATTGGCGGGCTGGCCGACTGGTATGCGGTAGTTGCGCTGTTCCGGCGGCCGCTTGGGTTGCCGATCCCGCACACGGCGATCATCCCTTCCAACCAGACCCGCATTGCCGACAATCTCGGCCGGTTCATCGAGGTCAATTTCCTGGCGCCCGGACCGGTTCGCGAGAAACTGAAGGAAGTGGATTTCGCAGCACTCGTCGCGGACTGGCTTGCGGACGAGCAACGCTCGGCCGGCCTGTCGCGATTTGTCGGCCGGCTGGTGCCGCAGATGCTCGCCGCCGTCGAGCAATCCGGACTGCGGGATTTCGTGGGCAAGCGCCTGACGGACGAACTGGAGAAGGTGAAGGTGGCGCCGCTCGCCGCAGACCTTCTGTCCGCCTTCACCCATGATCGGGGCCACCAGAAGCTGTTCGATGAACTGGTGCGGGCCGTTTCGGGCTTTCTCGCCGATGAGCGGGCGCTGGAAGCCATGCGCGAAAAGATCCGCGCCGAATTGCCGACGCTTTTCAACCTCTTCCGCGCCGACGCTTATCTTCTGAAGAAGATCGTGGCTTCCGCGGTGACCCTTCTGGAGGATGTGCAGGCCGACCCGGCGCACCCGCTGCGCGACGAGTTCGACCGCTTCGTCGAGGGCTTCATCGTTCGCCTGAAAACGTCCGGGGACTATGCCGAGCGCGCGGAGAAGCTGAAGCGGGATCTGCTGGCGCGGCCGGAAATGCGCGGACTGATCTCCACCATGTGGGCCAGCCTGCGCGATTTCATCGAGCAGGGAGCGGATGGCAAGGGAGGGGCGATCCAGTCGCATCTCACCAACATGTTCGTGGAGATCGGGCGCCATCTGGCCGACGACCCCAAGGTCAAGGCGGATATGAATGCAGGCTTCGTCGTGGCGCTCGCCGCCTTCGTGGAAAGCCAGAAGAGCGGCGTGTCGACCTTCATTGCCGATCAGGTCAAGCGCTGGGATCTGGCGCAGCTTACCCGTCTGATCGAGATCAACATTGGCAGGGACCTGCAATATATCCGTTTCAACGGCATGATCGTCGGAGGTATTGCCGGCATAGCGCTTTATGTGTTCGAGAGTATTTTTCTTTCATAGGGCAACCAAATCCATCCGTATGGTTTTAGAAGAATCTGATTCTTCGGGAGTTCGATCTTCCGGAATGGATCGATAGATTCGACAGCGTTTCCAAAATTGCCACACTGAAGCGCTTATAGTAGCCATAACCGGATTTGATGAAGGCATATGCTGGAAAGGCGGAATGGACAGACGGCCACCGACATTCGATGAACTACCGACATTCGATGAACTGAAGACCATGATCGGTCAGGAGCTTGGCGTTTCCGGCTGGACGGTTGTGGACCAGTCGCGGATCGACCAGTTCGCCGATTGCACGGGCGATCGCCAGTGGCTGCATACGGATCCCGAGCGCGCGAGGCGGGAAAGCCCGTTGCGCGTCACCATCGCCCATGGCTATCTCACGCTGTCGATCATCGGAGCGCTGTGCCATGAACTCGGCGCGATCCCGGAAAACACGCAGGCGGCATTCAATTACGGGCTCGACGAGGTGCGTTTTCTCGCGCCGGTGCGGGTCGGCTCCCGTGTCCGCCTGCGCGCGACCTTGCTTTCCATGGAAGACAAGGCACCGGGGCAGTATCTGATGAAGTTCCTCAACACCATCGATATCGAGGGTGAGGAAACACCGGCACTGACCGCAGAAACGCTTGTGATGTTCTATGAAAGACGCCGAAAGCCGCGCCGGCGCCCTTCATCGTAGCGGACGGCCTTTATCGCCGGGCGGCGATTTCCAGATCGACCACGCCAATGTTTTCGATCTCGCCGCTGAGGCGGTCGCCCGCAACTACAGGACCGACGCCGGATGGCGTGCCGGTGAAGATCAGGTCGCCGGGCTGCAATTCCACTGCCTGGCTGCAAATCGCCACGATATCCGCTACAGGCCAGATCATCTCGGCCAGATCTCCCTGCTGGCGCGTTTCTCCATTGACGGAAAGCCGTATCCGTCCGCTGTGCGGAATACTGTTGGGATCCGCCGGGGTAAGTGGGCCGCAGGGGGCCGAATGATCGAACGCTTTCGCCCAGTCCCATGGCCTGCCGGCCTTCTTCGCCACATCCTGCAGGTCACGGCGGGTCAGGTCGATCCCCGCGCCATAACCCCAGATATGGTCGGCCGCAGCATCGCGGCCGATACTCACGCCTCCCTTGCCGATGGCGACCACCAGCTCGATTTCGTGATGAAGGTTTTCTGTCGCAAGGGGGTAGGGGATCACGGTGCCGGAATCCACGACCGCATCGGCCGGCTTTGTGAAGAAGAAGGGCGGGTCGCGCTCGTCATTGCCCATTTCGCGGATATGGGCGGCATAATTTCGCCCCACACAAAATATGCGCCGGACCGGAAAGCGCTGCTGGCTGTTCCTGATGGCGACGGAAGGAACAGTGGGCAGGGGAAGCGCGAAATCAGTCATCTTTTGGTGCAGCTTTCTATTGCGACGTGATTCTTTCAGGCGGGTATCGACCCTTGATAGATTTGTCCCGATTGCCCGGACGGGCAAGAAGTGATGGCGGGAATTGTGCCAATGCGCGAAAATTTGACCCGCTTGCAGGTCCCAAGCTTGAAACGTCTCCGGATGCGGTTTAGGCCGATGACACTTCACCAAGGAACGGCCTGCCATGCTTGACATCAAGTGGATTCGCGAGAACCCCAACGCTCTGGTTGAAGCGCTGAAGAAGCGCTCCTGGTCGCAGGCGGATGCGCAGTCGACGGTCGATGAGATCGTTGCCGGTGACGAGGCGCGCCGCGCTCATGTGCTGAAGCTGCAGCAGGCGCAGGAACGCCGCAACGCCGCCTCGAAGGAGATCGGCAAGGCCATGGCCGCAAAGGACATGGATCTGGCCGAAAAGCTGAAGGCCGAGGTGGGGGACATCAAGTCCTTCATTCAGGATGGCGAGGCAGAGGAGCGCCGTCTCGACAAGGCGCTCAACGACGCGCTGGCAGTGATCCCGAACCTGCCGCTGGACAACGTGCCGGTCGGCAAGGACGAGAACGACAATGTCGAGCTGCGCAAGGTCGGCAAGGTGCCGGTGCCTGCGAACTGGACGCGCGAGCATTTCGACATCGGCGAAGGGCTCGGCATGATGGATTTCGAGCGCGCCGCGCGCCTTTCCGGTTCGCGCTTCACCGTGCTGAAAGGCCAGCTTGCACGGCTGGAGCGCGCGCTTGGTCAGTTCATGCTGGACCTGCACACCACCGAGCACGGCTACACCGAGGTTCAGGTGCCGCTGCTGGTGCGCGATGACGCGCTGTTCGGTACCGGCAATCTGCCGAAGTTCGAGGAAGACCTGTTCTTCGTGCCGCATGGCGATGGCAGGCTCGGCCTCATTCCCACCTCCGAGGTGCCGCTCACCAATCTGGTGCGCGAGGAGATCACGGCGCACGAAAAGCTGCCGCTGCGCTTTACCTCGCTTACGCCCTGCTTCCGTTCAGAAGCGGGATCGGCCGGGCGTGACACCCGTGGCATGTTGCGCCAGCACCAGTTCTACAAGGTCGAGATGGTGTCGATCACCGATGCCGACAGCTCGATCGAGGAACATGAGCGCATGACGGCCTGCGCCGAGGATGTGCTCAAGCGGCTGGACCTGCCGTTCCGCACCGTGGTGCTGTGCACTGGCGATATGGGCTTTGGCGCGCGCCGCACGCACGACATCGAGGTGTGGCTGCCGGGACAGAAGACCTATCGCGAAATTTCGTCCTGCTCCGTCTGCGGGGACTTTCAGGCGCGCCGCATGAACGCCCGCTACAAGGACAAGGATGGCAAGGGCAACCTCTTTGTCCATACGCTCAATGGTTCGGGGGTGGCGGTTGGCCGTGCGCTTATCGCTGTCATGGAAAATTACCAGAACGAGGACGGCTCGGTCACTGTCCCTGACGTTCTGCGGCCCTATATGGGCGGCCTCGAAAAGATAGAAGTGAGATAGATGCGTATTCTGCTTACGAACGACGACGGTATCCACGCCGAGGGTCTTCAGTCACTGGAACGCGTCGCCCGCACATTGTCTGACGACGTGTGGGTGGTGGCACCTGAAAATGATCAGTCCGGCTACGCGCACTCGCTGTCGATTTCGGAACCGCTGCGCCTGCGCAAGATCGGCGAGAAGCGGTTTGCCGTGCGCGGCACCCCCACCGATTGCGTCATCATGGGCGCGCGCAAGGTGCTGCCGGGCCTGCCCGATCTTGTTCTGTCAGGCATCAATTCCGGCTCCAACATCGCCGATGACGTGACCTATTCGGGAACGGTGGCCGGAGCGATGGAGGGAACTTTGCTTGGCATCCGTTCGATCGCGCTCAGCCAGTCCTACACGCATGATGGCGAGGAGCGCGTCGTGCCGTATGAAACCGCCGAGGCGCTGGCTCCGGATCTTTTGAAGAAGCTGCTGGCGATGCCGCATCAGGAAGGTGTGCTCATCAACATCAACTTCCCAAAATGTGCCGTGCAGGATGTGAAGGGTACGCAGGTGACATCGCAGGGCAAGGTCGTCCACCGCCTGTGGATCGATGAGCGCCGCGATGGCCGGGGGCTCCCTTATTACTGGATGCGGTTCGGCAGGGGCGAAAGCAACGGCAAGACCGGCACCGACATTCATGCTATCGAGAATGACTATGTTTCGGTCACTCCGCTGCAGCTTGATTTCACCGCATATGAAATCCGCGATCAGCTGACCAAGGCGCTTGCATGACAGATGAGGATCGCGAGGGGTTCGCAGCCTTCCTGCTTCGCCTGCGTGGCAAGGGAACAGTCCCGAAGGCCCTGATTGCCGCGATAGAAGCCACACCTCGCCGTGGCTTTCTGGCTCCCCAGTTCAGCAATGTCGCCTGGTCGGAACGCATGTTGCCGATCGAGTGCGGCGAGGCGATCGAAGGCGCGGACATTCAGGCAGCCATCCTCGCGGCCATGGGGCTGGAGCCCGGCATGCGGATCATGGAAATCGGCACGGGCTCGGGCTACACGGCAGCCGTGATGTCAAGGCTGGCCGGCCGCATCATTACAGTCGAACGCTACAAGACGCTCGCCGAGCAGGCGCGGCAGCGCTTCGATGCGCTGGGCATTTCCAACGTCATCGTGCGCCACGCCGACGGTTCCAACGGTCTCCACAATGAAGGTCCTTTCGACCGCATCGTGGTGTGGGCTGCGTTCGAGAGCATCCCGCGTTTCCTGCTTGAACAATTGTCGAGTGGCGGACTTGTCATAGCGCCGGTCGGCCCGGCGGAAGGCGAGCAGCTCGTCGCCAAACTCACCAAGGTGGGCAGCCGCTTCGAGCGCGAAGATATCGGCGTGGTGCGTCTGCAGCCGCTTATCCCCGGAATTGCCTCTGTCATCTGATCAGCGTTTTTTAGGAAAATTTTACGCTGAATTGAATGGCTTAACCGACCAGTAACATTAACGCGCTTTAATCGTACCCAGTTCGTTCCGGGTCAGCGCGGGTCAGTGTCATGCAATTCAGCATTTTGAAGGCAAAAAGGCGCAATCTGGCGCGCGGATGCGCCATGTTCTTGGTCGTCGCCGTCGTGTCGGGTTGCAGTTCGGGTGCCATGCGGTTTACCGATGGTCTTGACGGGATAACCACGGCATCCACACCTCAGGCTAATGTTGGCGGGTATGGCAATGTTTCCCAGCCATATCCGGGCGATGTTGCCGCCCAGCAGCCCGTCTATACAGGCGGCGGCTACGGTTCCGGATCGGTCGGGCGTTCTTCGTTGCCACCGCCGTCGCAGCCCGCCGCAGTAGCACAGGCTCCGGCTCCGGCCGCAGTTCCCGCTGCGCCAGCTCCGGCGCAGGTTGCGGCCGCGCCCCGCCTCGATACGACCACGACCGCTTCCGTGGCGCAGCAGCAGGTTCCTGTTCCGTCTAACAAGCCGTTCCAGACGGCTGGACAGGAAGCGCAGCGTCTTGCCGACCGCACTGCCCAGCCGGTTTCCCAGCCCCAGCAGGTCGCGGCAGTGCCGCAGCCGGCCAGCCCGGCCAAGCCCGCACCGGCAGTCGCTGCCGCAGCAGGAGCCTACACGGTCCAGCAGGGCGACACGCTTTCGGCAATATCGCGCAAGACCGGCGTCAGCGTCGCTGCCCTGCAGCAGGCGAACGGCCTTGCTGATGGCAATATTCGTATCGGTCAGAGCCTGAAGGTTCCGGGTGCGACAGCCACCGCAACCACGGCTGTGGCTGCGGTGAAGACCCCGGCCAATGTCGATCCGGTAAAGACCGCCTCGACGCCACCCGCTCCGCAGCAGACCGCGAGCGAGAAGGTCGCTTCCTACACGCCGCCCAAACAGGCAACGAAGGCGCTCGATCAGGTTCAGGACGATGGTGCGCAAGCGCCTGATTCCACCGGAATCGGCAAGATGCGCTGGCCGGTCAAGGGTCGGGTGATTTCGGGCTTCGGCGGACCTGGCGGAGACGGTATCGATATTTCCGTTCCGAAGGGTACCCCTGTGAAGGCGGCAGAGAACGGTGTTGTGATCTACGCTGGCGACGGCCTCAAGGAATTCGGCAACACGGTTCTGGTGCGCCACGACAACGGCCTGGTGACTGTCTATGGCAATGCCAGCGAGCTGAACGTCAAGCGCGGCCAGACCGTCAAGCGGGGCGAGCAGATCGCGCTTTCGGGCATGAGCGGCAATGCGAATGCGCCGAAGCTGCACTTCGAGATCCGCAAGAATTCGGCCCCGGTCGACCCGTCAACCTATCTGGAATAGGCAACAGGAACTGTTGGCGGGTCTTCCTGACCTCCAGTCTGCCCCGCCACTTCACCCGCCCCTGCGATGGGGCGGGTTTTTCGTCTTTGGAGAGCCAATCCGCGAAGCAGCGATTCCGTCAGCATTCACGCAGTTGCGGCGTGAATGCCGCGACATGATCAGATCTTTGACAGAGGCTTGCCGATCCGGCCTGCCAGATCCTGAATGAACTGCCACGCCACGCGCCCGGAGCGGCTTCCGCGGGTGGTTGCCCATTCAAGTGCCTCCGCGCGAAGCGAGTCCTTGTCGGCATCCAGCCCGTAGTGGCTGGCATAGCCGTCCACCATCGCCAGATAATCATCCTGCGAGCATTTGTGGAAACCGAGCCACAATCCGAATCGGTCGGAGAGGGAAACTTTTTCCTCGATCGCTTCAGACGGATTGATGGCCGTCGAGCGCTCATTGTCGATCATGTCGCGGGGCAGCAGATGGCGACGGTTGGACGTGGCGTAGAAGATGACATTGTTCGGTCGTCCTTCGACGCCGCCTTCCAGTGCTGCTTTGAGAGATTTGTAGGACGTGTCGTCATGGTCGAACGACAGGTCGTCACAGAACAGGATGAAGCGGTGC
>Ga0265293_10007361_pt1 | contig 17008 bp, 18 predicted proteins | sample Munlanlewell138R_FD_192505 | JGI IMG/M metagenome (GOLD analysis project Ga0265293, IMG submission 192505) | Leachate microbial communities from a municipal landfill in Southern Ontario, Canada - Leachate well 138R | ecosystem: Engineered > Solid waste > Landfill > Unclassified | place: Canada...
GTGCCAGGCGGCTTCCTGCCCGACACGGGCTCGTTCATCGAGCTGTTCGCCGCTGCCACCGGCCGCCGGCCGCAGGTCCTGGGTAAGCCGCACGCGGGCATGATCCACGAGATCGGCAGGCGCCTGCAGCTGCCAGCCGAACAGATAGCCTTCGTGGGCGACAGGCTGCAGACCGACATACACATGGCGAAAGACGCCGGTTTCGTGGGGGTGCTCACCCTCACCGGCGTAACGCAGGCTGACACGCTCGTGACCTCGCCGGTTCAACCTGACCTGGTGGTTACAGGTATGAGCGAACTGCACGCGCTGCTGAGGCAGGCGGCGCTGCTGCCATGAGCACGCGCACACAAGAGCTGGCGCCGCCCGCCGGCACCTTCGAGGACGCACTCAAGGTGGCGCGCATGTACTACCACCTGGATATGACCACCACGCGCATCGCTGCGCAGCTGGGCATGGCGCGGCCCACCGTCTCGCGCCTGCTGTCGTGGGCGCGTAGCCACGGCCTGGTCGAGTTCCGCATCCTCGACCACTCGCAGCGCCAGTTGCAGCTTGAAGCAGAGCTAGAGCAGCGCTTCGGCGTGCGCGAGGTGAAGGTGGTGCCCAGCCACCCGGACGCCACCGCCGCCGAGCAGCAGGACGCCGTCACGCGCTTCACCGCGCACTACCTGAACGGCCTGGTAGGCGCCCGCACGACCCTCGCCCTGGCCTGGGGCGCCACGGTTGCGCGCGTGGCGAGCTACCTGACCCCCAAGCCGCTACCGGGCATCAATGTGGTGCAGTTAACGGGTAGCGGCAACAACAACGGCGGGCACGGCGTTACCGACGCGGCGCGAATAATCTCGCGCTTCGCGGAGAACTACCACGGCAACGGCCACCTGCTGCCCATACCCGCCTACTTCGACGACCCCGCCACCAAGAACGCCATGTACCGCGAGCGGGTGGTCAAGCGCGTGCGCGAGCTGGCCTCGAGGGCCGACATCGTGCTGTACAGCATCGGCACGCCCGACGCTAACTCGTACATCTACCAGGCAGGTTACGTGGAGGACTCCGAGCTGGCCGCCCTGCGCGAGGGCGGCGTGGTGGGCGACATCGCCACCGTGTTCTTCAGGGCCGACGGCAGCTACCGCGACCTAGCCATGAACCAGCGCTCCACCGGCCCCGACCTAGCCACGCTAGGGCAGCACCCGTACAGCGTGTGCGTGGTCGCGGGCGCCAGCAAGCTGGAGGCGCTGAAGGGCGCGCTGGCCGGGCGCTTCATGAACACGCTGGTGATAGACGAAGGCACGGCCCTGAGACTGGCGAGGGAAGCCGATGTGGCGTGAGCAGGCACTAACCAGACTGACCGGCGAAGCTTTCGACGTGCTGGTGATAGGCGGCGGCGCCACCGGCGCCGGCATCGCGCTGGACGCTGCCGGCCGCGGCCTGCGCGTGGCGCTGCTGGAACGCGCCGACTTCTCAGAAGGCACCAGCAGCCGCAGCACCAAGCTGCTGCACGGCGGGGTGAGGTACCTCGAGCTGGCCGTAAAGCGGCTGGACGGCGCGCAGTTCCGGCTGGTGAAGGACGCCCTGCACGAACGGCACACGCTGCTGCGCCTGGCGCCTCACCTGGCCTCGACCGTGGCGCTGATCACGCCGCTTTACAGCTGGTTTGAGCTGCCCTACTACTACATCGGGCTCAAGGCCTACGACCTGTTGGCTGGGGCCGGTTACCGCATAGGCGCGAGCCGCCTGTTCGGGCGCCAGGAGACGCTGCGGCGCCTGCCGGGCCTGCGGCCGGACGGCCTGCGCGGCTCGGTCATGTACTTCGACGGCCGCTTCGACGACAGCCGCATGAACCTGGCGCTGGTGCGCACCGCCGCCGCTCAGGGCGCGACCGTCCTCAACCACGCCGAAGTCACGCAGCTGCTGGTGGAGTCCGGCCGCGTGTTCGGCGCGCGCTTTAACGACAAGGTGGGCGGCGCCAGCCACGAGGTGCGCGCGCGCGTGGTCGTAAACGCCACCGGCCCGTTCGTGGATCACGTGCGCAAGCTTGACGACCCGAACGCGGCCGATACCCTGACGGCCTCTTCGGGCACGCACATCGTGCTGGCGGGCGAGCACCTGCCGGGCGGCTCCGGCATGCTCATCCCCAAGACCGACGATGGCCGCGTGCTGTTCTTGCTTCCCTGGCAGGGCCACACGTTGGTGGGTACGACCGATAACCCGGCGGTGGCAGAGGCAGCCCCCAAGGCGCCTGAGGGGGACGTGGATTACCTGCTGGATTACCTGGGCCGCTACATGCAGCGCACGTTCACGCGCGCCGATGTGCTGTCGGCCTGGGTGGGCTTCAGGCCGCTGGTCAAACCCCAGAAGTCGGTGAGCACCGCGCAAATCACGCGTGACCACCACATCGAGGTATCGGCCCAGGGTCTGGTGACCGTTACCGGCGGCAAGTGGACTACCTACCGGCTCATGGCCAGCGACGCCCTGGACAGGGCCGTGACTACAGCGGGCCTAACCGCCGGCCCAAGCCGCACGGCCAACACGCCGCTCGTTGGCGCGGAGGGGTTCGGGCCGCAGCTGGCGGGCGAACTGGCCGCCGAGTTCGGCCTGGACGCTGACGTAGCCGAGCACCTGGCGCACGCCTACGGCGGTGAGGCGCGCAGCGTGGCGGCGCTGGGCCTTCAGCACGGCCTGCTTACGCGGCTACACCCCGCGCATCCCTACGTTGAAGCCGAGGTGGTGTGGGCTAAGGAGCAGGAGTACGCGGTTAGTGCCGACGATGTGCTGGAGCGGCGGCTTAGGTTGGGGTTCCTAGACCGCGAGGCGGCCATGGACGTTGCTGAGCGGACAGAAGCGCTGCTCGCCCGGACGCCTTAATCCGGGTACGCCTGACGCAACCCGGACAGCAACGGGAAGTGCTTAACATTCGTCGTTAGAAGCGGCGCATCGTGCAAAATCGAGGTCGCCGCTATCAGGTAGTCGGCCGTGTCGATGCCGCTGAAGGAGGCGCGGTACTGGCGGGCAAGTTCGCCAGCTAGCCGTGATACAGGTTCGCTAACCGGCAGCCATGTAAGCGCCGAGAAGAAGTTCTCGAGCGCACTGATCTCGTGCGGCCTAACCCCGGCGAGCAACTCGAAGCGCACCAGTTCACTGGCGGCCAGTGAGCCGCCGTCCAAAACGATGCGTTCAAGTAGGTTACGGGCTTCTGGCCTACCGCGCAGGTGGTCGATGGCGACTGAAGTATCGACGAGGTTCAATCGACGCCCTGCTCTTCGAGGCGCTTGTTAAGGTCACTGCGAACCTCTTCTACGTACTCAGTGCCGGTAAACTCGCGCGCCTGCCAGCTTCCGGCGCTGGCTCGAAGCCCGTGCAGAGCTTCGTCCATGGTGGACTTGCCGTACGTTTGCCTGATGGCCCGCCTTATGAGCTCTGACCTGGTGGCTCCCGTTTGGGCGGCGCGCTCATCGAGCAGGCCCAACTCTTCGTCCCCGAGGTATACCTGTGTGCGACTCATGGTGTGAGTATACACCAATAGGTGTATAAAGGCACCGCAGGTTAGCGCGTCCCTTTTGCACGGTGCGCCGACTGCCCGGCAAGCTTGTATCGCCCACGACCGGATATCAGCGCCGCAAACCAGCACCCGACCGCATATGCTTATCCCCAGACAAATCCACCTGGGAGGATCTGCCATGCATAAGGGAACCAAGCTGCTCTTGGCTATGCTCGCCACCTTCGCCGTCGGCGCCGCGTGGGCGCAGTCTTCACCCGAGCTCGTCGCCGCCGCACAGGCCGAGGGCTCGCTGGAGTACTACGCCAACATCACGGCTATAGACCCGGTACTGCAGGCGTTCGCTGCCGAGTACGGGGTAGACGCCAACTACACCCGCATCTCCACCGAAGGCTTCGCCGCCACTCTGCTGACCGAGTTCCAGGCTGGCCGCCAGCTGGCCTCCGTGCTGCAGGCGCCGCTGCCGCTGCTCGAGATCCTCAAGGAGTTCGGGCTGCTGCAGGAGTATGTTTCGCCCGTAGCCGCCGGCTACCCGGACTGGAGTAAAGATCCGGACGGCATGATCCAGCAGTTCGGCATCGAGTACGTCGCCCTCATTTACAACACCGAGCTCGTGGCCGCCGAAGACGTGCCCACCAGTTACATGGACCTCACCGACCCCAAGTGGGCCGGCAAGATCGTGATGGCCAACCCCGCCTCGCACGCCACCACCATCCAGTGGCTGGTGGGCCTCAAGGACCACGACGTGTTCGGCAGCGAGGACGCCTGGTGGGAGTTCGTGCGCGGCCTGGCCGCCAACCGCCCCATGCTGGTGGCCTCGTTCGGGCCCACGCCCGGCCCGATCTCGTCGGGTGAGATGCACATCGGCATCAGCATGCCCAAGTACATCGTCACGCTGGCGCCGGCGCCGCTTGACTGGGCGCGCGTTAGCGAACCCATGTTCGGCACCCCGCGCGGCATCGCGCTCGCGGCGGGCGCTCCCGCCCCCAACGCTGGCAAGCTGTTCATCGACTTCTGGCTCGGCCAGGAATCCAGCCAGATCCTCGCCGAGCAGGTAGGCGAGTACGTGCTGGCCCCGGGCGTGTACCCGCCCATTCCCGGCATCGACGGCGCCACCGTGATGCCGCTGGCCAGCATGACCGACGAAGAGATCGCCGAGTGGGGCGAGGTGTTCGCCGACATCTTCCGCTGAGGCTCGAAGCCGGGCCAAGTGACGGCCGAATAGGCTGACGCAACCCTCCGGTGCCCCCCTGCGTGCCAAGCGCGGCGTGGGCGGGCACCGGGTCTGTTCTTATCTTCACGGCCCGTACAGAGCGGGCGAATCTACTGACAAGAGGAACCTATAGATGGAGATCAGGGTCGAGAAGCTGCGCAAGACGTTCGAGTCGGCGGAAGGCACGGTCGTGGCGCTGAACGACGTGAACCTCCACGTGCCCGACGGCACGGTAACGACCCTGCTGGGGCCCTCCGGTTGCGGCAAGACCACGCTGCTGCGCTGCATCGCAGGGCTCGAGACGCCCGACTCGGGCACCATCAGCATCGGCGACACGGTCGTTTGGCAGTCTGACGGCAAGCGCACCACGTCGGTCACGCCCGATAAGCGCGGCATCGGCATGGTGTTCCAGACGTACGCCATCTGGCCGCACATGAGCGTGTTCGAGAACGTGGCTTACCCCCTCGAGTCGCAGGGCGTACCGCGCAGCCAGATCCCAGACCGGGTGGAGCAGGCGCTGAAGTTCGTGCAGCTGGGCGGTTACGGCAAGCGCCCCGCCACAGCCCTGAGCGGCGGTCAGCAGCAGCGCGTGTCGCTGGCGCGCGCCATTGTGTCTGAGCCGCGCGTGATCCTGTTCGACGAACCTCTCAGCAACCTCGACGCCAAGCTGCGCGAGGAGACCCGCGCCGAGCTGCGCGAGCTGCTCACGCGCCTTGGCATCACCTCGCTGTACGTGACCCACGACCGCTTCGAGGCGCTGGCGCTTTCCGACGACGTGGTGGTCATGCAGAGCGGCAACATCGTGCAGCGCGGCTCACCCGAGGAGGTGTACTTCCGCTCCAACAGCCGCTTCGTGGTCGACTTCATGGGCAAAGCCAACTTCCTGCCGGCCACCGTGGTGGAGAACCGCACGCAGCAGGACCGGGAGGGCTTCCTGCTGGTCGAATCCAGCCTGGGCCGCCTGAACTGCGAACCAGACCCGAACGCGGTCGCCGGCACAGAGGGCACCGTGGCCGTGCGCATGGAGTTCGTGGAGGTGCTCGCTAAGCCCGTCCCCGCCGAACTCGAACCTAACCAGGTGGTGGGCAGCGTGACGTCGGTGGTGTTCCTGGGCGAGAACCGCGAGGTGCAGGTGGAGGCGGGCGGTGTACAGCTGAACCTGCGCATACCCTCCACCGTTTCACTAACCGAGGGGCAGCAGGTTCTCCTGTACTTCAACCCGCACGGTTGCCGGTTCATCACGGAGTGAGTGCTCACATGATCCCTGAGGGAAGCCTAAATGCACTCGTCTAAAACCGCGTACCTCACCCTCTTCCTCGTAGTGGTGGTGGGCATCCTTACCCTGGCGCCCGCCATCATGCTGGTGGTCGGCAGCTTCTCGCAGGGGCTCGGCGCGTTCGGCGACTTCACGCTCGAGAAGTACGTGCGCGTGTACACAGACCCGCGCCTGTACGGCGTGCTGTGGAACACGGTCATCTTCACCGTGGGGTCGGCCATCATTGCCACCGCCATGGCGTTCGGGCTGGCGTACCTCAACTTCCGCACCGACGCCCCGTTCCGTGGGCTGCTGCACCTGATACCCATTCTCTCGATGATGGTGCCGCACCTGGCGTTCGGCACCAGCTGGGCCATCCTGCTCAACCCCACCAACGGCATCATCAACGTGTTCCTGCGCGACACGCTGGGTTTAGGCGTGCTGAACGTGTACTCCATGGCGGGCATGGTGTTCATCGAGGGACTGCTCGAGCTGCCTGTTGCCTACCTGGTCATCGCCGCCGCCATGCGCTCGTTCGACACTGCGCTGGAGGAGGCGTCGTGGATCAGCGGCGGCACTAGCCGGCGCACCATGTGGAAGATAATCCTGCCCATGCTGCAGCCGGCCCTGCTGGCCGCGCTCATGCTGGTGGTTATCCGCGCGCTGGGCGCGTTCGCCATCCCCAGCGTGCTGGGCATGCCCGCGCGCATAGACGTGCTGACCACGTACGTGTACCGCATCGTTACCACCGGCTTCCTGCCCGATTACGGGCGCGCGGCGGCCGTGGGCATAAGCGTGCTGCTGACGGCGGTGGTGTTGGTGTTCATCTACCGCTACTACACCCGCGCGGCCGAGCGCTTCGTGACCATAGGCGGGCGCGGTTACCGCCCGCAGCGCGTGAAACTCGGCGCCTGGCGCGTGCCGCTCGGGCTGCTCACCCTGCTGGTGGGCGCCGTGCTGGTGGTGGTGCCCGTGCTGGTGCTGGCGTACGTGTCGTTCATCCCGTACATGATGGCGCCCGGACCCAGGGCGTTCAGCATGTTCACGCTCACGCACTGGCAGACGGTGCTGGGCGACCGCCTGACCGTGAGCTCCTTCTACAACAGCGTCTTCCTGGCGCTGGTCGGCGCCACGGTTGGCATTATCCTCTCCACCCTGGCGAGCTACATCATCGTGCGAGTGAGGAACGTTGGCAGCGCCGTGCTCGAGGTGTTCGCGTTCACCTCGTTCGCGTTCCCCGGTCTGGTTCTGGCCATTGGTTTCATGTGGGCGTTCGTGCGCACCGGCGCCTACGGCACCATTTGGGCGCTGCTCATAGCCTACGTGGCGACCTACCTGCCGTTCGGCATCAGGCCCCTAACCAGCACGTTCATCCAGATAGGCAAGGACCTCGAGGAGGCGTCGTTCATCAGCGGCGCCGGCTTCATGCGCACCCTCAGGCGCATAGTCACGCCGCTGGCCATGCCCGGCATAATCTCGGGCTGGACGCTCATGGCGGTCATGTTCATCCGCGAACTCGACCTTTCGGTCATCTTGGCGCGGCCCGGCACCGAGGTGCTGTCGGTGCTCATGTACCGCGCCGTGCACGACGCCTACTGGGGCAAGGTGGCCACCATTGGCGTCATCATGATCGCGCTGTCGACCGTGCTGATACTGCTGACCAACCTGGTGGAGCGGCGGTTCAGTATGGGGTCGAGGTAGGGCGTTCGAGCCCAGTTGGAGCAACGACTGAGTTGCGTCGCGCTACAGTTGGCGCACAATGGACAAGGGTTCGCTCCAATTGACAGTTGTTCTCGACGCTGAGAACTCCGAGAAGCTCCAGCTACTAGCTGAGCGCGCACACGTTGAGCCGGAATCTTTGGCCCGGGCGCTACTTGCTACGGCTATCGAGGAGGCTGGACCCTCGCCGCGGAGCGTGAGAGCATTGCTAGATGGCATAGAGGGCGCCTTCGAAGCTGTTGCGATTGGCTTGAATGAGGTCAAGAACGGAGAAGTCATATCTCTGGAGGACCTGTAGGGACAGTCAGCCCTTCTTACCCTCCGCCAGCGCGTAAGCCACCAGCGCGTTAGCGTGCCCGTGACCCAGACCATGCTCAGCCTTGAGCCAAGCCACCAGGTCCATGTGCTTCTGGCCTGGCTTGCTCTTGATCAGCTCCAGCCACTCGGCCACGGGTTTGCCGTACTTCTTCTCGATGGAGGGGAAGTACGACGCTGGGCCCTTTACCGGTGGGGTGGTGGGGGCGTTTTCCGTAGACATGCTGCGACCTCCTGAGTGGCTCTTACCCTACCGGCCAGCTCGGTGCCGTGGACGGGGGACTTCACATTTAGGCGGTGCCAGGACTATCGACCAGCAAGCCTTCTGCTGCCGCAGCCGCTGCCTGGCGAGCATCGTAAGTAACGAACACGCGAGCTTCCACGATGAGGGCTGTGCCTATGTGCAGCGCGTGGAGAGTGCCGAGGTTACGGTGTGGCAGACGCCCAGCGAGTTGAAGTACGGCTTCCGTGAGGCGGAGCGTGGTGAACGGCCTAAGCACCTCGTCGGCCAGCGGCTGCTCTAATGCCAGTCGGAACGCCAGGCGCCGCAGCTCGGTTACCGCCAACGACGAGATTACGAATGTGCGTGCAGGCGTGGTGTCTTGTGTCAGGTAGCTCCGGAGCGCCTTTGACTCGGACTCTTCGATCAGGAGTTTGCCGAGGGCCGACGTGTCAAGGAGGACAATCATGCCTGTGGCGTACTCCGGTTAGCGGTCGCCGCGCAGCTCGGCTAGTGCTGCCATAACGGATTCGGGGTGCTCAACGCCGGCGGGGAACTCCATAACTTGGGTGCCGGGGCGGACGATGAGATCCCCGAGTGGCGTTCGCGTGGCGGGTGAGAGGGTGCCTACGAGGACACCGCGGTTGGTGATCTGATACGACTCACCACGTTCGAGGCCGCGCATTATCTCTCCCGAATTGTTGCGCAGTTCCCGTTGGCTGATCGTTTTCATACGGCAAGTGTAGCACATGCGTAGCACACGCGATTTTTGAGCCACGCCGGCAGCGTCCCGCGTTGGCACCCTCCTAGCGCAACCCCGCCGTGCAGGCGATGAACTTTCCTATCAGCCCGCTGCGGTGCCCGTGCTACACGTAAGCGGGAACGGAGAGTGATTCAATGCACAGTTCGTCGAACCACATTGCCAGGCGGCGTGTTCGAGCTCCCCTGCTGACTGGCGCATTCCTGGCCGTGGGTCTGCTGCTTGGCGCCTGCGGGTTCACCGACGAGGTCGGCACCAACTTCAACATCTACATCGAGGGCGACCACGAAGAGAGCGCCGCCCCCTTGGGTCTTCTCCTCGTAGGCGAGGAAGCCCGGCTCACCTTCCAGATCAAGAAGTCCGGTCAGGACCCCGTGGACCACACGGCGGCCGCGACCTTCGAACTCTCGCACGAGAAAGTCGACGACACTCCGAGCGACTTCAACCTGGCGCTATCGACCAACTTGGCCGTGCAGCCCTATCACACCGTAACCACTTACCTGTACGACGTTAAGACGCACGTGTGCGCCACCTACGACGGTCCCGAGGCCCTGGGTGAGACCATCAGGGTGTGCCGCCTGGTGTGGACCATGAGGGCTGAGGAATACCCAGACTAGGCTGCTTGTGCCAAGAACTGGACCCGCGGCGCGCCAGGATCGGGCGCCGCGGGCTTCGTAGGCTGGCGCTGGCCCCCGCTCCTGACCCCACGCGGTCGGGTAGCGTATGAGCCATCACGGTTAGTGCCGGCGGGTTCCGCGCCGGCCGCAAGGAGAGAGCCATGAGCACCACCGCCCTGCGTACAGACAAGATCATCGAAGCCCGCCAGGAGCACATGCCGCGCGGCTTGGGCGTGGCGCACCCCGTGGTGGCGCGCAGCGCCGTGGGCGCCACTCTGACCGACGTCGACGGTCGTGAGTACATCGATTTCGTGGGTGGCATCGGCGTCATGAACGTGGGGCACACGCACCCGAGCGTGGTGGCTGCGGTGAAGGAGCAGGTGGAGCGGCTCTCGCATCCGTCCATTCAGGTCGTTACCTACGAGCCTTACGTGCAGCTGGCCGAGAAGCTCAACCGCATCGCGCCAGTGCGCGGCAAGGCCAAGACCCTGCTGGTGACCACCGGCGCCGAGGCGGTGGAGAACGCGGTGAAGATCGCGCGCGCCGCCACCAAGCGCTCGGCCATAATCACGTTCCACCAAGGCTTCCACGGCCGCACGCTGTTGGGAATGACCCTCACCGGTAAGGCTAAGCCGTACCACCAGAACTTCGGGCCGTTCGCGCCCGAGGTGTACCAGGCGCCGTTCCCGTACGAGTACCGCGGCTGCAGCACGGAACGCGCGCTGGAAGCGTTCGACGATCTGCTTCGCGCGCAGGTGGCGCCTGAGCGCGTGGCGGCGGTGCTGCTCGAGCCGGTGCAGGGCGAGGGTGGCTTCATCCCGGCCCCCAAGGAGTTCCTCGAGGGGCTGCGTGCCCGCGCCGACCAGCACGGCTTCCTGCTCGTAGCCGACGAGATCCAGACCGGCTTCGGCCGCACCGGCAAGATGTTCGCTATGGAGCACTCCGGCGTGAAGGCGGACCTGGTGACGGTGGCCAAGAGCCTCGCCGGCGGCCTGCCGCTAGCGGGCGTGGTGGGCACGGCGGAAGTGATGGACGCGCCCGACCCGGGCGGTCTGGGCGGCACGTACGGCGGCAACCCGCTGGCGTGCGCCGCCGCGCTGGCAGTGCTCGAGATATTCGAGACGGAAGACGTGCTCGGCAAGGCCGTGACTCTAGGTGAGCGGCTTCGGGCGGAGGTGGACGCGGCCGCGGCCAAATACGCCGCCATCGGCGAGATCCGCGGCCCCGGCCCCATGCTGGCGTTCGAGCTGGTGCGGGACCGCGCCACGCGCGAAGCCGCGCCAGAGCTGGCACAGGCCGTAGTGGCGGCGGCGCGCGAGCGCGGCCTGCTGCTGCTAACAGCCGGCACCTTCGGGAACGTAATCAGGTTCCTGGCGCCGCTGCTCATAGACGACGCCACCCTCGAGAAGGCGCTCGTGGCGCTTAGGGGAGCGTTTGAGGCGGCGCTCGGATAGAGCGGCGCCTCACTGACTGGCCCCGGATGCAGCTATCGAACGGGCTTCACTCGACCAGGTGCCGCAGCTTGTTCTGATCCAGCGACAGCACGCCGGACCTGTACGCCTCGCGTGAGCGCTCCTCTTTGCGGGTGCGCTCGTCTGAGGCTTCCAGCACCTGCTGGTAGCGCGCCTGGCTGACCACCACAGCGCCGTCGTCGTCGAGCACCACCACGTCGCCGCGGGCCACGGTGGCGCCGCCCACGGTTACTGGCTGACCCACGGTGCCTCGCTTGTCTTTGGTGGCGCCGTACGCCCGAACATGCCTGGTCCAGGTGGGTACGCTGCCCTCCTTCAGCTCGGCCACGTCGCGCACGGCGGCGTCGACTAGAATTCCTACCGCGCCGCGCATGGCTATCTGCATGTACAGCAGGTCGCCTATCAGGGCTACCGGCTCGGAGTCGGGGACGCACAGCACCACCACGTCGCCGGGTTCAATGTGCTCGATGCAGGCGTGCACCATGAGGTTGTCGCCGGGTCCGCACATGACCGGCAGTGCGGTGCCGGCCACCCGCGCGCCCGGGTGCAGCGCGGTAAGCGGCATGTTGATGAGACCCTCGCGGCCAGAAGCCTCGTACACGGTGGCCGTGCCGTTGGCGGCGAAGCGGTTAAGCACATCTTGGGTTACAGGCATGTCACTCCTCGCGTCCTGGCGTTACAGCTGGTCCACTACGGCCGGATCGATGCGCTGGTACGCCTCGGCGTACCTGATGCTCTTGTTGCCGGAGGCGCGGCGGGCGTGGTTGGCGCGGCGCGTGGCTAGCTGGGCGTAGTACTCCACCAGATACGCCTGCGAGGCCATGGCCTCCATGGCCTTTTGCTTCATGGGGTAAACGTCGGTTATGTCGAGGAACGTGTTGGGAACAAAGCCCGACAGCTCCGGCTGGTGCGGCTCGAAGTAGTACAAGGCGGGCGGCTTGATGACCTTGAAGGCGCTGGCCACGCCAGCGCCGGCGGCCAGCTGCCGAGCCGCGCCGGCGGCGTGGCACGCGACCGGGTGGTCGGGGTTAACGGGGTCGAGCAGCGTGTGGGTGATAAGTACGTCGGGCTCCATGTCGCGCACTATCTGCCCCAGCTGCTCCAGGCTCTCGCGACCCACCTCTAGCGGGTAGTCGCCCAGGTCCAGCGCAACGAACTCGGCGCCAACCGCGGCGGCGGCCTGCTCGGCCTGCTCGTGGCGGATGCGCTTGACGTTCTCGATTGTCTGGCCCTCCACCTTCCACAGCTCGCCGGACTCGCCTCGCTCGCCGTAAGACAGCGCCACGACCTTGGCCTTGGCGCCGCGCGAAGACGCCACGGCCAGCGCGCCAGCGGCGCGCCACACGAAGTCGGCAGCGTGCGCGCCGATGACTAGAACGGACTTTGCTTCGGAGAGCGCGCTCACGCTTCTGCTCCCAGCGCGAGCTTTCTTGAGTTGGTTACGATCATGGTCCTCACCTCTTCTTCGCTGAAGCCGCCGGCCAGCAGGTTGTCGGCGGCCACAGCCAGCCCGTCCTCTACCGGCGGGCCCGCCTGCTGACCCAGGTCGGTGGATATGACGTTGGACGCCACGCCGGTGGCGCGGATGTACTCGCAGGTCTTCTCCCACGAGATCTTGCCTTTGTTTATGACCGCAAAGCAGCGCTCCAGGTAGGCGCCCTGCTGCGCTAGCGCCTGCTGGTCCTCCACCGAGAGGTTCTGGGTGGGGAAGTCGGGGTGCGTGATGACTACACTGTTAACGCCCTCCTCGAAGGCGGCGGCTGTTACGGCGAAGATCTCGTTGCGGTCTAAGTGGCCGGTGGCCAGCACCATGTCGTGCTGGGCTATGCGCCTGAGCACCTGGCGCACCTCGGGTAGGACCTGCCCGGCGGTGTCCAGCACCCTCACGGCCTCTACGCGCACGCCCAGCGCGCGCATTTCCTGCTGCAGCTTGACCCACACGGGCAGTTTGGAGGCCTCGGAGCCGCCGCCCATGTTCTTCTGCTCGTTCTCGGAGTCCACGGTGGGCATCCACACGAAGCGGCCGCCCTCGCGCGCGGCGAGTTCCACGGCCATGGCGCTCATGCCGCCGCACACCGCGTTGAGGGTCACGGAGCCTATTACGCGGGCGCCCCCCACGGCGGCGTTGGCCAGGCGCGCCCGCGCGCTGGTGGGCACGTAGTGCGACTTGATGACGTAGCCAGCCAGACCGACCTCGTTCATGCGCTGGGCCAGCTGCAGGTCGTCGATGCGGCGCGGCACCACGTCGGGTGCGCTATGCACGTGAGTGTCGAAAGCCCCGCGTACGAGTTCTCGTGCTCTGGCTGAGGGCTGAGGCGCTGAAGCGTCCTGACCGGTCATCTGGTGTACCTCCTGGTTAGCGCGCCACGGGCGCGCGGGTGAGTGAAATGGGTGGTGGCTGGCGGCTGACTCTTGGGGGTCAAGTGGGCTCCTCCGCGCTTTGGGACAGTTCGCGCAGAATCTCCGCTGCGGCTACCGATACGCGGGCGGTCAGGCCCGCCTCGCGCACCAGGTCGGCGGCTGCTTCCATCTCGTGAATGCGCCTGACTGCGTGCACCTTCGAGCCTTTGAGGATGCGCTCTATGGCGGCGGCGTTGATGACGTCGAGAGAGGTGCCGACCTCGCCGAGGTACCAGTCGGTCCAGCCGAGCTTGGCGGCCGTGTTGTAACCCTCGAGGAAGGCGGCGTGCAGGCCCTTGATGAAGATGCTGCGCAGCAGCTTGCGGGTGGCTGCGGAGCCGGGCTGGTCGTCGACGTACTCGACCGGCATGCCGAGCGGCGCCATTACCTCCACGAAACGACGGGCGCCCGGGCCGGAAGCTAGCGACGGGGTGCGCAGGCCGTTGCCGGGCACCGGCGTCATGAGAGCTATATCTACGAACTGGGCGCCGGTTGGGGCCACCAGCTCGCCGAGCTCCTGCTTCAGCGCGGGCGAACCCGTGTTGAGGTCGGCGAACACCTGGCCAGCTTCGAGTACCGGCAGTAGGTCCTGCACCACGTGGCGCGATGCGCTGGCGGAGTTGACGCTCAGTGTTACGGGGGCGCCGCGCGCGGCCTCAGTCGCGGTGGCGGTCACGAGCACGCCGTCCACCTGCTTGACGACCGGGTCCCAGCCGACCACGCGAACACCCAGCGCCACGAGGTCGGTGGCGATGGCCCTGCCGGCCTCGCCCAGGCCGATCATGGCTACGGCGGTCGGTAACGTGCCTGCTGAGTCGGTCATCTGCGGTTCCTCCGAAGGGGACGTTGAGCAGCGGGGCGGGTCATCGGTCGCCAGCTCCGCGCAGCTTGGGGTCGAGGTAGTCGCGCAGGGCGTCGCCCAGCACGTTGAGCGTGAGCACGGTGAACATGACCGCCAGGCCGGCGGAGACGCCTATCCAGGGCGCCTGCCTGAGCACCTGGCGGCTCTCCTGCAAGATGTTGCCCCAGCTGGCGATGCTGGGCGGCATGCCCACCCCAAGGAAGCTAAGGGTGGCCTCGATCTGGATGGCGTGCGCCACGATGAAGGTGGCCTGCACGATGGCGGGCGCCACGCAGTTGGGCAGCGCGTGCCGGAAGATTATGCGCGGCAGGCTGGCACCCAGGCCGCGGGCGGCCTCGGTGTAAACGGCCGCCTTGGGGATGAGCGCGGCGCCGCGCATAACGCGTGCCACGCGCGGCACGTACACGATGGAAAGCGCCACCACCACGTTCGTGAGGCTGGAGCCCAGCGCTGCGATTAGGCCTAGCGCCAGGATGATGGCGGGGAACGCCATGAAGCCGTCCATGACGCGCATGATGGCGTTGTCGAAGCGCGTGAACGCCGCCAGTAGCCCGATGATGCCGCCTATGACCGTAGTTATGACGGCCACCAGCAGTCCCACGATCAGCGAGGGCTGCCCGCCGTAGAACACGCGCGTGAAGACGTCGCGCCCGAGCCTATCGGTGCCCAGCAGGTGCTCTTGTGAGGGCGGGAGCAGGCGGTTGAGCGGGTCGGCGCGGCTGGGGTCGAACGAGGTGAACAGCGGCGCGCCGGCTATGAGCAGCACAATTACGGCCAGGATGATGGTGGTGATTATCAGCGCGCGCCCGTTGCGCGAGCGCCACATGGCCGCCAGCCAGCCGCGTTTCTTTCGGGGCGCCGTTGCGCTAATGCGGGTGGCGTCAGTTGTACCGGACACGGGGATCCACTCCTGCGTACGCGAGGTCGATTAGAAGGTTGACGACCATGTAGATGACGCCCACGAGCAGCACCACGGCCTGCACCACCGGGTAGTCGCGGCGGGTGATGGCGGTCATGAGCCCGCGCCCGATGCCGGGGTAGTTGAAGACCACCTCGATCGCCACGGAGCCGCCCAGAAGGTTGGCCAGCGAGAGGCCAGCCACGGTGAGGATGGGGATGAGTGCGGTGCGCAGGGCGTGCTTCACCAGCACACGCTGCTCGACGAGGCCTTTCGAGCGCGCCGTGCGCACGTAATCCTCGTTCATGACCTCAAGCATGGCGGTGCGCGTCATGCGCGCTATGAGCGCAGCTTCGGCCAGGCCAAGCGCCAGCGCGGGCAGCACTAGGTGCCGCAGCGCGTCGAAGATGCCGTCGGAGAAGGGCCGGTAGCCACCCACGGGCAGCCAGCGCCAGGTGACGGCGAAAAGCAGCATGAGCATGAGGCCCAGCCAGAAGCGCGGCACCGACACGCCGAAGGTGGCAACGGCCATGATCAGCCGGTCGCCCAGGCGGCCGCGCTGCACTGCACCCAGGAAGCCGAGCGGTACGCCGATAACGAGGGCCACGACGAAGGAGGCGAGCGCCAGGGCGATGGTGGGTTCGGCGCGGCTGGCGAGGATGGCAGATACGGGCTCGCCGGTCTGGATAGAGACGCCCAGGTTGCCCTCGACGATGATGTTGCGCACCCAGGCCAGGAACTGCACGTGCAGCGGGCGGTTGAGGCCCATGCGCTCGCGGATCTGTTCAACGACCGCGGGAGAGGCCTCGGGGCCGGCTGCGAATACGGCCGGGTCGCCGGGGGTGAGGTGCACGAGCATGAAGCCCACCACCGCCACCACCGCCAGTGTGGGCAGCATCGAGATTATGTGGTTGGTCAGATAACGGAACATGGTGTGGCTTAGGACTCCGTTCTTCCGGCAGGCGGTCCAGCGACCCGCGAACTGAATGCGGCGGGTCGCTGGACCAACATGGGCCCTAGGTCAGTTGGGCAGCCATACGTTCCAGAAGTAGCGGATGGCCATGGGGGTGAAGCCGCCGAGGTCGGCGAGCTTGCCGCTCAGGCGGAAGGTGTCGCCGAGCTTGATGAACGGCGTGTCTTCGCCGGCCACGCGGTTGAGCTCTTCCCAGATGGCGAAGCGCTTCTCGAAGTCGGCTTCACGGCCGAGCGCCACGAGCAGCTCTTCCTTCTCGGGGTTGCACCAGCCCACGCCCGTGCCGGGCCAGTCGCAGTGCAGGTGCAGCAGCGTGGTGGGCTCGGGCCGGAAGGTGGGGCCAGAGAGCCAGATGTGGTGGGCGGTGGGGTCGGAGCGCAGCGTCTGCACCGTGGTGAAGTCGGTGAAGTGCGGGTCGATGACGAAGCCCACGGCCTCGAGCTGCTGGATGGCGACCAGCATGGCCTGGTAGTAGTCGGCACGGTCGGTGGGGATGAGCATGACCAGCGGCTCGCCGTCGTATCCGGCCTGGGCCAGCAGCTCGCGCGCCAGCTCCTGGTCCTTGACGTTGTAATCCTGCGTGCCGATGGCGGTGAACCAGGCGTTGTTGGGCGTGTACATGCCGCCGTTGGCGAGGTGCAGCTCGGGGTCGGACCAGCCGGCCATGAGCAGCTCGTCGAAGTCGAGGGCCACCTTCATGGCGCGCCGCACCAGAGGGTTGTCGGTGGGCGACCTATGCATGTTGGGGAACAGCGTGACGTCGCGGTCGGGGCTGATGATCACGGCCTCGAGTTCGGGCTCGTCGTTGAGGGTG
>Ga0265293_10007362_pt1 | contig 17006 bp, 22 predicted proteins | sample Munlanlewell138R_FD_192505 | JGI IMG/M metagenome (GOLD analysis project Ga0265293, IMG submission 192505) | Leachate microbial communities from a municipal landfill in Southern Ontario, Canada - Leachate well 138R | ecosystem: Engineered > Solid waste > Landfill > Unclassified | place: Canada...
CCATAACAACATATTTGCCGTATTTTAAGACCTTGTCCATGCATTCATAATAACACAATCAAAGGCGAAAATCATAAAAGTTGAATCATTAAGGATAAGAGGGTAAAATATCTTGTTGTGGGCCGGGGTGGCGGAATTGGCAGACGCAGCGGACTTAAAATCCGCCGGAGAGATCCTTGTGGGTTCGAGTCCCTCCCCCGGCACCACCTATTCCTCTGATTTTACTGTATCACTCCTGAAATTACACTGTGTGCCCGCTTATACACGTATAGCAAGTCGGCCGGTTCCACTTTTTTATAATATCAAGAGTGAGCCCCAGCGTGTTTTCTAAATACCCTTTGGACAGTCATTGCATTCAATTACAATGTATAGAAGGCATTGGCAAACGGTTTTAGCTGTCAAATCAATGATTGATTAAGCAAAGAGATATCGGAAAATAACCGCAAGCAGAATTAGATTGGCAGAAAACCTTAGACAATATTTGGCAGGGGTGGACAGATGCTATTTCTTTTTCTTTTCGGATACGAAAGGCTTCTTCCACCAGGGGACTTTGGGGGTTGTCAAAAGCTTCAGTTGTTTTATCTGGCTCTCGAGATTCCTGATGCGCTCGGTGGCAATGCCCAGTTGGGCAGCCATATTAATATTCTTTTCCTGCAGCTCCCTGACAAGGTCCATGCTCTGCATAAGCGCCTTACCGGGATCATATACCGGAGGTTGGGGAGGGGTTTCTCCGGGCTTTTCGTATTCAACCGCCTCTTCTTTAATGGGTTCGAGGTCGGAAGGCAGATTCAGAATACGATACTCTTCTCCGAAGTGGCCGGTTATAAGTTCAGCCTGAATTTTACCGGATTTTATGTAACGCCTGATGGTCCTGGTGGATACCCCCAGGGTCTGGGCAGCCTCACTGATATTCATTCCTTGTTTATTCATAACCCTTGACAAGGATATAGCCATTTTCACATTTTGTCAAGGGGAGAATTAACCGTTATAAACACCGAGGCCGGACAAATCTTTATGATGAGTCCGACCTCTAGTATTCAACTTTCCGTTTTTGGTAAATACTACGCTTTACCAATTTTGAACATTTTGGTACCACAAACAGGGCATACACCCTGGGTCGCCGGGCGGCCGTTCTTCATGGTTATCGCTTTGGCATCTTTCATTTCCTTTTTGGCGCGACACTTCATACAATAGCCTTGCATTGGTTCCCTCCCTTTTTCGTAGTTTGTAGCTAGAATAAACTAAAGCTAGGCATAATGTCAAGTATTTTAGAGATTAAATAGGAAAATATTATTTTTAACGGTGAATTTAGCTACGAAATAAGTATAATTCCATCTTTTTGCAATTTAAGATTTTTGCGCTGAATATCAGCTTTTAACAACCGGGGCAAGCGGCAACAGCAATGTTTTGCCGGGTTTTCTCTTCAGATAGGACTTGGTATAGTTTACCGGGAAAGAATAAACTACCTGTGCTTTGGGGTGCTCCAGACAGAACAGGAATATGCCGACCGTTTGCGACTTGGTACCGAAAGGCCCGATTACCATATTAAAAGAATCCCGGATTTCACGATAGATATCTTCAAGCACGTCTCTTGCCGAGTGCGGGTCATCGGCAGGTACGTCCCTTAATTCCACACCCGCCTGAGACAGAAGAAAAGAATTATTATTCTTGGCATATTCCAAGTACTCTTCACTGCCACCGCGCGGGGGATTGGTTATCAGCGCAATCGTTCTCACCGGATTGAAATGCTTCCATACCGTAAGCGAGCGTTCCGGCTCGAAACCCAAAAATAACACCAGAACCGTCTGTTTGTCGAACGAAACGGTACCGAAGAAATTATGCACGGTAGAAATTTGTTCAACTCCGCGTGTAAGCTTGGTGGGAGAATAGCTTTGCGTGGTGTGAATGATGCGCGGAATGCCCAGATTCTGCTCCGCCACCAGAAAATACAGCAGTTCAAGCAGATAGATCTTGGTAAAACCGCTTATATCGAACGTAATATATGAATCATCGTCATCTTTGGGGCGGCAGCGGTTCCAGATATTTTTCAGCTGGCTGATGCCTTCGATGGGATTGTCGCGTTGACAGCGGATAACAAATACGCCTTCGGATGTTCTTCTGCTTAAGTCGGCTTGCAGTTTCAACATATTGGTTTCGACAACCTGCTGATAGAAAGGTTCTTCGATTACAAAGATGATACTGAAGCGCACACGATAACTGGGGCCGGCCTTGGCGGCTGCCTGCAGGCATCTGTCCTCAAAACTGGCACAGCAGATAAACAGGTCATCGGGGCCATATTCATTCAGCCTGGTCAGATTTTCTATTTCGATTGGTTCTTCGTGTACCTTCATCTACTACAAACCCCGTAATAAATCACGCCTGAACAGGTTTAACTGCTAAACAAAACAAAATTCTAACACCACTATAGACGCCTTATGAAATATTGTCAATTATTTTTAAAAATCCGCTTTTTTTAACTGTATTACTAACCAAATGGCATTATTATCGTTATAATAGTCAGATTGTCAAAAAAAGCTCGCGGCAATGAAATAATTAATAATTAAGGAGAAAAAATGAAAAAATTGGGGCTGATTTTACTGACTTTGATTCTTTGTATCGGAATGGTAGCCTGCCAGAACGATAACGGGAACGGAAACGGTGACCAGGGGAATCTGGAAGGTACACTTGAGGAAATACTGGAAAAAATATATGAAAATGCAGATGTAGACGAATCCTTTAAAAATTTTGTTGAAGAAGGGCTGTACACCACTGAAATCACTTCAGAAAATGTAAGCTATTTTCTGGGTAAGGACGGGCTGGAATTCGAAGCAGCCATAGCTTCCGAACCGGTAATGATGCCCTCGGCATATTCGCTGTGTCTGGTACGTGTTAAGGACGGCGCCGACATCGAAAAAATGAAAACGGATATCAAGGATAATGTTGACCCAATGAAATGGATTTGTGTCGGAGTTGACCCACAAAATGTGATAGTAGATAATATCGGCGATGTCATATTCCTGTTAATGAGCAATTTTGAAACACAGGAGCTGTATGATTCATTTCTATCCCTGGAAGGATAGCTTTTATACTAAAATTGTTTAACTAAAGGAACATACATGCTGTTTTCGAGCATCAGCTTCTTGTATTACTTCTTGCCGGCAGTATTAGGGCTTTATTTCATTACCCCCGCCAAGTATAAAAACCTTGTTTTACTGCTGGCAAGTTTATTTTTTTACTTTTACGGAGAACCGCTTTACTCCATATTGATGGTATTCTCTATTATCTCCGCATACCTTCACGGTTTATGGATAAACAGCGCCCAAACTCAAAAACTTAAAAAAGCAGCCTTTATTTCATCGATATTTTTCAGCACCGGTGCGCTGTTGTTTTTCAAGTATCATATCTTTTTCGTAAACAACTTCAATTCGATATTCGATACATCGATTGTGCCTTTGAATGTTCTGCTTCCGATAGGCATCAGTTTTTATACTTTCCAGATTCTTTCATATACAATCGATTTGTACCGCGGTAAAGTAAATATACAGAAGAGCCTTATTAACTTTGCCACATATGTTTCGATGTTCCCGCAGCTGATTGCCGGTCCCATCGTACGTTACAGTACCATTGAAGAAAGCTTAGACAAACGGACTCATTCTATTTCCGACGTAGCCTGGGGAATCAACCGCTTTATCATCGGGCTGGCAAAAAAAGTGATTATCGCAAACTCACTGGGAGAAATCGGTGTCTTATTCAATAGCGCCGATGAAAAATCCGTTTTATTCTTCTGGGTGGCGGCAATCGCCTTCACTCTGCAGATTTATTTTGATTTTTCCGGTTACAGCGATATGGCTATCGGATTGGGGCGTATCTTCGGATTCCGTTTTCTGGAAAACTTCAACTATCCCTATATCGCCAAAAGCGTTACCGAATTCTGGAGGCGATGGCACATATCACTGGGTACATGGTTCAGGGATTATATTTATATACCGATGGGCGGCAATCGCGTAAACCTATTGAAATGGGGCAGGAACATTCTGGTGGTGTGGTTTTTGACCGGTTTCTGGCACGGTGCAGAGTGGAACTTCGTCATCTGGGGATTATACTTTGCTCTATTCCTTGTAATTGAGAAATATTTCTTGAAGAATCTGTTTGCCAAATTGCCATCCGCTATCGGTCATTTTTATCTGCTTCTGACTGTTGTTATCAGTTTCGTAATTTTTAACGCCGACGGAATGGGTGAAGCAATATTAAACCTGAAAGGGATGTTCGGTCTGACCGGTGCGCCTTTTACAAATGCCGAAACAATTTACTATCTCAAAAGCTATGCCTTTATATTTATTCTGGCAGCAATAGGAGCTACCCCTTTGCTAAAAAATATTTCCCAAAAACTGACGGTTTATGCAAGCGCAGAGAAAATTTTTAATGTTATTAAACCGGCAGTGCATGTTGTTCTTTTACTGCTGGTTACCGGGTACTTGATTGACGGGTCGTTCAATCCCTTTATTTACTTCCGGTTTTAGCCTGAAGCTAAGGAGAGAAAATGAATAAAAACATTATCAATATAATACTGGTGGGTTGTTTTGTTATGCTTACCTCCGGCTTTATGCTGGTTAACACCATTAAACCGGACGGGGACTTTTCATATTTTGAAAGACGTAAACTTCTGCAGCCGCCCGGCTATTCTCCGGAGAAACTATTGAACGGTCAGTTTTTCAGCGATTATGAAAAATATTTTCTCGACCAGTTCGTTTTCCGCGATACCTTCAGGGGATTAAAAGCATTCACAAGGCTGCACCTGTTAAATCAAAAGGACAATAACGGTATTTATATTATAGACGGAAACATCAATAAAATAGAGTACCCGCTTGACGAAAAGGCAATACTGAACGCGGCAGAGAAGCTCAATCAGGTTTATGAACGCTATCTGAAAGAACTGAATGTCAGCTACGCCGTAATACCGGATAAAAACTATTTCATAGCTGATAAATACGGATATCCTTCAATGGACTATGACAGGCTGCTGGAGATTCTGCAAAATAATGTCTTGGATATGCAGTATATAGACTTATTTGCTCATTTGTCGATTGATGATTATTACCGTACAGATATACACTGGAGCCAGGAAAAGATTATAGATGTTGCCGATATTATTTTGGCCGGTATGGCAAACCGCTATCCGGCATCGGACTTTGAATATACGGAAAAAGAATTATATCCCTTTTACGGAGCACTATACGGGCAGGCTGCTCTGAGTATTTCGCCGGATACTCTTTTTTATCTGACAAACGCAATGCTGGAAAAAGCTACCGTTTACGATTACGAAACAATGACTGAAAGCAAAGTCTATATGACAGAGCTTTTTGAAGGCGTAGACCCTTATGACATTTTTCTTTCCGGCGCCAAGGCTTTGATTACAATAGAGAATCCGGAAGCCGCGAGCGATAAAGAACTGATACTTTTTCGCGATTCTTTCGGTAGCAGTATCGCTCCGCTGCTTCTTGGCGGATACTCTAAGATAACTATGGTTGACCTGCGCTACATATCAACCGATTTACTGGATAATTACATCGATTTTACAAAAGGACAGGATGTATTATTTTTATACAGCACCCAAATCCTTAACAACAGTTTCATGCTCAGATAAAACAATATCAACTCCTATAGGTTAATCAGTCCGATTACCCTTGCAAAAGTTCAGAAACATATTGGACTCCTACAACCCCTAGCCAGAACGGGGAAAAACTATTATAATAACCCGTACCATACAACTAAACTCTAAAAGGAGACCGGGCATGTTCGATATTACACCGCCGATTTTAATGATAGCCGGAATACTTTTTGTCCTGTTCGGTATAATAGCAATGGTCTGGCCTAAAAAGGGAGTTTATGTTTTGGCGTCCTGGTTGATTATTTTAGGAGTCCTGGTAATTCTTTATTCACTGGATTAATACTATGTATTATTTTGCTTACGCAACCAATTTAAACAAGAAACAAATGGCGGCAACGTCCCCTCAGAGCCGCCCTTTGTACACTGCCACCCTGCATAATTACCGGCTGATGTTTACGGGCTGGACCCGCCGGTGGCGCGGCGGTATAGCCACCATAAAACGCTCCGCCGGTGATAAAGTAATGGGTGCTATTTACGATGTTCCGGATACGGATTGGGGGAAACTCGACCGGGCTGAGGATTGCCCGGGAAATTTTGAGCGTATCAGGGTTATCGTCAATAATGAGGACGGCGATGCAATAGAAGCCGTTACCTACATCAAAAAAGGGCAGCTTCAGGCAGATGAATCGAAACCTTCGCCCGAGTACCTCCAGATAATCCAGCAGGGCTATAAGGACTGGCGGCTTATTTAATAAACTATTGTGTAACCTCGGCTATTAAGCATCTAACATACAGAATCAAATGATTGACAAAGACCGGAGGAATAGTCAAGACAATCCATTGACGGTATTTTTGATTGTGCAGATCATAGATAGCATATTGACATAATGTATTCGTTTTTTATATTCAAATATTGCTTTTTATGTCCTTTCCTGTTTTAATTGATACTGATAAATGGCGTTAAGAAATTTAAGGAGACAGAAATGGGTAATATAAAATTGAAAGCATCCAAAAGAACGGTTTTCGGCAAAAGCACGAAATCTCTTCGCAGACAGGGAATTACACCGATTCACATATTCGGAAACGGAATTGAATCCCTCGCATTGCAGTGTGATAATAGTGAGCTGAAAAAACTTATTTTCAAAGAAGGTGCTACACGGCTGATTGACCTCGAGATTGAAAAGGAAAAGAAACCTCGCAGCGTTTTTATCCGTGAAATTCAGCGCGATGCCATAACCGGGCAGTTAATTCATGTCGATTTCTACCAGGTAAATAAAACAGAGAAGATGTCTGCCGATATTCCCATCTATCTTACGGGAGAATCACCCGCCGGTAAATCAAAAATCAATATGCTGGAACAAGTAATGAACAATATCCAAATAGAGGCGCTTCCCGAAGAGATGCCGCCTCACATAGAAGTAGATATCAGTAATCTGGAAGATGCGGGAGACGCTATTTTTGTAAAAGATCTGATACTCGGTGATGATGTTGCTACCACAGCCGACCTTGAACAGATAGTTGTTAAAATTACCAGAATTAAGGCGATAGTGGAAGAAGGAATCGCAGCTCCTGCCACTGAAGAAGCGGAAGCCGCCGAGGAAACTGAAGCCGAGCAGGAAGAATAATTTACAGATAAACTAAACATAAAAGATGATGAATAACGGTCAGATGTCAGCTATAGCCGTGGATGTAAAAAACATCTATAAAACCTACGGCAAGAAAACAGTGGTGTCCGATGTATCTTTCTCCGTGGGTAAAGGGGAGGTATTCGGTCTTATCGGGCCTAACGGCGCCGGAAAGACCACTACCATCCGTATGATGATGGATATCATCAAGCCGGATTCCGGAGATGTTTATGTTCTGGGCGAAAAATTCCGCGAGGACACCAAGAACAAAATCGGCTATCTGCCGGAAGAAAGAGGTTTGTATAAAAAACAAACCGTTTCGGAAACCTTAAAATATATGGCATCGCTTAAAGGTATAACAGTAACAGACGAACGCATAGATGAAATGCTGGAGCATGTCGGAATGCTGCCCCACAAGAATAAGAAAATCGAAGAGATGAGCCGCGGAATGGGGCAGCTTATCCAATTTCTGGTAACTGTTATTCATAATCCTGCTCTGGTAATACTGGACGAACCTTTTGCCGGCCTCGACCCGGTAAACACAGAGCTTTTAAAAGGCTTGATACTGGAGCTGAAAGAACAGGGGAAATCGATTATTTTCAGCACGCATCAGATGAATCAGGTCGAAGAGCTTTGCGACCGTCTTTTTATGATTAACAAGGGAACTGAAGTTCTCTACGGCAAATTGGATGACATCAAGCATCAATATCGTGAAAATTCGGTCTTTATTACTTATGAAGGCAATATAGGCAGCTTAAAAGGAGTAACCGAAAGCCGCCAAAGGGACGAATATACCGAATTCTTTCTCGATAGCAATACAACGCCACAGGATATCCTGCAGCAGCTTATCGATAGAAGAGTGACCGTAAACCGCTTTGAAATCGGCACTCCCAGCCTGCACGAAATCTTCATCCGCATTGCCGGAGTAAACGGAGACGGCGATGAATAAGATTAAGACTATTTTCAAATACGAGTTATTCACCACCATAAAGCGAAAATCCTTTATTCTAATGACTCTGGCTTTCCCGCTGCTGGGATTTTTGATAATCGGTGGTTTTAGCCTCATACAGGGAACCGATGGTGAAACTCCAATCGAGGAAATTAAGGTTGGCTACGTGGACGAACCGGGTGGGTTTGACAACCACCTGACATACGGTAACGTGACACTGATTCCACAGGAAGGCCAGCAAGCAGCTTTCGATAATATGACCGAAGGCGTTATCAGCCAGTACTTTGTGATACCGGAAAATTATATGACTACCGGTAATGTAACCAGATACACTCTTACAAGAGAACTGGATGTATCCAGCCAAGTATATTATGCCATCGAAAGGTTTCTGGTTAATAATATCCTGGAAGGAAAAGTCGACAGCAGTATTGTAGACCGTGTGGCATCGCCCCTTTACCTGAGCAGTATAACACTGACACCGGAAGGTGGGGAGTCCGGACAGCAGGGAGGGTTTACTTCCTTTATTGTTCCGTATATTTTCAGCATATTGCTGATTATGGCTATATTCACATCATCGGGTTTCCTGTTACAGGGACTGGGGGAGGAGAAGGAAAACCGTGTGATGGAGATTCTTCTCTCGTCGGTTTCATCTACCCAGCTTATTACCGGTAAGGTACTCGGTTTGGGAGTTGCCGGACTTATTCAGGTTGTAGTATGGCTTATTTCCGCCAAGTTTATTGCCGAGATGGCTTCAACATCTATCGGCGGTTTGTTGAGCGGGCTCACCATAGCAACCGACTTTCTGATTATCGGCGTTATTTATTTTATACTGGGATATTTACTCTTTGCCATTATTATGGCAGGAGCCGGTTCAATCGGAGCAACCGCCCGCGAAAGCCAACAGTTTTCAACCGTATTTACGCTTCTGGCGGTAGTGCCGTTTTTCTTTATAGCTCATATCATGGAATTTCCGGACAGCGGATTATCTCAGTTTTTTACTATCTTTCCACTGACTGCCCCTCTTACGGTAATAATGCGCATGGGTATAACCGATATCCCGACCTGGCAACTGATAACCAGTATGGCTCTGATGATTCTGACAATAATCGGCTCTATATTTTTAGCCGGCAAGATATTCCGAACCTTCCTCTTAATGTACGGAAAAACCCCCAAGCTGGGTGAAATAATCCGAATGTTAAGGCAGGCTTAAAAAAGAGATTTCTCTAAATGATTTTGAATCTGGGATTGTGATTCACCCCCCATTCTGTTATTATCATCACAATTATGATTATCGATTTTCATACACATATTTTCCCGCCCCAAGTAATAGAGAACCGCCAGAGTTACACAGACTGCGACCCCTGTTTTGCCGCTCTTTATGAGAACCCGAAAGCAAAAATGATTACTGCTGAAGAACTTGTCGAAAGCATGGACGCTTCCAGGATAGATATCTCCGTAGTGCAGAACATCGGCTGGACAGCCCATGAACTTTGTGTCGAAACCAATGACTACATTCTTGAATCCATAAAAAAATACCCCGGCAGGCTGGTCGGCTTCTGCAGTGTCCAACCCCTGTCAATGGGTAACGCTGTAAAAGAAATAGAAAGATGCGCTGCCGGAGGAGCCAAAGGAATAGGGGAGTTGAGACCCGATATTCAGATGCTGCCAATCGACGATAAAGATTTTATGCAGCCGTTTGTCGATTCGCTGGTAAAAAATAATATGATTCTGCTGACACACAGCTCCGAGCCGGTAGGACATCAGTATCCGGGTAAAGGAACCGTAACCCCTCAGATGCTTTATTCCTTTATTTACAACCACCCGGAATTGACTGTGGTATGCGCCCACTGGGGCGGAGGATTACCGTTTTACGCATTGATGCCGGAGGTTGAAATGGCACTCGAAAATGTCTATTTCGATTCCGCCGCGTCACCTTTCCTCTATAAACCTCTGATATATCGGCAGGTTAGCGAACTTGTCGGAGAAGACAAGATTCTATTCGGCAGTGACTACCCCTTATTGGAACAATCTCGCATCATAAAAGAGATACTGCTGCAGGATTTGCCCGATATTACCAAGATGAAGATTCTGGGAGAAAACGCACGCCGATTACTGGGGATTTCTTGAAGATGGAAAAAATCCGCTCATTTATTGCTATAGAATTGCCCGAGAGCTTAAAAACGGAACTTGCAGGATTGCAGTCGAAATTAAAAGTGGAAAAGCCCCGCATTAAATGGGTTTCGCCCGACAGCATACATCTGACTTTGAAATTTCTCGGGGATATCGATGCAACAGCGATAGACAGGATTGAACAGGCTATGACAGAGGCTGTCAATGGCATAAAGCCGTTTGGTCTAAGTACAGGACAATTAGGCGTGTTCCCCAACCCGCAGCGGGTGCAGGTAGTCTGGGTGGGGTTGGAGGGAGAAATCGATGTATTGGACAATCTTTATAATCGATTGGAAAACAGCATAACGAAAATCGGCTTCCCTCCCGAAAAAAGAGGTTTTAAACCGCACCTGACGCTGGCACGCGTCGGGGATGAAGTTTCGCCTGAGGAACGTAAAGAATTCGGGGATTTTATAATCTCAAGCAATGCAGAAATAAACTGTTCTATTAAAGCTACGGGTTTAAGCCTGATGAAAAGCGTGCTGACACCGCGCAGGGCTATCTATACCCGACTCGCCTTTGCGGGTTTCAGTCTTGCCGATAATACCAATTAAACCGCCGTAGCCTTGTAAACAAATTGACAACTGATGTATACTCTAGACAATAAATTCGGCCGGGAGGTGGACTTCGTGGAACAAGTTAATTTTCCAAAATGCCAAAAATGCGCCAGCGGAAATCTGGTACCCCTTTCTGATTTCGGAAGCCAGGGGGCATCTATTCTCTATAAAGCATGGGTTTGTACCAATCCTGATTGCGGTTACAACCTGAAAATCAGGAACGGGGATATTTATATAAACGAACCTATTTTGAACGGTGTGGGCGGTCGTACCCGGCAGAGCTGAAAGTTAAATATATCTTCATAAAAAATAATAAAACCGGATATGAAATGCTGCCTGTCTTGGAGGGATTAAAAAAGACGACGCTGGATTTGCTGTTCCCTCTGCGATGTATCGAATGCGGGAAAGAGGGCAGTCTGATATGCGCTGCCTGTTATAATCGATTACCGTGGATACTACCGCCTGTCTGCCCTTTTTGCGGTGTCGGCAAGCCGCTTGACACTCCCTGCAATAACTGCCCGGGATTCGAGACTTGCATTGACGGAATACGTTCTCCGTTCCGGTTTGAAGGCACAATTCGCTCCGCAGTGCACCAATTGAAATACCGGAACCTGAGGGCGATAGCCATACCTCTGGCTACTATGATGGCTGATTTGGTAAAAGAAAATGAGCTGCCTTACGATATTGTTATTCCCGTTCCCCTGCATCGTAAAAGGTTGAGAGAAAGAGGATACAATCAGTCGGAACTGCTGGCTAAGGAATTCGGAAAGCTTATCGCTGTTCAAATTGAAAAAGACTGTCTGATTCGCCATAGACATACCCCTGCACAGGCTATTGCAAAGTCAATACAAGAAAGACATTATAATCTTGCCGAAGCCTTTTTGTGCAACGATGAATGTGTTCGTGGAAAAAACGTTTTATTGATTGACGATGTAGCGACATCTGGCGCCACGTTGGATGCCTGCGCCAAAGCTCTAAAATCAGCCGGAGCCGTTTCGGTTTGGGGATTGACAGTGGCAAGAGATATCCGGTAAATAATATTTATTAGAAACGGGCCGGGCTTTGCCACAAGGCAGTCACCAGAGCCGCTACAACTTAAAATAAGACGGATTAAGAGGCGTTATATGGAATTATATTATACTGTCTTTCAAACTGCCGCAGGATGGATTTCAGTAGTTGCCTCGGATAAGGGGCTGATAAAATGCAGCCTGCCGCAAATTGATAAGAAAAAAGCGCTTTCACTTCCGGAGTTATCCGAAGACAAGGCTGTCCTTTCCCGGCACAGGTTTGCCGACTTGGAAAAAAGATTTATTGAGTACTTCAACGGGATAAATATCTCATTCCCCGACAAGCCGGATATTCTCGTAGCCACTCCTTTTCAAAGAGCCGTATGGGCTGCGACAAGGTTGATTCCGTACGGGGAAACCAGAAGTTATAAGTGGATAGCCGAAAAGGTCGGCAGCCCGAAGGCAACCCGGGCAGTTGGAAGTGCTCTTGGCAAAAATCCTTTGCCTGTGATTATCCCCTGTCACAGGGTTATCGGCAGCAACGGAAATTTAACCGGCTTTACCGGTGGCTTGGATGTAAAAATTAAGCTGCTTGAACTGGAAGGCGCCTCTACGAAACAGTGACGTTAAATACCTTCTGTTGGGTAGATTCATCTTCCCATGGCCTTTGATAATCCATTGTTATCTCGAAATTACCGGCTTTCAATGCTTTGAAGCGTAAATACTGGGTTCCGCCGGCGCCGGTCATCATTTGCTCTGTTTCATCCTGTCGGTATTCATCCGATATCAACTCGAACTCCGATGCTTCATAAGACGCCTTCCACGAGTACCCGGTTGTCGGATTGGAATCAAGGGCGATAACGAATTCAACGTTCACTTTTACTTCTATGGTATCGTCGATGTCGCTGTATGTTTTCAGGCTACCTCCGGCACAACCGGCTGCCATAAAGGAAACTATCAGAATACAAGCAGCCAAAGCAAAGATTTTAATCATATCACCCTCCGGGAGGTTAACCGAAACTGAATTTCAGCAACGATAAGTGTTTATCGCTAGATGCGATTTCTTGCTTTTATCCCCAGAAATTCCGTTTCATAACGCTCTGTTAAACCCTCACCGGTAAAACTATAATACTTGTTGTCCCCGATTACAATATGGTCTAAAACCTTTATACCGACTGCCTCAGCCGCCATAATCAGGTCGCGTGTTAAATCTTTATCGCTCTGACTGGGGGTTGGGTTTCCGGATGGGTGATTGTGTACAAATATCAAAGAGACAGCTTTATATCTAATGGCGCTTTCGATTACCTCGCGGATGTGAACCGCACTGCTGTCGACCGTACCCTGGAATAAATCCTTGATTTCTATTATATGATTCTGGCTATTCAGATAAAGAACCTTAAATATTTCTTTCTTCAAACCTCTCATAGAATGATAGAGATAATCGAATACCTCCTGCGAAGAAGACACTGCCTGTTTTTCGATGATGCAGTCCTTGCGGTATTCTTTTGCGACTTCATGTACCAGCGAGATGCCAAATGAATTGTGCGGGCCGATGCCCTTTATCTGCTGTAATTCTTCGGGGGAGGCTTCCAGTACGCCTCTCAGCGTCTTGAATTTTTTTATAGCTTCTTTCGCCTGCTGCTTGCAATCTCTGCGGGGGGAACCGAGAGTAAGCAACAATTCGATGATTTCGTAATCGGCAAAGCCTGTAAGACCGGATTCGATAAATCTTTCGCGCAGTCTTTTCCGATGCCCATCCAGATTTTTATCATCTGTCATATATATTGTCCAAATTACTTATTTATTTCTGTATGAACAACTAGCAGGTTTCAATGAGATAAATTTAAAGTCCGTTCATGTATAATCAGTAAAAACCTCTACTATTTGTTGACCGGCATCAAATATGACTTCTAACCTATTTTCCCAACCTGCCTGCCAGTTTAACTCCCAGTATCGCTCCGGCTGCTGCTCCCAAAACAGCACCCAAAATGGCACCGATTTTGCCCACTGCCTCATAGCCGCGCACACCGCCAAACTCAAAATCAACAAAGTAGTTGCCGCCGATATTCATACCGGCAATTAACCCCAAAACCAAGCCGATAATAAGAAAAACAGCACCGCCAATAATTCCTAATAGAATTTTACGCCGCATTTAACTTCCTATCGACGACCGGGAGATTCTTTATGCAAAAGTTGAATAATGCTTATGTCAATTATTATATTAAATTATAATTTACTTTTTGGTGGAGACGGGGGAGAATCGAACTCCCCGTCCAATAAAAGCTGCCCTGAATATGCTACAGGTTTATTCGGCACATTAATCTCGCCGGACTGACCTCTGCCGACCGAGTTCAGCCAAGCCAGCCGATAAGTCTTTCGCTATCCGTATCGGCATTCGGACAACGGCACCCCGACATTTCGACACCCAATCCCTACCCGCCGGGGTGGGGTAAGGTTGGATGCGCTAGCTGTTTTTAGCCAGCGAGAACCATTTCAGGTTCGCCATTTATGTTTTTGCCGCCTGTTTAATGAGGGCTGCGACAACCTCAACCTGCAATCCAGTAACTAACTTTTACTGTCGAAACCTTGCGTCCCCATATTCAATTGTTAAAGATATTTATCTTCTCCGGCTTTTGATGGTCCGGTCCATTTCTCTTTCGGCATCGCGCTGTATAATTGTCTGGCGTTTATCGTATTGCTTTTTACCTTTTGCCAGCGCTATTTCCACTTTAGCTACATGACCTTTAATATACAGCCTCAACGGTACCAGCGTCGAACCCTTTTCGCTTGTTTTACTGATAAGATCCCTGATTTCTTTGCGATTCAAAAGCAGCTTTCTGGTACGCGTCGGCTCATGGCTCATATAACTTCCGGCTTCGTAGCGGGCGATATGAGCATTTATCAGCCATATTTCACCGCCTTCCGGTTTAACGAAAGCCTGGCCCAGATTAACCCTCCCCGAACGAATTGACTTGATTTCGGTTCCGGTAAGCACCAGCCCTGCTTCATATTTATCCAGAATATGATAATCGTGATAGGCTTTTCGGTTAGTAGCTATCGTTTTAATTGCCATCTCTAATTATAACATTTTATATCAGTCGGTGTGAATGAGCCTCAAATGTAAACTACGTTTGTGTTTTGTTCAATGAGGAATTATAATTATCACAAGCCGTAGCGTCAATTTTCCATATATGATTTTCAGGCGCCACTGCGATTGTTTGAGATATAAAATAACCCAAATGTTTATAGCTATTATTGATTAGCACTGTGGAAAGGGGATGCAACTGTGACAGAGATGGATAATATTCAGGATATCCGGTCTGCAAATGATGCGGAAGACCTTGATACCCTGCTTAAAGATTTTGACCAAACCAGCGGGGAGGGATTGCCTTCACCCGAAAAGCTGGCTGAAATGGCACGCAAAGCGCCCGAACCGATAGCTACCGGCAACGAGCAGGTAGAAATTGTGTCGCATAGAGTTCTGCCCAAAAGCGGCGAGGGCAGCCCGGGGAAAGGCGTTTATCTGGAGATAAAAAACATTGCCTCTGCCGCTATCGGTAAACTTATACTGGAAACCGTTATGTTCGATGCCAAGGGATATGTCATAGACACCGTTGAAAAAACGGTAACCGATTTTCAATGCGGTAAAACTCGAGTTTTACGCATAGTCACCTCTGCCGAAAAAGCCGATGTCAAAAGTTATGAGGTAAAAATCACCAATATGGCTGTCACTCCTGTTGCTACGGCTGCGGGAGATAAAAGGATTGAGGTGCTTAAGCATGGTTTTCATGAAAGCACAAACGAGGAAACGGATGAGTTCAATAAAGATATAGAAATTGCCATAAGAAACGTTTCTCCCGAAACCGTTGCCACCACCATATTCAATGCCGAACTATTCGATGCTGAGGGCAGTTCAATGGGCGAGGTAAGGCATATTGAATCCGATATCAAGCCCAACACCAGCCGCGCCGTAATAATACCGATAAACAGCATTACCGGATACAATTCCGCCAAGAGTTATAAAATTATAACCTCCAAGACAACTACAGTCGATACGCAAAAGGTACTGTTGCGCAGAGATGAAAGAAAAGTCCTGCCAAACGGCGACATAAACGTTTCGGGTATAGTAAAAAATGTATCCGGCATTAAAACAGACGCTTCGGTAGCCGTTACTTTTTTGGATGCCAAAAAAGAAGAACTGGGTACTATGGTCTTACCGGTAAAAGGTATCGAGCCGGGTTCGGTAAAGAATTTCAGCCTTCTTTTCCACCCTCCTGCCGGAGAAACAGTAAAGACATATAACATAGATATCGGCGAAACGGCTGACATTACGGTTTAGCATTATTAATATATTTAGTTAATATCGAATTAGTTTTATAAAATATCCTATAGGGAGGATTGAGTTGTCCGAAAAAGAAGATGTAAAGGAAGTTAATCCGACACCACCCGAGCAGAACGAAGAAGACCTGGATACCCTGCTTAAAAATTTTGACGAAACCAGCGGGGAAGGTTTGCCGTCTGCCGAAAAAATAGCTGAAATGGCGCGCAAGGCGCCCGACCCCGTCGTCAGCGGCAACGAAAAAGTCGAGATTCTATCTCATTCGCTTATACTCAAAAAAGCGACCAAGGACGGGATAGGCAAGGGGGTAGCCTTCACTTTCAAAAATAACGCCGGAGCCAGCATCGGAAAGCTGATATTCGAAGCAATACTTTTCGATGCTAAAGGTAACGTCATCGACACAATCGAACGCAGTATAAACGATTTCGAAGCCGGCAAGACCTATAACCTGAGAATTATGACCCCTAAAGCTGATAAAGCCGATATCGTCAGCTATGATGCACACATCAAGGAAATGGTTGTCACACCGGTTCCGAAAGCCGAAGGCGACCAGAGGCTGGTTATTTTAAGGCACAGTTTTCAGGATACCGGTATGCTCGATGTCGGTATTGAACTTATAAAAAGGGGAATAGAGCTTGCCGTAAGAAATGTTTCCGGCGAAAGCATCGCCTCCGCCATCTTCGCTGTCGACCTGTTCGATGCGGAAGGCAATTATATCTCTACATTGAAACACACCGAAACCGACATCCTGC
>Ga0265293_10007363_pt1 | contig 17000 bp, 16 predicted proteins | sample Munlanlewell138R_FD_192505 | JGI IMG/M metagenome (GOLD analysis project Ga0265293, IMG submission 192505) | Leachate microbial communities from a municipal landfill in Southern Ontario, Canada - Leachate well 138R | ecosystem: Engineered > Solid waste > Landfill > Unclassified | place: Canada...
ATCGAGACCATTAAAAATATTTCGGCAAACGAAATACAGCATTTGGCCGTTAAATATCTTGAACCAGATAGTTTTACACGTTTGGTGGTTGGTAACCAACAGGCCGAAAGTACTTCAGATGAAAAACATCATTAGAACATCAGCACGCATTTATTTCGCAGCATTCATATTGCTTTTGGCGGGCGCAACGGCTCAGGCCCAAAGTTTGCAAACTCCTGCCGTCGATTCCATCAGCATAGATGCAACGCATCCTGTGATAAGCTGGTTTCCTAATATCGACAATACGGGTGGGTATGTGATTGTAAAGCGCGTGAATAACGCAGGTATTTTCATCTGGCAGCGCATCGACACGGTGGTTGGCATCAACCAGACCACCTATACCGATTTTTCGGCTGATGCGTGTGTGGCGCCTCAGTGGTACCGCATCTACGCCACCTCTGCATCGTCGCTGCCCGACTCACCCTGGTCTGACACACTGCGAACCCTGTTTTTGGAGCAACCTGTTTTTGATATTTGTGCCAACACAGTGCAGTTGCAATGGAATCCTTACCTCAACATGGTGAATACTTTGGGAGGATATCGGGTTTTTGCTTCTGAAAATGGGGGTAGCTTTGCGCAGATTGGCCAGACTGCTGCCGATGTAACTCAGTTCGCGCACACCAACCTTTCTGCCGGCACACTTTACGCCTATAAAATTCAAGCCTTTAATCAGGACGGCACCCGCACCTCTACTTCATGCCAGCGCACCATCATGAGCCGCACGTACCCGAAGCCGGAGTTTGTTTATTTGAAATATGCTACCGTCGAAGACAACGATCATATCAAAATAGCCTGGCTTACGGATGACGCGCCGATAAGCAAATACAATGTGTTGCGCAGCTTAGATGGTGCGGCTTACGACACCATCAGCCGCATCAGCGACCTGACCACTTATGCGCCTTCCCAATTTTACAACGATACCTCCGCCGACTTCAACAGCCGAAGTTATTATTATAAAATAAATGTTTGCGACAGTTGCGGCTTTACCAGACAGGTGGCGGTTAATTTCGCCCAAACGATTTTCCTGAGCGGAGGCCCGGCTTTATCAGGATTCGTTAACGAGCTGCAATGGAATCCCTACCAAGAGTGGCCGCTGGGGGTGGAAAAGTATGAGATTTACCGTAAGGTAGACGGAGCACCCAACCCCGCGGGAGCGCTTGCCACAGTTCCCGGCAGCCAAACCGATTATCAGGACAATGTTGCCGGATTCAGCGATTTCAAAGGGCAGTTTAGCTATTACGTAAAAGCCATCGAAAACGTTGGCGACAATGGTTATGAGAGCACAGTAGATAACAGCATCTCCAACGAGATTATCATTTCGCGCGAAAGCCGCATCCTGGTTCCCAACGCCATTATCGCCGGGGGCACTCCGCCAGACGATGAGTTTAAACCTGTGGTGCAATTTATCGAGCAGGAGGAGTATCAGTTGATCATCTTCAACAAATGGGGACAGCAACTTTTTGCCAGCCGCGAAATAAGCGAAGGGTGGAACGGAACCTTCAACGGCGAATGGGTGCCGGCAGATACGTATGTATATCTGATAAAATACAAAGATGCTACTGGTGCCCTTGCCGAGAAACGCGGCACCGTGACAGTGATCAGATAGCTAAAATGAAGTTCTAAATTCCAAATCTCAAAAGACAAATAAATCCCAACCGTCGGTAGCCGGTGTAAACAATTCCAAATTTCTAAACTTGTGGTGGTTTGGCTTATTGAATTTTTATCATTGGTTTTTGGAATTTGACCTGACATCCTATAAAACCTTTTTATCTCTTAACAGCCCTTGTGATGTGCCTTTTTCCTGCCGGCCCGGGTAGCCGCTCCACCTCAAAACCAGCTTCATGCAAAATGCGTTTCACCAATCCTTTGCTCGAATAAGTTACCAAAATTCCTCCGGGGGCAAGTGCGTCAAAGATTTTTTTAAAAACGATGGTTTCCCAAAGTTCGGGCTGGACATCGGGAGCAAAAGCGTCAAAATAAACCAGATCGAAAGTGCTGCTTTCAAGATTGATCTGCTGGATTTGTTCCCGTTTTTTTATCAAAATAAAATGTTCCGTAATTTTGGTAACGAAATTTTCCGGCGCCGACATCAGTGATTTGTAGAGGGTACCGGCTTCAGCTTTCGCTAAAAGTTGGGGATAATTGAGTTGTGCAATCAGCAGCGGGTCGGGCGGGAAGGGTTCGATGGCGGTGTAGTTGATGGGGATTTCGGGTGCATGAAGCAATGTAAGCAGCGCGTTGAGGCCGGTGCCAAAGCCCACCTCAAGAATACGGAGGTGCGATTTTCCCGGTAGTGCAGCTTCCAGGCCGGCGTTAATAAAAACGTGCATCGACTCGGCGATGGCGCCATTTGTAGAGTGGTAATGCTCGTTAAGCTCCGGCACCAGCAGGGTGTGGGAGCCGTCGGCGGTGTGTACGATCGTGGGCAGCATCATCGGGCAAAGGTAGCATTCATGTCCGGAAAGCATCCGCGAATCCACACGAAATAAAGCCTCCACGAATTCACGCGAATTAGGCGAATTCACACGAAAAACGCATTAAGAACCTTTCCTCTGCCTCTCAGCGTCTCGGCGGTGAAAGCCAAAGAAAAACCACAGAGGACACGGAGTTTTTTCACAGAGTTCACAGAGATATTTCTCCGTGCTCTTTGCGTCTTCTCTGCGTTCTCCGTGGTTAAAAAACAATTAGCGAAAATTAGCTCCATTAGCGGAAATTAGCGGACAGTCGATTTATCCACGAATTACACGAATTGGGCGAATTCACACAAAAAATGCATTAATAACTTTTCCTCTGCGTCTCAGCGTCTCCGCGGTGAAAACCAAAGAAAAACCACAGAGGACACGGAGTTTTTCACAGAGTTCACAGAGACTTTCCTCTGTATCCTCTGCGTCTTCTCTGCGTTCTCTGCGGTTAAAAAACAATCAGCGAAAATTAGCTCCATTGGCGGAAATTAGCGGGCAGTCAAAAAAGAATCCACGAATTCACGCGAATTTTGCTAATTCACACAAAAAATGCATTAATAACTTTTCCTCTGCGTCTCAGCGCCTCCGCGGTGAAAGCCAAAGAAAAACCACAGAGGACACGGAGTTTTTTCACAGAGTTCACAGAGATTTTCCTCCGTGTTCTTCGCGTCTTCTCTGAGTTCTCCGTGGTTAAAAAATAATTAGCGAAAATTCGCTCCATTAGCGGAAATTAGCGGACGACTACCTTATTTCACCACATTGCCTTTTACCTGCAGCACGGTTCTGCCGCCGCTGGCATTGGTTTGTACGGTAATGGTTTTCATAAAGGGGCCGTTGCCGGTACCATCGTAGGTGACCTTGAGTTTGGTGGCGCGCCCGGGCAGAATGGGTGCCTCGCTGTACTGCAGGTTGGTGCAGCCACACGCAGCCTGCGCATAGGTGATCAGCAATGGCTCGTTGCCACTGTTGGTGAGGGTAAACTCAACGATGGTTTCGGATCTGAATTTTACGTCGCCCATATCGGCAATGGTCGTATCCCAGCTTGCATGCGGCCCTATGCCAAGCGGTTCGTTGCCGCTTTGTTTTTGGGTTTTGGGCTGGTGAGCCGGTTGCCCAAAGGCTGCTCCTGCCGAAAGCAGCATCATCAGAAAAATATAAATTCTTGTCTTCATTTTTATTTATTAAAACTCCCTTTGAACGACGCTTGAAAATCCTGAAATGATTCTTTTTTGTATGCCTCCTCAATGATGAAATGAAGCACCGGCTCGAGCTTTTCGGGTGTGTTGTAGCCGGGCAGTACGGTGATGAGTTTTATCTCCTGATCCAAAAAGGCAAACGACGGATACGACAACTTCCCATTGAGCAAAGCTATGGCCAGTTGATGTGCCGAGCGGCTTTTGTTGGGGTTTGGATTTACGTAAGTATGGCCGTTAACGGTTACAGGATCGCTGCCTTCGGCATCAAATTTTACGGGCCAGAAGTTCTCGTTCATATACTTGGCTATCACAGGATCGGTGAAGGTGTTGGCATCCATCTTCTTGCACCAGCCACACCAGTCGGTGTAAAGATCGACGAAGAATTTCTTCTGCTCTTTTTTGTTCAGCGCGATGGCCTCCTCCATGGTGTACCATTTTATCTTGGCTTCCTGCTGCGCCTGCAACGTGCCGAACGCAAGCAACAGCGTGGCGATTAACAAACCTGAAAATATTTTTTTCATAATGAATATGCTTTTTTTTAAAATCTAAAAATATATGGATTAATAACTCAAAAACGCTGTTTCTGTTTAGTTGTGATAAAATAAAATTACAGTCCGGACCTGTCGAGGTCGCGCTGCACGTCTTTCTTTTTGATGGTTTCGCGTTTGTCGTAATAATGCTTGCCGCGTGCCAGCGCGATGTTGAGCTTGGCCCGTCCTTTTTCGTTGACGTACAACAACACCGGGATGATGGTATATCCTTTCTCGTTTACTTTTGTGGCCAGTTTCTTCAGCTCACGGCGGTTGAGCAGCAGTTTGCGGTCGCGCTTGGGCTCGTGGTTGTAGATACTGCCAAAAGTGTAAATGGCCACATGCATCTCCTTCACAAACAGCTCGTCGCCTTTGAAAGTGCAGAATGCGTCGCCGATATTGGCTTTGCCCATGCGTATCGATTTTATCTCGGTACCAGTGAGTTGCAGGCCGGCGGTAAACTCCTCCACCAGAAAATATTGGTAAGAGGCTTTTTTATTTTTTATCTCAATAATGTTTGCCATAACAGGGCGCAAAAGTAGCGAAAATTCGTTTTTGACGGTTCGGGGGTCTTACGGGGGTTTGACGTTTCGAGGTCATTTTTGATGTATTGACGTTTCGAGGTCCTGCGGACGCTCGAAAGTCGGACGGAGCTACCCCAGCGGATGGACGTATTGGCTTACATCTTCCGCGGTTACTTCTTTGTCGCAGAGGATGGCCAGCCGTTCTACCACGTTACGCAGCTCGCGCACGTTGCCTGTCCAGTTATAGTTTTCGAGTTCTTCGATGGCTTCCACCGAAAAGGACAAGGGTGCTCTTCCCATTTTGGGCGCCACCTCTTCCATAAAGTGCTGTGCCAGTAGCGGGATGTCGCCGTGGCGCTGGCTCAGGTCGGGCACTTCGATGATGATTACGCTTAGCCGGTGATAAAGGTCTTCGCGAAAGCGTCCCTGTTCTATCTCTTCGCTCAGGTGCTTGTTGGTGGCGGCGATGATGCGCACGTCCACAGGTATCTCTTTCTCGCCGCCCACGCGCGTTATCTTGTTTTCCTGCAGCGCCCGCAGCACTTTGGCCTGTGCCGAGACGCTCATGTCGCCGATCTCGTCGAGAAAAAGCGTTCCGCCATGTGCCAGCTCAAAGTCGCCTTTGCGTTGTTTGATGGCCGAAGTAAACGATCCTTTTTCGTGGCCAAAGAGCTGGCTCTCGATGAGTTCGCTGGGGATGGCTGCGCAGTTGACTTCGATAAAAGGCGCCTGCGCCCGTGGGCTTTTGTGATGCAGCCAGCGTGCCACCAGCTCCTTGCCCGTACCATTGCTGCCTTGTATCAGCACCCGCGCGTTGGTAGGCGCCACGCGGTCGATCAGCTCTTTTACCTGCATCATCGCCTCCGATTGCCCAATCATTTCCCAGGTCTGCGCCGTTTCCTGCTTCAGCGTTTTGGTTTCTTTTATCAGCGTCGATTTGTCCATTGCGTTGCGGATGGTGATGAGCAGCCGGTTGAGGTCGAGCGGCTTGGCGATATAGTCGTAAGCTCCTTTTTTGATGGCTTCCACAGCCGTTTCGATGGTGCCGTGTCCGGAGATCATCACCACGGGAGTGTCGGTAATTTTCATGATGTGGTCGAGCACTTCCAGGCCGTCCATCTGGGGCATTTTTATGTCGAGCAAAATCACGTCGTACTTGCGGCTGTTGACCAGCTTCAGCCCTTCTATGCCATTTTCGGCATCGTCAACTTTGTAATTTTCATATTCCAAAATGTCGCGCAGTGTGTTGCGGATGCTGCGTTCGTCGTCGATTACTAATATCTTGGCCATCTGTTTCGGGTTGTTTTTTTATTAATAAAATGATTTGCGTTATTGTTTGATAAAAACTACGGCTCCTTTTTCTTTCTCTCCGGCAACGGAAAGAAGATATTGTCCGGCAGGCAGCGCTGAAATGTCTATTTGCATTTGGTTATCCAAAACCTGCTGTTGCATCACCTTCATACCGTTAGCCGAAAAAATTGTTATAAGGCAAGGTTTGCTTTCCGTAGTGTTTCCATCCATTTGCACCGTAATACTATTTACCGCCGGATTGGGGAAAACCCGAAAACGGGCGGCGGGAAGCTCCATGATAGTCTGCGGCGTAAACCACGACCAGAAAAACTGTTGTTTGTAAAAATTGCGCCACTTTTGATGGTATTCATCCCACGAATAAAAGGTGTACAATGTGCGGTTGGCGGCGGTGTCGTATTCGTAAACCGAGAGGCTGGCGTTGGCCCATCGGTTGGTGCTGTAAGACCAATAATAGGTGTAGACTTCGCCGGGCAGCTCCTGCTGATAAATGGTGGTGACCTTCGATCGGTTGAGCCATTGGCTGCCATCCCAAAGGTACTGGATGCGCTCCTGCTGGCCGGTGCTGTAAATATAGCTCGTAAAATATTTGTAATCCCAGCTTTGCAGCAATTCGTTGTATGTGTACTGATACAGCTTACTGATTCGGTCGTTTGCATCAAAAAAATAGTCGTATCGCTGGAAGTTGACCCAAGTATTGTTTTCGTAAAGCTGGTGGATGATCTGATCCAAATGTAAATTTTCGTCGTAGGTGGTGATGATGCGCAGGCTGTCGGCCCATTGCTGCTGCTGCGCTTGCCATTTTTGATATTTGCGCAGCGAATCAAGGCCGTGCTGGTGGTAATTTATTTGTAAATAATAATCATTCATCCAATTCCCGGTAATGGTGTCGTAGGCTTGGTGCCAAATCTCGCCAGGGCGCTGGTTTTCGTTGTAAAGCGTTTCGGTGCGCTGTCCTCTGACAAATTTCTGCTTGATTTCGTCCCAAACTTTTAACCAGCTTATCCGCGGATTGCCGTTGGCATCAAAAGCTATCGAATCGCTCAGCAGCCACTCATCGCCCGGCCAGCGGCGCACGTAGGTAAACAGGCTGCGATAAAGCGTGTCGTTGGTATATTGTGCCTCAAAGCGGCTTTGCTTGTACCATTGGTAGCGCAGCGTGTCGTAAACATATTCGGCGGAAGCCGTAACATTGCCTGCATTGTTGCGCTGCTCCACGCGATAATTCCGCCCGAAGAACCACTCCTGCCCAAATGCATTTCCATAAAAATAATGCGTCGAATCGTTTACAAATCTGGCTTGACCAACAGTATTTTCAGGATGAGCCCAAAAAGCAGTGTCTTGCGCATCGACAACGGATGGCAGCGCCAGGCCAGTTATTAAAAGAAAAAACAGTAAGAGGCTTTTCATCACAAGCAATTGCTTTTTTATTAAAAAAACAAAGATAATAACAATCGGCCAGGGACATTTGAAAAACCTCTCCGGCTGTTTCCAATAAAACTATCTTTGTGCTATGCTGACCACAACCATAAAATTTCTGCTCATCAAGTTGTTTTCTGTAAAGCTCATTTGCACGAAAACCACCACAACAATTGCATTGTTTGCCGCCTGCCTGCTGCTTTTCGCAACGCCGGCACAAAGCCAGTTGACCCTGCCTTTGGGTTTTAAAAAAACACAACAAATCGCCGTCACCGACAGCCTCGGGCATCCATTGGAAGCCGCCTGGGCCGGCGGGATGAACGCCTGCCAGTTTGGTGAAGCAGATCTCGACGGCGATGGCAAAGCCGAACTGATCGTTTTCGACCGGCATGGCAACCGCACGCTCACCTACAAAAACAATGGCAGCGCCGGCCTGGCGGATTTTGTTTACACCCCGACGCTCGCCCGCCGACTGCCACATTTCGACGACTGGGTGATCTTTGCCGACTACAACGCCGACCAACGCAACGACATCTTTGCCTATTCCAAGGGCTACGCAGGCATTCAGGTTTATCGCAATACCGGCGACACCGCTGCGCTGTTTGAACGTGTGGTATTTCCTTACCTGAAATCATTTCAGGGAAATGGCTATGTGAATGTGCTGGTCACTTACGCCGATTATCCCGCCATTGTGGATCTGGACGGCGACGGCGACCTGGACCTGCTCACCTTCTGGGGGCTGGGATCGTTTGTGGAGATGCACCTCAACGAGTCGATGGAGAAATATGGCGTCCCCGATTCACTCATCTTCAGGCGCACCAACCGCTGCTGGGGGCGCTTTGCCGAAAGCGAAGAATCCAACGTGATTTACCTCGACACCTGTTTTGACCAACGACCGACAGTGGCGTCATTATCAGAACCCAAACATACCGGTTCCACATTTCTTATTTTTGATAATAATGGCGACGGCCTGCCCGACCTGCTGCTGGGCGACGTGGACTATCCCGCGCCGGCGCTGCTCATCAATGGCGGCACACCAGAGCTTCCGCTGATGACAAGCCATACCTTTAGCTTTCCCGGTTACGACGTGCCCATCCACCAGTGGTCGTTCCCGGTGATGAGTTATCTGGACGTGAACAACGATGGCGCAAAAGATTTGATCATCTCGCCTTTCGATCCCAGCCTGGTAAAAGCGCAGCATCACAACAATGTGTGGCTTTATGAAAATAATGGCCAGACCAATCAGCCGGAGTTTCAATTAATACAAACCAACTTTTTGCAGGAAGCGATGCTCGACTTTGGCGCCGGAGCCTATCCCGCCTTTTTCGACTACAACCACGACGGGTTGATGGACATCCTGGTGGGAAACTTTGGCTATATCGACAGCACTTACTACAGCCTCGGTTTGAATCTTTATTGTGATTATCGCGCACAACTGGCGCTGCTGGTCAACTCCGGCACTGCTGCTGAGCCTTCATTCCAACTGACCGACCGCTACTTTGTGGAACTTCCCGCAGTGGCTGCACCTGGCAACAAAGCTCCTTATGCCGCCGTGCCCGCTTTTGCCGACCTGGACGGCGACGGCGACGAGGACTTGCTCGTTGGCAATGCCGAAGGAACTTTGTTTTATTATGAAAATGTAGCCGCCCGGGGGCAAAACGCCAATTTTGAATTATCGGGAACTTTTTATCAGCAGATAGATGTGGGCGCCTACAGCGCTCCGCAGTTTTTCGATCTGGATAAGGATGGCCGCAAGGATTTGATAATTGGGAAAAGAGACGGGAGAATTTCTTTTTATAAAAATGAGGGAACGGCTGCGGTGCCGAATTTTGTAAAAATCACCGACAGTTTAGGAGGCGTGAATGTTACCAACCCGAACCTGAGCATTTTTGGTTATAGCGTGCCGCATTTTTATCGGGATGCCACCGGAACGACTTATTTGTTTGTAGGTTCTGAATTTGGAGAGATCCATTTTTATAATAAAATCGACGACGACCCTTTCGGGAAATATCATCTGGAGATGCAGAATTATTTGTGGATAGATGAGGGGCTGCGCAGCGCCGTGGCCATCGCGCACCTCGATAGCGACACTTATCCCGACATGATCGTGGGCAACTATTCCGGCGGACTTATTTATTTTAAAGGCGGAACCCCGCCACCCGCATCAATTGAAGAGCCATCGGAAACCACTGCTTTGATCACTGTCGCACCCAATCCGGCCAGCGTAAGTGTGCATATCATCACCCATAAAAATATTTTTATAGAAATTCAAAAAGCGATCTTCACCGACTTGTATGGCAGGAGGATTTTTGAAATTAAAAACCCGGGTAGAAACATTTCTACAACTGAACTACCCGATGGAATTTATCTTTTGCAGCTTTCGCTGAAAATTGGCGATGGGAAGCAAAAGCAGGCAGTTTTTAAAATTATAATTCAACACCGATGAAACCTATATTTTTAGCCATAGCTTTTTTATTAATAAGCGCAGGATTGCTGGCGCAGCCCGTGCCCGAGAAAGCTCCGGCGGATACGACCTACAAAATCGATGCGGAGGAGCTGCTGGAGATGCACGCCAATGGCATCATTCTGCCCCTGGAAATGCCGGCGCACGATGTGTTTGCAAACTTCCATTATGAGTGGTTTGGTGATCTGCCGGCGGTTTACGACATGCGCGATTCCGCGTGGCTTACGCCCGTAAAAAGTCAGTCGGCGGGCGGATGCTGGGCATACTCTACCATGGGCGCCGTAGAAGCCCGCCTGATGATGCTTGGCCTGGGCGAGTACAATCTCTCCGACAACAACCTGAAATTTTGCCACGGATATATTCCGGCGCGCAACACCAACGGCAACCACTGGATGTCGTCGGCATATTTTGCGCGTGCGGCAGGTCCCTATCTCGAAACCGAAGACCCACATCCGGGCGGTACCAACAGCAACGACGACTGCCCCACACAGTTTTCGCCGCAGTTTTATATCGGCCAGTCGCGCTATCCGCCGTCGCAAGACGCGCAATATATCAAACAGACAGTGCTGGAATATGGCCCTGTGTGGAGCTTGCTCTATTACAACGCCACTTATCTCAACACGGCCAACGCTACCTATTTTTATGGAGGCAGCCACGCCGTAAACCACGCCGGCGTTATCGTGGGTTGGAACGATACGCTTACTACCGCCGGCGGCACAGGCGCCTGGATTGTGCGCAACACCTACGGCGCCTCCTTTGGCGAAGGCGGCTACTATTTCATCTCGTATAACGACAGCCAGTTTACAAAATACAACGGCTTTTGGCCCGATGCCGTTGCCCATGACCCGGAGGCAACCATCCATCAGTACGACGAAATTGGCGGATACTGGGGCACCGGCTTTGGCAACAGCAAAGGCTGCGGGCTGGTACATTTCGACGGCGCCGAAAAAGCTATCAGCCTTGCGCAGATCGGAACTTTTGTGGTGTCGGCCACCAGCACCGTCAGCATCAACATCTACACTACTTTTTCTGATTCCCTTTCGGGATGGCTTGGCGCAATGACCGAGCAAAACATCGAGCTGCCCGGCTACTATACTTTCGATCTCGACACAGCCATCTATCTGCCGGCGGGGCAGGATTTTTATGTGGAGGTGTGCTACAACAGCAACGATCCCGACGACCAATGGCCCATCGCCATCGAAGATACCATCGCAGGCTATTCCATGCCGCAGATCGAAACCGGGCGATTCTGGATCGCCCCCGACCCCGATATTTGGCCAACGGCCTGGTACGCCATCGGTCAAAACACACCTTACCATTATGATTTGTGCATCAAAGCCATCACGCATGATCTATTCACCTTGTCGGGGATAGCGCAATACGACGACTCGCTTCAAAGCGTCGCTGCGAACCTGAACCTGTTGCTTTACGATACGGCAGGACGGGTAGTGGATTCGGTTGTCACCGATTCGACCGGTTATTATAGTTTTGAAAATCTAAGAAGCGGCAACTATCTGCTGGGCGCCACTTTATCAGAAAATGTAACAGGCACTATCAACTCTACGGATGCACTTGCCGTAGCTCTGCACCTTAATAATATTTCGGGCTTTACACTTTCAGGAGCAGCTTTGGCTGCTGCCGATGCCAACGCCGACCAAACTCTCGACAGCCTCGACGTTGCAGCCATACAGAAGCGCACCGTTCTGATCCCCGGAACAATAGGAAACCCGCTGCTCGTAGTCAATCCTTCAGCCATCACCATCGCTGCAAGCGATGTTTCACACAATATTCTCATCCGGCTTAGGGGAGATGTGAAGCGGTAGGGGTTATTGTTGAGGGTGGGGAGGAATGACTAACGGTTTAGCGAAATAGTTTTGTAAGCCCACCACACTGCTTCAATCTGACAAAGCCTACCCCCAAAGTGACACTTCTAAATTGAAAACAAATAACTTCAAACCAAAGGGTTTCCAAAGAAAAACGCGGAAAATACTTTAATCCCACACGGGCGGGGGCAAGATTAGTGCGACCTCGCCGAATAATCATGCCTAATTGTTGTAAGCAGTACTTAATTCAAAATAATTCTTTTAGCTTTTCTCCTAATTTTTCTCCTCTCAAGTTTGTTGCTATAATTCTGCCATTAGGATCTAGTAAAAAGTTTGAAGGAATAAGTTTAACATTATAGCGTGCTCCAACATGCCCGTCCTTTGTCTTAGAATCCTGCAAATTTGTCCATATAATAGAATCTTGCTTTGTAGCAGATTCCCAATTCTTTCGATTTTTGTCAGATGTTATGCTGATTATCTCAAATCCCTTGTCTTTATAAAGTTTATATTCGGCAAAAAGATATTTATTTTCTGTTCTACACGCTCTGCAACCTGCTTCCCAGAACTCCAGCAACACATATTTTCCTCTAAAGTTCTTTAAACTAATTATGTTTCCATTTAAGTTTGGCAGTTCAAAATCTTTGGCGGTATCTCCAATATTGACATCTGCGCTTAATTCTAAAAATTTAAATATAGACTTAGCATATTCTGACTTTTTAATCTTTGGCGATAAATTTTCGTAAAGTAATTTAATTTCAGACTTAGGAAGTCCTGCTATATAGCCTTTAAGTGTGAAAGCACTTATCAAATTATTGGGATTTTCCTTGATGTATTTAGCTCCTAAAGCTATTCTTTCGGGAATTATAGTGTCTTCCTGCTTTGATAGTAATTCTACTTTCTCCATATCTTTTGCCTCCAACGCTTTAATCAATTCTGCATTTACACTGTCAAAACGCACGGTTAATGGTTGTAAAATTTTATTAAGGCTATTTAATTGACCTTGTATTTCACCACCATCTAAGGTAGAATATTTAATTCTGCCCTTTTCCCCGGTTATAGAGATATCAACATTTTCTAAAAAAAAGAGTAAAAATTCTGGTCGATTACTATTTCCGATAAGAATCCCATAAGGAGTTGGTTCACACTTTAATGCGGCAAAACTGAACTTGTTATTTATTATAAATGTAGTGTCAACTATCGCTTGAGTGTCAAAATTACGCAATATGACTATTGTACTATCAGAATAACCGGTAACCTTTCCGGAGATATTTATTTTTTCTTTTTCAAAATCGCAAGAATATATTGTGAGCAATAAAATGATTGGATAAACAAATTTGTATCTCATAAAAAAATCAGTTTTAATAATCCTAAAATGGCGGCTTTTTGTATCTTTTACAACATATCAGTATGATTAGGTAAACTTTATTTATTATCACCATCATTTTTGTATCTTATTGATATTATTATCATTAGAGTTGATAATGTGATCTAATTGGCTTTTGATTTTTGCAAGAGCTGTTCTGGCAATGTGTGTGTAAATTTCGGTGGTTTTGCTGCTTTTGTGCCCTAATGATTCCTGAATCAACATCAAATCCATTCCTTTCTCAAAATGATGGTTGGCAAAAGCTATGTTAAAGCACTCTTTGGTTTCGAAACAAAATCCCCGACTTTGGCTCCAGGCAGCTCCTCTCGTGGCCTTCACCTTTGCAACGAGCCTGCGATCCTTTTCAAATCGCAGCCTCCCCACCGGGTTGTCGCGGCGGGAGTCGATAGCCAATGTGATCGCAGGAGTTCTCATTTGTCAAAATAATTTAAATGCGCGGCAAACTTAGAAAAAATTTCCTTTGGAATGATTAAAAACTTCATCGCATCGGGATTTAGCAGGGTGCAGCGTGCTTGGTGTGTAGCGAAAAAAGAATCAGGGCTGCCGGCCCAAGAAGCGGCAACTATCTGCCGGGTGCCACTTTATCAGAAAATATTTCAGGCATCATCAACTCGACGGATGCACTTGCCGTAGCTCTGCACCTTAATAATATTTCGGGCTTTACACTTTCAGGAGCTGCTTTGGCTGCCGCCGATGCCAACGCCGACCAATAGCTCGACAGCTTCGACGTATTTGCAATCCAGCGGCGCACCGTTCTGATCCCTGAAACAATAGGAAACCCGCTGCTCGTAGTCGATCCTTCAGCCATCACCATCGCTGCAAGCGATGTTTCACACAATATTCTCATCCGGCTTAGAGGAGATGTGAAGCGGTAGGGGAGATTGTTGAGGGGGGGTGAGGTTGCTAGCGGCTTGGCTATGCCCAGTAGCCGTTTTGCGGGCTTCGTCACGGTCACCCGTTACAAAGTTTATGTGGAGTACTACCGTTTCAAGTTGCTCTTTCATAGGCTATTGGGCATAGGTGTTGTTATGCTGCGTGGTTAATGATTTCAATCCCATTTTTCTTTATCTCAGCAACAACAGGATTTGAAATGTGAAAATCAGAAATTTTGAAGGGATGAGGTTCTATTAATAAATCGTCATCGCTTCTCAGTTGCATCAATTGAATTTGCAAATCAATAATATCATCAACATTCTTAAACACAATAGCAATATCAATATCACTATCAGGGTGATTTGTCCCTTTTGCAAATGATCCAAAAAGTATTGCCCTTTCAATTTGGAACTTCTTACTAATTGAATCAACATATCTTGTAGCAATCTTTATAGCTTCGTTTTTATCCATTCTCTAATTGTCTTAATATTTGTAAACCATGTTGTTGCGTATTCAGGCGTGCATTTTCTATAGAAGTCTTGCTTGTAGTCGTCGTACCTTGCATTAATATTAAAAGTTGATATTGTATCAAGCCACCTTTTATGTTCATCTTCTAAAGTCAATTCAGAAAGTTTTGCGAGTCGTCTTAAATCATGAGTCAAGGGAGCATGTGTTCCTGTCTTTTTTACAAAAATCGCCTTAAGCAATCTTTCTATTACTAAGTGACCAAGAAATAAAGCCCAATGGAAATCTTTTGATTTTATTAAATTATTCATTGTTTCAAAGTCAGAATCTGATCTTGAAATCCAGTGGTTGGCTATTTTTTCTATGTCAATTTTTTCATTTTCCATACCGCAAAAATACAATAATCAAGGTTTTTACCTACTACTTGTTGTTTTTTCACCAATCAGCATAACGTCTGTGTATAGAGAATGTTCCGTTTATTCCTGTTTTATCCGATTGAGAACTTCCGCCTGCAAATCCATTACCAAAGCAAAAGCGGAACTTCTTGTATTTTGTGTTAAATGATGTCATCTAATGGATTTTTAAATTTCTTAAAAGAATCTTCCGTAATGAGGGTGTAAGTCGTTTATTGCCATGGTGCTATTTTTTGGTTGTCATTAATTCAAATGTTTTATACCAGTAAAAGAACGAAGATTTATCTGGTTGTCTTTTCAGGCGAATCAGGAAGTTCCATTCCTGATCTTCAATGTTCAAGTCTTTAATAACGCCGACCAACATTGTGCTCATCCGTTTATATGAAAATGTGAAGCGGTAGGGTTTATAATTTTTCTGCAACTGGAGACCAAATGATTTCTTTAGTCATTTGCAAATCGTTTTCTAAAATCAGTCATTACTTCAGCCTGACTGCTTCGGAAAAATAATCAGGGATGCCATCCCCTACAGGGCTGGCATCCCATTCCGCCGGCTGCAGGCTGGTTACTGCCAACTGAGAACTGTCGGCAGCTTCAACATCTACCAAACTTTTATTCCCCCGGTCAGAAGATTTAAACAGTCCGAAGTTAGAGATGGCGGCTGTATTGTTGGCCTGAATAATTGTTAATCTTACGCGGGTAGTCGAGACAGGAGTAATTCGTATTAATCTTTTGTAGCCTATGGTGGTTCCCTCAAAAACTGTTTCCCAACCCGTTTCACCCATTATATCCACTCTGAACCGACTAATTCTTTGTCCATATTTTACAGGTTCCTGAATGAGTATTCTGTCGAATTCCGGTTCAGCAGGCAGGTGTATTGTCAGCTCTGCCGGGAATATGGAATCATCGGTTGCCCAATAGGTGTCGGGGTGGTTATCGACAGCGTTTTCGGGTGCAAACTTTTTATTGTTCAGGCGATAATTGTTTGCACTAATGGGTTTTCCCCTGGCCATATCAACCGAAAAAGTCTCGTCAATTATTTCTTTAAAATCCTTAAGTGCCTGCGCGTCGGTTTCGTGGATCAGCCCTCTTTGGTCGGGTGGGAGATTTAGAAGCAGCACGGCATTCCTGCCAACAGATTTATAATAGATGTCCGTTAATTCTTGTGGCGTTTTCACGAGACTGTCTTCGGATTTATGATAAAACCAGCCATGACGGATCGAAACATCACACTGACCGACTATCCAGCTTTTCCCTTCAGGATCGCCGGTATTTAAATAATTTTGGTCGGCACCTCCAATGGTTATGCTGTCGGGATTAATTGTCGACCAAAAAGTAAAACCAGCAAACCCTTTTTCATTGCCAATCCAATGCACATCAGGCCCCGCATCCGAAAAGATTTTTATATTGGGTTGTAATTCCTGAGCCAACGAAAAAATATCCTTCCAGCCATAATAGGTTTTAGAATTGATCGTACGTTTCTCATTTGCTCCCCCATAATAGCCGTCTCCTCCATTTGCCCCATCAAACCAAATCTCATTTATCTCCCCGTATTGCGTAAGCAACTCTTTTATCTGATTTTTATAATACAGAACATAAGCCGGCTTGCCATAATCTTTGTGGTTCCTGTCCCAGGGAGACAAATACAGCCCTGCTTTTAGCCCATGCTTTCGGCAGGCATTTACAAATTCGCCTACAATATCTCCATTACCATTTTTATACGGACTGTTTTTGATGCTGTGCTCCGTATATTTGCTGGGCCACAAACAAAAACCATCGTGGTGTTTTGCTGTAAGTATCAATTGCTTGATTCCACCGGCCTTGGCTGTGGTCACCCATTGTTCGGCATCAAGTTCAGCGGGATTAAACAGCTCCGGACTCTCGTCGCCAAATCCCCACTCTTTATTTGTAAAGGTATTAATAGAGAAATGAATAAATCCGATTATCTCCAGTTGCTGGTACGAAAGCAATTTGTCGGATGGCACCACTTTGTTTGGGCTGATATCCGAAACTGATTGCTGCTTTGGATTACAACCAAAGGCAGCAATAGCGACAATAAGTAAGGCCGAAATTTTAATAATCATGAGTCCGGTCTAATAACTC
>Ga0265293_10007366_pt1 | contig 16987 bp, 19 predicted proteins | sample Munlanlewell138R_FD_192505 | JGI IMG/M metagenome (GOLD analysis project Ga0265293, IMG submission 192505) | Leachate microbial communities from a municipal landfill in Southern Ontario, Canada - Leachate well 138R | ecosystem: Engineered > Solid waste > Landfill > Unclassified | place: Canada...
GATGCTGTTACACTGGCGCTTGAATATGCAGATATACCCTATGATAAAATATATGATGAAGAAATCCTCTCAAATAAATTACCTGATTATGATTGGCTTCATCTTCATCATGAGGATTTTTCCGGGCAGTATGGAAAATTTTACGGAGCATATTCTGGAGCAGACTGGTATCGAGAACGAGTAATTCTTGAGGAAAACAGGGCAGAGAAAATGGGGTTTAAAACTGTTCCAAATCTTAAAAAAGCGGTAGCTGCAAAAATCAGAGAATACGTTGAAGAGGGTGGGTTTCTTTTTGCAATGTGTGCAGCAACAGAAACGCTTGATATAGCCCTTGCAGCATTAGAAACAGATATTGTTGCACCTGAAATTGATAACACTCCATTAGATGAAAACTATGCTGAGAAACTTGACTTTTCTTATACTTTTGCATTTGAAAATTTCTCACTTATCACAAATCCATATATATACGCTTTTTCAGATATTGATATAGAAGTTAAAAGTATAACTGCAAATATTAAAACTATAAAACTCTTTGAATTTGCTGCAAAGTTTGATCGTACTTCAGCAATACTTACTCAGAATCACGAAAGAATTATTTCAGATTTCCTGGGACAGACAACCTCTTTTAAAAAGAAGTTCATAAAAAAAGATGTAATAATACTTGGATATGTAGATGAAGATGTTGTCAAATATATTCATGGAGTGAGAGGGAAGGGTACTTTTACTTTTTTAGGAGGACATGATCCCGAAGATTATGCCCATCTTGTCGGTCAGGAACCAACAGATTTAAAATATCATCAAAATTCACCCGGTTACAGATTGATATTAAACAATGTTTTGTTTCCATCAGTCAAGAAGCAGAAGCTTAAAACTTAGATTAGACATATTTAAAAAACGCGGATAAAACGCGAGAGAAACGCGAAAGAATCTTAAAAACCGTGATCAGTTATGAGTAATGAGTGATCCAAAAAAAACAAAGCAAGAAAGGTTTTAACGGATTACGGATAACTCATATCGCTTTAAACCTTCCGGTCTCATTCACTTATTCACTTATTAACTGTTTCATACTTCTAATTCATTAAAGGTTTTAAAACTTTTTTTACATACTTTTTCTAAAAAAACTTTTCCGTGTTTTTGAACAATCTGTCTTGCAACACCTTTAACCTGTGAACAGCCACGGGGAAGAGTTATTCCCAGTTCTTTTGATTTGAAATCAAACCACTTCAAAGCTTCATCTCTTGCAATAATAGAAGCAGCTGCAACAGCAATATGTTTTTCAGCATGAGTTTCATAAATAATATTGTTGTCAGCTTTGATTTTAAAATTTAGATTTGAAGCATATTTATCAACATAAATATCAGATTTTTCCTTTATTTTTTCAGTAAGATTTTCAATAGCTTTTGTATGAGCCCATGTCATGAGTTTGTTAAGATTACCAATTTTATCATACAGAGAATTGTATTTTTCAGGATTTATTTTAATAATTTCATAAGGTATCAATTTTTTGAGATTTGATGAATTTTCTTTAATAGAAGAAAGTGTAGCTTTTTTTGATTCTATAATATTCATAGTTTTGAGAATTTGAAAATTTTTTTCTGATACAAAAGTTGTGCATATAACAAGCGGACCGAAAAAATCCCCTTTTCCTGATTCATCTGAACCATAATGAGCATAAATTTTATTATCAAAAACATTAATAAAATCTGAAAAAATATTTTCAGTATTTTTTCCCTGAAAAACAAGTTTTCCAGAAGAATATAAAGTAACATTGATTTGGTTACCGGTATATTTTAAAAGTTGATAATTCCCTGGCTGACTTTTAATCATACCTTTATCGCAAAGGAAATGTTCAAGTCTGTCGATATTGTTTAAAGCAAATTCAACTGTGTTTGTCATAATTTAATCCTCGAATACTATTATACAAAAAAAATTAACAAATTGTATTTTTATGTCGATAAATTAAGTAAATATCCGAGAATTCAATTAAATAGGAGTGGATTATGGTTTTCGGCGGCGGAAAAAATGTAGTAGGAATAGACATCGGCTCAAGTGCAGTTAAAGTAGTTCTAATTAAAGATGGTAAAGAGCCAGTGTTAGCAGGTTATGGTGTGGCTTCTCTGCCACTTGAAGGGACAATTGTTGAAGGTAATATTGTAGATGCTGGAACAGTTGCAGAAACTGTTAGAGAAGTATTGAAAGCAAGTAAAATCAAAGGAAATCATTATGTAGGCAGCATTCTGGCTCAGAATGCGATTATAAGATTTATAAAAATGCCAATGATGAAAGACGATGAGTTGAAAGAAGCAATAAAGTTTGAAGCCGAGCAGTATATTCCGTATAGTATTGACGAGGTTCAGATTTCATATTTCAAACTCGGTGAAATTATGGAAGATGAAGTTTCTCAAAACTATATACTTCTAGTATGTACGCCCAAAGAAATATTGAATACATATCAGACCACTCTTAAAAACAGCGGAGTAAATTTAAAAGTCGTTGATGTTGACTGTTTCGGTGCAATTAACTCTGTTCTTCATATGGTTGACCCTGAGAGTATTACTGCAATAATAGATATTGGGGCTTCAACCACAAATATTGATATTGTCAGAAGAGGAGTGCTGGATTTTCATAGAAATATAACCATTGCTGGTAATAACATTAGCAATGTTATTAAAGATGTGTTAAAATTAGAATTAGAGCAGGCAGAAAATATTAAAAAAGAAGAAGGCAGAGTTGCCATTGAAGAAAGTGACAGAAATGAAATCTCAGATGTTATAAATACAATAGTAGAAGAACTCGCATCAGAAATTAGAAGGTCATTCGACTTTTTCAAAGCACAATCCAGAGAAAAACAGATAGATAAAATCATATTAACAGGTGGAACAGCTAATCTGCCTAATATTGATGTATTTTTTGCAAATGAACTCGGAATAGAAGTAATGATTGCAGAGCCTTATGAAACAGTGAGAGTAAGTGTGCCTAATGCTGAACAGCTTGATCAGTATAAACAGGAGCTTTCAGTCGCACTTGGTATAGCTCTCAGAGAGGTGGTGAAAAAATGAATAAATTTATTCGAATTAACCTTTTACCTGAAAAGCAGGGGATTAAAATACCTAAACTGCCTATCGGGACAATACTTGGTTTAGCTGTAATAGCTTTTGTTGGTTATTATCTTTTTGTCATGAGACTTGATGCTGAAAAATCTGTAATAACTCAGTATGAAGCAAACATTAACAGACTGAAACAGCAGAAGAAACAGCAGATAGCCGATAAAGAAAGAGTAAGAGATAATCTGATTACTCAGATAAATGATTTAAGAAGAAGAATTAACATGGTCAAATCTATTATTACAGGTGATGATGTTGTTGCCTGGACAAGAATATGGGAATCTCTTACAGAAGTTACAGATATGAAAAAAGGTGCTGGTGTATGGATTACAAAATTCAATGTTCAGCCGGATTTCAGAGTGAGCATGAGTGCGGTCGCTGAAAATGACTGGGTTGTGGTAAGTAATTTTATAGAAAAGCTAAAGGGAAATGAATTTTTTTCCGAAGTTAACTTAGAGAATGCAATAAAAACACATATGGATGATGGTGAAAAAAATGTTCCGGTTTTTAATATTGAAATCACCTGTCGAATTAAAAAGGAAAGGATGTAATGGAGGAGGCTTTGTATGAATGAAAAAGTGCTGATATTTCTGGCCTTTGTAATAATTTTTACAGGAATGGTCGGCTGGTGGTATTTTATGGAATATACTCCATTACGTAACCAGCAGGAAGAACTTCAGGCTGAAGAAAACAAACTGAAAAGCGAGCTTGCTCAGGGTGGCAGAATTGAGCAGGAAATAGAAGAAAAACGGGACATATTGAAGAAAACTGAAGAAGAATATGAAATAGTTAAAAAGTCTGTTATTACTACAAGCGATATGAGTATTCCTGATTTAATAAGAGTGGTGAGAAACTATGCAAAACAGACAAAAGTTGAGTTTAATGAAATCAAAATAAGCAAACTTTTTTCCTTTGAATATTATGATGAGCTGCCAATTGATTTTAACTTTACAGGAACTTATCACAGCATGGGAAGAATGATGGCAAGAATGGAAAATCTTAAACTGATAAACGCAAGAAAAGGAAGATTTTCACTTGCGCCATACAGAGCAACAGGTGCGGCAAGAACAACTTCGAGAACACCAATTGGTGGCGCAAGAAGAACATTTGGTATGGAAGAAGATGAAGACCAGAATGAAATATCAATGGATCTGAGTGCAAGTTCATTCATGTTTAAAAGTGGTGGAGGAAGGTGGTGATTATGATGACCTCACGAAAGGTTGAAAAAAGAAAAATTGTAACCAACAATGGAGTGCGTTACATCAAAAAAAGAAGAAAATTGCCTTTTGTAATGTTTCTGTTTGTTTTGATGTTATCGGTCACAATGTTTTTTGGTTACTCAAAATTAATTCTTGCCCAGGATGACTGGTTTGGAGATGACTTTTTTGATGATTTTGACACACCGTCAACACCATCAACTTCAGGCGGAGGCTCATCTACTGGTGGAGGGTTTGGACAGACATCATCAGCAGGAGCAGGCGAAGAACAAGATGGATTTGACTTATCAGAAACTGAACTTGCTAAATTTGAAGTTGCTGCAAGAATAAGAGTTAAATATTTTAACGATGACCCTGGTGATGACAGAAATCATAAAGATCCTTTTAAACCACTTATTGAAAGAATTCCTCAGATTAGACAGACTCAGGTTTCCACACCATTTCAGGTACCTGAAGAAAGGCAGTTGCCTCCTCTCAATCTTAAGCTTGTAGGAGTTATTCAGGCTGGAGAAAGATTTCTTGCAATGGTTGAATTTGAAGGAAAATACATGGAATTGTTTGAAAATGATCAGGATACAGGCGGAAATTTTATGGTTAAATCAATTACAGCCAACAGTATAAGTGTTGTCTCATATAAAAGAGGTGGCGAATTGAAAACATTTGAGTTGGGGAGGTAAATAAATTATGAAAAAAACAGTCATTCTAATTGTTGTAACATTGTTGATGGTGATGAGCACTTATGCTTCCAGAAGTGAGTATGTATCCTTTAACGTAATAGATCAGGATATAAAAATAGTGCTGAAAGGTATTGCGACTGCATCGGGAATAAACCTGATAGCTGAAAAAAACGTATCAGGTAAAATAACTCTTGAGCTTAAAGATGTATATTTTGAAAAAGCTCTTGAGCTGATTGCAAAAACAAACGGATATACAATAAGAAAAGAAGATAATACTTATATTATTGGTGAGGCAGCAAGACTTTCTGAAGGATTTGATGTTGGTTTCAACAAAACCTTTCAGCTTCAGAATGCAAAAGCAGCTGATATTGCGGGAATTATGGCAAATATCTTCAAAGGTAATGAAGAAAAAATTGAAGTAACAGCTGATGATAGAATAAATACTATCATTGTAACAGGAAGCTCTCAAGTAATGGCAAAAATAGATGATTTAGTTAGAAAACTTGATGTTCCTGTTCCTCAGGTTATGATTGAAGCTAAAGTTGTTGAAGTATCAACAGACAACACAAAAAATCTTGGCATGAACTGGGGATGGGGAACCGGTGGTCAGACAAACGGAAAAATTGTAACTCAGTCTGAAATGTTTAAAAAACAGCCTTTTGGTCAGTCATATACAAATCAGATTGGTGACAAAGCACCAGGATTTGCAATGGGTGATTTTTTCAGAGATGGAATGTATTTTGAAGCAGCTTTACAGGCATCAGCAACCATAACAGATTCTAAAATACTTTCAAACCCGAAAATCATTGCAAGCAATGGTATAGAAGCAAGAGTTCAGGTTGGTGATAAAGTAATATACACAGGTGGAGTAAATCAGCCACCTCAGGAAAAAGATACTGGTGTTGTTCTTACAGTTATTCCAAGAATTAACAACAGTGACTATATTACTCTTGAAGTTGAACCTGAAGTATCAGATGCTCAGTTTGTAAAACCAGGTGCAGGTTCTGAATCATCTGATTATCCAATAATTAAAAGAAGATATGCAAAAACTACTGTTACTGTTAAAGATGGAGAAGAAATTCTTATCGGTGGACTTATTCAGGAAACTAACGAAGTTTCTGAATCAAAAGTTCCAGTTTTAGGTGACATACCATTTTTCAGACAGTTTTTCTCATCAAAAAGAACTGGTAGAAAAGCAAGTGAGCTTATAATTCTTATCACACCAAGAATTATCAAAAGAGTTGAAGGTTGATCTTTAAGAAACGCGAATGAAACGCGTATGAAACGCGTATGAAGCGCGGATAAATCTAAAAAAAGAGTGGCTTAAAAAGCCGCTCTTTTTTTTTGTTGAAAAATAAAAAAAAAAAAGATAAGCTGAAAAAAAGCAGTGAGTCGGGGTCAAGCTCTCGATCATTCGAACATTTGTAAAAATGTCGTAATGTTGAGACTTGACCCCTAAGTGAAAGGTGAAGCAGTGAGTAAGAGAGGGGGCAAAAATGAGTGAAATTTTTGTAGCGCTGGATACAGATGACAGTTTAAAAGCGGTAAAATTTGCTCAAAAAGTAGCAGGCAAAATTGACGGCTTTAAAATAGGACTTGAGCTTTTCTGCTCAGGTGGACCAGAAATTGTTAGAAAAATTGCTGATTTTGGAAAAGTATTTCTTGATTTGAAATTTCATGACATTCCTAATACTATGACAAAAGCAAGTTTAAAAGTTGCAAAATTACCAATTTTCATGTTTAATGTTCATGCGCTTGCAGGATATGAAGCTATGAAAAGCGTTTGCGATGAAGTAAGAAAACAAAATGATACTGTAAAAATTATCGCAGTTACAATGCTGACAAGTTTTAATAAAGAGACTATGGAACAAACTGGAATTAAAGCTGATTCTGTTTTTGATCAGGTTATCAGACTTGCGGAAATGACTCAAAAATCAGGATTAAATGGCGTTGTTTGCTCACCTCACGAAGTAACTGAAATTAAAAAAATCTGTGGAAAAGATTTTATGACGGTGGTTCCCGGTATAAGACCGGCAGAAGCAGAAATAAATGATCAGAAAAGAGTTGCGACACCTTCAGTTGCAAAAAAAAATGGAGCAGATATCCTGATAATTGGAAGACCGATTTATCAGGCAAATGAGCCGTTGGCTGTTATAGAAAGTATTAGAAAAGATATGGAGGAAACTCATGCAGGATGAAGCTGTATTAGCACTTTTAACAAATATGGATGCCATTATAGAAGGGCATTTTGAAATGAAAAATGGTAAACATACTAATCTTTATATACAGCTTGGGATTGCATTGCAGCACCCTGATATTGCGGCTGATTTTGCAGAACAGATGGCGAGTAAGTTTTTTGGTGAAAACATAGATGTTGTTGTTTCTTGTGCAACATCAGGAATTGTAATCGGTCACGAAGTTGCAAAACAGATGGAAGCAAGACACATTTTTGGTGAATGGGAAAGTGAAAATATAAAATTTAAAAAAGGGTTTAAAATTAATTCAGGTGACAGAATACTTATAGTAGATGATGTAATAAACACAGGGGCAACAGTAAAAGCTCTTGTAAAAAAAGTCAGAGAAGACGGGGGAAATATTACTGGTGTTGTGTGTGTTGTTGACAGAGCAGAAAAAGCAATTAAAATGACACCTGAAATAAAAAGCCTTTTAGCTTTAAGACTGCCGGTTTATAAAAAAGAAGAGTGTGAAATGTGTAAAGCAAAAGAAAAAATTTATAAATCTCTGTAAAGTTTTTTTCGACGAATTTTTTTAAACTTGATAAGAAAAAATAAAATCAGATAATAAATAACTATTGAGCCAGGAAGTGCAATAATAAAACCACCAGTAAGAAGTGGCTTGTATATCTGAATAACATTAGAAACAAAAATGTGAACAGGCATTAATTCTCTTAAACCTACACCACTGAATACATCTCTTGGATTAACGTCAAAAAAATAATTCCCAATTTTCCAGCTGAAAGTATAAAATACAGGAGTGGTCCACGGATTTGCAATTAAAGTTCCAAGAAAACATGGTATTTTTGGAATTTTTAAAAATATTGCAGCAAGTATTGAAAGAATACTTGCAAGACCAAATGTTGGAAGTATGCCTATAAAAGCCCCCACAGCAAAACTTGTAGCCAGTTCTTCAGGGGTTGCACTATGCCTTAATAATTTTAGTTTAATAAATTTATATAATCTTGTAATATCTAAAATTTTTCTTAATCGCTGTGAAATCATATAATGTATGTTATAATAAAAAAAATAAAAGTCAATTTAAAACAGTGAGTCGGGGTCTGCGCAGACCCCTGGTGAGATAAAGAAGAAACAGTGAGTGAGTGAGTAAGTAAACGCTTTTACCTTCCAGTCTTACTCACCGAGGGTCATAGACCCGGTTACTTATTAACTGCTTTAACTGTTGACATTACACGAACGTAAGTGAGTAAGGGGGAGTTATGAGAGAAATTATTCAAAACTCAAGAATTGAGAAGGCACTTAAACAGGCAGAAAATTATTCAGTTGATCAGGTCAGAGAAATAATCAAAAAAGCTCTACTTAGAAAAGGACTTTCACTTGAAGAAGTTGCAGTACTTCTATCAGTTAAAGAGCCAGGTCTTGCTGTGGAAATTAAATCAGCAGCTAAAAAACTTAAAGAATCAATTTATGGTAATAGAATAGTAATTTTCGCTCCTTTATATATAACAAATGAATGTATAAATGATTGCTTATATTGTGGATTCAGACGTTCAAACACAGAGCTCGAAAGAAAAACACTCACACTAGAACAGCTGAAAAAAGAGACTGAACTCCTTCTTAAAATGGGTCAGAAAAGAATACTACTCGTGTGCGGAGAACACCCAAAATATGCTAATGCTGATTTTATATCTGAAGCAGTTAAGGCAGTTTATGAAGTTAAAGATGAAAAAGGAAGCTCAATCAGAAGAATAAATGTTAATGTAGCACCTCTGGAAGTAGAAGATTTCAAAAAAATTAAAGAAACAGGAATAGGAACCTATCAGATGTTTCAGGAAACTTATCATGAAGAAACATATAAAAAAATGCATCCGACAGGACCTAAAAGTGATTACAATAAAAGACTGACAGCTTTTGAAAAAGCATTTGAAGCAGGAATAGATGATCTGGGAGCAGGTGTATTGTTTGGTCTGTATGATTATAAATATGAAACTCTTGCCCTTATTTCGCATTGTGAATATTTAGAAGAAAAAATTGGAGTGGGTCCACATACCATATCTATTCCAAGGATTGAACCTGCATTGAATGCACCAGCGGCAAATACTGTACCGTATCCAATAGAAGATGAAGAGTTTATGAAACTTGTTGCAATTATAAGACTTGCAGTTCCATATACTGGAATTATTCTTTCAACAAGAGAAACTCCTGAAATGAGAGCAAAACTATTACATCTTGGTGTTTCACAGGTAAGTGCTGGTTCTAAAACTGACCCTGGCGGATATGAAGATGATTTAAAAGACAAGCATGATCACAGTCAGCAGTTTGCTGTAGGAGATTTTCGTACACTTGATGAAGTAATAAGAGAACTGGCTCAGAATGGTTTTATTCCATCTTTCTGCACATCCTGTTACAGACTGGGAAGAACAGGGATTGATTTTATGGCAATAACAAAACCTGGATTAATTCAGCAGTTCTGCCAACCTAATGCGTTGGTTACATTTAAAGAATATCTTCTGGATTATGCAAGTGAAGAAACTCGAAAAGTTGGTGAAAATCTGATAAAATATGAACTGGAAAAAATAAGTAATGAACAGGCAAGAGAAAAAACCAGAGAAATGCTTCGAAAAATAGAAGATGGAAAAAGAGACTTATACTGCTGAAAATGGAGAAATGAATGAAAATTGATGAATTGAAAAAAATACTTAATGCAGAAGTATTAACAAAAGGAATAGATGATAATCACGAAATTGAAAATTTCTGCTGCACAGAACTTATGAGTGATGTTCTTGCTTTTACAAATGATGGAGAAAGCACAGCACTTATTACAGCGCTTTCAAATGCTCAGACACTGAGAACTGCAGATATGGTTGATATAAGAGTGGTTGTAATTGTCCGTGGAAAACAGGTTGAAGAAAAGTTGATTGAAATAGCTGAAGAAAGCGGAATAACACTTCTTCGAACAAAATATCCAATATTTACAGTAGCAGGTAAATTATATCAGCATATAAATATGGAGAGTGCAAGTGAGCATAAGTAAAATATACCATCTTGAGGGCGGTAATTTTTCTGAAGCAGGAATGGCATCTTCAGATATTAAAAAATTGTTGAAGAAACTTGGATTACCTTCAAATATTATTAAAAAAGTTGCAATAGCAATGTATGAAGCAGAAATAAATGTTGTTGCTCATGCTTACAGCGGGATAATGGAAGTTATGATAAAACCGGATGAAATTTTTGTCAGTATTGAAGATGAAGGACCCGGGATTAAAGATATAAATATGGCAATGACCGAAGGATTTTCAACAGCTTCACAGAAAGTCAGAGAAATGGGATTTGGAGCTGGTATGGGATTGCCTAACATTAAGAGAAACACTGATTTTATGAACCTTGAAACAGAAATTGATAAAGGAACTAAATTAAAATTTGGTATAAAACTTAGTGGAGAGTAAAATGCCTGATAAAAAGTATTTTCATTCAGTAAGACTGAAAGAAGATGATTGTGTTGGATGTACACATTGTATAAGAACCTGTCCAACAGAAGCAATTCGTGTTTATGAAGGAAAAGCAAGAATTTTTGAAGAAAAATGTATTGACTGTGGTGAATGCATAAGAACCTGTCCAAACCAGGCAAAATATGCACATACAGATCCACTGGATTCAATATTTACCTATAAATATAGAATCGCTTTACCTGCACCTTCTTTTATGGCACAGTTTGATTCAGAAAAAGTTTCTCTTGATAAAGTATATACTGCGTTAAATGTAATAGGATTTCAATATATATTCGAAGTGGCAGCAGCAGCAGAACTTGTCACCATTGCAACAGAGAAATATTTTGAAGAAAATAAAAAAAGACCGCTTATTTCTTCAGCCTGTCCAGCAATAGTAAGACTTATACTTACAAGATTTCCAGAATATGTTGATAACATTTTACCAATAGAAACTCCAATGGATATTGCAGCTAAAATTTCCAGAGAGCTTATAATGAAAGAAACAGGAGCAGCTTATAATGATATTGGAGTGTTTTTTATTTCACCGTGTCCGGCTAAAGTTACAGCAGTAAAAGAACCTGAAGGTAAGGAAGAATCCAAAGTTGACGGAGTGCTTTCCATGACTGAAGTATATGACAGAGTTATGGGAACATTAAAAAATGTATGTGAAATTAAAAAGTTTGAACATGCAGGTGAGTTAGGAATAATATGGGGAGCACACGAAGGCGAAATACGTTCAGTTAAGACACGTAAAAAAGTAGCAATAGCGGGTATTCATAATGTAATATCCTTTCTTGAAAATATTGATGCAAAAGAGTTTGCCACACTTGATTTTATTGAAGCTCAGGCATGTATTCCTGGTTGTGTAGGTGGAGTTTTGACACCAACAGATAAATTTATGGCAAAAATCAGGTTGCAGCAGCTTGCAGATAAATTAAAAGAAAGTGGATATTCCCCTGAAGTTGTTATTAAAGACTACGATATGGAATTTTTTGTTTTACAGAAAAAATTAAAACCAAGAAATTTGAGCAGACTTGATAAAGATTTTGTCAAAGCGATGGAGAAAGCAGAAAATATTGAATTTCTACTCAGTCAGTTTCCTGGAATTGATTGCGGAATATGTGGATGTCCTACATGCAGAGCACTGGCAGAAGATATTGTAGTTGAAGGAAAAGCAAGTAAATATGACTGTATATTTGTTTTAAGAGAAAAAATTAAAAATATTAAAAATGAATTAAACGATATATCAGGGAAGAAAGATAAATAAAGTCTGTAAATGCTGAAAAAGTAATTTTTCAGCAAGTGTTGTTTTCTAACGAAAACAAGTAAATTAAATTTTTAGATAAAAATTTAAAGTAAACGACCTAACGGTCGAGTAAAAGCAAAAGAAGTGCGATGTTTGAATTTACTGTTGACGATAGTCAACTTTACTGACACCGTCAGGTGTCTTTACATGGCTGAAAGCCATTACATGTTACCGAAAGGTAACATTACACTTTGCGTTAGCAAAGTCCAGGGGGTTTTTATGAAAATAAGTGAAATTATGGAAATTGCAGATTTAAAAGCTTTGAACAAAGTAAATGAAGAAATTGAAATCAAAGATGCTTATGTTTCAGATATGCTTTCAGATGTAATGGGGAATTCAAAACCAGACTCTCTGCTTATCACAATGCTTGCACATGAAAATACAATAGCGGTTGCTTCTTTAAAAGAAATATTTCTGGTAATTCTTGTTAATGATAGAAAACCAGACGAAAAAACTCTTAATAAAGCAAGTGATGAAGAAATTACAATAGTAACAACTCCAAAAACAGCTTACGAAACAGCTGGAATTTTATATAATGCAGGTCTCGGGAGAAAATAAAATTAAACCTCTTAAAGCTGATTTGCATATACACTCAGTTTTATCAGCATGTTCATCGCTTGATATGTCTCCAAAAAATATTGTAGAAAAAGCATTGGAAAAAAAACTGGATATAATTGCAGTAGCTGATCATAATACTTCATATAACTGCAGAACCCTTATAAAAATAGCAGAAAAAAAAGGTATTATTGCTATACCAGCCATGGAACTTACCACAGCAGAAGAATTCCATGTTGTATGTCTTTTTAAAAAAATATCTCACGCTGAAGAACTGTCAGAAAAAATATATAATAAACTTCTTCCATTTGAAATAGATGAAAATAAAATGGGATATCAGCTCATTGTTGATGAAAGTGACAATGTAATAAAATTTGAAAAAAGAATATTGAATCAGGCAAGTTATCTTGGAATCGATGATGTAATAGAATATATGGAAAAAGTAGATGGAATTGTGTTTTTTTCTCATGCAGACAAGCCTTATTACTCAATAACAGGAACGCTTGGATTTATTCCTGAAAAGTATAAAAATATGATTTTTGAAACAATAAGAGATGATTTAAACAATGTAGTCAAAAAAATTATAAAAAATTCTGATGCACATCTAATTGATGATATAGGTCAGCGGTATTTTTTTATTAATTCAGAAAAAAACACAGATAGCATTTTTTCGGCTTTAAATAAAGGAGAATTTTATTATGATGCCTGAACTTTCGCTTAATATTATGGATTTGGCTGAAAACTGCATAAGAGCAGAGGCAACTCTCGTCGAAATAGCGCTTGACGAAAATATTAAAACTGATATACTGAGCGTAAAAATAATAGATAACGGCAAAGGAATGACGGACGAATTTGTGAAACAAATCACAAACCCGTTCATAACCACCAGGACTACAAGAAAAGTTGGACTGGGAATTCCATTTGTCAAACAGATAGCAGATATGTGCGAAGGCGAGTTGAAAATTGATTCTACTGAGGGAGTTGGAACAACAATATCTTTTTCAATGAAACTTTCGCATATTGACAGACCACCCGTAGGAAATATTGCTAACACAATACATAGCTTAATTGTGCTTAATCCTGAAATTGATTTTAGTTTTTCCTACACAGTTGATGAGGAAGAATTCAAAATAGAAACAAAAGCTTGGAAAGAAATATTAGGTGAAATACCTATAAATGAGCTTTCGATAAGTACTGCTCTTAAAAAAGAAATAACCGAAGGGTTAAAAAAAATAGGGAGGTAGTTATTATGACTACACTTGATGAACTCAAAAAGTTAAAGGAACAGGCTTTGAAAGACATTAAAACAAGAGAAGGCAAAGCAAGTGCAAAAATCGTTGTAGGCATGGGAACCTGTGGAATAGCTGCCGGTGCAAGAGATGTTACAGCTGCAATAATGGAAGAAATTGAAAAAAGAAATCTTTCAGACGTTATTGTTACTCAGAGTGGCTGTATGGGTTACTGTGAACAGGAACCTCTTGTTGAAGTAGAAAAAGATGGAAAAAAAATTGTTTACAAAAAAGTTGATGTTGAAGGTGCTAAAAAGATTGTTGCAGAACATATTGTAAATGGAAATGTTATAGGTGATATGGTATTTGGACAAGAAAATTAATAAGTGAGGTAGAATATGTGCAGCTGCAATTGCAAAACAGATTATTCTTATCTAGATAAAATAATCGAGGAAAATAAAAGTCGTGAAGGAATATTGATAAATGTACTTCATGCAGCCCAGACTCATTATGGTGCGCTGACACCAGATATTCAGAAAAAAATTGCTGACGGATTATCAATTCCACTGTCGGTTGTGTATGGAACAGTGACATTTTATCATTTTTTTACAATGATACCAAAAGGAAAATACGTTATAAAAATCTGTACAGGAACAGCATGTTATGTTAGAGGTGCAAACAGACTTGTTGAAAGTTTTGCTGAAAAACTTGGTGTTGAAGTTGGCGGAACGACTCCTGACGGTCTTTTTTCTTTAGAAACTGTTCGTTGCGTAGGTGCCTGCTCACTTGCTCCGGTTGTGACTGTAAATGATATTGATATATTCAAGAGAGTTACAACCAAAGAAGTTGATGGAATAATAGCAGGTTACAGAAAGAAGGAGGCATAAATGGCGGGAATAAGATTACATGTACTAGTATGTGCCGGTGCCGGATGTATATCGTCAGGTTGTGTGAAAGTTAAAGATGCTTTAGTAGAATCTTTAAATAAACATAATGTAGCAGGTGAAGTTAAAGTTCTTGAAACAGGATGTATGGGTTCTTGTGAATTAGGTCCAATAATGGTTTTCTATCCAGAGGGAGTTTTTTATAAAAAGCTGAAACCTGAAAATGTTGATGAAATAGTCAGAGAACACGTTATTAAAGGAAGGGTGGTTGAAAAATATCTTTATAAATCACCAGATGAAAAAATAATTCAGAAAATAAATGAAATAGAATTTTTTAAAAGACAGAAAAAAGTTGTGTTAAGAAACTGTGGTTTCATAGACCCTGTTAAAATTGAAGAATATCTTGCAAGAGATGGTTATGAAGCTCTGGCAAAAGCTTTTTCAATGGAAAGAAGAAGTGTGGTTGAAGAAATTAAAAAATCAGGGCTTCGCGGTAGAGGTGGCGGAGGATTTTCAACTGGAATGAAATGGCAGTTTACGGCCGATACTCCAGGTGATGTTAAATACATTGTGTGTAACGCAGACGAAGGTGATCCTGGCGCGTTTATGGACCGCTCAGTTCTCGAAGGTGACCCTCATATTGTTATTGAAGGTATGGCAATAGCAGGTTATGCAGTTGGTGCTACTCAGGGATTTGTTTATTGTAGAGCAGAATATCCTCTTGCTATTGAAAGACTTAATAATGCTATTGAACAGGCTAAAAAATATGGTCTTTTAGGAAAAAATATACTTGGAAGTGGTTTTGATTTTGATGTTGAGGTAAGAATTGGTGCTGGTGCTTTTGTATGTGGTGAAGAAACAGCTCTTCTTCACTCTATTGAAGGTAAAAGAGGTGAACCAAGACCAAGACCACCTTATCCTGCAACAAGAGGACTTTTTAATAAACCAACAGTTATTAATAATGTTGAGACATGGGCAAATATTACCTATATAATTTTGAAAGGTGCTGATGAATTCAAAAAAATCGGAACAGAAAAAAATCCTGGAACAAAAGTATTTGCACTTGCAGGCGATATAGTTAATGCTGGTCTTGTGGAAGTCCCGATGGGAACAACTCTTAGAGAGATTGTTTTTGACATTGGCGGTGGTATTCTTGATGGTGGTAAATTCAAAGCAGCTCAGACAGGTGGACCATCCGGCGGATGTATTCCAGCTGAACATCTTGATATAAAAATTGATTTTGATTCATTAAAAACACTTGGAACAATGATGGGTTCAGGTGGATTGATTGTTATGAGTGAAAAAACATGTATGGTTGATCTTGCGAAATTCTTCATGCAGTTCTGTGTTGATGAATCATGTGGAAAGTGTGCTCCATGTAGAATTGGAACAAAAAGAACGTATGAAATTCTTGATTTGATAACTACAGGTAAAGGTGAAATGAAACATATTGATGAGCTAACTGAACTTGCAAAAAACATTGGTGAAGCTTCACTGTGTGGTCTTGGACAGACTGCTCCAAACCCTGTGCTTTCAACTCTGAGATATTTTAAAGATGAATACATTGAACATATAAAAGAAAAAAAATGTAGAGCAAAAGTATGTAAAGCATTAATCAGATACGACATTACTGATAGATGTGTAGGTTGTGGTGTTTGTAAAAAAGCCTGCCCTGTGGATGCAATTGAGGGTGAAAGAAAACAGCTTCATGTAATAGATCAGGATAAATGTATCAAATGTGGTATGTGTTATGAAAAATGCCCATTTAATGCTATCGAAGTGAAGTAGGAGGATATAGATGGTAAATATAACCATAGACAGCATTAAGTTATCGGTTCCGGCCGATTCAACTATTTTAGAAGCAGCAAAAAAGGCTAATATAAAAATACCTACACTTTGTTATATTCCAGAAATTCAGAAAATTGGTGCATGCAGAATGTGTCTTGTTGAAGTAAAAGGTAATCCTAAACTTTTAGCTTCATGCTGTACTCCGGTTTTTGAAGGTATGGAAGTAGTTACAAACAATCAGAAAATCAGAAAAGCAAGAAAATTTGTTCTTGAACTTATATTATCTGATCATCCAATGACATGTCTTACCTGTGAAAGAAACATGAAATGCGAACTTCAGACCCTTGCTGGTGAGCTTGGAATAGATACAATAAGATATCAGGGTGAAAAAAGCAGCAGAGGAAGCGACACTGTTACTAAAACTCTGCAATATGATGGAAGTAAATGTATTTACTGTAAAAGATGTGAAACAATGTGTAATACAGTACAGACTGTTGGAGCAATTTATTCTAAGAAAAGAGGATTCAACGCTGAAGTTGGAACA